>ERZ773065.12-NODE-12-length-150208-cov-7.633061_pt1 | contig 150208 bp, 154 predicted proteins | sample MGYA00580623_ERZ773065 | MGnify/ENA primary metagenome ERZ773065 (study PRJEB29015, sample SAMEA2738017) | human oral metagenome | biome: human oral; feature: human-associated habitat; material: dental | place: China | collected 2047 ... | reverse complement strand
GAATTATAACCTGATCGATTATCTGACGCCGCTGGAAAACTTGAAATTGGTTAATCCTAAAGCCACCAACGAAACCTTGCATACCATGGGTCTGGACGACGATCACATTCACCGCAACGTCATGAAACTTTCCGGCGGTCAGCAACAACGCGTGGCGATCGGGCGAGCGCTAGTGTCCTCCGCGCCGATTATCTTGGCGGACGAACCGACCGGTAACCTAGACGAAGCCACTGCTGCTGACATTATCGACATCCTGCGCCGAGCCGCCCACGAAAACGACAAATGTGTCATCGTCGTCACCCACAGCAAACAGCTGGCCAAGCAGGCAGATGTGGTTTTAACGTTGAAGGATAAGAAATTGAAGGGGTAGGGTCAATACGAGACCCTCCTTCTTTCTATAAATAATGTATATTGTATGTAGGTTAGTATAAGAACAACACCCCGAGAATGTCACAGACCGATAAACTGCTTAAAATCCACTTACTCCTACCATTGATTTGGATGGCGATCATTTTTATATTTTCACAGCAGCCAGCCTCAATATCTAGCGGGCAGAGCAGCGTATTTGTAGAGCAACTACATCACATTGTTCCAAGTATCGACCAACAGCTGCTGACTTTCATAATTCGCAAGAGCGCACATATTTTCGCCTATTTCATACTTGGTATATTAATATTCAATGCTCTATGGAGAATAAATTTCAGCAAGCTAACCTCCGGCTGGCCAGCAATATCGTCGGTTATTATTTGCACACTTTATGCCGCTAGCGATGAATTTCATCAGTTATTCGTTAGCGACAGAAGCGGAGAAATACGCGACATCATCATTGATAGTATAGCCGCCAGTATCGGTATCGTGCTTATAAGTTATATTTACAAATATTCAAAAGTGGCCGCTAGGAAACCGTCGTCACACCCACAATAGGCTACTTAGATTTTGATTTGATAGCTTTTTTCATGCAGCTAACGACAGATCTGCGTGTGCGCTGGCGGATGGCGTGGGTGGCAGTAGCTAGCGAATGCAGTGTAACTCGCTGATTCTTTTCGGCAATATGCTTGAGATTTTTTTCGACGATAAACGGGTCTAGTTTGCCATATATAATATCGGTGTCGATGCGTGTTTCGGCCAATTTGCGGCTAGCGTTTTGGCTGATAATACCAGCTAACAGCGTATCGCGAAAGGCGCTAAAATTATCCTGGGTCAGCTGCGTTTCTGAGAAGCCAGCCAGCCCCAACTTAGAGTATAAATCGTAGCCTACCACTACCGCCTTGGGTGTTTTTAGCGCTTGGCGATAGATTTCGCGTAGTAGATTGTCCTGGCGTAATCGCGCCGCGCCGCCTAATTGAAATCATTCAGCAGCTCGGTAGCTAGACAATACCCAGCTCTGCTGCTATAATATCAGCAGTCTGGCTCTATCGTCTAGCGGTTAGGACACCGGGTTCTCATCCCGGCAACCCGGGTTCGATTCCCGGTAGAGTCACCATCAAAGGATTTATCATCTATCTGGATCTGAAACAGCTCGTTTACCTCTGGTAGCGGGCTGTTTTTGTAGGTTCCAAACTTTATTTCGCCTTAAGCTTAATTACTGGGAGTAGGCAAGGTGTTACTCTTCTTAACCACATAAACCTTCCACTCCGCCGCCTCGCCAGCAACTTCACTTTGCTCCGTTCCCGCATATTCATAGCCAAGCTTCTCCAGCGCGCGCCAGCTGCGCTCGTTTTGCACGTAAGCCTTGGCTTCTATCAGCTCAAAGCCGCCTTCGGAAAACGCCCAATCGCACGCCGCCTGCTTGGCGTGGCTGCCGATGCCGCGCCCCCAGTTTTCTGGATCACCAATCAGCGTACAAAACGCGCCCGCTTTTACGCTATATTTCGCACTCAAACTTTTTATTTCATTAATCTCAATATTACCGACAATTTTGCCATCTAGCTCAATCATCCAGCTGTAACGATCGTCGTCATCAATCATATTCCGCAAATGTCGCACCTCGTCCGCCTCGGTCATGCCAGAAAAATCCGCACCCAAATACTGCGTAACTTCCGGCCGGCGAATCCACTTGATAGTAATCGGCGCATATTTAACATCCGGTCGCACCAGCCGCAAAACCTGCGCGCTGCTATATGATGGTATGTCGATATCTCTTGCGTACATATGCCAGTGTTATGTTATCACGAAAAACCCCGAATTATCCACAGCTTACCTCGCAAAATATATCATTGCCCGCATCCGCACATTGCGATATACTAGAAGCATGAGCAAGAAGAAGGTACGAGTAGCCGCGGGAGCGATAGTTATCGTCTTGGCTGGCGGCTTGGCGGCAGCATTTGCCACAGGATATTTATACGCCGGCGTCAAACAGCCGCAAGAAAAAATTTTGAAGCAGCAAATCGTATGTGGTCAAGACGTGATCGACAAATTTAACGCAGTCAAGGGCGAGGATATAGCAAAAGCCACCTCGGAAGTTAGCGCCGAAGTTACAAAGAAACCAAACTACGAGGTCGACCCGACTTGCGTATACATCAAGTTGTTTAGTGAAATCATGTCCTCTAAAAAAGACGAAGCCAAGGCAACCTATCAAAAGCTCGAAGCACTCGTAGCCAACGGACACTACATAAATCCCAACTTACAGAGCATCATGAGTCTGCAAAGTCTAAAAAGTGTAGTCAACACGACTGAGCCGAGAAACTATGGACAGGGTAGGGGCTAAACTGCTTTCGCGCAGCCATTACACAAATAAGCTTTGCGCGCTAGTGCTCGCTGTATTCTGCGCACTACTCGCAAACACGCTGTTTGGCGCGGATGCGCAGGCGGTACGAGGACCATGGAATTACCCAGAGGAGGAGGCTGTACATTTATGCAATACCGGAGGCACAGATGAGTTTCGCGGCGCAATTTGGATAGGCAATCAGCCCGCCTACCATTCCACTAATATCAAAGTTAACGATAGCAATATCGATGCCAACGGTTACACGACCGTCAACCTGCGAGGTAGTGTGTTCACCTGCAGGCAACAGTTGCCGGCAATGGACGTGTGGGCTACAGGTATCAAGATCTCGGGCGCTTGGACGGTAGGCAATCCCGACAAATTATTTCGCGGTGTGACACCAGGTCATATATGGGACTTTTCATCTCAGGGTTCTACAAGCAATAATTTCAAGCTATGGGTGGGCGATGTCCCCGCCGATGGAGTCACACACAAAAAGACTGTTTGGATCCACAGATGCTTTAGTACTAACCCCTATTATACGACCGGCTTATGCTACTGGCAGCAAATATTTTACTGGGTTACGCGAGAAAAGCGCTACGGCTACGATATCGACGGGCAGTCGTATTCCGCTGTCGGCTCAAAGCTGTACAAAAACTATAAAAACTCGCAATCAAGCGGACTCAGCCACGCCGTCGACGAGCCTACTCTGAAATCCGGCGAGCTAGCGCGCTTCACTAGCAATCTAAAAAATATCACGCTAAAAGGCTACAATCCCACACAAGCCGAACTGTGGCTACATGTCAAAAACTCTTATTTCCGCACCTATCAAGACGTCGTGAAATGCGAACGCCAGGATTGGTCTAGCTGCGGCAGCGGCACCCAAACCGTAGTTTGGCGCGGTCCCAAACCGCCCAGCACGCAGTGTTCGGGCGAACAATACCGCAGCACCAAAAGTATTTTCATAAATCATAACCGAACTCACACTTATAGTTACACCGATAACTGCCTGGGCATGAAAGTACCCGAAGACGGCAGTCGAATCGGCTGGTACGTATGCCAAAAAGTATCTTGGTACTGGGACAACACCGCAAATCACAAATGGGATAATTCCGTACCAGCTTGTTTCGTGGTCAAATCCACCTTTAACCTGATACCGCAAATCGGTAACGGCAGCACCAACTTCGACACAGTCGGGCAGGGCGAATCAGTCGACGCGCCTAGTATAATTCAAAACAACGGCGGTATCGTGCGCAATATTCCGGTGGATTGGGCGACCTACGACTTTCGAGTTCCAAAAACAGTCATCGACGCGGTCGGCGGCGAAAGTGCTGTCAAATCGATCCTAGATTCGGTGTTCGACAAAACCAGCGGCTCGCTGCATTATGCCGAGGTAGATTATGGCACGATAGTACAAGCCTGCGAATGGATCCAGAAACACCCGGTACTTGGCGGTCGAACCGACGGATGTACAGAGCTGGCGCAAGCGGTTATTTCAGAAATTAACAAGGGTGGCAACCAGGTCAACGACGCAAAATTAAGCACAGACCAAGCCCAGGTCGGTGATCTAGTTTGCCGCACCATGACGATCCGCCATTTCAACTGGGAAACGCGCGATAACAGTAATGCCAGCCGCCGCGTAGCTTATCCAAAATGCTACCGAGTCGCCAAAAAACCGACCGTTCAAATCTGGGGCAACGATGTGCGCGTCGGATCGAATTCTGGCGTAGTTACAGGACTACCAGCCGCTCAATATACCAAATCCTCTATCATCACGATGACCAGCTATGTCACCGCGGGAGGAATGGATTTGTCGTACGGCAGCTGGGGAGAATACGGCATGGCGACACCAACTCAAGGTGTCATACAGTCGTCATCAGCCGGAGGTCTGTCTGGCTATGGCACTGGGCACGCCGCGCCATCCACCGTGAGCCTAGCCGATCGGCATAAACTATCATTTGCCAACACCGGCGGTTACGGGCGCTGGGGGACGATAACCTCGCAGCCGAACATCGGTAACCAATTCACTACAAACATGCAGCCTCACGCCGGCAACTTCGCGCTAGGCGACATCGCCGCCGGCACTTACAATGCGCTCTCGAACACCGTCAAAGTCAGCGGCGAACTCAGTCCTGGAAAATCCGTCATCATTCGGTCGAATGGGACTGTGATTATTGATGACGACATCAAATACGCCGACCACGCGCAGGGCAACCCGTCTGAAATCGCGCAGCTGGTCATCGTCGCGAAAAACATCATCATCAAAGACAATGTGTCCCGTGTCGACGCTTGGCTAGTTGCCACACCCGACAGTGGCAATACCAGAGACGGCATCGTGTCCACCTGCGAAACGAGCGACACACCGGTGCTCACCGATAAATACACCAACGACCTCAACGCCAACACCTGCAACAACGAACTGCACATCAACGGTCCGGTTCTGGCGCGCGAACTACAGCTGCGCCGCACCTTTGGCGCAGAACCGGCAGCGGGCGACACGACCGGCATCGGCTACGGACGCTCCGCCGAAACTATCAACATGCGCGCCGAAGCCTACATATGGGCAGCGAATTACATCGCCAACACGACCGGCAACATCGCGACAGACTACACCATCGAGTTGCCGCCGCGCTACTAAACGCCCAAAACTTGCAAAATCTTTTTAACTGTACGCTCGCGCACAGAGTGGGCGGTAGCTAGCGGATACAGCTCAATCTGGTCGTTTTTACGAGCTAGCGCGGTGAAATTGCGCGGCACCAGCAGCGGGTCGAACCGCCCGTAAATGATAGCGGTCGGAATTTTGGTACGCGCCAGCAAACGCCCAGCCCGTTGGCTGATTATTCCAGCCCGCAAAGTGCCGCTAAATCCGGCAAAATCCTTCTTGGACAGCTGCGTTTTCGAAAAACCAAACGCGCCAAGTTTATTGCCCAAATCATAACTCGCAACCACCAGTCCCGGATGCTTTAACGTCTGGCGGTACAACTTGCGCAACAGTTCGTCTTTCCGCAGCAAATCCCGGCGATTACCAGTTTCGTCGCGGTAAATTGGCGGCGACACTAGCACCGCTTGCCGCACGACTCCGCGGTACATATGCGAAAATTCTGCCGCCACCAGCGCGCCAAACGAATGCCCGACCAGAACAACCGGACCGGTCACGCCCGCGCGGATACAAGTCGCCAGCACATGCCGGGCTTGCTCCGAAGCGCTATAGACCGACTCGTCGCCCGGCTGCTGCGATTGCCCGTGCCCCAGCAAATCGACCACGATATAATTACTGTTTTTCGGCAAAAGCGTGATAATCGGCCGCCACAATCGACCAGTATACGCCAGCCCGTGAATAAACACATAAGTTACCGCGAACGGACGGCGCAGCCGTTTATAACGAATCGACAACTGGCAAGGAATCCGCAGCCACCGGTGCAAAATCACATACCGCCAGCCATCGCCATTCGTCATCGCCGACCTCCGTCAAGCTCCCTCAAGCGTTCGACACGGTCTTCGGTGGACGGGTGAGTCGAAAATAGCGCCGCCAAACCGTGCATCGAAAACATATTTGCGAACATCAGGTGCGCCGACGCCTCTTGACTCGGCGAAGCGTCAATTGGCGGCTGCGAAAGCTTCCAATCTTCGAGCTTGCGCAGCGCTCTTGCCAGCGGTTCGCCAGTTCCCAGCACCTCATGGCTATGCTCGTCCGCTAAATACTCGCGGCTGCGCGATACCGCCATCTGAATCAGCATCGCCGCAATTGGCGCTAGTATCACCGCCAGAAGCATCGCAAGCGGATTTGAATTGTCGTCATCCGACGACCCGCCGAAATAAAAGGCAAACTGCGCCAAATAACTGATCGCACCCGCCACCGTTGCCGCCACTGTCGACACCAACATATCGCGATTTTTCACATGTCCGAGTTCGTGCGCCAGCACCGCTTCCAACTCGTCGTCTGTCAAAGTTTCCATAATCCCCGAAGTCACCGCGACCGCCGCATGGCTGGGCGAACGTCCCGTCGCGAAAGCATTGGGAATCGGCGTATCAACATAATACAACTTAGGCATCGGCAGACCGTCGCGCGCCGCCAAACGCTGCACGATGCGCTCGACCTGCGGATAACGGTCGTCGAGCGGTTCCGCCCGCTGCATTTTGAACACAATCGAATCGCTGAAAAAATACATGACAAAATTAGACACCGCGGCAATCCCCAGCGCCATCAGCATACCCGATTGTCCGCCAATTAAATTACCGATTAGCATAAATAGCGCCGTCAGCCCGGCCATTAACACAGTGGTTTTCAATAATTGTTTCATATTTCTAATTATAGCAAATTTGCTTAAAGTACTCTTAAAACGCCGCCCGCCGCGCTTGCAAAGCTGGCGCACTCGCCGTATACTTAGCATAAGTGATATTATTTTGAAATAGGGGGCACCTACGAAACGTCACATCAACCGGTTCTGGCATCGTCGTGCGAGCGAAGCGATTCTCGTGATTACAGCGGCTCTGGCTGGCGTATTTGCGTGGTCTTTCGTCGCGCCAAGCAGCCAAAATTCCATTTATTACGTGCCGCTGATTCCCGGCGCGCTGGCAGCGGTAGCGTTCGTGGTCGTGCTGACGTCTTATTTCGCCGCGCCGCCGAACCGCCTAGCGCAATCGGCGATGGTAAATTATTTCTTGTGCCTGCTAGCAGTAATTATACTCGTCGCCAGCAGAGGAATCGACTCGCCGTACACCGGACTGCTCGTTTTGCTCGCGCCGTTTGCGAGCGTCTTTGGCGCGGGCGCGTTCATCAGCAGCCTCGCCATGCTAATGTGTTTACTTTTGCAGCAATACGCGATAAATATCGTAACAGTTGGATATTTACTGACAGTTGCCGCCGCGCTGGCGGTAGCGAACGCAGCCGGACTAGCGCTCTGGCTTCGCCCCGCCAACGCCAAAGATCTTACCGCCGAAGACCGCTCGTACCACGAATTAGCCAGCCAACTCGACCAAGCCACCGGAACTTCCGAAGTCGTCATCAACGCTATCGGCGAAGGCGTGTTAGCCCTAGACGGCAAGGGCAATATCAAACTAATCAACCCGGCAGCGCAGCAGCTCATCGGCTGGGGCAATCAAGACGCCATCGGACTTAGCTACGAGTCCGTACTTAAACTAGTCAACGACCGGTCCGACCCCATACCAAAAAAAGCCAACCCCGTGGCGCAGGCTCTCGCCAACAATCAGCCCGCCAAAGACGACACGCTCAGCATTCAAACCCAATCCGGCAAATCATTCATAGCCAGCGTGTCAGTCAACCCGGTGGGGGAGCGCGGCGATGGCGTAATCGCCGTCTTTCGCGACATCACCGTCGAACGCTCCGACGAGCGCCAGCGCGCCGAATTTATCAGCACCGCCAGCCACGAAATGCGCACCCCTGTAGCTAGCATTGAAGGCTACCTTGGCTTGGCGCTCAATCCGCAAACCGCCACAATCGACGCCCGCGCCATGAACTACATCACGAAAGCGCACGAATCAGCACAGCATTTGGGCCGTCTGTTTTCCGACCTGCTCGACATCAGCCGAGCCGACGACCATCGTCTAAAAAACGACCCGCACATCGTCAATGTCGTGTCGTTTGTCGGTGATATCGCCGAAGGACTGACGCCGCAAGCGGTCGAAAAAGGGCTGCAAATCATCTACAAACCGAACCAAACCGACACCGAAGATGGCGCTAAGCATATCAATCCAGTTTTTTACGCCAACGTCGATAACGACCATCTGCGCGAAATCACACAAAACCTCATCGAAAACGCCATAAAATACACGCCGAGCGGCACAATCACCGTGGATATCACCGGCGACGACGGACACGTCACCATCAGCGTGGCTGACACCGGCATCGGCATTCCGCGCGAAGACCAGTCGCATTTATTCCAAAAGTTTTACCGCGTCGACAACCGAGATACGCGCGAAATCGGCGGCACCGGGCTGGGATTGTATCTGTGCCGCAAACTCGCCGAAACCATCGGCGGCCGCCTCTGGGTCGAAAGCGAATACAAACAGGGTAGCACTTTTTACCTATCCGTGCCGCGCGTCGACCACGCTACGGCGCAGCGCCTCATGGAGCAATCCGTCAAAACCGCCGCCCCGAAACCCAGCCAGCCGGAAACCAGCGATGCGCCTACAGCTGATTTTTCGCACCCGCTAACCGCCATGCCCGCAAAAGACGCAGAAGCCTCTACCGAAGCTCCCGAACCAGCGCAGCCTGCGCCGACCGAGCCGCAGTACACCAATACGCCGCTGTCGGCAATCGAAGCCAACCCGGAATTATATGCCCAGCAATTGCGCAAACAAATCTCGCTGGCTATCCCGCAGCGAAAACCGCCCAAAGAATAAGCATAGCCACTATAGATTTTTTATGAAAATACAGGTACAATGTAAAATAAGATGACTAAAATATTATTAGTAGAAGACGATAAAAGCTTGCGCGAGATTTATAATGTTCGCCTGCGCGCCGAAGGTTACGATATCGTTACGGCTGGCGACGGCGAAGAGGCGCTTGCGCTCGCTATCAAGGAGCGTCCCGACCTCATAGTTAGCGATGTCATGATGCCGAAAATCAGCGGCTTCGACATGCTCGATATTTTGCGCAGCACCACCGAAACGAAGAATATTCGCGTTATCATGATGACCGCCTTGTCGAGCGAAGAACAGCGGCAGCGCGGCATGGCGCTTGGCGCCGACCGCTATTTAGTGAAGTCCCAAGTCGGCATAGAAGACGTCGTGCGCACCGTCCAAGAAGTCATCAGCGGCAAACCCGAATCTGGACCCGCGCCGCTGGTTTCTTCGGGGTCAGCGTCAGAGCACTCTAGAGCAGACGAGCCGCGACCCCAGTTGTCGCGAGCACCCGTTCCGACCGCCCAAGCCATACCGCAGCGACCTCAGCCTGCAGCTCCGGCAACAACTCTAAGTCCAGCTTCAACTCCGGTTGCTGCGCCGCAACCCGCGCCCGCCGCGCAACCAACCACCGAACCGCCAAGCGCTTCACAGCCCGCGCCAGTTGCGCCAGTTACACCTGCCGCGCCAACTCCGCCCGCACCCGCCACAACTCCAAACCCGGCGCCGCAACCAGTTCAGCCAATAGCCGCGCCGGCACCAGCTGCGGCTCCGACGCCAGCGCCTCAAGCGCCGACACCGACCAGTCCTCCGGCGCCAGCTGCAGCGCCCGCACCATACCTCAAAGAACCGCAGCCTGCTGCGTCGACCACGCTAGAGACGCAAACCTCGACGCTGCCGCAACCAGTGGCGCCATTTTCTACGCCTCGACCGGGGTCGTCTGGGCGCGTTATTCAGCCGCTCAGCACCTTGGACGACGCTCAAGCAACCGATTTCACTGCGCGCATGAGCCAAGAGTTAGCAGACACTCAGCCGCTTAGCGCCACGCCGCCGCCTTTTTCGGCTACCGAAACTCCAGCAAGCCCACCCCTGCAGAACAATTCTAATTTAACCACGCCGCCACAACCAAGCGCGCAGATTCAAACCGCCGTAACGACCACAACCGCACCGACTCCTCCCGCACCTACACCGCAGCCAACCACCGAACCGCCAAGCGCTTCACAGCCCGCGCCAGTTGCGCCAGTTACACCTGCCGCGCCAACTCCGCCCGCACCCGCCACAACTCCAAACCCGGCGCCGCAACCAGTTCAGCCGGTAACTACGCCAGCGCCTCAAGCACAGACATCAACCAATCCTCCGACGCCGGAAGCGCTAGCAGAACAAGACTTAGCGGACTCGCTCGCCGAGCTCCAGTTTGAAGAAACCGCTCGAGCCGAAAACGCGCCAAGCCAAACGCAAGCACCAACTTTACAATAGGGAAGGCGACCGCCTTGAACACCGCACAATCCACCGACGCGCCTGGCGAAACGCCGCGCTTAAATAAATTCCTGGCGCGGCAACTCGGCATTTCGCGCCGCGAGGCTGATATTTTGATAGATAACGAAACAGTGACGATAAACGGAGAAATTGCTCGTCTGGGCGCGCGCGTCACCTCAGATAGCGAAATCCGCGTCGCCGGCAAACTAATTGCGCAAAAACCCGCCAGCTTCCGCTATGTCGTTTTCAACAAGCCCGCCGGCTACGTTTGCTCGCGGCGCGCCCAGGGCGACGCACCGACAATTTATTCTCTACTGCCACCCGAACTTCACGCCCTCAAACCCGTCGGACGTCTCGACAAAGACAGCTCCGGACTTTTAGTGCTAACCAACGACGGCGACTTCGCCTACCGCATGACCCACCCGAAATTCGCCAAAACCAAAGTCTACCGCGTCCGCCTAGACCGCGACCTCGAGCCGCTCCACCAGCAAATGATTAGCGACTTCGGCGTCGAACTGCCCGACGGTCGCAGCCAACTGACCTTGCTGCGCCTAGATGGCGACAACCGCCGCGAATGGCAAGCCACCATGACCGAAGGCCGCAACCGCCAAATCCGCCGCACCTTCGCCGCCCTCGGCTGTACCGTCACCAAGCTCCATCGCACAAACTTCGGAAATTACTCGCTGGGCGATATGAAGCGCGGACAGTGGCGGGAAACGAGCGCCAAATAAGTCTCTCGGCTTAAAATACATTCTATCACCACATCATCGCAAACAACTTCAGGAGCCCCTCTGGCGGTCTGCTACAATAGCTATATGAAACTACGCGACAAACTCCCCAGCGACCGCCCGCGTGAAAAGCTAGCGGCGTATGGTACGGCGCGGCTGACGGACCTCGAACTTTTGATGGCGATTATCGGCAGTGGCAATAAGCAGGCGGATGTTGGCGTGATTGCGCTCAGGGTTTTGAAGGTGCTGCAGGCAAAAGGCGTGGATGTTTCGTATGATGATTTGAAGGCGGTTGGCGGCTTGGGCGCAGCGAAAATCCCGGTGATTTTAGCGAGTTTTGAGCTGGCGCGGCGACATTTAGCAGAACCAGACAGACCAGTCATCGATTCGGCCGAAAAAGCCTACGAAGCTTTGAAAGAATACGCCGGTAAAACCCAAGAGCATTTCGTTATGCTGACATTAGATGGCGCCAACCGTCTCATCAACAAACACCTCATCTCCGTCGGTACGCTCACCGCCAGCCTCGTCCACCCCCGCGAAGTCTTCGCCCCGGCTATCGCCGACCGCGCCGCCTCTATCATCGTGGCGCATAATCATCCGAGCGATACACTTAAACCGTCACAAGCCGACATCGAAGTTACGAAGCGTCTAGAGCAAACAGCAGACATCATCGGCATCAACTTCATCGACCATCTCATCATCACCAAACGCGATTATCGAAGCATCGCAAATATGCTATAATACCCCTTAGGAAACACTGTAAAATTCATACGAAAATAGGGGAGAAAATGACCGAAGACCAACGCCGTAATTTACACGCGCAACTTTGGAAGGTAGCCGATGAATTTTTCGGCAAAATGAATGCCGATGATTATCGTGATTACATGCTCGGGCTCATTTTTTATAAATATCTCTCAGAAAAAATTTCCCTGTATGCCGACGAGTTGCTGCGACCGGACGAGTTAACCTTTGCAGACCTCACGAACCACCCGCAAAAGCGCGATTATTTGGCGGCGGTGAAAAAGGCTACGCTTGATAAGCTGGGCTATTTCTTGCTGCCGGAAGATTTGTTCGACATGGTTGCGAAAAATGCCGCCAATGACGATAAGCTCACCGAAAACCTAGAGCGAATTTTGCACAGTATCGAAAAGTCGACCATGGGCAACGAAAGTGAGGAGGATTTTGGCAATCTTTTTTCTGGTTTGAATTTGCACGATATTAAACTTGGCAAAACCGTCGCTGACCGTAATAAACTTATCGCCAGAGTACTTGGTCATCTCGATAAAATCGATTTCCATCTGGAGGATTCGCAAATTGATATTTTGGGCGATGCCTATGAATATCTAATCGCCAAATTCGCCGCTGGTGCCGGCAAAAAGGCTGGCGAATTTTATACGCCGCAAGAAGTTTCGGAGATTTTGGCGCGCATCGTCACGCACGGCAAAACTCATCTGCGCGATGTTTACGACCCGACCTGCGGTTCGGGTTCGTTACTGCTTCGCGTCAAAAAGCACATCGGTGAGGTCGATAAAATTTACGGTCAGGAACTCAACAATACAACCTACAACTTGGCGCGCATGAACATGATTTTGCACGATGTTCACTATGCCGATTTTGACATCAAGCAAGACGACACGCTCGAGCGACCGCAACATATTGATCAGAGGTTTGAGGCAATAGTTGCCAATCCGCCGTTTGGCATCAAATGGTCGGCTGACCCGATTCACCTCAGTGACGACCGCTTTGCGCCGTACGGTCGTTTGGCGCCGAGCTCCAAGGCAGATTACGCCTTTATCACCCACATGATTCACCAGCTAGACGAAAATGGTACTTTGGCGGTGGTGATGCCGCACGGCGTGCTGTTCCGCGGCGCGGCCGAAGGCGTGATTCGCCGTTTCATCATTGAGCAAAAGAACTACCTCGACACGATCATCGGCTTGCCAGCAAATCTATTTTACGGCACCAGCATCCCGGCGTGTATCTTGGTTTTTAAAAAACGCCGTACGCCGGAAGAAAGCATCCTCTTTATCGACGCCAGCCGCGAATTCACCAAAGGCAAGAATCAAAACTACCTCAGCGCTAAAAATATCGACAAAATCATCGAAACCTACGCCACTCGCGCCGAAATCGACAAATACAGCCACAATGCCACACTAGCCGAAATTGCCGAAAACGACTTCAATCTCAACATCCCACGCTATGTCGACACCTTTGAGCCCGAGCCAGAAATCGACCTTGTCGCAGTCACCGCCGAAATCAAACAAATCGACCAAAAATCCGCCGAAGTCGACGCGAAAATTGCTGAGTTTTGTGAGGAATTAGGGATTGAGGCGCCATGAAAAAACAAAGTAAAAAGGTAGTTTACGTATTTATCGACGCAGCCAATCTGTGGGAGGTGCAAAAGGCAAAAGCGAAAAATCTCGATTTACTAAACTTGAAAAAATATCTAAAAAAGAAGCACCAAGCTACAGAAATAAAGGTATATTACTACGACGCCTACCCAAAGCCAGAAACTCGCGAATACGACGTCAGTGGTAAGCATAAATTCTACGCCTACCTAAAGAAAGGCTTAAAGTTCACGGTCCGCAAAAAGCCGCTTAAACAAATCCAAATTCGCAGCGGAAACGATGTCGCAATTCAAGAAAAGGGTAATATGGACGTAGAATTAACTATTGATGTAGTGAACCAGATTAAGAATTACAATGAAGCCGTGTTATTCTCGGGCGACTCAGACTTTTTAGCACTGGCGAAGTTTGTTCATGGGCACAACAAAAAGCTGTTTGTGTATTCTTCGCGCAATAATATTTCGCACGAGCTTCGTACTGGCGCAGATGGCTATACGGACATTTTGCAGATCGATGATAATAGCATTTGGCGAGGGGAGATCAAACGCCGTGGGCAGTTCGTTTGCTAGAAGTAAAAACAGTCCTCGATTAGGAGGACTGCTCTTGGATGTGATACCCCAACAGTTGGAGAAATATCAACCACTGGATAGCTTCATTGTAGCAAAAATTACACGAAAAATCAATAAGCAGGGCAGCATATTAGAGGAAGGTGTAATATGAATAATGAAGTAAAAAACGTGCCTAGTTTGCGATTTCCGGGGTTTACAGATGAATGGAAGACCGTGAAGCTTGGCGATATTGCCAAATTCTCGAAAGGCGCTGGCATACCGAAAGCTGATATTAACCAGGATGGTGATCGTGAAGCTATACGGTACGGAGAGCTGTATACTACTTACGGCGAAGTAGTCACAAACGTTCACTCAAAGGTTGTTTCAAAACCGAGCGATATACTTAGCGACGCCAATGATGTGCTTATACCATCGTCCGGCGAGACCGCAATTGATATTTCAACAGCGACATACGTCGGAAAAAGTGGTGTAGCAATAGGTGGTGACTTGAATATTGTCAAAACAGATGAAAATGGAAAATTTTTATCGTATTATTTTAACCACAAGAAAAGGATTGATATTGCCAAGCTTGCGCAGGGTGTGTCCGTTGTGCATTTGTACGGATCTGACCTGAAGACACTCAAGGTCAATCTTCCTAGCGAGGAAGAACAAGAAAAAATCGCTGATTTTTTTACGGCGGTGGATGAGCGAATTGAATTAGCTAGCCTCAAAGTCGAAAAACTCGAAACCTACAAACGCGGCCTCACCCAAAAAATCTTCACCCGCACCCTCCGCTTCAAGCGCGATGACGGCAGTGATTTTCCGGATTGGGTCGACGAGAGAATGAGATGTGTAGTGAAGAAAAATTCCTTAAGGAACAGAGATGGGTTGATTAAACATGTTGAAAGCGTGAGTAACAAACATGGTTTTGTTCGTCAGGAGGATTATTTTTCTGACAGATCTGTCGCTAGTCAGGATACATCAAATTACTTTGTAATAAAGCAGGGTATGTTTGCCTATAACCCATCAAGAATAAATGTCGGTTCATTGGCTTATAAGTTTGATTCGCAGACTTCAATCGTGAGTCCGCTATATGTGTCATTTAGTGCTGAGAAAAATAAACTTACGGATTTATTTTTGCTCAACTGGTTTTTTACAGAGGATTTTATTCGACAGCGCGACAGGTCATTTGAAGGTAGTGTTCGTGATACATTAAGTTTTGAAAGTTTAGGGAGGATGAGGATTATGCTACCCTGTCTTGAGGAACAGCAAAAAATCGCCACCTTCCTCTCGCAAATCGACGAAAAAATCACCCTCGAAACCGGGAAACTAGAAGAGCTAAAAAAGTTCAAAAAAGCTCTATTGCAAAGGATGTTTGCATGAATGATGCGCTTACTAATCTGCTAGCTGACTTTGAAGACCGACTCGAAGACATATCGAACGTAGGTGGAATTAACGCGTCTTTAGTAGGCTTATTTAGGAAAAATTTAGAGTTTCTAAAGGAGTCTGCAGGCGAAACCGGTAGGATGGCTGGATTAATAGGCAAAATTGATACGCAATTAAAAACGCTAGATCAGATTGAAAAATTGCCAGATTTTCAGGACAAATACGAAAAACTCAGAGAGCAGAGCGTGGTGCTTATAGTTGGTGCGTTTGAGGTTTTTATCACCGACATATTCAAGTTGATAGGTAACGACTATCCCAGCTTTATCAAGTGGTCAGAAAAGGACAAGAAGGTTGCGATAGATATAGAATTATTTAAAGAGCATTTTACACTGGGTGATGCGTTTGTTGCGCACCTGGAAAATAAACAGTATAGTTTCCAAGATTTAAGGTCAATTGTAAAGGCGTGTAAGGATTATCTAGGCATTGAAGTGGTTGTTGAGGATGGTGACAGAAATAATATTATCAAAGCCACTTCTTATAGGCATTTAATAGTTCATCGCAACAGTACTGTCGATCGCCAATTTCTTCATCAAACTCGAAGACTGACTGATTTGCAGTACAAAGAGGGTGATAGAATTTCTATAAGCGAAGACGATTTTACCAGTGTTCAAGAATCTTTTGTGAGTTTTGCTGGGTATCTAATTAATGTTATTATACAACGAGAAGATTGATTTATGTGTGAAAAACACCAAAAATCTACCAATTTTCACATAAATATGCTAAAATAGTGATATCATGATAAAACAATCGACCAAAGCGAAAATCGAAAAGCTATACCAGGAGTATTTGCAGGTTGCTTGTGGGCAGGAAGCGGCGCTCTATGACATTGCCATGGCGGAGATTCCCGAGATGGTGTATAACTCAAATGCCATCGAAAATTCTACTTTGACGCTCAAAGACACTACTGAGATCATTCTGCATAATAAAATTATCAAAGACCACGATATACGAGAGGTGTTTGAGGCGAAAAACTTAGCTGGAATAGTGTCTGAGCTGGTGAAAAATCCGCGCGAGAGGCTGACAGGCAGCTTGATTTTGACGCTTCATAGTCAATTGCTAGCTGGTATCGACAACTCTATCGCTGGTCGCTATCGCAGCGGAAAGGAATGGGTGCGGGTCGGCGATCATATCGGCGCAAACCCTGCCTTTGTCAATGGTTTGATGTCTGGTTTAGTAGATGTTTATCATACAAAAGATAACCGATACTTCTTAGAAAAAATTGCTCATTTTCACGCCGAATTTGAAACGATTCATCCGTTTAATGACGGCAATGGCAGACTGGGGCGCGTTTTGATAAGTCAACAATTGATGGCACTCGGTTATCCGCCGATTATCGTCCAAAATAAGAGTAAGAAGAGTGATTATTATCCGCTTTTTGATGAATATCGCGACAGCGGCAAGTTTGACGGCTTTACGGAACTTTTTGCGCTGCTGCTGATGGAGTCCATGCACAAGCGAATCGCCATATTGTCGTCGCCAAAGATTATTCGCCTGTCTGAATGGGCAAAGTGTAGCGACGTTGCCGGAAATGTAGCCGCCATGCGCGCCGCCCGGCAAGCGATACCGGCGTTTAGGATGGGCGGGGTTTGGAGGATAGGTGCGGAGTATAAAGGAGATAATGAAGGTAATGAAGCCTGAAGAATCAAAGGTATAATAAACGTAAGACACGTAAATAATATAAGGAGGAAGCATGAGTAGTGAATACGATAGACTGAAACAAACTGGTCAATTAGATATGGAGTATGGCTCGCTAAAGGCTACAAATGAAATGATTGAGATTGTAAAAGATGGCAGTTCAGATTCGGTCTCGAAAAGTCAGTATGAAAAGCTAGCAGAAAAATTTGAAAAGGCAATGCAGATGATTGAGGTGATGAGAGCCAAGATAAACGAAATTGAAGCTAATCAACTTCCATCTAGGGAAGAGGTTGAGTCGATTTCTTCAATGCTTGATTTGCTGGGTCGGTTAGATGCTAGTTCAATATCTAGAATTAAAAAACTTGGAGAGATGAATAGTGGAAAATAATGAGATAGTCGCTCTTCTGAATACACCTCTCTTTACAACGATAGCAACCCTGGCTGCGGGTGTTGTAGCCTATTTGGTGTATATTAAGCAAAAACAAGATAAGAAGAGGGATATAGCTAACGCTATATTGTCAGAGATTCGCTCAGCTGAGATTGCTATTGATAAAGTGAGGGACTACGTGCGCGATAACGAAAAGGTCGACATAAATATCAAAATTGTGGAATATAATAGCTGGACGAAATATAGATATATTTTCTCGAACGATCTAGATGGGGATCAGTGGCGCGAGATAAGTAATTTTTATTCAAATGCGGAATTGTTGGACGAAGTGATAAGGCAGGCTAATTCGGTTTTTGAAGGAAATGCCGACAAAATTCGCTCCAATATGCAGAGAGTATTGGCTGACATGGTGGGTATGTCCGTGATAAACTCATCAAAAGATACTGCCATAGACGACCTGACAAGGTTGAATGAAAAGCTAGCTATGTTTGATCAAATATATGATGAAAAGAAAAATAGCTTTGTGTATACGCCACAAAAGTATCTAAATGATGCAAAACGACTTCTTGAAGACCTCCACACCATTAGTACCACTAGTACCGGAGATAGGATAAAAAGGCTTGCGGGAAAAAAGTAACTTAAATAATATAGAAAATCTGTGAAAAGACAGACGGTCTATTTGTGAAAAATTAATATCATGAACAAAGAAAGGCAATCATGACAATCCAATCCGAAGCGCAACTTGAAGAGTCTTTGATGCGGCAGCTGGCTGGTCAGGGTTATGAGCGGGTGGCGATAAAAGACGAGTCGGATTTGGTTAGCAACCTCAAGGTTCAGCTGGAAAAGCATAATGGCACGACTTATTCTGAGGCTGAGTTCAAGCAAATTTTGAACCACCTGGCTAAGGGCAATGTTTTTGATAAGGCTAAAACCTTGCGCGATAAGTTTGCCCTGCGGCGTGATGATGGTTCGTCGCACCTCGTTGAGTTCTTGCAGATGAACAAATGGTGTCAAAACCAGTTTCAGGTGGCGAATCAGATTAGTAATGAGGGCGATTACTTAAACCGCTACGATGTGACGATTTTGATCAATGGTTTGCCGCTGGTGCAGATCGAGCTAAAGCGCGCTGGGATTGAGCTGAAAGAAGCCTTCAACCAAGTCAATCGCTATCGCCGGCATTCGTATAGTGCCAATTACGGTCTGTTTGATTTTGTGCAGATTTTCGTGATTTCTAACGGCGTGAATACCAAATATTACGCCAACACAGTGGGTTATGGCAACACCAAAAAGGCGTCGTTTAAGTTCACTAGTTTTTGGGCGGATAAAGCCAACCAGAAAATCACGCGCCTGGAGCAGTTTGCGAATGTTTTCCTGGAGCGCTGCCATATCGCCAAGATGATTTCGAAATACACGGTGCTGACGACCAATAAAACTATATTGGTGCTCAGGTCGTACCAATTTTATGCGGTCGAGGCGATTGTCGACAAGGTCGAAAACAGCGTTCATGGCGGCTATATTTGGCATACGACTGGTAGCGGCAAGACGCTGACTTCGTTTAAGGCTAGCCAGCTGCTGATCAATAATCCAAATGTCGAAAAAGTGGTTTTTGTAGTTGACCGCAAAGATCTCGACAACCAGACGATTCGTGAATTTAACAGTTTCAAAGAAGGTAGCGTTGACACAACGACGAATACGGCGAATTTGGTGAAGCAATTTAATGACCCGAATACCAAGTTGATCGTCACGACTATCCAGAAGCTCAACACGGCGATTAGTCGCGAACGACATGCGCTAAAGATGGAGGCGCACCGCGACAAGAAAATGATTTTCATTTTCGATGAGTGTCATCGCAGCCAGTTTGGCGACACACATAAGCGAATTACGGAGTACTTCAATAATTACCAAATGTTTGGTTTTACCGGTACGCCGATTTTTGCGGAAAATGCCAGCGGTAATGAACTTGGTAAGCGCACAACTAAAGATTTGTTTGGCGATCGCTTACATGAGTATACGATTGTCGATGCGATCAATGACGAAAACGTGCTGAAGTTTTCGGTCGAGTACTACAGCGGCGTGAAATATAACGGTCGTGATTTGGAAGACGAAAAGGTCGAGGGCATCGATGTGCGCGAAGTCTTTGTGTCGGACGATTGGGTAGCGCAAAATGTTGATTTCATCATCAAAAATCACGACCGCAAAACTAAATCGCGCGAATTCACGGCGATGTTTGCGGTGTCGAGCGTTGAGGTGCTGGCGAAATATTATAAGGAGTTCAAAAAGCAAAAAGAAGCCGGCAAGCACAACTTGCGGGTGGCGACGATTTTTAGCTACACGGCTAACGAAGAAGATAAAGATGCCGATGGAATTTTAGACGAAGACGCCATGCCGGATGATGGCAAAGTCAATATGCACTCGCGCGATATGTTGGAGAGTTTTATTGGCGATTATAATCAAATGTTTGGCGTGAATTATACGACCAAAGATTCGACCAGTTTTTATGACTACTATCGCAACATCGCCGACCGGGTGAAGGCGCGCGAAATTGACATTTTGCTGGTGGTAAATATGTTTTTGACTGGGTTTGATAGCAAGACGCTAAATACTTTGTATGTCGATAAAAATCTGAAGTATCACGGGCTGATCCAGGCGTATTCGCGGACAAATCGAATTTTGAACGAGACTAAGTCGCATGGCAACATCGTGGCATTTCGAAACTTACGCAAAAACACCAACGAAGCGCTCAGGCTGTTTGCTGATAAGGATGCTAATGAGCAGGTGTTTATGCGACCGTATCTGGAATATACTGAGGAGTTTAATAAGCAGCTGGGTGTGCTTCGAGGTATTGCCGCCAGTCCCGATGCGGTCGATAGCCTGATCGCCGAGGAGCATAAAGAAGAGTTTGTAAAAGCGTTTCGCGAGCTCTTGAAGCTGAAGAATATTTTGGTGTCGTTTACTGAGTTTCGTTTTGACGATCTGGAGATTGGCGACCAGGAATTTGAAGAGTTTAAGAGTAAATATCTGGATATTTATGAGTCGGTGGCGACTGAGCCCGGCGAGAAGGTGTCGATACTCGCCGACCTCGACTTTGAGTTGGAACTGGTGAAGCGCGATGAGGTGAATGTTGGGTTTATTTTGCGACTAATCGCGCAAATGGTCGGCGCTAGCGATAGTAAGCAAAACGAGATCAAGAAATCGATTGACCAGCTGATGAACGGCGAAGTTGAGCTGCGCAGCAAGCGCGAACTGATCGAACGCTTCCTGAAAAACAATCTGCCAAAAATCGAACAATCCGATGATGTCGAGCGAGAGTTCTATGAATTCTTGGACACCGAGCGCCAAGCCGAGTTTGATAAACTGTGCCAAGAAAATGACATTGATAAAACTAAAGCTGAGCGCATAGTCGCGCGCTACCTGGCGAGCGGACACCAGCCACGTGACCACGAACTGAGCATGCTACTGAACGTTCAGCCAAAACTACTGGAACGCGAAAGCATTTTGATGAAACTGCGCAGCAGCTTGAAAGGGTTTTTCGGCACTTTTGTGGATGGGGTGTAGATTGCCGACAAATTGCAGTATTTACCCACGAAGATACACTAGAAGTTTCGTTCTAATTTAAGGAGTCAGCTGCCACCACCCTCGCCAAATCAACCGCTCTCTAGTATAATAGTTACTATATATGCCAAGCAAACTTCCGACTGTTGCAATTATCGGGCGGGCGAACGCCGGTAAAAGTTCGCTGTTTAATCGCATTTTACGCTCGCAGCAGGCGATTGTGGCGCGCGAGGCGGGCACGACGCGCGATAACGTCATCGGCAAAGCCCGCCACGGGCAGCACAATTTCTGGCTGGTCGATACCGCCGGTCTAAAAACCGCCGAAGACGAATTCGAAGCCACCATCCAAGAGCAAATCGCCGAAGCCGCCGAAGCCGCCGACGTCATTCTCGTCGCCGCCGACAGCACCGAATACCCCAGCGACGAAGACCGCCGCCTCGCCAAAACCGCCCTAAAAAGCCGCAAACCCGTCATTCTATTACTCAATAAAACCGACCTGCGCGGCAGCCTGCCAAACGACGAATTCCGCCGCCTAGGCATCAAAACCATCATTCGCACCAGCGCCGAACACAACACTGGCATCACCGAATTACTCGACGCCGTCTGCGCCGAGATTCCAGCCGTCCATGACAAGCCCGCCAGCGACGTCGTGAAAGTCGCGCTAATCGGCCGCCCGAACGTCGGCAAATCCAGCTTATTTAACACGCTCGCCGGCAAGCAGCAAGCCATCGTCGCGAATATCGCCGGCACCACGCGCGACCTCGGACGCGTCACGCTCGGATACCACGGCAAAAAAATCGAGCTAATCGACACCGCCGGCATTCGCCGCCAGGGCAAGCAAGAGGTCGGCATCGAAAAATTCAGCGTCCTGCGCAGCCTGCAAGCTATCGAAGAAGCTGACGTTTGCTTTTTGCTGATGGATGTCAACGAGCTCAACACCCAGCTCGACCAACGCCTAGCCGGACTAATCAACGACGCCGGCAAAGGCTTAGTACTCGTCGTCAGCAAATGGGACTCCGCCATCGGCAAAGACGCCTATACGCGCGACGCTTTAGCGCCGAAAATCGCCGGCACATTCGACTTCGTGCCGTGGGCGCCGCTAATTTTCACGAGCAGCACGACAGGGCAGAATGTCACGAAATTATTCGACCTCGCGCTCGACATTCACGCCCGCCGCCAGCAATCCACCAAAACCCGCGTCCTCAACGACATGCTGCAGCGCGCCATTCAAGCCCATCCGCCCGCCGGACTCAAAAACTCGCACCCCAAACTCCGCTACATCGTTCACACCGACACCAATCCGCCGTGGTTCGTCATTTACGGCAGCAACCTGAAATTCGTCCACTGGAGCTACAAGCGCTACCTAGAGCGCCAGCTGCGCGACACTTACAATTATACCGGCACGCCCATCAAGCTCAGTTTTCGCGACGAAAAACAAATCAAATCCAACCGTGAGCGCGCCGCCAAAGGGCTAGAGCCAGTCACCAAAGCCTACAAACAGGCAAAAGAAAACGAAAAACGCTCCGAAAAAGGGAAGTAATTCCAATCTCGCCAGCCGCTCTATTTAGCAAAATCTCGAAACTAATCGCGCGACAACCGCAACTCTAACTCTTTACGCTCGCGCGCTAGCGTGCGGTAGCGTTTGAGGGCGCGCATCAAATCATTGCACTGCTGCGCGTCGAAATCAAACACTTTAAGCAATGCGTCATCGATTTCTTTCGCCGCTTTTTGCACATCTTTCAAACCCGCCAAACCCGGCACCGAATCCAGATACGCGCTGCGGATTTTCGCCGTCTTTTTTTCGTATAATTCCAGCTTTTTGGTCGGACTTTTTTGCGCCGCCGCGTTCAATCTGCCGAGCGCTTTTTCGTATTCTTGCCGCGCCGCCAGCACCTCAATCAAATCAATCCCGAGCCCGAACAGCCGCGCCACCAAACCGTCGTGCAGCTGCTCGGTCGCGAAAATCTCGGTGTTAATCTGCGCCAAACGCCAGCGGCTAGACCGCACCAATTTGCGCGTCTGGCGAAATTCGCGCAGCCCCTGAAACATTCGGAACAGCAAATTAGCATTTCGGTCCACCGCAGCAATTTTTTGCTCGCGCGCCACCGTGCGGTACAGTTCGTAATTGATAAACGTATCGATATCGCGCGCCACCATCGAATCGCTGCGGTCGATAAACGCCCGCGCCGTCCGGTGTGCCCGCTTGCGCCGTTTAGCGTCGTACAGACTATCAACCAGCGCCTGGCGCTCGCACTCCGTTCGAATTTCCAGCAGCACCTGCGTCAACTGGTCGACGCTTGGCTGGTCGGGCAGCAGTAGCACGCGCGCTAACATTTTGTCGAGTTTGCCGCCGCGAACCGCCGCCTCGATACGCCGCACGCGCGAAGTATAACGTTCGCGCCACGCCGTATAAAAATCAAGCGCCGCCGCCTCGGGCGTATTCAGCCGCCTACTAATCCGGCGCAAGTGGTGGGTGTAATTCGCATACGCCTGGCGCGCCTGCGCCCGAAACAACAGCGGACGCTCTTCGGCTCGCTTTTCTAATTCCCGCAGTTGCACTGCATACGCTTGCTTAAAATCAACCATGCGCTACCCGCACCTTTCTAAATGAATACTCCACTGTATTTTGCCAAGTTTTTCCGACCGCATTGTAGCGCCGAACCGCGCCATCAATCGCCAAAACGCGCACCAACGCCGGACTATACGCCACCTGGCGGCTATAATACCGCAAATCTTCCACCGTCCAGCAGCGCCTGGCTGGATAGCGCCGCTTGATGAGAGCAGCCGCCTGGCGGTAAAAATAAGTCGAATCAGCGTAGGGCGGCAAATACTTATCGACTGTCAAACCCATGCCTTTTAGCACGCGCTGCGTATCTGCTAGCGTCGGCGCGGCATCAGGCGGCGCCACCAGCAGCGCGTACAGCTCCTTGCCGCTACGAAACAGGGTCGCGTACGAACCGGCGCCAGTTTGAACGTCATCGCACAAAAATTCGTCAATCGGCAAATCAACATGAAATTTTTCCGCCATAATCTCTTTGCACTCCTGGCGGCGAAATTGGTCGTACTCAAAATCATGTTGGATCATACTATCCATTATACTACTTTCGTGACTAAAAGTCAATGTTGTAGTGATATACTTTACGTTAATCACGAAAAGCTGTTATAATCACGTTTATCTATCGAAAATACCAAAAATCCCCAGTAAAAGCTCTGAATACAGCCGCCGCCAAAAAAGCAAAATCAGCCGCCAAACAGCATCAGCTGCGACTCCAGGACGTCGCGCGTAATTTCCTCGGCGCGCTCGCCAATCAGCACAATTTTTAACGGCTGACCAGCGCGGCAAGCGCCAATCTGCCAGTGCGTCGGCGTGGCTTCGATATGGCGGCGCACCCCTTGGCTATCGACAAACGCGCCCTTCAGCCGGCGCAAACCATACGCCCGAACCAGCTCCGGCCACAGCGCCTCGTACGCGCTGCCATCCGCCGCCAGCTGCGAAGTGTCAATCACGCTATAAGTCGGATTATCCGGCATCGCCAGCTCGCCGTCGTATTCGTCAAAAAAGCTCAATAACCCCGACGGCACCGGCATATTATCCGCGTCAAATTCGCCGTGCGGCGCACTGATGACGCGCGCGTAGGGCAGGGCAGCCAACTTTTCACGGTATTCCGCTAGCTCGCTACCCGCTAGCAAATCCTCTTTCGTCACCAGCACCGTGTCGGCGGCTTGCATTTCTAGTTTTTGCGCAGCGCTGATTTCACCCAGAATTTCGCGCGCCTCGACCACATAAAAACTATGCGCCAATTCGTAGCGCTTAAACACGCCGGCGTTCACCAGGCGTTCGACCAAATTCATAGTGCGCGCCACGCCCGTCGCTTCGATAAAAACTGGGGCGGGCGAGGAGCGGCTAAAATCATACAGCATCCGCGTCAGCGCGTGCGCCGAAGAGCAGCAAACACAATCGCCCGCCAGCGTCGTAATGATATCCGCCAAACCTTCCAGGCGGTAGCCGTCGATATTTTCGTTGGCGTACTCGTTTTCAATCACGCGCGCGCCCTTAAAGCCACTTTGTTGCAATAAGAATTCCAAAACGCTCGTTTTTCCCGCGCCCAGCGAACCATTCATCAAATACAGCGGCAATTTATCATCGACCGCCCGCTCGTCGTCAAACGCCGCATTGACGCTAAATTCTAAATCATTATCGCGTTTTGCCATAACTAAATTATACCTCGCCCGCCCGAAAATGTTATAATCGCCTCATGAAACTAATCGTTGGACTAGGCAATCCCGAACCGCGCTACAGCGGTACGCGGCATAATGTCGGCTGGCAAATACTCGACCAGCTAGCGGCAGAGCAGGGAGCAGTATTTACTGCGCGGTCGAAATTCAAGGCTCTCGCCGCCGAGTATTCGAACGCCGGCGAAAAAGTTTTGCTACTCAAGCCAACGACCTATTACAACCTGAGCGGCGAATCCGTCCGCGCCGCCGTTGATTTTTACAAAATCGCGCCCGACGACGTGCTGGTTGTTCACGACGATTTCGCCATCACGTTTGGCACTCTGCGCGTTCGCAGCCAAGGCGGCGACGCCGGCAATAACGGCATCAAATCGGTCAATTCGCACCTCGGCGCGCGCTATTGGCGGCTGCGCGTCGGTATTTTGTCGAAATTACGCGCTCAAATTCACGATATCGCGTTTGTACTGGGGGCGTTTTCTGCTGAAGAACAAGCAGTTTTGCAGAATAAAGTCTACCCGGCAGCAACGAAAATTATCGACGATTTCCTAGCTGGCACGCTAGAAAACACCAGCGTCACGCCCGGCTAATCCACATCTTGCCATTTTTTGGCAATACCGTCCTCCTGGTAGTATTCGTGGCACCGCCATTCATCCAAAAAATCCGCATCGTCGTTTAGCTTTTCGATTTCTGGAAAAAGACGGCTGAGCAGCATAGAATCCGGGTAGGCTTTTCGGTCAACAAGCGGCGTTTTTGCAACTTTTCGCAAATAAGCATTCAAAAAGTTAAACCGTTTAGTGCAGATATAGCCGGGTTTCGAACAATGCAGCCGAAAATCATGCAATGTCCGAATCGGCTGCGGCTCGTCCTGATAAGCCTCGAATTTATACATCAGCCAGATTAACGGTGTCGCAAACGTCATTGCATCGGATAATTTGGCTTGTGCTTTTTCCAGTTCTGTCAATTGCTGCTGCGTTTCGGTCGTAGCAGCTCCAGCTAACTTTTGCTTCGCTAGCCTACGCTTCGTATTTTGTATCGCTTCGGCGCGTTTTTTATAATCGCCATATTGTTGCAATAACTTATCAACCTCTTGCCTCGTGGTCATAACCCCAACTCCTGTCGAAATACATCGTTATTTAATTCATAAGCCCGCTCGCCGATAACTACCAGTTTAGTTAAATCAGCCGAGCCCGCTTCGAAACGAATTTGACGCGGCGTCGCTTCGACATGCCAAGTTTTGGCGCCATCGCAAACACCACCTTTCAGGCGCCACAGTCCGTAAGCTCGCTGTAGGTCTAACCAAGCCGCCTCTAGCTTATCCGGCGTTATCGCCAGCTCGCTCGTCTCAATCACGCTATAGGTAGCGCTTTCGTCCGCCAGTATATCGCCATCAAACAACGCGAAGTAGGCGAGGGCGCGCGATTCCTGACCCAATTCCTTTACGTCAAACTCGCCGCGATTCATCGCAATCACGCGGCTTAACCCTTGGTGTTTCAACGAACCTAAGAAATTGCGCGCCGCTTCCGACGCCAGCATATCAACCTTGCTCACCAGTACTAGGTCGGCAGCCCGAGTTTCACGCAACGTTGTTGCATTAAGCTCATCGCGCTGCGTCTCTAACGCGTCTAGCACATAAAGCGATTGGCATAAATCATAAACTTCAAACACATCCGCCACCACCAATTGTTCGATAACTTTGAGAGTGTTTGCGACGCCGGTTGACTCGATAATTACCGGCAAATCGCTTTTTTCGGCAAACTCATGCAGCAAATCAGCCAATTCGTCGCCGCTATTGCAACAAATACACGAGCCGGCGATAGTCGCCACCTCCTCGACCTGCCGCGAAAGTAGCGCCGAATCAACGCTTTCCGCGGCGAACTCATTTTCAATCACTCGCGCCCCGGCAAAAGCCGGCTGCTTCAACAAGTATTGCAACAATGTTGTTTTACCCGCGCCCAAAGCGCCGTTTACTAAATAGAGCGGTATTTTACGCTTCACCCTAAGCTCCTTTCGTATATAAACACCGAATTTATGACCTCGTCGGCCGGATGATATTCCTCCAAAACCCGCACGCCGCGCATATCTCGCGCCACAAAAGCCGGATATAACAAACCTCTCGACCCCCGAGCGCTGCGCAGCAACAACCGACCACCAGCCCGCAAGCTCGGCAAAACATTATCGATAATCTGCTGCTTATCTTCGACCGTCTCGCCAGCGAGTCCAGCCACGTAAATAACGTCATAGGCTAGATTCGCCAAATCAACCGACCGCCCATCAGCCAAGACACACGTGCACGACCAGTCAAGCGCCAAAGCAAACTGCCTAGCTAGCTCAATCGCCACCGGGCACACATCGACATGCGTCACCTGAGCGCCCATGCTTTTATATAGCCACCAAGCCGTCAGCGGCAGCGGTCCGCTACCGATAATCGCCACTTTTGACGCCATATCAAGCCGCAAGCCTGATTTTTCAATCAAGCGCACCTCGCGCGCCGTCAACTCTCGATAATTACTTTGGTAGGGGAATTTCTCCACTGCCGCAAGCGGGTCGTCCGCCTGAATAATCTTCTGCGCCCAAAAGCACTCGAGTCGCCCCTCGGCTTCCGAGCAGCGGCAGCGCACCGCCCTGTGCAGCGCACCATCGTCCGGCTGCCACTGCGGATTTTTTATAACCGCAGCGACCAGCTCCGAAAAAGCTTGGTTCACCTCTGGACAAGGCGCTAGCTGCGGCAGATTCATTACTTTTTCAATAACTGTATCCATAGCTAGCCAGTATGCGCCGCTGCTCAATTTATTACAAATTTGTAGCATTAAGCGTTATAATTGCTACATGGACCAGCTCGAAAAAATCTTTGCCAAAGCCAATCTGCGGCTCACTAAGCCGCGCCGCACCGTCTTTCAGTTGCTACAAAAAGTCAACGCACCGATAACCACCGGCGGAATTATCCAGCAGTGCCCGCAAGTAGACCGCACTACAATCTACCGCGTGCTAGAAACCTTCCAAAAATTAGGCGTCATCACAATCGTACACGTCGGCTGGAAAAATTATTACGAATTAGCCGACCCCTTCATACCGCATCATCACCACCTGTATTGCCAAAAATGCTACAATGCAGTGCCATTAGAAGACCCCGAAATCGAACAATTTATCCAGCACATCGCCCGTAAATACAACTTTGTTGCAATAGACCACCATTTCGAGCTCGAAGGTATTTGCCGCGACTGCCAAAAACCCAGTCAACAAAAAAGCGCCAGGTAAGGGTGGGCATCACCTGGCGCCATTCTGCCCCTCGTCCCACCCATCTAGGGTAAACGTGATCCACCTCACAAAAAACCGTGCGATCCGCTGGACAAAGGGGTTAGTAAACGCATAAAGCTGTCTAACGGCAACTGTAGTGGAGGGTAAAGTACTGACAGCTGCACTTTATGCGCTACCTAACTTTTTTTGGATTTATCTATCGACAAATCCTGTTAGAATAGGGGGTATAAGGTGCTTGATTTCTCCCGATGGATCAATCAATCACTTTCAAATATAGCACACCTTTGACAAGATGTCAATACTTTTTACCAGAAATTTATATGAAAATCAATAAAACCTCTCCAGATGACAATAATTACCTCCAGGGGTTATGTTATATTGACAATAAACCACGAGCATTATACTATATAGGAACTCTACCAACTGAGCGCCAACTAACCCTGGCAATCATCGGCACGCGCAAGCCCACGCGCTACGGCACCGAGGTAGCTCTGCGGTTCGCAGGCGAACTAGCACGCCGGGGAATAATCATCGTCAGCGGGCTAGCGCTCGGTATCGACGCGCTCGCACACCGCGCCTGCCTAGAAGCAGACGGAACGACTATCGCTATTTTAGCCAACCAACTGCCCGACATTCGCCCCGCCGCTAACCGCGCGCTCGGCGAAAGAATCATCGCGCAGGGCGGCGCCATCATGTCGGAGCACTGCACGAGCGAGCCCGAACCGTACGTCGTCGGCAAATGGAGCTTTCTCGAGCGCAACAGGCTGGTCAGCGGTCTAGCCGACGCCATACTTATCGTCGAAGCAGCAGCCCGCAGCGGCACCCTCAACACCGCCGCGCACGCCCTAGCGCAAGGTAAAGAAGTCTTCGTCATACCGGGCAACATCACCAGCCCGATGAGTGCCGGCTGCAACGCGCTAATTCGCCAGGGCGCCACGCCCGTGACCAGTCCCGACGACATCTTGGCGGTTTTACAGCCCAGCGCCATCGAAAAACAAACCGCGCTGCCGCTCGGCGCCACGCCCGCCGAAACCGCCATTATCAAACACCTCGCCGCTGGCATACGCGACGGCGACGAACTCCAAAAAGCGACCGAATTATCCGCAGTCGAATTTAACACCACGCTCACCATGCTGGAAATTAATGGCGTCGTTCGCTCGCTCGGCGCCAACCAGTGGTCGCTGCGCTAATGGCTAGCGGCACCAGAAATTGCTCGCGCTTGCAAAATCAACCTCGGTGTATTACATTTATCCCTAATCATGAGCTACAACCGCGCACCAAAAACCGAACCCATCGTTACAGTGAAACACATTCCAACTATCCCGAATGCCATGAGCGCAGTTGGCGCGCTATTAGCCTGCAAAGGCGCCGAGCACCTAGACAGCTACCAGGGACTGGCAGCAACTGTCGCCGGACGATCTCTAGACGTACTGGATGGTCCGGTCGCCCGCGCCACCGGACAGACCAGCAACCTCGGGACAGTAGTCGACGCCGGCTTGGACAAAATCGCTACCGCCAAAATTCTCTACGAACTTGTCAAAAAGGACGCTATCCCGCGCGAAATCACCGCCCTGCTTGGCGCCTCGCAAGCTGTCAACGCGCTCGCCACCGCCGTCACCATGACGAAACACCCCGGCAAGCCGATTCGCCCGACAAAATCCGGCAAACTCGCCTTGGCGGGCGAAACCCTATCAATGTTTTCGTACGCTCTAGCTTCCGCCGCCGAGCACAGCGGACACGAAAAAGTCGCTACCTATTCGCGCGCCGTCGGAGCAGCCGCCTTCGCCGCCGCACTGCCGCTAGCGGCGCACTCGACTTATTCTTACGTCAAACAGGTCTGGCAGTAGCCAAAAATATTAGATTTGGCATTTTTCGCGATACGTTATATTATAGCTAATGATGAAAAATTTGGTAATCGTCGAGTCGCCAGCCAAAGCTAAAACTATCGAGAAATATCTCGGTAATGATTTTCATGTTTTGTCAAGCGTAGGGCATATTCGCACGATTGCCAAAAAAACCAAAGACGGCACGCCGCCAATTGACGTAGCGCACGGCTTCGCGACGACCTACGAAATCGACCCGGAAAAGAAAAAGGTTATCGCCGAGCTCAAAAAAGCCGTCAAGCAAGTCGGCGCTGCCAATGTTTGGCTCGCCACCGATGAAGACCGCGAAGGCGAGGCGATTGCTTGGCATTTGTGCGAGGTTTTGAAGCTTGACCCCGCAACGACCAAGCGCATCACTTTTCACGAAATCACCAAGCCAGCCATCGAAGAGGCAATTAAACACCCGCGAACCGTCGATATGAAATTAGTCGAAGCCCAGCAAGCTCGGCAAATTCTAGACCGAATCGTCGGTTTTGAGCTCAGCCCGGTCGTCTGGCAAAAAGTCCCCGGCGGCAAATCCGCTGGCCGCGTTCAGAGCCCGGCTGTGCGGCTTCTCGTCGAGCGCGAGCACGAAATCGAGCAGTTCGCGAGCAGTTTCCAGTTCAAGGTTGTGGCAGTGTTCGTTTACGATAATCAAGAATTCAAAGCCGAGCTCAAGCAGCGATTCAACACCGAAGACGAAGCGCGAGCTTTCCTGGAAGCGCTAAATGACGCCAAATATATCATAGGTGATATAAAAAAATCGCCTTCCACCCGCAATCCCGCTGCGCCGTTTACTACATCAACGTTGCAACAAGAAGCCAACGCCAAGCTCGGCATGGGGTCGCGCGCTACTATGGCGAGCGCGCAAAAACTCTACCAAGAAGGAAAAATTACCTATATGCGCACCGACAGTGTCAACCTGTCAAGCCAAGCTATCACCGCCAGCGCCGACTATATCAAGCGCCTTTACGGTATCGAATACAGCCATGTGCGCAAGTTCAAAACTAAATCCGCGGGCGCCCAAGAAGCCCACGAAGCTATTCGCCCGACCGACATCACGCGCGAATCGGTCAGCGGCAGCGACTACGACCAGCGCCTTTACGACCTAATTCGCCGGCGCACGCTCGCTAGCCAAATGGCGCCTGCCAAAATAGAAAACACCACTGTTACGATTCAAATTGACGGCGCCGATTTCAAACGCGCAGGAATCAATAGCGACCCAGCCAACTTAGTATTTGAAGCCAAAGGGCAAGTCGTCCTTTTCGATGGCTTTTTGCGAGTTTACGGCAGCAGCAAAAATGACGCCATGCTGCCCGCGCTAGCTTCGGGCGACAGTTTGCGCGAGTACTCTATGGAAGCCCGCCAAGTTTTCGCCCGGCCGCCGGCGCGCTACACCGAAGGCACGCTCGTCAAGAAACTCGAAGAACTCGGCATCGGCCGGCCGTCAACTTACGCAACTATCATGAATACTATTCAGACTCGCGGCTACGCCGAGCGCGGCGATTCCGAAGGTGTGCCGCGCGACGTTATCTTATTGCAACATATTGACAATAAGGTCGAGCGCGAAGTTATCCAAGAAAAAACTGGCTCAAACAAAGGCAAGCTCGTACCGACGCCCGCCGGCGAATTGATTAGCGGCTTTTTGACCGACCACTTCGACCGCGTCGTTGACTACGGATTTACCGCCGACGTCGAAAAGGATTTTGACGACATCGCTAGCGACAAACTAGCGCGCAACACCATGTTAAATCGTTTTTACAAACCATTTCACGCGCTCATCGAGCAATCCGGCAGCATCGACCGCAGCACCGTCGGCACCCATCGGGAAGTCGGCGTCGACCCGAAGTCCGGCAAGCCAATCATCGCGCGTTTCGGGCGTTTCGGACCGATGCTGCAGCTCGGCAGCACCGACAGCAGCGACAAACCGCAGTTCGCGCCATTGCCGCGCGGCGCCAAAATCCAAACCGTCACGTTAGAACAAGCCCTCAAAGCTTTCGAGCTGCCGCGGATTGTCGGCACCACCGCAGACGGGCAGGATATCAAAGCCAACATCGGGCGCTTCGGACCGTATATTCAGGTCGGCAAATTATACGTTAGTCTGAAAGAAGACGACCCGCGCGAAATCACCGAAGCAAAAGCCCGCGAATTATACGCCGCTAAATTGCAAGCCGAAGCCGAAAAAAACATCGCTGACTTCGGCGACGTCAAAGTGCTCAACGGGCGCTTCGGGCCGTACGTCACCGACGGCAAAAAGAACGCCAAAGTGCCGAAAGACACCGACCCGAAAACCGTCACTCTCGAGCAAGCCAAAGAGCTGCTCGCCGCCGCGCCTCAGCGAAAGACGCGCCGCGCCGCTAGCCGCCGCAAGAAATAGGAGCATCCCAGTGGACTCGACACCCCTGCAAAAAGCCAGACGAATCCGCCGCTGGGCGACCATCGCGCTCATCGCTATTTTTGCGATTATTTTCTTTTCGCTCAATATTTACCCGTCGTACTCTTCAGGCGACGACCCGAAACTCAGCGAAATTTCGCATTTAACCAAAAACATACCTTATTGTACCGGGCAAAACGGGCAAGTCCTCGACCTATACACGCCATCTAGTACCGATGATTATCCCGACGACGACGGAGCGCCGTACCCGCTTGTTATTTACGTCCACGGCGGCGGCTGGCGCAAAGGCGACAAGCAAAATACGCTTATCGAGTACTACGGCGCCGAACTGTCGAAAGAAGGTTTTGCCATCGCATCGGTCAACTACCGCTTGGCGCCCAAATTCCGCTACCCAGCCCAAAACGACGACGTCGCATGCGCTATCAAAACGCTCGCCGAAAAAGCCGACCAATACAAACTCGACACCCAAAACGTCATTTTGTTTGGCGACAGCGCCGGCAGCCTGCTGGCAAGCAGCTACGCGCTTTCGGCGCGCGATAAACCCGTCACGATTCGCGGCGTCATCAGTTTTTACGGCACGACCGACCTAGTCAGCCAGCTCAAACGCACCAAACACAACCCGAACGCCTACGCTTACCTCGGCACGCGCGACACCGACATCGCCCGCGCCGCCAGCCCGCTATTTCAGCCAATCACCAATATACCGCCGCCGTTTTTGTTCTTTCACGGCACCAAAGATACCATCGTCTCGATTGACCAAGCGCTCAACCTCTACCACCGCATCGCCGCTTACCGTCCGTCCAGCCGTTTCGTTCGTATCAATAACGCGCCGCACGGCTTTGGCGACAGCAGCAACACCAAACCCTCTAGCAGCGACATTCGCCGCGCGCTGGCGCTGTTCGCCCTGAGGCATATCGGCCATCTAAATGAAGCCGAAGCCGACGAAGCTATATCATCACTTCAGTAAATAAAAGTGCCGCTCTAAAGCCATTTTGTTGCAATAAACTTGGTTAGTTTTACGAATTTTGGTTTTTATGGCGTATTTTTGGGCTGGTTTTCGACAGAAACGCCGCTATTTAACAGGGGTAATTTGACATATCGCAAAAATAATTTTTAGCTTTACCATTCTTTTTCAGTAAAAAAAGTACCAAAAAAACATTTACCATAAGCGTCGATATTGTGATACAATATTTATAGAACCTCGAGGGTTTGACATTTACAAAGATGTATATTATAATTAACGTAAAATCATTAACAACCATTAATAACAACATGAACCTCGGGTGAGGCAGAGGCTGGAGATAAGAATCATATGACCGAAGCTACTGGCAGTGATGCTGCATTGACAATCAGAACCGCCATTCAGGAAATCCTGGACGCAATCGACCAAGAACGCGAGCGCGAAATTATCACGCGCCGTTTCGGTTTGTTTGACCGCAAAGAAACACTGGAGCAAATCGGCGAATTGCTCGGCATCACGCGCGAACGCGTGCGCCAGCTCGAAAAAGCCATTCTGATTCGGCTGAAAATCGCCGCCGAAGAAAATCAAATCCCCGCTATCCACGACATTGAGCGCCTAATTATTCGCGACCTGTCCGAAAACGGCCGCGTCGGCCGCGTGCAAAATGTCGCCGCGCGGCTAGCCGGCAGCTCGGCGACCGACATTCGCGCGCACGTCGCCTTTATCGGCGAACTGTCGCCGCGCTTAACCTCGATCAACGAGACCAACCACTACTACCAGGGCGTCGGCATCGCCGAAAACGGCGACGAAAAAAAGGTCCGCTCCGACGTCGATATCGTCCTCAAAGCCATCAAAAAACACGGCGAACCAGTCGACATCGAAACCCTACACAACCTACTAACCTACGAAAGCCCCGCGCAGGTTCGCGCGCTCGCCAGCCTATCTAAGCACCTAACCAGCCTGAAAGACATCTGGGGACTGCTCAAATGGCCGACCGTCAACCCGAAAAACATCCGCGACAAAATCTATATTATTTTAGCCGACAACGGCAAACCGATGCACTTTAGCAAAATCTCCGAAGCCATCAAAGACAGCGATTTCAAGCGCAAAAACGTCACCACGCAAGCGATTCACAACGAACTCATCAAAGACAAGCGCTTCGTGCTCATCGGCCGCGGCATTTACGCCCTGAGCGAGTGGGGCTACTCGCGCGGCACGGTTTCCGACATCATCACCGACGTGCTGAAAAAAGCCGGCGAACCGCTCCACCGCGACGAAATCGTCAAACGCGTACTCAAAAGCCGCCAAGTCAAGGAAACGACGATTTTGCTAAATCTACAGAGCAAACCAGAGTTCAAACGCGTCGCCAAAGCGACCTACACGCTCGTCGACGCTAAATAACCGCAAAAATCTACCGAAATAACCAACGCCTCGCTTCCTCGGGCGAAAATTATTATGCTAATTCTTGCATTTTTTACAGAGGTATGATATAATGAATATAGGTAGCTATGTCGTTTATCCTGTCAGTTGTCAATCTGTTAATGCAATGGTACGTTTGGGTTCCAATCGTGCTAATTCTGGGGTATCTGACCTGGCGCAACTACAATAGCATCGACGCGATTAAAAACATCGAAAGCGTCCTCTTGATGCTGGAAATTCCCAAAACCAACGATAAATCCGAGCTCGCCGCCGAGCAAATGTTCGCCAGCTTGCACGGTATTCTGCGCGATGCGCGCGAGCTCAAAGCCAACCACGGCTATCAGGAACACCTCAGTTTCGAAGTCGCTTCGGTCGGCGGGCGCATTCAATTTTACGTTTGGACGCCAAAATCGCTGCAAAGTTTCGTCGAAGGGCAAATCTACGCCCAGTATCCGCAGGTGCAAATCCACACCGCCGAAGAAGACTACGTCGCACACGAGCGCCATCACAGCGTAACTTATTCCTCTGAAATCACCCTGACCGACAAAGAATTTTTGCCAATCAAAACCTTCCAAAACTTTGAAGTCGACCCGCTCGCTGGCATCACCGGCACGCTCGCCAAACTCGAAGACACCGACGAAGAAATCTGGATTCAAATACTGACGCGCCCCGCCGCCGACAGCTGGCACAAAGAAGCCGACGCTTGGATTCAATCGGTCAGAGCCGGCGGCTTCAACTTATTTGGCACCGACGGGGTAGGGAAGTTAATCGCCGGGCTTTTTGCAGCATTGTGGCAACCGCCCGAGCAAGGCGGAGCTAACAGTGCCGACCTATCAGACCGCGACAAAACCCGTATCGCCGAAGCCGAGAAAAAAGCCACCAAACTAGGTTACCAAATCAAAATTCGCATCGCCTACCTAGGCGAAAGCGTCAGCGACGCGCGCCTGCGCATGCAGGGAATCGTCGGCACATTCAAGCAGTTCAACTCGACCAACCTCAACGGCTTCAAAATGACCAACGACAGCTTCTCCAAAGAAGCGCTCGCCAAATACAAAACCCGGCTATTCGCCGACCGCGGCTATCTGATGAACATCGAAGAAGTCGCCAGCGTCTTCCATTTGCCGCATACCAACGTCGAGACGCCCAACATCGTCTGGGCTAGCACCAAAACCGCCGAGCCGCCCGCCAAGCTGCCGGTCCTAACCGGCGACCCCGCGCACGACGAAAACATTTCCGCCTTTGGCATGACCAATTTCCGCGGCATCAACCATCAATTCGGCATGCTGCGCTACGACCGTTCGCGCCACGTTTACATCATCGGGCAAACCGGAGCAGGGAAGAGCGGTCTGCTCGAGCTGTTCGCGCTCAGCGACATTTTCCACGGGCAAGGCTATGCCATCATCGACCCGCACGGCGATTTCGCCATCAACAATATGCGCTTCATACCAGGTTCGCGGCTCAAAGACGTCGTCTATTTCAACCCAGCCGACACTCAATATCCGCTCGGTTTCAATCCGCTCGAAGTCACTAACCCCGAGCAGAAAAACAACATCAGCTCAGAGGTTATCGGCGTGCTCAAGCGCATGTTTGAAGAGAGTTGGGGGCCGCGCCTGGAGTACATTTTACGCTACACTATTTTGGCGCTACTCGACCGCCCCGAAACCACCATGCTCGACATCACACGCATGCTGACCGACAAAAAATTCCGCAAAGAAACACTAAGTTACTGCCAAGACACCGTGGTGCTACAGTTCTGGAACGTTGAGTTTGCTAGCTGGACGGACAAGTTTCAGGCGGAAGCAATCGCCCCGGTACTCAACAAAGTGGGCGCTTTCACCGCTAACCCGATTATCCGCAACATCATCGGCCAGCCGAAATCGACTTTCAATATCCGCCAAATCATGGACGAAGGCAAAATTTTAGTCGTAAACCTGAGCAAAGGCTTGATTGGCGAAGACAACGCTGGAATTCTGGGTTCGTTTATCGTCACCAAAATTCAGCTCGCCGCCATGAGCCGCAGCGACATTCCCGACGTCAAAGACCGCCGACCGTTCTATCTGTACGTCGACGAGTTTCAAAATTTCGCGACCGACTCTTTCGCGACGATTCTATCCGAAGCGCGCAAATACGGGCTAAACCTCACTGTCGCCAATCAGTATATCAGCCAAATGCAAGACACCGTGCGCGACGCCGTGTTTGGCAACGTCGGCACGATGATTTCTTTCCGCGTCTCCGCCGACGACAGCCCGATTCTCGCCAAACAATTTGAACCGCAGTTCGAACCGAACGATTTATTGCAAATGCACAACCGCAATTTCATCATCAACATGGTCATCAACGGCGAAAAAGCGCCGGCATTTAGCGCCAAAACGTTAAATTTGCCGACGTATCAAGACGACAACACCGGGCGAATCATTCAGTGGACGCGCGAGCATTACAGCCGCAATCGTAGCGACATCGAAGCCGACATCGCCGCTCGCGTCTTGCCGCCGAGCAACCTGACCGTCAAATCGCCCGGACAAGCCAGCGCTAACACCACGCCGCCGAAAAACGCCAAGCCAATCGCCGCCAAACCCGCCGCAAACCAAACCAACAAACCAATCGCCAAGCAGCCCTCGGTCAAGTTAGATAGCGGGTCAGTGGGGTTCTTGCAAATCGACCACGGCAAACAGGCGGCAACGGACGAGCCAGCGCCAACAACTACTACTGAGCCGACAGTCGTACCCGCAGCAACTCCTTCCTCACCGGCGCCAGAAACTCCAGCTAAACCGAAACGCAAGCGCACGCGCCGCCGCCGCAAAACCGCCGCCAAAACCGCCTCGGAATCATAAAACACCATGAACTCGCCCCTGGAAATAATCGCCATTCAGCACGCTCACGGTGCCGCGCAAATCACCGCAATTGACGATTTGTTGCGAAAAACTACCATCTTGCAGCCCGCCTCGCGCATCATGGGCGAAGCCTATCAGCAACAAATCGACGCCCTGCCGAAGCGCTTGCGGCTCGGCGAGTGCGCCGCAGCTTTGGCGCAGTACAATGACAAACCAGTCGGCGCGATAGTTTACAGCCTCGACCCGGCAAAAGCCGACACCGTCCAACTTGAGCTAATCGCCACGCGCCTAAAATATCGCCGGCGCCAGGTGGCTTCGCGCCTACTGCGCTTAGTCGAAATCGAAGCCGCCCTAACGACCGACGCCAGCCGCCTACGCGCTACCGTGCCGCAAAAAATGCAAGACGTTCAGTCATGCCTAGCTCGCAGCGGCTTCAGATTCACCCGCGGCGCCATCAATTCCGCCGGCACAATATCGCTAGACTACGAAAAATCAATCACAAAGACGATAGTCTAGCAGTGCTTATTCTATCGAAGTGAACTCGATTTTATTTACCGCAGGGGGTATCTTCGCGCTAGCAAAGAAGCGGTCGAGTCCTTTACTAGCTGGCGGTATATTAAATTGCTAGTAGAACAAAATTAGAACTTAAAATGTCTAAAATCCAAATAGTGCGCTGCGTGAATGAATTGTATCTAGAATGCTACCGCAAAGAACCGCGGCGAAGCTGCTGGCAGCAAAAAATCTGCTAGAAATACAGAACCGAAAATTAGCGCCAAATAAAAAATCAGCCGGGCAAAAAAGGGAAATAGAAAAAAGCAAAACTAATCAAACAAATCAACCCGCAAAACCCAAAACCGCAACCAAAAGGAGACGAATCTTCACCCATCTTTCACACATAGACCTAACGTCGCACAATGTCCGATAGACAATTTGTCAAGTTTGTATTATAGCTAACAGAGGTAGCCTAAATTGAAAAATAAAATGTAAAATATACAACATGGTATAATACATTTATGGAAATTTTAATAATAGTAATTCTTTTAATAACCATAACAAAATTACTAACCGTCATTCAAAAAGCAAAAATACCAACGACAAACCCAACCAATCAAAAACCACAATTAAAATATAATTACAAAGTCAAAAAAAGCGTCATGACTATCGCAGAGGAGAATTTTTATAAAAAACTCACCTCTGCTTTGCATGACAACTATGTTATCGTACCGCAAGCACACCTCAGTATGATTTTTGACCATACTGTATACGGTCAAAACTGGCGGGGCGCGTTTTCGGTTATAAACGGAAAATCAATTGATTTTCTAATTATCGACCATAATACTCTTCAACCGCTTCTAGGCATCGAACTCGACGACTCATCACACGAACGGCGCGACCGGCAAGAGCGCGACAAAATAGTAAATGCCATATTCAAACAAACTAATTTACCGCTGGTACATTTCTCGACAGGGGAGTGGAACACTCCCGACGATATTAATCAAAAAGTTTTGCCACTTTTGGAATCTGATACAACGACAGATACTTATTCTGGTACTCAAGATTCGCCACATCAAGCTTAATATCTAACTTCTCGACACCATTATAGTATTTCTCTGGCTTTAACAAATTCTTGCTACACCAATATCGCCGGCGGTTAGATACAAGCACCATATCTTTAGTGATGTATTTACATAAATACGCGACCGTTTTTAACTTATTATCATCGAGATATTGAACGTTAGTAAAACCATAACGAAAGCTTGATAGGTTATATACTCGCTTATTATTCTGTATAACCTTAGTTTTCTTTAATTTGCCCTGATAACCACCAAACAATGCATGAAAGTGTATTGCACCATCTTTATGTTTTTCGGGCACTATTATGTAGCGAAATGGCTCGGAATACGCACGCTGCTGCCTCCAAAGCCACGATTGCATGCGCAAAAAACACAAATCTAAATCGTAACGATTAACTTTTTTCGGGTTAAATGTAAAAGTGATAAATAAATCAAAATCGTTCATAAGTACATAATCATTAATAACTCGACGACTACGACGAACCGAACGCGCAATATCTTGCTCAATGTCATCGACGGTTTTATTTTTTCTACGACCTGAAAGGGCGGGCGGTAGCCTAAATTTAGGCTTGCTTAAAACTTGCACAATATACATATCTGGAAACTCCTTAACGATGTTATAAATCGGTTGATTGTCGTTCACCCTTACCCCCGTAAAAAGATTGTTAAATGTCCCTGTATCAAGTAGCCCCGCAAGCGGGGCAAACCTACGTAAACCCATCAAAAATAGCAAAGCGCGTCGTGCGCCTGCCGTGGTGGAGGGCGCGCACGACGCAACCGCCGAACAAGTCGGCGGTGCTGCGCTTTGCACGGCTATCGCTCATTAAAATCGCCTCTTCTTACGGTTACCATCATAATGTACGACCTGATCAAACGACATCATTTGGTCTTTTGCTGATATCACTTTTTGATACGTATCATACGAATTTCTCAATTCTCTATTGTGCCAAAAATAACCTTTACGCAAAATCTCACCAATTAAACTGCCATCATAATCAACCTCTAATTTCATACCGTCATACGCTCTATTTCTAGTAAATACGCCAAACCAAGTATCGCAGCTAATCATATTATCGCATTGCTCGCGAAACGGCTTTGCAATACGCATAAAAAGCTGGCTTGTACCAATGATCAACTTGTGACCTTTACGCTGCTGCGAAATCTCAGTAAACATATACGGCGGTATGCCTTTACTCTCAAGCGAATTAAAGTATGTATGAATTTCATCAATTAAATAAATCAATCCATACTTACCCATTTTCTTCATTTACCAGTAAATGAACTAATTCATCTACTGTCGAAAATTGTTTATACTTCCATTCTACGTTTAAATTCAAATTCGTAATAACTAACGCATCTGGATAGCGTTTTTTTAGCTCAATTACATGACGCACCGCCGATATTGTTTTACCAGAACCTTGCCGACCAATATATACCTGAAAACCAGACGGTCTAAATAAATCACGATCGCGCCTATCTTTTAAATCATCTATAAACGCCGAAACATAAACTTTGCGGTACTTTTTAATAAAATCCAAAAACATAATTATTTAATCCCCAATACTGGAATTTTACGCAATATCCACATCACTAAATAATATATAGGTTCAAATGCTAAATATAAAACCAAGATTAATAAAAAAGCGCGAAATAACAATGGCGAAAATAAATAATTACACAGCGCTAAAAAATTATTTAAAAAATTCACTGTAAGATCAGAAATATCCAAAAATACTTGTGGTGTTTCTGGTAAATCAGGCATTAACGCAAAAGCCGTAACCAATAAACCGCTCGCTGCTAAAACAATCCAAACTATCATGACGACATAACCTCCAAATACTTAGAACGAACAAGAAAAATAATTACAATCAACAAAGATGCGCGTAAAATAGGAATGAATGTAGACCACAAAAGAGGAAAAGCGCTTTCAAAATAATAAATACGAAAACAAAGAGGGCTACCACCTAAAACCTTATTTGCACAAATACCATCACAAAAACTAGGATACTGATTAAAATTGGCACTACACATAGGTTGTGATAAATCTTGACCGTAATTTTGAACTATCGAACCTAAAATACGGGCAAAAAATTCAAATGGAAAAGTTAAAAAACCTAACTTTCTTTTTATTAATTCCATAAAATCATCAAAAAAACTAGACAAAATATTATCATCACCTGGTATAAATAAATGCGATAAAAATTCTGTAAAATTCAAAAATAACAATTTTATGTTATCGAAAAATGATTGAATAGAATCAACAACCGAAGAGATACCACGAACAACCCAGCAACCTACATCATGAAATTGACAAGGACGCTGAGTAATACCAATAACCGAAATATTAGTCCAATTACCCAAACGCATCCATTGAGGTTCATAAAAAGAAGGATAGACTATTTTAGAAGGCGAGACAAATGTAACTACAGGATACCGACTAGTAATACCCCTACTGTAGCCACTGTTCAAAAAAACCAGCTGTGCACCATTTGTTGTGAATTCTATATAATCTATATTTTTATCAAAATGTAAAAGAGTACGCATAGTATCACTCTCAAATTGGGAAACAGTAATATTTACGTCTGTAGATTTCCAAAAATAAACAAATACCGAACATACACTAGGGCGCACAACAGCATAACTATCATTTCTACTAACTGCTCTAAGCATTTTTTTATATATCGACTTCTGCGAGTCATTATTAAATTTAACGGAATTAACATCATAAAATTGAAAATTTAAATCCCTATCGTTACAAGACATTTTTGTATTACCTTTTGTAAACTCTAAAGAGTTTGACGCTTGAGCTACAGGGGTGACCGGTGATAAAACTAACACAGCAACCAAAACTACAATGAAAAGTGGAAAGATTGTAGCTTTCTTAAACATCACCGGTCACCTCTACGCTCACCGCTTAACCAAGTTATTAATAAAAAACTAATGATAAGAGACAACCAAAACGCAGATAATCTAATTAAAAACTCTTGTGTTACAGGCATAAATTACACTTTCTTACCAAAAATTAATTTATGAATCCAATCCGCTAAAAACTTTAATCCTCCGAGTAAACCAATCAGCGGTGAAAAGTAAACTAACAAATCGCGAGTGAAACCCAAAATTGCATTAATGATATCGTAAATCGAAATTGTATCCATATAAATTCTAAAGGGGTGGGGGAATCTCGCAGGAAACCCCCACTCAGCTAAACGCGTAATTTACCCCTACGCGCGCCGTTGATAAGCTTAGATGCAACCATAAGACCGGCAACCGAACCTAGCAAAACGGCAACACCAGCGAAGTTCGCCGACACAACACCCCACATACTGGAGAAAATGTTGGTAGCTATCTCCGGTGTTAACAATGCAGTATTCACTGTAAAACCCCCTGTTAAAGTTAATATTACCCGTACAGTTTAACGACATACTGGCTGGTCACAGAACAAAAACCGAACTAAAGCATAGCCGGCTGGTCGACGATATCAGCCAGGTATAAAATTGCTTTATCTTTATCCGAAACCTTAAATTCAAGATTAAACGGCTTATCCTTAATTAAAACCTCCAAAACAAGACGTTCGTAGGCTACGGATTTACCAGAATCGTCAGTAAACGTACGCTGCGCGAAATACACGCGAGACAGGCGAGACTTAAGATTATCCGGTAATTGCGTTGATGGCTGCATAGGGTAGACCTCCATTAAATTATTTATGAAAATACCATATCAAAAAACAATACAAAAGTCTAACGTCGCACAATTTCCGTTTTACGACTTACAATAAACCTGCAAAAGATGAATTGGCATATGTCGGTCGGGATTGCTAATTTCATTATTACCGCTTTTACACCTACTGTTTACAGGGGACTCCTCTCAAGTGTAGTTACTTGCGCCTCAAGGAAAACCGCCTCGCTAACTAACATGCTAGTTTCGAACTAGTCTAATCTGTAAACAACACACGAACATCGCCACGCGCCATGCCTCAGAGCGTAGCTATAGCTACAACAATTCTATAGTTATCCACAAATCCTAAATAATCGCCGCGGTTTGCATGATTTGCATTTTCGTGAAAATATTCCCCTGCTATGTTTTTCTGCCCTTCCCCTATTTGCTTTTTCTTTGTTTCTATGTGTTTGTATATATTTTCACAGTCTTCATTATTTTCGAAAAAACCGAACAAATATAGAACATGCCCCAATCGGCGAGAGGAGAGCTATTGATTCACTTATTTATAAAACACTCGCCTACTCACCCGCACATCGATATATTCCGGCGCGAGCGAGCGCTCGGCAAAATACTTCACGGCGCGCACCGCATCTTCGACCTGAGAGGCTGCCGACCTATCAACCGATAGTTTAATCGGATACCCTACCCCGTCTAACTTAACGGCAATTTGGCGGGTCGTTTCTTCAGGCAAAACAACATCCAAAACGGTATAGCCGCGCGCCGAAAAATACCCGACAACCTTGCCGACGAATTCTAAAAATCGGTTACTAACGAGCACTTTATTGGCTGCGACCTGCACGCCGGTACGGTCGACGACCTGCACGACGGGCGATTGCGTCACGTTGCGATAAAAAGCCGTGCCGCTAGAATCGACGTACACGAGCGTCGAACCGGTCTGCCACGACACCACCGGTCTGCGGACGACCACAGCAAACTTCGCTCGCCCAAAACCAGCAAGCGTTATCTTTGAGTCGACATTTTGCACCTCTGGAAGGTCGTTGTTTTGCAGATACTCGACCAGTGATTTGGTGTCGGTTAATTCGCGCAGGCGCTCAACAGGGCGCGCCGCTAGATAATTTTGAATCGCATCTTCGTACCGCTTGGTCACTTCAGCGCTGGGCGACTCCACACCGACCAGCTCAACTTCCGGCATAACGATAGACTGATACAACACCCAGCCGAGACCGGCGGCGCACGCCAAAATCATAATCAGCCGCAGAGTTAATTTGCGGCGATGATGGCGTAAATTATGCGCCTGCACGCGCGGCGATTTGAGGTCGGCGCTGTGTTCGCTCGGACTAGCGACATCCGAAAGCAAACTGCCGGTCAGCGTGCGGTTGCGGCGAAAAGTATAACTGCCAGCAGCCGTAAAATCATTAGCCGGCGCCGTATCGCGGCGACTGACCGCGCGGCGGCGCACAGGCTGCGACTGGCGGCGCAACACTTTTTTTCCGAATTTTCCTAGCATATATCTATAATTATATCACTTACGCTTGGCGGCTAAGACAATCATATCCGCCATGTCGCGCGCGGCGTTCGGGTGCGCAAATTTCAAAAACGCATCGCCCATACGTTTCATCGCCGGTCGATTTGCCAGCATGTCGGCTATAGCCTGCGCCAACACTTCGGGGTGCTCGTCTAAAACGAGTTCGTCGATAACCTTTACCGCGCCTTTCTCTTCGTAAACAGCGGCATTTTTCAGCTGATGACCGCCCGTCAGGTAGCCGTTTGGCACCAAAATCGTCGGCTTGGCTAGCGCCGCGAGCTCTAAAATTGTCGTCGCGCCGGCGCGTGCCACTACGATGTCAGCCGCCCCGAGCATATCAACCAGCCCGCTGCTAATAAAATCATGAATATGCACATGTTCGGTGTCATTTGGAACTTGCGAGCGGATTTCGTCGTATTGCTGCGCGCCGGTAATCAAAATAACATCGGTGATTTCGGTTAATTGCGACAATGTTGCAACAATCGTATTATTGATACGCCGCGCGCCCAATCCGCCGCCTGTCACCACCACCAGCGGCCGCGCGGGATTGAAACCGAGTTTTGCCTTTATTTCACGCTGTTTTTTGCTGCTATACGGCACGAAATCCTCCATAATCGGCACTCCGACATAGCGCGAAATCTCGCGCGGATAAGGATAGAATTTCAGCGGCGCGCCCGTACCAATCGCGTCCGCCCAGCGCGCCAGTACGCGGTTAGTCAAACCAGGGTGCGCATCGGAATCATGAATCACCAGTGGAATGCGCAGCACATGCGCCGCCAAACCAACCGGCAAGCAAACGTATCCGCCTTTGGTAAACACCACGTCCGGCCGCCATCTAATCAGCTTGAAGAGACACTGCACAAAACCTATTCCAACCTTTACGGCGTCGACGATATTCGGCAAGGTGATGGTGCGGAATTTGATTAGCTGCTGCCATAATTTTAAGTGGTGATACCGGCGCAGCTTGCCGCTTGCGATAGTTTCGACCAAAATCGAGTCGTCGTAACTGCCAAAAACCTTGCGCGCTTGTTTTTCAAATTTGCGGTCAACCCAAAATCTAATTTCGGTGTCGGGCTCTAATTTTCGTAATTCACGCAATACTGCGACGACCGGCGTAACGTGTCCGCCCGACCCGCCGCCTGCTGCCAATATTCGCATTGGTTTTCTCCTTTATCTCGACTGTCTTATGATTAGTATACCGCGAAAGCTGAAAAACAACACCCAGCGCGCCGCTCATAAACACCATACTCGTGCCGCCAAAACTGAGAAGCGGCAGCGTGATGCCAGTGAGCGGAATTAGCCCGAGCATCGACGACACATTCATCACCACGTGCGCGAACAGCCAGCCGAACACGCCCGCCGCAGCGATTCGCATCGACATATCCGGCAAACGATTGGCAGCGTGCAAAATACGAAGCAGCAACAAGCCAAAAAGACCAACGATAAAAACCGCGCCAACGAACCCGAATATTTCGCCCATAATCGCAAAAATCGAATCGTTCACCGCTTCGGGCAAATAGCCAGTCGCCTGAATACTTTTGCCGATACCGCGCCCGAACATTCCGCCCGTGCCCAGAGCAATCATCGCGTTTTTGATGTGATAATTATTATCGTCTGCTCCAGCAGACGCCACCTCGTTGGTCGAACTAAAGAAAGTCCCGATGCGCTCCATGCGGTGCGGCGACGATACCACCAGCAGCACGCCCGCCGCCACGCCTATGGCTGCGATTTTCGCCAGCGTACGCCAGTTCATCGTGCTCACGACAAACATCGACACCACCGCCGCCGCAATTGCCACGCCGGTTCCCATGTCTTTTTGAATCACCACGACTATAAATAATAGCAGCGCCAACAATGCCGTCATCGGATAAACCGTTTCTTTCAGGTCGTTGATTTTGCCCTGCTGATAACGATTACCCAAAAACGCCGCCATAAAAATTACAACAGCGAGCTTCATCAATTCCGACGGCTGAAATCCACCTAAATTACCGAAGTTAAACCAACGGTAAGCACCAAGTGTCGCCTGCGCAAACTGGTCGACGTGCGCAACATTGCCCACCAAAAACAACAGCGCCGACGCGCCAAGCGCTGCCGCCATCAACTTATTAGCATAGCCCTTTAGCGTCGAAAAAGGTATAAACGCTAACAGCGCAAAAGCCGCCCAAGCCAGCAGCAAACTAGCAAACTGCTTAATCGCAAAATACGTTTCCGAATACGACCCGTTGTATGCCGCGTTCATCACGTTGGCGCGCTGCGGACCAATCGCATACATAACCACCAAACCAATCAGCATCAACAGTCCCATGCACATGACGATTATATAGTCGGGACGATGCCGCCGCTGCCCAGAAACGCTCGTTCCCGGATGCGCGCTGCGCGGCGATTGCCTTCTCGTCGCAAACGGCTTCACGATATAATATGCCCCCCGCTGAGCGCCATCAGGATACCGACAAACGCCGAAACTCCCGCAATCACCCAAAACCGCATCGTGACCTTTACTTCCGGCCAGCCCGTCGCTTCTAGGTGGTGGTGAATCGGTGCCGACACGAATACTTTACGGTGGAATAGTTTTTTGCTAACGATTTGAATCAAGCTCGAGCCGGCTTCGACCACAAACAGAATTCCAATCACCGGCAGCAAAAATAGCGTATTCGTCATCATCGCGACAACCCCCAGGCTCGTGCCAAAAGCAAAACTGCCGACGTCGCCCATGAAAAACCGCGCCGGGTAAATATTAAACCAAAGATAACTTAGCAATGCGCCGACGACTGTGAAGCAAAATCCGGCAATCTTGAGGTGCCCCTGCAGCAGCGCGATAACTCCAAACGCCGAAAACGACATAATCAGCAAACCGCCCGCCAAGCCGTCCAAGCCGTCGCTGATATTGACCGCGTTGCCCATCGACACCACCGCTAGCACGAAGAAAAAGACAATCCAAGCGCCCACCTGCCATTCACCGAGATACGGAATATGAATCGTGTTATACCCCAGCTTGGTGTAAAAAAACCAGCCGAGCACGACGCTCATCGCCGTAATCATCGCGAATTTCACCCAGCTGCGCAGCCCGGCATCTTTGCGATTCGAGCCAAAAACATTCAAAATATCATCAATCAAACCGACAAACGCCCCGCCGAGCAGCGCCGCCAGCGGCAGCCAAGTTTGCGCCCGGTCAAGGTTGCGCGCCAACGTAATCGCCGTGATGGCGACCACCGCGATAGTGCCCGCCATTGTCGGAACGTGCCGCGCAATTTTCTCTTTGTGCAGTATATTAAAAATCTTTAGCCGCTCCCCCGTTACTGCTGCGCTACGCTGCGTTTTCCAAAATTTATATTTATACGCAAAATGCGTGTAAATCGGCGTCAGCAGCATCGCCAACAAAAACGCTGCCACGCTCAGTATGAAAGTCTGATTTAGCTCGTTGGAAAAGGTTACAATCGTCATAATATACAGTATACCCCTTTAGCCTTGCGGCGTTAACATTAAATAATTTACCATCCAATTTGAGATGTCGTTAAAAATCGGCTTAGCGTCGCTGCCGCCGCCCATATCCTTGCCGCTGGCTGCAATTTCAATCATGATAACATAGCGTGGAATTTGCCCTTTTTCGCCGCCATACCCCAGATAAGTTCCGACCGTTTGATTACTGACGTATTTGCCGTTCACGATAGTTTCGGACGTACCGGTTTTGCCGCCAATCAAGAATCGCTCCGACCCGTCTTTGGGATTATAGGTCGCGTAGTGCGACTGGTGAACCATTTCGCGCACCGTGTTAGATGTCGCCTCGGTTATCACGCGCTCCTGCGGCTTAGCGGCAGCAGCTGTAAAAACCCCGTTATCATCAATCGTTCCGCCCAAGACAGTCGGCGCGCGGTACAAGCCGCCATTGACGATAGCGCAAAAACCGCTCGCCACCTGCAGCATCGTCACGTTCATACCCTGCCCGAACACCATATTGCTATAGCGCACCGCGTTCCCCTCTTGCTGCTGCGGCGAAACAATCGTGCCTTTGACCTCATTGGCGAGCTCAATCCCGGTCAATTCACCCAGCCTGAGTTTGTCATGAAAATAAGAATAAATCGTATCGCGCGCCGAACGCGTAATATATGTGCCGTTGCCCAAACGCTGCGCAATCGTCACCATGCCGGTGTTGAGCGACCAATTGAGCGCCGTCTGCATCGTAATCGTGCCGGTTACGGCGGCATTTTTCGTAGCATTGTTCACCACGATATCTTCGACTTTGATTTTGCCCGTGTTGTCGTAAGTGCTTTCTGGCGTAATCACGCCGCGGTCTACCCCTGTCGCAACCGTAAAGGTTTTGATATCCGAGCCTGGTTCATACGGATTCGAAATCGTGTTATTGTTAAATACCGCCACGTCTTTGACATTCAAATTCGACGGGTCGTAAGTCGGCGCGTTCGCCATCGCCAGCACTTTGCCGGTTTGCGGCTCCATCACGATGGCACTTGCCCGCGTCGCGCCGCTGCGGCTCACTCCTGCCGCCAGCGCTTCTTCGACTTTCGATTGGATATTGCGGTCAATCGTCAGCACCATATTTTTGCCATTCACCGCCGGTCGCTTGATATTTTTGTCGGTTACGGTTAGCGGCACATCGCGCACGTCCGTCACTGTTTTTAGCTCGCCGTTTTTGCCGGAGAGCGCCTCGTCATTTGCCTGCTCAAAGCCGTATTTCCCCTGCCCTTTGCTGTTGACGAAACCTAGCACCTGGCTCGCCAGCGCGCCCTCGGGATAAACGCGCTGCGTCGATGCGTCAAAGCCGATACCCGCCAGCTTTTCGGATTTGATTTTTTCCGCTTGCGTTCGCGTCACTTTCGTCGCTAGCACTTGGTAGCGCGAATTTTTGGTATCCAGGTATTTACCGAAGTCTTTGCGCACATTGCCGCCCGCCACGCGGTTCATCACCTCAATCACCTTTTGCTTATCGGTCACGAGCGTCGGGTCAGCCCAAACCGTGTACACCGTCGTATTCATCACGAGCTTCACCGGCGTATCGCCGTCCATCGCGTAAATTTCACCGCGCGACGCCCGCAGAGTAAACTGCTTAATCTGCTCTTTGTCCGCCAGCTTCACATAAAAATCGTGTTCTAACACCTGCACATAGAAAAGACGCGCTATCATAACCGCGAATGCCAGTATTGTTACGGTGCTCAGCCAAAAAACCCGCCGGTCGCCGTGAATTTGCACGCCCATCGTTCTCCTATTCGTTTACATGCTGCGTATCAGCTGGCGTTGTCATCGCCCGGGCGACGCTGCTGCTCTTCACCGACTGTAGTGCGGTCAAGCGCGCGTTTTCTACCGCCAAATCATTCTTTTGCTCAGTCAACGACGAAATTTTATCCGAAATATCATTGGCAGCATAATCATAGCTCGACACGCGCGTCGCCTGTATCAAGTATATCAAACCCAAAATCGTAATCATCAAAGCCACGATAATAGTGTGCGAGACAGGTCCCAGCTTGACAGCCGATGCAAAAGCAACTGTGTTTTGGTTGCGCCCATAATTACCTTGGCGCCGGCTATTAAATTGTACGGTTCGAGTATATGACATTGTGGTGGATGTTTGTTGTTTAATGTTAGTTTGTAATTTTGACAACAGTCTAGCGGGGTGTTCCCTGTTGATGCGCGGAAACACCCGGACTGCTAGCTGGCGAGCCGATTTATTTAAGCGGCGCGGCGTACGACGACGCGGCAAGCTTTTTGCTCGTTTTTGTCCTGGACTTGAATGCGGCGAGTCATGGCTACATTCTCCTTTCTGTTTTTATATTTTCACAGCGGCTCGCAGCTTGGCACTGCGCGAACGCGGATTGTGAACATCGTTAGCGGCTCCGTTTATCGGACGCTTCGTGATAATTCGAAGTGCCGCTTCGTAACCGGCGGCGTTTTGCTCGGCGAAATATCGTTTGACAATTCTGTCCTCGAGGCTATGAAAACTAATCACACCTACCCTTCCCCCTGGCGATAGCAGCTCCGGAAGCAGCGGCATGACAGTTTGAATTTGCCCGAGTTCATCATTGACAGCGATACGAATCGCCTGAAACACCCGAGTGGCGGGGTGGATTCGCCGACGCGAACCACGGTGCGCCTGCTCTATCACGCGAGCGAGTTCAGTCGTCGTTTTTAGCGGACGAGCCGCCACGATACCGCGCGCATACCGCGCTGCGATTCGCGGAGGCTCTTCGCCGTACTCGCAAATGATTCGCGCCAGTTCTTCTTGAGTCCAGGTATTTACAACCTTTTCTGCAGTTAGAAGCTGCCGACGGTCCATTCGCATATCAAGCGTTCCGCTTTTGGCGAACGAAAATCCTCGCTCAGCTCGATCGAGCTGTGGTGACGACACCCCCAAGTCAAGTAAAATCATATCAAATTGCCTACCCTCTTCGATTAACTGCCGTGCAGCAGACACGAAATCGATATGCAAAAGCTGAGCTCCTTTTTTGAGAAACTCCTCTAAATTCGTATGAGCAAAATCATCCCGGTCGACCAAAGTCGCCCCAGAATAATTTTCAGTTCGCCGAGTAATCGCCCGCGCATGCCCGCCGTAGCCCGCCGTTAGGTCGAGATATGTCTCGCCCGCGCGCGGGTTGAGCAGCGCGATGACATCGTCAAGCAAAACCGGAACATGAAGTGGTGGATGTTCTTTAATACTCATTTCTCCTATCATATCACAAGATTAGACAGAAGAAATTCGAGGTCACCAAACCAGTAGCGAGCTTGTTTGTTTTCGCAAAGTAGTGTTTGTTTTTGGTAAGTCGGACAGCGCAGCCGGGAGTTGTAAAACAGCTCATAATCCTTGGCGCTACCCTTTGAGAGACTTGTGTGTGAGGTGGAGTTTTGGGAGGTGTTTTTGGAGTAAGGTGCATTCGACTATTTTTAGCGTGGGTCGATAGTCCACTGCTCACTACCAGATTGTTGACCTCGAGAATGTCGCCGAATTGTAAAGGTACGTCAAACCAACCGCCGCTAAGCGCCCAGCGCCAGCGACACGCGCGAAATTCGGAGCTGCGGTACGCAAACCGCCATGTCAACCGTCGAATCAGCTGACTGGTCAATCGTCACGTTCGTCATATTCCCCTGCTTTCGTTTATGTGTTGGTTGTTTTTGTCGCGTGGTGTTTATTTATACCTTTTCGGTAATGTTTTTGCCACTGACTTCATGATACACTGTTTGCTATTTTTTCCGCAAGTCTATTTTTTGACTTTTTTGGACAAAATGTTTATGTTTTCCACAAAACTGTGGATAAATCAAGTGCTTAACAGAGGCAGCAACAAAAAACACCCGCCAAATCTGTGGCATTTTTTGCTACATTTTGCCGGATTTGCCTAGGTGTTTGGAGCTAAAGAAGCAAAGAAGCGAAATTTACGAAAAATATATCCGCATCAGCTGCCGCGCCACCGCGTCCGAATCGTGCCGAATAAAACTGCGCGCTGCCGCAATCGGGTCGCTGGCCTGGGCGCCACGCCAAACGCTTTTCGCCAAAATCGGCGCGCCGCGAAATTCATAATGCTGCTGCTTGAGTTCAATGATATCATAACCGACCGTCAATTCGCCGTCGTGCGCGTATTTTTCCATCAACTCCGCGCTCGGCTTATCCGTATTGAAAACCACGTAGTCCAAAAACTCGCTGCCCGCCAGACGCTCAATTTCGCCCGCGAAATCCACCACCGAAAAATCATCGGTCGGACCGGGTTTCGTCACTAAATTACAGACATAAACGCAGCGGGCGGACGTCTGGCGCAGCGCCCGCTGAATGCCGTCAATCACCAGCGCCGGCGCCAAACTGCCATACAAATTTCCCGGCGCGATAACCACCAAATCAGCCTCCATAATCGCCGCTACTGCCGCCGGATTCGCTTTTGCCGCCGGCTCTAGCCAGATTTTCGGCCGCCGCGCAATTTCGGCATGCGCAATCTTGAACTCGCCTTTCACCAGCTCGCCATCGGCACTCTCGGCGCAAAGCACGACATCGTCTAGCGTAATCGGCTCGACGCGCCCTTTGATATTTAGCACCTCGCCCGCCAGCTCCACTGCATCGCCGAAGCTGCCGGTCATTTTTTCGAGCGCCGCCATAAATAAATTACCAAACGCATGCCCTTTCAAGCTGCCCTCGTCGAAGCGATAATTAAACAATTCGCGCATCCTAGGGCTATCGCTCAGCGCCACCAGACACTGGCGCACATCGCCCGGCGGCAACACGCCCAGCTCGTCGCGCAGCTGCCCGGTCGAGCCGCCGTCGTCCGCCATATTGACCAGCGCCGTCACATGCATCGCGTAGCGTTTTATGCCTTGCAACAGCGTGAAACTGCCCGTTCCGCCGCCAATTACCACTATTTTTGCCCCGGGATTATCGTTTTCCATCGTGCGCCTCCTTTTGCCGCTTCAAGAGTCCAGCCAGCTGCACAGCGCTCTTTCGCGGCGTGCGCGCGAAGGTTTTGTAATCGACAGCGAACAAACCAAAGCGCGGCCAAAACCCCTTGTCCCATTCAAAATTATCAATCAAACTCCAGTGCAAATAACCGATAAGCTCTACGCCCTGCCCAATCGCTCTATCCATCGCCAAAATCGACTGCGTCAGCCAGTGCTTGCGGTACTGGTCGCTAGCGTCCGCCACGCCGTTTTCGGTCACAAACAGCGGCTTATGATACTTCTCGGATAAACGCTCCAGTACATACTCCAAATCTTGCGGCTGCATATCCCAGCCCAAATCGTTCACATTGATGTCGGGATTATGTACGCGGTAACCGTACACCCGCGAGCTCTGGTAATAATTCACGCCGATGAAATCGCAGCGCTTTGCCACCTTTTTCAAAAAATAATCATCTTGCAGATACTGCATAATTCGCGCCGCCCACACCGTCAGCACCGCGTCATCGCCCGGGTGTACGTACGCGCTATTTTTCGCCACCGACACCTTGTAGCGCCGATTGATTTTGTGAATCGCATCCGCCGCGCGATTGTGCGCTAGCGCCAAATTAAGCAGCACTTTGCGCATGCGCCGCTTGCTTTGGACTTGCGGCGGCCAATTGCCCCGCCAATAGCTTTCGCCCGCGTAAATCTCCGGCTCGTTGACGGTGATGACATAGCGCACAGTCGAGCCTAATTCGCGCAAAATCCGCTCGGCGAAATTAACGAAATATTTCACATTGGCGCGCTTTTCAAACCCGCCAAGTTCCGCAAACCACACCGGCAGCGTGAAGTGAAACAGCGTCACAATCGGCTCGATGCTGCGCTGTTTGCAAGCTGCCAGCACCGCCCGGTAGTGCTCGACCACCTCGGCGTTCCACGCATCCTTTTCCGGCTGAATCCGCGACCATTCGATACTGAAGCGAAACGCGTTCATGTTCATTTTGCGCAGCAAATCTAAATCCCGCTCGTACAGCTCGTAGTGGTTCGCCGCCTGACCCGACACGTAATTTTCCGGCGATTTCGCCGCTTGCTTCACCGCATCCCAGCTATCTAAGTCGCCGTACTGATACGGCGCTTGCGCCGCCAGCGATTTGGCATTTTCCCGCTCCCACACCGACCATTGGTTATGGTTGCCGCCCTCTACTTGGTGCGCGCTCGTGCTCGCGCCCCACAAAAACCGTTTCGAAAACCTAAGCTGTGGTTGCCTCTGCATATACTCCAGTATATCATTTATAGCCCGGGCGGCGCATTTTCAGCCGAACTCGCTTCGCGCAACTCCTTTTTACCCTTCAATTCGTAGCGAATCCCCGTCATGTCGCTGGTCATGTAGTCATCGTTGAGCAAATTCACGAATTTTGCCGCGTCTTTCGCGTCCATGATGATGATTTCGCCCGTCGCGTCGTCGGTCATCAGCTCCAAACCCATTTCGTCCGCCTGATTGACGACTTGCTCTTGCGTCACTATGCCGACATCGACTTTTTGCAGCTTGCTAACCAGCGATTTGGTATCGCGCACCAGCGCGTCGAATGTCATGCCCTCAGGGAATTTCAGCTTGAAATTTTGCTCGATTTCGGTGATTTTTTCCTCGGCAACCGCGAACTGCTTGGCGTCATAGCCAAACAAACGGATAAATTTCGACTCGCTAAACGCGAAAATATCATTGCCGGCAATCAAAACTTGGTTGTCCGGCGTAATACGCAGCCCAGCGTCGGCGCTAAACGGCTGGAACGAGTCGCCGTTGTACATCCACGCCGTCGCGCCTTTTAGCACCTGCGACTGCGGCAAAATCTTGGCGATAAAGAACGGTTCGGCGCCCCCGCGGCTGAAGCGCGCCACGATTCCCTTGACTTTCTTGAACTCGTGGTCGCCCTCGCGGAACACTTCTAGCGCTTCTTCGCCGTAGCGAATCTGCTCGATCACCTCTTGCGCGTGATCGACCTTGTCTAGCGTGGTGCGCTCCAGCACGTTTTCTTCGGCAGCCGCCGCCTCGAAATCGCGCACTTGCATGCCCGTCGCCGCGCCAGTCTGCACCTGGCTAATCATATCGTACAAAAACAGCACTTTTAGCTGCGCTTTGAGCTCCTCGGCATAGTTCGTCGCATAAACCGTGTAGCCTTTGGTAAATAAAAACAGGTCGATTTCGAGCGCATCCTTGTGTGCGTCCGCCTGATTCGCCCACAGGAAAATGTCGGTCGGCTCTGGTTTTTTGTCTTCGGTCGTGTTGGTTGATTCTGTATTCATGACTTTATTGTAGCAGAAAAAAGACTCATCTGATTTATTCCTAGGGTTCGGTATAAATCAGATGAGCCAATAAGCTGGAGCTACGAACAAGCTAGCGCAATAAGCGTTTTATCATCGTCCTTGCGCGACCGTTCAAGCAGAGCCTGCGCTATCTGTTCCGGGTCTCTAATGCCTCGGTCGTGCATAGACGACACCAGCATCGATATCTCGCCGTCTGACATGACATCTGTTCCGTGATCGCCAAGGATACCATCTGTGGCAGCTAAAATTGTATCGCCCGCAAAAATCCTCTCGTGGCCAATCCGCCAAGGCGTTCTCGCCGTGATTTGACCACGATCACCGCCACTCCCCAGAGAAGCCGAAATAATAGTCCCACTTCCGTCATCTTTCGTCATCTGACAAGCCTTACCGTCGCGCACTATGTAGAGCCGCGAGTCGCCTATATTGGCATAGGTCAAAAATTTCTCGCCGTTTTGCTCGACAATCCTCGCTAACGTTGCGGTTGAACTGCCGGCAGCCGGGTCTTTCTCAATTGCAGCCGAAATTCTATTCAATACTTGCGCATTCCATGCGAGGGTCTCTTTCAAAGGCTGGCGCATCGCGTTTGGTCCTAGCATTTTATCAGCACAGCGAAGCACTGCTGCCGCCGCATATCGTGCCGCGCGAGCACCGCCGCCCGACTCGCCAACACCATCAAACACTCCGAAAATACCCTGCGGCAGATTAAGACAGCGCGCATCCTCGCCTCCCAACGGCTTTTCTACCATACTAGCACTGATACGCCGCACCGGTTCACGACCGCGAAAATCACGCGGCAACTCATTTCGGCTCATATCAGGCACGCGAATTTGCAAATCACGTCTAGAACGGTTCTCGACATGAATCATCCTCACACTACTTTTTGTAGCTGATTCATCAACCACACAGTGCTCGCGCGACACCCAAGCCGGCAAATTCTCTTGATGGCTTCGACCAACCTCTACCGCTTGCCGCATATACCTATACCCACCACTCAGCGTACCTTCAGTCCACTTAAATCGCTCCTCTTGACTATTCAGAGGCTCTACTCCCCTGTCTGTTATATATGCCAGATGTATTGCGCTGCAACCAAGATCCTCACGTAAACGCACACTTTCAACCGGTACAAGTAATTCCGCAGTATGTATCCTACCGTCTTCTCCTCTTCCATAAAAATCCATCGACGGAAAATCATGGCTCTCCCCAGGCTTAAGGGTAGCCTCCTCGACCGTTGGTACAACAGGAATCTTTGGTCCATCAGGGAATCCTAAGTTTTTATGCAACCTAGCTCTCTCACTCATATTTTTATTATAGCACAAAATCTTACAAAAAGCAATAGTGCGAACGATTCAACACCCCGGTTCAGGCGGATATTCGGCAAAAAGTACCCAAAGGACAGTTATTGCACCGCATCCTCGCCAAAATGCTTCTGCAAACGCATTTTTATCGACCCCTGGTGGCGGCCGAGCGCTTGGCTCATCGCGGCGATGGATTCGCCGTTTGTAAACATTTGGCGCAGCTCGCCGTCTTGGGCTTTAGTCCACGGGCGGTAGGCGTTTGGATAGGTTTCGCGCATTTTGGCGATTTTTTCCGCCCAGCTGCCGGATTTCTTTTTGTCCGAGGTTTTGGCGGGGTTGGCAGCGCGTTTTTCGGCTTTTTTCTGCAGGTGCTTGAATCGCTCGCGGTCGCTTGCCGCCCGCGCTCGTAGCCGCTCGTCGATAGCGTAGGCTTCGTCGCTCATCTGCAGCGCCATACGGTTTATGCCCGTTAGGTACAGGTTGTCGATGTCGCGCACGCGGCTGAGCGCCACATAACCCATGCCCGGCACGAAAGCTTTGCGCAGGTCGATTCTAGCGGCGTCCAGCGTCATGCCCTGGCTTTTGTGCACCGTAATCGCCCACGCCAGACGCAGCGGAATCTGGCTGATACTCGCCCGCTTTTTGGTGCCGTCGCGCAGCTCCCAGGTGTCGGGCTGCATGGTTACGGTTTTGCCGCTGCGAAATTCCACCACCGGGTAGTCGGTCGTCGGTTCGAAATCGACCACCATGCCAATGCTGCCGTTGGCGTAGCGCCGCGACGGGTCGTTTTTCACCGCCATGACGAGCGCGCCCATTTTTAGCGTTAGCACCTCTGGCGCGAGCACGCTGCGCTGCAGATTTTCGACGTAATTATTGCTGCCCGTAGTGTGGCGCTGATACAGCACTTCGTCGCCCGCTAGCTCGGCTAATTTCACCTGGTTGATACGGTCGACGTCAATGTTCACGGTGTGCAATTCAGTCAATCCGGCGTCTTTTGGCGGTTCGTATTCGGTGCGTTCTAGCAGTTTTTCGGCATGATGGCGGCGCAAATCATTCGCCCGCAAACTAGTCAAAATGTCAAGCAGCGCATCGCCCTGGCGCTGGCGAAATTGTTCGTCTAGGTACAAAATAACCGGGTCGAGCTCACGCCAAGCATTTGAATTAACCACGAACCCGCCTTCGCGGCTACCCGCCCGATTAACCGGCGGCAGCTGGAAAAAATCGCCCGACATCACCACCTGAATGCCGCCAAACGGCACGTCCGGCATTTTTCGCACCAAGCGGCAGGCTTCATCGACCATATCCAGCCGATAGTCGTGCAGCATACTAATCTCGTCGATTATCAAAATATCCGTCTTTTCGATGATTTCGCGCCGCCCTTTGGCGATGTGCTCAGCGAAACGTTCCGGCAAATAATCGAGTACGCCAATCCCCGCCCACGCGTGAATCGTCGTGCCGCCCAAATGCGTCGCCGCCAGTCCAGTCGTCGCCGTTACCGAAACATATTTACCCTCGGCTTTGCTCATCCGAATGAACTGGTTCAACACGAAAGTCTTGCCCGTCCCCGCCGGACCAGTCAACAGCGCGCTCTCGCCGCCAAGCAATATCTCGAGTGCTAAATTTTGCTTCACGCTATCTATTATAAACGATATTGCTTAGCGCGGCATCGCCTGTTCGGAAGTATATTTGGCAAATTCTTCGTATACCTTTGATATTTTACCAGGCGACAGTTCGCGTGCTTTTCTACTATCCAGCCACTGCCGCAAGCCCTCTTTTGGTATAGAAAGCGCATGCCCAACAATACACGCGCCAAGTTTTAGTATCTGCCTGGTTTGCTCAGGGTCTAGTGCAGTCTCGGGTAGAGATTCACCCCTTTTGCCGTAAACTACTGCTGTCATATCTAGTCGACCGCCTACACAGCGCGAGCCATTCACCATGCCGCTCCTATAAGCCATCCCGGCAGGTAATGCAAAATATCTACCATCCACCCCGCCAGCGCACATCATCAAATCGGCGTGCGTACCCCGATTGCCGGTAATCATGCTATACCTAACACTGCTTGTTTCAGTATCATAATCAATCGACCGAACAGCCGCAAGCGCAGTCACAAGCCCGCTGCAATCGCCCTCTTCGCTATAATCTTTATAGTAATCTACAGACACCTCTTTCGGCAACCAAAGCTCACTCATACTTATATTATAACATATAAATTAGCAATTATCAATTTTGGTGTCTCACACGTCCCAAGTAAACCCGTTGCCAAAGTGCCCGTAGCGCGCTGTTTGCTCGAATTGCGGCTGGCGCAAATCGAGCGCCCTGATGATGCCCGCCGGGCTCAAATCATAACCTTCAATCCGCCGCACCGTGCCATCGACGAGCGCTGTCGCCTCGACCGGCTGGTCATGGCCGATGGCGTACGCCAGGCGCACAAACACTTTCTGAGCTTCATATTTTCTGAGGTAATCGACTGCGATACGCCGCGCCATGTACGCGCCGCTGCGGTCAACTTTGGTGGCGTCTTTGCCGCTAAAAGCCCCGCCGCCGAGCGGAATGCGCGGACCGTAGTTATCGACCGCCAGTTTGCGTCCTGTCAGCCCGGCATCTGCCGCGAAACCGCCAATCCCCCAGTCTCCCGCTGGGTTGATGTGAAACGCTATTTTGCCGCTGGTGTCGGCGGCGTAGTGCTGTCTGGCTAGCCACGTTTCGACCGCCGCTTTCAGTTCATCGTGCGGCGCATGCTGGAAACTCGCGACAATCGCTTCGACTTTGCTGTCGCGAACAGTTACCTGAGTTTTGCCGTCAAACGGCCATTTTTCGTACAAAAATTGGTTGAGGTCGCGCGCCAAAGCGTGCTCGAGCGGCAACAATTCAGGCGTTTCAGCGCAAGCATAGCCTATCATCACGCCCTGGTCGCCCGCTCCGCCTTCGTCGACGCCGCGCGCAATTTCGGGGCTTTGCTGAGCGATGCGCTCGATTAGCTCGACGTCGCCGGCGATACGACGCACAATCGGCTCGACATCCACCGTCGCCGTCGATGACACCTCGCCCGTCAAAAATACCGCCCCGTGCCCGCCGCACGCCTCGACCGCGACCCGCGCCTGCGCGTCCTGCGCTAAATAAGCATCGAGAATCGCATCGCTAATCTGGTCGCACAACTTGTCCGGGTGTCCCGGCGAAACGCTCTCTGCCGTGCGGTAAACTGCTTGTTTTGAATTATTTGCCGCCATAAAAACTCCTTCCTAAATTTAGTCTAGCCGGGCGCCCTCGCGCGCCTTGTTCGCCCACTTATCCGCCAGCTCGTTCTGCTCGTGACCGACATGCCCGCGCACCCATACCAACTTTGGCTGCACTGCGCAGTACAATTCGTAAGCTTGCTGCACGAGTTCGAGGTTTTTGATTTCGCCGCCTTTTTTGCGCCAGCCCTTAGCCGCCCAGCCCGGCGCCCATTTGGTCAAAACATTTATCCAAAACTCGCTGTCGCTGTGAATTTCGCACGGGCGGCCTGCCGCCAATTTCATCGCCGCAATCAAAGCGTAGCCCTCCATGCGAATATTAGTCGTGTCGCCGTCCTCGGAGCCAAGCGCTACCGGCTGCCCGTCCTCAATCACCGCATAGCCGCCCGGACCAGGATTGGGGCTAGCGCTGCCATCTGTATAGAAAATTCTCATGTATTTTATCTTATCATGTTAAGTATCGCGCGGCGGTAATGATTTCTTGAGCGCGCTCGGCACATACCACGAAGCTCCGCCGCCGTTTTCTAGCCTGTAATCAATCATGTATTCTTGCCGGAAATAGTCGCCATTGCCGACGATTTTCATATCGATAAAAGCCTTGGTATAAGCGCGGTCGCGCGGCGTCTGCCCGCGGTAAACCCGAATTTCGTGCGCCTCGCCCGCCCGCAAAAACCTGTCCGGGTCGATGTTTTGGCGCAGCAAATCAACCTTGGTGACTTCGATATCGTACGGCGATTGATTGTGCAGTGTAATCCACAATTCCAGCTGCTTGAAATCAGACGACAAATGCGGCTCCACTCGGCTAACCGTCAGCGTCGGCAACACCTTGCTGCCTTTTTCCGTGAGATAAGCGTTCGGCGGCGCGCTTTTAGCAGGCTTCGGCTCGTCCAACTGCTCCATATCGCGGTTCGCCGCTTCCGCCCTATCCCATTCGTCGTCTTGCCATTCGCGGACGCGTTTTGGCAAATCCTCTTTTTCATCGTGCGCCGGGTCTTCGCCGAACAAAAAATTTCTAAACCAGCCCATAAATACTCCTCCCTTTATTTCTATATCTAGTATACCGCATCGCTACCTACGCTATATATAGCGGCACTACATATAGCGTAGGTGCTGCTGTGGAAAACTCTGGATAAATATTTACCGACACTAGACTACTGTTATGGAGCGTCAATTCTAGAGTTTATCGCCGCCAAAGAAACCGTCGCCGAAATTGCTGTTTTGCATTTGGCGGGCGCTTGTTATACTAAATAAGTCATGCCTATCTGGTTTCAAAGTCTGGTGGTATTGTTTCTGGTGTGGATTGTAGCGCGCGTGATTAAACGCAATATTCTGGCGCTGCAAAATTTCTTTATCCCTAGCTCGCTCATCGGCGGCGTTTTGCTGCTTTTCATCGGTTACCAGGGCGCGGAAATTATCCCGAAAAGCATTTCGCAGTGGCTCAATATTTTGCCCGGTATTTTGATTAATGTTGTATTTGCTACAATGTTCATCGGACATAAACACCCGACTACCAAAAAAATTTGGAAACAAGCCGGACCGATGATTGCCTTTGGCAACACCATCGCCTGGGGAATGTACGCGCTCGGCGCCGGGCTGACGCTGTTGATATTGCAGCCGGTATTTGGCGTGTCGCCTGCGTTTGGCGCGATTTTAGAAGTGAGTTTTTCTGGCGGGCACGGCACGGCGGCGGGCTTGAGTAGGACTTTCGCGCAATTAGGCTGGCACGACGCTACGGATATCGCGTTCGGGTTAGCGACGCTGAGCATCATCGTGGCGGTAATTTCAGGTATCACCATAATCAATATTTATAACCGCCGGGCGCGGCGCGTCATCGACCGCGTCAGTATGGACGTGCAGCGGCGGCGCATGATTCGGCGCGGTTATGACCTGATGCGCTTTAGCAAAGATGTCGAATCTCACCCGCGCGATTTCATCATCGCCGGGCTGGTGATTGGCAGTGCAATCGGCGCCGGCTGGCTGCTGCAACAAGGCTTGTCGCAGTTAGAAAACGCCCTGCTGGCGCCGTATACTTCGGTGCGGGTTTTGGCGTATGTGCCGCTGTTTTCGCTCGCGATGTTTGGCGGTTTAATCGTACACATCGTGCTAGATAAACTGCGGCTGCTACGTTTCGTGCGGGTACGGACGCTGCAAACCTTGAACGCTATCGCGCTCGACCTGCTGATTATCACGGCGATTGGCACGATGTCGCTCAGCGTGATTGAACATAATTTCGCGCCATTTATTCTACTGGCGCTGGCTGGCATAAGTTGGATTTTGTTCGCCTTTTTCGTGCTGGCACCGAAGTTTTTCCATAAGCATTGGTTTGAGTTCGGCTTGACCGACATGGGGCAAGCTATGGGCATGACCGCCACCGGGCTGCTTTTGAACCGGCTGGTTGACCCGCTCAACCGGACGGGCGCGCGCGAGTCGTTTGCTTATAAACAGCTCGCCTACGAACCTTTCATGGGCGGCGGCATTTTGACAGTTTTTACAGTGGTGATGATTGGTGAAGTCGGACTTTTGCCAGTGGGAATCGCGACCTTTATCGTCTGTTTGCTTTGGCTGGGTATTGGGCTGGCGATGGGACGGCGGCGCACTCGCCGCAGAAAACGGCAGCACAACATCGCGCACTACGCCATGCGCGCTTCGTAACCGCCGTGCAGCAAAAATGGCTGGCAAAAACCAGCCATTTCGCGCTAACTAAATGTACTATTTGCGCTTCACTTTGACCGCAATTTTCTTTGGCTCGGGCGCAGGCGTCACTGGCACGACGACCTTTAGCACGCCGTCTTCCAGGTGCGCTTCGATTGCGTCTGTATCGGCGCGCTCCGGCAGCTGCACGCTGCGATAAAAGCTGCTGCTCGATTCGCGCACGACGTATTTCTTGCCTTTGTCTTCTTCTTTTTCGTGGCGCTGGGCTTGAATCACCAAATTGCCGCGCTCAATCGAAATCTCGACGTCTTTTTCATCGAAATTTGGCAAATGCGCCTCAACCACGAGCTTGTCGCCGTCCATGTAGACATCGGTCGTTGGCAGCGCCACGCCGCGCATCTGGCGCGGCACCCAGGTGTCGTTATTGAAATCGTTGAAGAAATGGCGCTGCAACGCACTCATCTCTGCCAGCGGGTCAAATTTTACGACTTTATTCATAATACCCTCCTTTTGTTAGCGCGACTAATTCCATCGCTACCTACAGTATACGCCAGTTAGCACTCTGCCGTCAAGAGTGCTAATCGTAAGCGCAAATAGCAGAATTTACAACTAATCTTCTAGCTGCTTCATCAATGAATTATACGCGTACGCTTCCCAGGAATCTTCGGTATATTCCCCGCCAGATTCCAGCCGCTTCGCCTTTTCGTGGAGATATTCGGAAACATCAAACGCGACACCGTTATCCCTAGCCCCCGCTACTCTCCAAAGTTCAGCACAAATATCATTAAGCTCCTTCGTAATTTTCGGGTCGTCGGTCAACTCGTCTATCGCGATGATATGGCGGGCTAGGTTTACTTGTGTTTTTCTATCTAGGGTCATATAGTCCAATTCAGCGGCGAGTACGCTTGGTTTATGACGATTTTAACTGCGAAACTCTGCGCTGTATCTGTCTCATTATTTCATTAGCCCGTTCTGTGTCATCTGTGATTTCCAAGTCTGCGCCCAATTCTGCAATCTCACCTAACACCGGGTAGCGTGTTTGGAAATTCTCTTCCCAGTCGTCGCGTACGATTGTTGCGCCGACAATATATCCGCCCAGCACATATGGATGCTCATTCTTTTCGTTTTTAAGTATGTTTTCTATACGGCGTACGATGGCAATATACTTTTGATTAATTAGGTCATCTACCGTCTCGACGTCGTGTAACCACGGAAAATAGCGCAGGACGTTTGGCTGATGAATAACTTCGGTGAGCGGGATGAATTTGTTGGTGATATCCTCACCCACGTCTAGATTCTGAGTCATTCGACGTAAAGCATTCTGCGCTAAGAACAGGTAGGTAAACCATTCCATCTTCTTATCTAGTTGCACAACATCGAGCAGTTCCCAATCCGCGAACACGTAGCCCGTTTCTTCGCGTAGCTCGCGCTGAGCTGCCGCCAAAACCGACTCGTCACTAGGATCTACCCGGCCAACCGGCAAGTGATTTTTGCGCACTATCCCGCCCGGCTGCTGCTCATCATTTACCAGCACGTTGCCGTCAGGATCAAGCGCGATAATCATCACCGTATCTGGGCGCCGCAGCATTTCAAAAGTTGCTGTCTTGTCATTTTTTTAGTTTCTGCGACCACTGATACACATCGTAAATTTCGCCCTGAAAAACACACTCCGCCTCGGGCGGAATCAATTTAGCATCGGCTGGTAATATACGCTCTGTCATGGTTTAACTCCTGGTGCTCCCTGGCTTTTCGCTATTATAACATTTTTAGAATATTCGCCGCAAAAGCCGCCGAAGCTTAGAAAAAACTTGACTTTTTGTCCAATTATCGATATATATATCAGCTTTTCGACTAGCTTTGCGATTGTCGATAAGCGCACCTACACAATGAGAGTATCTTGAAGCAGGTCAAGCATTTCTGAAAGCAAAGATCAGAGGTGATTGTCCTGCTTCAGATGGGCAGGAGTCGCCTTGGAGCGACGCTCGGATCCTTATCAAAGGAGTAGTCATGCGTAAGATTATCGCAGTCCTGGCAGCTATTTTCCTGGCTCTTCCCCTCGCCGCGTGCTCAGATGACTCCGAGGTCGTCTCGGAGAATATTTCAAGGGACGCCGACAACTTCAAGGTAAACAGGAGAATCGTATTCTTCAATGGAATCACCGACACCTATCTCCTTGAGATAGAGGGGTATTGCTCGATCACAGATGAGAGCAAGCAGCTCGAGGTCACATGTAAAGTAGGTGACGACACCTACAAGAAACACTTCCTCGGGCTAAGTGACAATGTCACTTATTTTGTCGAACAGCTCGAGCCAATCGAGGAGGACCCGTATCACTACCGGGTCACCTTTAAGCCGGAAGAAATTCTTCCGGATATTGACCTCCGGACTTCTGGCAGCTAGTTCTCTCCTGCCCTCTCTCAAAAACCCTAGGAAATCCCTAGGTATGCACGCAGCAGATTGACATTCATTGTTTTCTGGCTGCGTGCATCTATCATTGACTTATGCCACTTGACTCATCTTGATATCCACAAATAAAACAATATCCACTCTGGGTCGTTAGTGCGGAGAGATTGCACCGAGCAAAATACAGAGACGAGACCGATTAACCCGACTAAAACTGCCCAAGAATTTTCACGAAGCAGCGTAACGGATAGCGCCAAAATAACCAACCCGAAAATCAACAACAGCGTCGCAAACACCACCAGCATCCAGTTTTTCGCCGCAAAGGCGTTTTGGGACTTTTTAGCCATCGGTTAGCCGCTCGCATTTCTTTACAAGATTGATTATTTCTTTTCTAGCATGAACCTGCTCATCGCTCATTTCCGCCACATCCAAAAACGCCACTTCGTCGCCGTCTTCGCCGGGCGAGAAATTCATATTCTCCGGGCATAGGCGAACGAAAACGCGCGCCTGATAAGCGTTGATGTGCTTTAGCAATTTCGGGTCTTCGATATGAATTGGCTCAAACGAAAAATCGCCCCGCAAATTCACCTCTTCCGCCAGCTCGCGCGCCAAACCCTCAGCTATAGACTCGCCATGATCGAGACCGCCGCCCGGCAAATCCCACCAATCGCGACCGACTTCTTTGACCAGCAGCACCCTGCCCTGGTCGTCAATAATCAACGCCTTGAGCGACAAGCGAAACAGATAGTCCGTCCGCCGACCGGGTATGCCGCTGTTTATCGCTCCGTTGATCTGTTGAGTTGTCATGCTTTTATCTTAGCACATCCTTACACACGATACACGACACACAGCTCAACAGTATCACTGCGTCTTATATCGCGGCAGCCACCAAACTCGTCAATGCTTATTCTTCATTGATATAATCAATAACAAGAGCACCGAATGACGTTCTAAATATAAACGGTCCGCCCAACCTGTTATGTAGAACCTCAATGACACCTAATGCAGATAATTCATTTGCATAGAGCTCTATATTAACCCTCAAATCGTCATACTTCGTGTTTTCTAGTAAGGAAAAAAGTTTTTGATAGTTTACCAGTGAGCTCTGTCCGATGTTCTGCGGGTCTAATTCGCGCTCAGAGAAATCTTTAGAATATATGTACGTTGCTAATCTTAGACTTTCAATACTTGCATTTTGCAGAATATTCTCAATTCTAGAAAAATTCGCAAAACGGTTAGTACTGTTATAGGTCTCCTTTTTCAGCATATTTCTTAAGTATTTTCTACGCTGTTCTGAAGATTCAAAGTTATGTTTTAGCCAAACATCATACACAAATGAAGCAAAATTATCTGATTGCTTTATCTTACTAATTACTTCAGCAGTATATTCTTCGGAATTAAACAACTCCGTACTCCTCTTTTGAGACAATGAACTAAACACCTCAATGGCGACACCTAACGAAGCAGCGATAGTGGCTGCAACCGGAGCTCCGACAAACGCAGCACCGCTAGCTGCTACAGCCTTACCTATTTCTTTTTTTAACCTCTTTATTCATAATTCGTCAACCGCCACGCGTCTCTGTTCCGTCGTATCCCGCTCGCGTACCGTCACTGTGCCGTCGCCCTCAACCGTCTCGAAGTCAATCACCACGCAGTGCGGCGTGCCGATTTCGTCTTGGCGGCGGTAGCGTTTGCCGATGTTGCCGTTGTCGTCCCACATGACGGCGCCGTATTTGGCTTTGAGCGCGCGGTAGACTTCGCGGGCTTTTTCGACCAATTCCGGCTTGTTTTTCAGCAGCGGCGAAACACAGAATCGCACCGGCGCCAAATGCTCCGGCAGCGCCAAATAAACCCGTTTTTCACCGTTCTGCTCGTCCTCGCGATAAGCGCTCGACAGCACCGCCATCAGCGCCCGCTCGACGCCAAAACTCGGCTCGATAACGTGCGGAACAAATTTATTATTCGCGCCCTTCACCGTGTATTCCATGCTTTTGCCGCTCGCCGACTGGATATTGCCCAGGTCGAAATCCGTCCGATACGCCAGCCCGAACATCTCTTCCCGGCCAATCGGATAATCAAATTCAAAATCAATCGTCCGCTTGGAATAATGCGCCCGATCCGTCTCCGGCACCTCTAATTCGTGCACTTTTTCAGCCGGCAAACCCAGCGCCTCGCACCACGCGTGACCGAGCTGGCGCCACTTCTCAAACTCCGCCTCCCAATTGGCTGGATCAATAAAGTATTCAATCTCCATCTGCTCAAATTCGCGGCTGCGGAACACGAAATCCCGCGGCGCAATTTCATTGCGAAAAGCCTTGCCCTGCTGCGCCAAACCAAACGGCAAATCCGGATAAAAACTATCAACGACGTTTTTGAAATTAGTGAAAATGCCTTGAGCGGTTTCCGGGCGGAGGTACGAAATACTCTCCTCGCTCTCGGTGGCGCCAACGTGAGTTTTGAACATCATATTAAAAGTGCGCGACTGGCTCAAAGGATTACCATCCGGACTTTTAATCCCATTTTCGACAATCGCGTCGTCCATCTGCTCCATCGTCATGCCGTCCGGGTCAACACCGTTGTCCTTGAGAATATGGTCGGTGCGGTAGCGGCGGTGATTGACCGTGTCCTCGCACAGCGGGTCAACAAAAGTATCGACATGCCCGCTCGCCCGCCAAACTTTCTGATTCATCAAAATCGCTGCATCAACACCGTACATATCGTCACGCTCATCGACGAACATTTTCCACCACAGATTCATGATGTTGCGCTTCAAAGCGACGCCCAGCGGACCATAATCCCAAGTCCCGCTAAGACCACCATAAACATCCGACCCCTGATAAATAAAGCCGCGGCGCTTCGCCAAACTCACCAAATCTTCCATCTTCGCTTCGCTCACAAAAAATCCTTTCTCTCGCGCCCGCGGGCGCGGCAGGTTAAAGTACTTGGATAAATTATACCACTTATCTCGGGCTTCGCGGCAAGCTACACCGCCGCGTGTTGCCGCGCCAGCAGCCAGCAATCCGGCAAAATTTGCTCGACGCCGCCAATTTGCGCCACGATATGCAGCGGCTTTTGCACCGCCAAGCGCAAAAATTTGATATGGTCAGCCCTGATTTCGCCTTGCTCCGCCAGGCGCAAACCTCGCTCAATCGGATCGTACATATAGCACTTCTCGCGGTCAAGCGGCTGCCCCGAAACGTCGTTCGACAAACTCAATTCATACCCGGTCAACTCAGCGTAATGCAAATAAAACCAAGTCTGCACCAGCTGCAGCGGCACCGCCCCCGCCAATCCCGCCAGCACCTCGCGCAGCGTCTCGAACCACTCCGGCGTGTCGATATCGCGGCTAGCACGGTCGATTAGTTTAATCGCTTCGTAGCCAAATTGCAGCCGGTCGTAATCCTCCAAAATCGCGCGATAAAAATTCTCCAGCCGCGCCTGCGTCAAAACATACAAATCGCCCTTGCCCCGCCCCAGCACGACATCGCTCACCGCAAACAGCTCGATACCGCCTGCCAGCCGGCTCTTTTCGCGCCGCACGCCGCGCGCCATCACGCTGCGCTGACCGAGCGGCGTCAGCAGCGTCACGATTCTATCCGCCTCGCCGTAGTTCGTCCGCCGCAAAACAATCGCCTTGGTTCGCTCGGTACTCATACTATCACCTTTCGCACTGCGGCGGCGACCATCGGCGGCTCCATGGTTGATTTATCCAAAATCTGGCGCACGCCGTACGCTGCGACGTCACCCAGGTGCAGTTCACCAGCGCTCGCCGTGCAAGCGACGACCGGGATTTGCGCCAAATCGCTGTGCGACTGCAATTCTTGCAACAACACCAAGCCGTTCGGACCAGGCATAAATATATCGAGGATGATAACCGCCGGCTCGTACTCGTCAATCGCCGCCATCGCCTCGACCGCATTCGGCGCGATTTGCACACCAAAGCCAGCGCTTCGCAATTGGCTCGCCAGCACATCGGCGAACCAGCTATCGTCATCGACCACCAAAACGCGCTTTTTCATAGCAACCTCAATTGCGACGATGTTGCAATATCAACGTAAAATGTCGCGCCATCGCGATGCCGAATCGCACCAATCTGCGCTCCCATCGCCGCCGCAAATTCATACGCCACCACCATACCAAGCCCGCTGCTAGCCGGACGGTTTTGCAGCGGCTGCGGCTGTCCGAGATTTTGCATCAACCGCCGCCACACGTTAATCGGAATCGCCGGACCATAATCGCGCACGCCCAGCCGAATCGCCTCGCCCCGCCGGCACGACCGCGCCGTAATCTGCACCGGCACATCGCGCGCGCTGTAATGCAGGGCGTTATCGGTGAAATTCAGCAAAATCCGCCGCAGTAACTCGCGGTTAGCTAGACCTAGTAGCGGCTTCTTTTTGTGCGGCGCAACGCCGAGCTGGCGTCCGTGCGCCGCATACAAGGGCGACAATTCGTCCGCCACCTCTTCACATAGCACAATAGGATTGAGCGGTTCAAGCTCAAACAGTCCATCATCTAACCGCTCGGCGCGCGTCAAATCAGAAGTTAGGCGCAGCGCCCGCTCCGTCGTCAGAGTGATTCGCCGCTGCAACACCGCGCGCTCAGCCTCGCTGTAACCGCCCACTTCGAGCGCCAAAGACAACTGCCGCACCAACGCCAGCGGCGCTTTGAGCTCATGCGCCGCCGCAACCGTCAGCGGCAAGCGAAAATTATCTGGCGCATTCCCCTCCTGCATAGTACTTCTAGTGTACCACGCCAGCCGGCGGTAACTCTAGCGCTAGCGTTTCGATTATTCGTTGAAATTGACTGTTTTGAGCAGCGCTTCGTAATCTTCCGTAAACACGTCGCCGTCAGTGCGAATCGTCAGCGTGCGGTCGCGCATCTTTAGCAAAACCGCCGTTCCGTAAATGTCCTTCGTGAAATTGCCAACCAGCTTCACGCCAGTACGTTTGCCGTCGCTATATGCGCTCGATTTCAGGTCGCCGCGCTTGACATAAGCGTCGTATTGTTCGACTGTTTTGTCGTAAGTTTTCTGCTCGATAGTGATGCGCAGCGCGAACTTCGCGGTCGTCGTAATCGGCGGCACCAGCACCGGGTTTAGGTACGCTTCGTAAGTCACACCGCCGCCTTTGCTGATATCGGTCGCCTGGTAAGCGCTCCAAGTTTTCGGATACTCAAACGTCAAGCTGCCGTAGTCAGACGGACCGGCGAATTGGCGTTTCGGCTCTTTTTCGCGCTTTTCGAAATCGCCTTCTAGCTTCTCGCTGTTCGTTTTGACCGCTTCGGCAACCGCGGTGTCGATTTTGCTATCGACATTTTGCTTCTGGTCCATGTACTGCAAATATGCCCACACGCTAAACGCGCCGAACCCAATTACCAAAATTACCAGCACCACTATAGCAACGATACTACCGTTGATTGCCCCTTTTTCGCCTTTTCGTCGTGTCTTCATGGTTATGATTATACGTGGTCACGGCTATTTATGCAAAGGGTTTATCCGATAAAGCGTATGCGCGCCCGCCGACTTGATTTTTTCGCAGCCGCTAGCCTGAAATCCGTAGCTAATTAACTTAAATGAGTGTCCCATTCGGCTAGCTTGTTGTTGTAAATATATCACCATACGGTTAATATCGCGGCTATCGCCAAATAGGTACACAACCGTTGTATCGCTGGGCAAATCGGTACGCCAAAAATTAGCCAATCGAACGCTCACGCGCGAGTCGCCGCGCGACAGCCAGCGCGAAATCAGCACCAACAGCGGGTGGATTTCGTAACCAATAGCCCGGGCGCCGCGCTTGCTAGCCTGGCGCAACACAACCCCGTCGCCCGAGCCGATATCTAGCAAAACGTCGCTTGAACTAAGCGGGTATAATTCATCAAAAGCGCGCGCCACATCGCGGCGATGCGACGGTAAATACGGCGCGCCCGTAAAAGCGCTAAATCCAACTATTATAGCGATTGCGGACAGCCCGGTTATCAGCCAAAGCATGATAAATTTTACTCCTCGTCGAAGCGTTTTTTGATGATATTTATATCATTTTTGATATTTTTTAGGTCATTTTCAATCGAAGCTGCCAATTCCTCCGCCTGCTTGAACTTTTCCATTGCGTTTTCTATGGTAAATTCGTCGCTTTCGAACCACGCGACCAATTCGCCCAGCTCCGCCATTTTTTCCGATACCGATTTAGTTTTTTGCGACATGCTTCACCTCCGCTGTTATCGTTTGCTTATGCTGCTGAATCGTAATTTCCGAGCCAATATCCACTTCGCCGCGCACAATCGCGTAGCCGCGCGCCAGCACCGCCTGCGGGTCGTACGCCGCCAGCACTTGGCGATTGCGCTGCGCCTGCCATAGAGCCTCGTCAATTTGACGGTCAAAAGCCTCTAGCCCAGACGACATCAACCGCCTAATTTCATGCGCTGCAGCGTCAATATTAGCGTCAAACCGCGTAATCGCCTGCGCCATTTGGCGGCGAACTGCCGCGGCGTATTCCCGCCTATCCGGCACGATGATTTGCGCGGCATTACTCGGCGTCGCAGCTCGCACGTCAGCCGCCATGTCCGCGAGCGTCACATCGACTTCGTGCCCCACGCCCACCAGCGTCGGAATCCGGCTAGCCGCGATAGCGCGCACCAGCCGCTCATCGTTAAATGCGCTCAAATCGTCAGCGCTGCCGCCGCCGCGAATAATCACCAGCACCTCTGGCGGCTGCTCCTGTTCATTGAAATAGCGAATCGCCGCAATAATTTGACCAGGCGCCGCCTCGCCCTGCACTTGCACATTCGCCACGTCAATTTGCAGACCACCCCATCTTTCGCCCAAAATTTTGACAAAATCCGCGTAGCCCGCCGCCTGCGTACTCGAAATCACGCCGATACGCACCGGAATTTTCGGCAAAACGCGTTTGCGCTCCGGCGAAAACAAGCCTTCTTTTTCGAGTTTGGCGCGCAGCAATTCGAAACTTCTGCGCAAACTACCCTCGCCGCTCGGACGATATTTCTGCACGGTAATGCTAAATTTACCCCAAGGCGTCACTTTGGGCGTAGCACGCACAATCAACCGCATGCCGTCTTCAATCGGCGCGTGCAGCTGATAAACCGACATAAAACAACTGACGCTGCCGCTGTCGTCCTTTAGGTCGAAAAACACCCATTTATTTTGGCTAACTTTGAAACTAGCCACCTCGCCCTCGACCTCTACGGCGCCAAAAGCCATATCGAGCGACTGGTTGACTACCGCGAGAAAATCGCTAACGCTAAATCTTGGCGCCACCGGGTTTTCCATATTTTATAAGCGCGTGCTGGTAGAAAATATAACCAAAAAGAATCGTGCCAGCCAGCAAAATCGCCCGCGTCAGAATAATTCCAGCGATAGCTGCGTCCGGTCGCACGCCCGCCATACTCAAGAAAAAAATCATGATAACTTCGTACACGCCAGCGCCGCCCGGCGTAAAAGCGATGATGCCCGCCATATTCGCCACGCCGTAGCCGACCACCAAAATCGTCGGATTGACCGGCGTTCCCAGCGCCATAAACGCCAGCAAAAACATTCCAACGTCGAAAAGTGTGTAAACTATACCCCACAAAAACGGCTTAATCAGCAGCCGCGGGTGGTTCGACATATCGCGAAAATCACTCTGCATTTCGGCGAAAAACTCTTTGACGCGCTCAATTTTGAGCAAACGGCGTTTCTTGCCAAATGTCGCCAGCCGCACTACGTTATTTATGAAACGTGTTATTTTTGCCGCCGTCACATTCATTCTATGCCTCGACGAAAACACGTAAATCAGCCCGAGCGTCAGCAAAACGACCGCTAACACCAAAAAAAAGCTAGATGCAACAATGTAGCGATTAACCTGCCCGTCCAGCGCCAAAAATATCACCGACAGAATCAGCAAAACCACTAGCGCCAAAAATCCCGCCACATAGCGCACCACCTGCGCAAAAGTCGAGCGCGAAGTGCTAACCCCCAGTTTATGCATACGCCAGGTAGCGTACGACATGCCGCTCACGCCGCCCGATGGAAAGATGTGGTTGACCAGGTTTAACTCCAGCGCGATGCGAGTCTGCTCGAGCCGCGACACGTGGTGAATATCGCGTTTGTCGCGCAAATACGAAAAAATCATCTCGCCGCCAGCGAAATAAACCGCAATCTGAAACGGCACCAACAGTAGTAGCAATCTGATGTCCGCCTGCCCGAACAGCTCCCAAGCTTTTAGCAGCTCGTGGCGCGACAAATAGACAATCACACCCAAAACTACCACTGTAGCAAAACTTAAAACAACGCGCGGCGACCTAAATAGCCTCAGCTTTTTTTTCAATCGCATTACCCATCAATTATATCACGCGCGCCCCGCCAGTGTATAATAGTGGCATGTTTATCGCAATTTTAGGACGCCAGCCCGAATTCGGCGCCGCCGAGCTAGAACGCTTATACGGCGCCGCTAACGTGCATTGGTTTTCGAACCAATCCATGCTGGTAAAATCCGATTCTTTTGATTTTAACCGCCTCGGCGGCAGCCTAAAAGCCGGACGCGTCGTATTTGACTCGCACGGCAACTGGCGCGAACTAAGCGAGCAGCTAACCATGCACTACTCGAAAATCTGGAGCGGCGCCGAGCATAAAATCACACTCGGTATCAGCGCTTATGGTCTCGAGGTTGCGCCGCGCCAATTGCAACAGTGTGGCATTAACCTAAAAAAACAACTGCAACGATGCGGCGTTAGCCTGCGATTAATCCCCAACAATCAAGCCGCACTCAATACCGCCACCTCGCATCACAATAAACTCGGCTTATCGCCGCACAAAATTGAATTACTCATCGTTCGCGCGAAATCCGGGCGCATCATCGTCGCAGAAAGCGTCGGCGCGCAAAATATCAGCGCGCTGGCTGCCCGCGATCAAAAACGCCCAAAAACCGATGCTTTTGTCGGCATGCTGCCGCCGAAATTGGCGCGAATCATGGTAAATCTAGCTAGTTTACCGCTGCAATCGCCCGCTAGCGCCTCAAATCACCGCGAAAACATCCACACAAGCCCGAATCCAGCACTCATTCTCGACCCGTTTTGCGGCACCGGCACAGTTTTGCAAGAAGCCCTGCTAGAAGGTTACAACGTGCTCGGCTCCGACCTCAATCCCAAAATGATTGACTACACCGCCGAAAATCTAGCTTGGCTGCAGCGCAAATTTCAGCCGCGCGGCAACATAATCACGCTTACGCCGGGAGACGCCACGAAATTTCAGTTGCAAACCAAGCGAACCATCGACGCCGTCGTCTGCGAAACCTACCTGGGTCAGCCCTTTTCAGCGCCGCCGCGGCCGGAAAAATTACGCAAAGTCGCCGCTAATTGCAACCATATCATCACGGAATTTCTGAAAAACCTGCGCCCGCAACTCAGCAGCCAAACCGCTCTCGTGCTCGCCGTGCCCGCCTGGCGCGACCATGCTGGCAATTTCACTCATCTACCCCTGTTAAATCAACTCGAAAACCTCGGCTATCAGCCCATTCCCCTGCAGCACGTCCGCAGCAGCAACCTAATTTATTACCGCGAAAATCAAGTCGTTGCCCGCGAAATACTAATCCTCTCACCTCGAAGCAGCTCCGCAAAATCGTCCTAAAAATCGATTTTAACCAAAAACGCCCGCTTTGCCATTGACTAGCCCCGCAAAAAAGTGTACAATGAAACAGATTGATTTTATTAGTTTGTAAAAAGGAGTCATATGTCACACGTTAAAGCTGGCGGTTCGGTTCGAGGAGGCAGCAAGCCAGATGGCGCTCGGCTGGGCGTCAAGCGCTACGGCGGCCAAAAAGTCAGTCAAGGCGAAGTTCTCGTCCGCCAAACAGGCAGCACCAAGATTGCCGGTCCTGGCACCTACATCAGCCGCAACTTCACGATTCACGCCGCCAAAGACGGCATCGTCGGCTTCAAAAGAGTCAAAAAACGCTCTTTCACCGGCCGCACCCAGCGGCGCACCCAGGTTGTCGTCGAATAAATCTTTCCGCAAAAAAACCGCCCCAAAAAGCTCCAAACGATGGAATACCGGGGCGGTTTTATTGGTTTTCGGTACGTCGCGCTTCAGCTTCAACAGCGTTATTTAGCGTATTACTAAATTCATCTATCGCCTCACCGATACGCATATTCGCCGTGCGCGCCCTTTGCGCGAGTTCAATTACGCTTTCAATCAGCACCACGTTAGCCTCGCCAGGATTATCTAGACCACTACTAAGCAAGTTATGCGCCCTATCGTATAAATCTTCAATAGTGCCAGGATATTTTTCTAACCCGTAACCGTACAACTCACCAACGCACTGCTCAATTGCCTTAGCCCACTGTCTTTCAGACTGGCTGGTGTCGTCCGTCTCTCCCGTAGATTCTCCGCCTCTGTCAGGCGCAGTATCAACCAGCGACACTAACGAGCGGTTCGCTTCATCCACGCACGCTTTAGCTGCGTCAAACTGCCGCTCAACCCGCCTACTTTCCTCAGCTGAATTTTGCAAGAGGAGAACAGTCTCCTTTGCTTCCTCTTTCTTTTCGCTTATCAGCTCCTTGACCGCGTCAACACTGTACTCTCTGTTTCCTCGTATGTTTCCTTCAACATCCCGGAACCAGCCAAAGTTCTCTTCTATCTTTCGTAACGCAGGTGACTGACTATCAAACACCCTCTTCGCTTCAGCCAAATCTACATTCTCTCGTATTTCAGCGATTTCAGCCAATAACCTGCTGAGTTCATTTTCATCTGCTTGCTCATTTTTGCTATCGGGTTTAGACTGCTGTTCAGGCAATGACCGCTCATCATCCAACGAAACCGCTTCCCGCACCGCTATTTCTCGCAGCTGACACCTGAGCAACTCCGCTCGCTTGCGCCTATCTATAGTAGTTTGCCCTTCCTGGCTAGACGATTGCTCAGACTTACTAAGTTTTTCTCTCTGGCTAGCAAGTTGCGCCCGTAGTTCATTCATACTCTATATATATTATACCAAACAATCGAAAAAATGTCAATAGCAAAATCGCCAGGCTTCTACGCCTCGAGCTTAAACTTCTACGCTATCCATGCCCAAATGATGCCGCACGCGCTCCACGACATCGCCGATTACCACCTGAGATTTCACCAGATAGTCGTCGACACCGAGCTGCTCCGCCCGCTCTTTGTCTTTTGGCTGGCTGAGCGCTGTCAGCATAATAACGCGCATATTGGTGGTATCTGGCGTATTACGCAAAATATCAAGCACGTCAAATCCGCTAATTTTCGGCATCATCGCGTCGAGCAATATCAAATCAGGACGGTACGACACAGCCGCCGACAGCGCGTCTTCGCCGTTATGTACTTCTTTGATATCAAATCCCTCGAGCTCGAGCCGCGCACGGTACACGGCAGCAAGCGCCGCGTCATCTTCGACGAGCAATATTTTTTTCTTTAGTGCGTCCATAACCTATATAATATATCAGCTCCGGCTTAAGCACAAGGGTTATCGCGCCAGCGCCGCTTGCGCGGCTGCCATTTGCAGGTCGCGGCCAAGGTTTGAGTCTTCTTTTGAAATGCTAACCGTTTTGTTCGGCGTGATACCCTCTTCGGTGATATTCTTGCCTTTTGGCGTGTACCAGCGCGCCACCGTAACCTTGAGAATCCGCCTATCCGACAAATCAACGATTTTTTGCACCGTACCTTTGCCGTAGGTTTTTTCGCCTATCAGCGCCGCCTTGCCGTAATCTTGCAGGGCGCCGGCAACGATTTCGCTCGCGCTCGCCGAATTGCCGTTCACTAGCACGGCCGTCTTCGTGTTTTCCAGCAGAGCGTCTCGCCCAGTTTTCACCGTATCGATAATTTTGCTGCCGGCTTTTTCGGTCACGACCACTTTGTCATTCAACCACAAACCCGACACTTCCCGCGCCGCCGATAGATAGCCGCCGCTGTTATCGCGCAAATCGAGAATCACGCCCGCGACGCGCTTATCCGCGAACTCCTGCGCCGCCCGCCGCGCTAAATTACCAGTCTGCTCGTCGAACCGCGAAATAATCATGGTGCCGATACCATCCGTCACCGACCAGCGCACACTGGCGTCATTAACCTGCGCCCGCGTGATTGAATATTCTTTATTTTCGCCGCCGCGGCACATAACCAGCTTCACCGTCGTGCCCGTGTCGCCGCGAACTTTCTGCGCAACGTCGGCAGCAGTTTTTTTGTCCATCGAATCGCCGTTTACCTCGACAAAAACGTCACCTTTTTGCAAACCAGCCTGCGCCGCCGGCGAATCGTCCAGCACGCGCAAAACCGTCGGCTGGTCGTTGCGGACACCAATTTCAGCGCCTATTCCCGACAAATCGCCATTCAAATCTTTTTGAAATTCCGCCGCTTCGTCCTGATCCATAAACGCCGTGTATTTATCGCCTGCTGCCGCCACCATACCGCGCGCTGCGCCGTCAGATAATTTCGCCGCATCGAGCTCGCCGTCGTAATTTTCGGTCAATGCCCGGTAAGTTTCTTTTAGCACCGCCGTATCTAAGTCTTGTTTCGCCACTTTGACGCCAAAAACCGGCGCCACCACGCGGTACAATTCCTCGCTGCGCATACCAGCCGCAAACGACACCACGACCGCCAGCGCGATAGACGCCAAAAAAACCGGCTGCGAAACGCCGCGGCGCGTAGTTTTCTTAGCCTCTGTCGACCCTTTTTCCTCCGCCATAAGCACCATTATAGCGCATCGGCAGCCCGCGCGCTATGCCGAAATCGCACAGCCCGCGGGGGTTTAGAAGTAAATGTAAGTTAAGCCTGCTGCCGAACGGGTGTAGTAGTGGTATCGACCCCAGCCTAAACCATCGGAGTTGTTATTGTAATCGCTAACGGTAATCGTACCATCGCCATTCACTGCCTCGACGTACATCGCATGACCGTAAATACCGACGTATTGAATAGCCACCGAACCAGCCACCGGCGTAGAACCATTTTTGATGTTGTAGCGCGAGGTTGTACCCGGCCACTGGTTAGCGTTGCCCGCCCCGCCGAAATGCGGCACGAAACGCCCCGTGCTGGCTACTTTCCAGGCGGCATAACTGACGCATTCGCGGTTATACAAGCCCCAGCTATCGACTCGCGTATCCTGGTCAGCGTCCGCCCAAATCGACGGATAACCGCCGCCGCTGGCAGAACCAGGGCCTGTTTGGATATTATCTCGACGCATGGCCGCAGCTTGCTGCTCGCGCAACCTACTAATTTCACTCGAACGCTGACTGACCAACGCTTGATAAGCCGATTCCTGACCCTTGGTCTCCTCGACCAGCTTCGCCTGCTCCGCCTCTTTTGCGGCAAGCGACTGCTTTTGCGCCTCTTGGTCTTTGATAACGTTTTCGACATCTTTTTTCTGCTTTTCGAGCTGTGTTTTGAGCGCGTTTATCTGCTTGATTGTATTGCTCAAATTTTCCTGCACCGACGAACGGTATTCCTGCTTGTCGATGTAATCGCCGATACTATTGCTGCTCGCCAGCATTTCGAGCGGCGAAATCGAATCATCGACGTACATATCAGCGATAATGTCGCCGAGCGCGTCCTTGGTGTCGGCAATCTTTTTCTTGGTGGCTTCGATTTCTTTATCTAGCCGGTCGCGCTTGGCTTGGCTCTGCGCGATTTGCTGCTGAATGGCGGCTTTTTGCGCCGTCAATTTGTCCAACTCGGCTTGCAAGCTGCCCGCTAGCACGCTCAATTCTGACGCTTGCTGCTTATAATTGTCGGATTCCGCTTGAAGCTGTTTGATTTGCTCGTCGTACTGGTCGGCAAACACCTGGCTCGTAAAAGCCAGCGGCGTCGTTATACTCATCAGCACAGCCGCCGCCACGAGCGATGAACGCGTGACGATGCCGTGTGACGAAACTAGTGTGGTGGACTGTAGTTTCATTACCCCTATCGTAACAAAGCATAAACGCGATGTCAAGCGCAAAATTTACTGATTTTTGCCAAGAAGAAATTTATCCCGATATCAAATTTTGAGGTAGCGGCGCGTGGCTAGCGCCGACGAAATCATGCCAATTAACGCCCCCAGCCCAATCATCGCCAAAATCACCACGCCCAAATACGATGTCAAAATATTAGTCGTGTGTGCCACCGCGATTCCGTAAGCTTGCAATTTTTCACCCATCGCCAAAAACAGCGACACGCCAATCGCCGTCGCCAGCACCGCCGCGATGAAACCGTAAACGACCGCCTCTACCAAAAACGGACCGCGAATGAAGCTTTTTTCGGCGCCGATCAGCTTCATCATTTCGATTTCGTCTTTGCGGTTAAAAATCGCCATGCGAATCGTATTAAACACGATTAACGACGAAATCACGATAAACAAAATGCTCGCCGCCAGCCCGGCGCGCTGCGCGAAACTCGCCCACTGGCCGATTGTATCCATAGCGGCGCGGCGCGACCCGGCAAACGACGGCTCGCGCTTCGGGTCGAGATATTTCTTCAGATTAGCATCTGTTTTGACGAAATTATTTAGCTCGGTCGTGTCGTTAATATCCTCGAGATTGACGCGAATCACTGCCGGCATTCGGTTAGACGCTTGATTGAGCGCCTCTAGCACATCTTGGTCGGCTTTGTTGTCCTTGGCGCTTTCCGCCCGCGCCTGCTCCGAGGTTATGAACCGCACTTTTTCGACGTTCGGCAGCTTACGCAACCCTTCCATCGCAGGTTTGGCTTGCTCTTCGGTCGTGCCGGTTTTTAGGTAAATCGACATATCGACGCTTTTACTGAGCTCGGACACCGAATCCGCCAAAACATTATGCGCCACAACGGTAGCGAAAATTATCAGCAAAGTGATAGTCATGACCGCCGTCGCCGCTATCGTCAGCCAAGCGTTGCGCGTGAAATTGTTGATGCCGTAGCGGCACATACGCAAAAAAGTGAGCCATTTGCGCCGCTGGCGTCTTTGCTGCGCTAGCGCCTTACTCGTTCTGGTGTTCTTGGTTTTTTTAGGCATTATTGCTTGTAACTCCCCCGCGCTTGGTCGCTGGTAATTTTACCGTGCTCAATCGTAATCACGCGCCGCTTCAGTTTATTCACAATCTCGACATTGTGCGTCGTGAGCAGCACCGTCGTGCCGTAGCGATTGATTTTTTCGAGCAAACGCACGATATCCCAACTGTGCTTCGGGTCGAGATTTCCGGTCGGCTCGTCGGCAATCAAAATCTTCGGCTGGCGTACCACCGCCCGAGCTATCGCTACCCGCTGGCGCTCGCCGCCCGATAACTGGTGCGGAAATTGCTTTTCCTTGCCCTTTAATCCAACCAAATCTATCACTTTCGGTACAGTGTTTCGAATTTCACGGTTGGTCATGCCGGCGATTTCCAGCGCAAACGCCACATTTTCGAACACCGTCCGCTGCGGCAATAGCTTAAAATCTTGGAATACAACGCCGATTTTGCGGCGCAGCAGCGGCACGTGCTTATCCTTCAAAGTATCGTAATCGATTCCGCCGACGACAATTTTGCCGCTGGTCGGCTTTTCTTCGCGCGTCAACAATTTGAGCAGCGTACTTTTGCCCGCGCCGCTCGTCCCGACGATAATCACAAACTCTTTCGGCTCGACATGCAAACTCACCCGGTTCAGCGCCGGCTTGGAGTTTTTGCCATACGACTTCGTCACCCTATCCAACAGAATCATACGTAAACAGTATAGCAGATTCGCCGTTGGCAGGCAAAAAAGGCTTTAGAAACAGCGCTTAACTATCAGCGGGCGGTTTTTTCGCGTCGGCTAGGCGGTTTTGGACATATTTCGACAATTCATCAACCTCGTCAGCACCAACAACCTCCGCGTCTTCGCCCTGAACTACTTCTTTGTATCCATCTTCTCTAGTTTCAACCCCGAGAAATTCGCGGCGCACAACTTCGCGTCCCGCCTCGGGATTACCCTCCAGCGAATACACAACCCCTTCGCCTTTTTTATCATCGTGAAGCACGACGAGAGCTCTAGGGTCGCTATTAGCAGGAACATCAGCGATAAAATCAATCGACGCGCTAGTAGATTCATCCGGACCTAAGGTTGCGCCAACCTGCATCCAGTCAGAGCCGTCCTCTAACCCTCTCATTTTTCCGGTCTTCGGTAATTCTGAGTATGTTTCCTCAAAAAAACTCCAGAAACGCGCGACCTGTCCGTTTGAGCTCTTCGGCAGAGCGTTCGCTTGAGCGTGGATTCTCATCGTGATTTGCCGGCTTATTTTCCATAATTTTCGCTTACCTACAATCTGCTAATAACTAGCTGTCTACGTTTATTATCCTATCTTTCTATTATACTCTATATTTTATAATTTGTCAAGCATGAAAATTTTACAGATTACGACCCGACTCCGCCGCCCAGGTCAGATATGTTTTCATGAACTCGTCTAGCTTGCCATCTAGCACGCCGGCAGCGTCGCGGTCTTCGTATTTGGTGCGCGTATCTTTCACGAGCGTGTACGGATGCAGCACGTAGTTGCGAATTTGCGCGCCCCAGCTAGCCGATTCGCCCGCCCGCAAATCAGCCAACGTTTCGGCGTGCTGCTCCAGCTGCATTTGCACCAAGCGGCTTTTCAGGATTCTCAAGGCCGTTTCTTTGTTTTGAATTTGGCTGCGTTCGTTTTGAATCGCCACCACCGTGCCGGTCGGCAGGTGCGTGATGCGCACGGCGCTATCGGTCGTATTCACGCCCTGCCCGCCGTTACCGCCGCTGCGATAAATATCAATCCTCAGGTCTTTGTCTTCGATTTTCACTTCGTCGGGCGCGTCTATTTCCGGCATAATTTCCACTAGCGCGAAGCTCGTTTGGCGCAAATTATCAGCGTTAAACGGACTCAGCCGCACCAAGCGGTGTACGCCGTGCTCGCTTTTCAGCCAGCCGTAGGCGTACGAACCGCGCACGATGTAAGTCGCGTTTTTGATTCCCGCTTCGTCGCCAGCCGACCGCTCGACCGGCTCGACCTGCATGCCGCGCTTTTCAGCCCACCGCAGGTACATACGCTCCAGCATTTCCGTCCAATCCTGCGCATCAGTGCCGCCCGCGCCGCTACTAAGTTTCAGAATCGCCGCGTGCTCGTCGTGTTTGCCCTGAAACAGCAGTTCGTGCTGGCGATTAGCGTAATCCGCTTCGAGCGCGTCGAGCTGCTCGGTAAATTCGGGCGCCATCGAGTCGTCGCCCAAGTCCATCAGTTCGATGATATCGTCGGTCTGCGAGCGCAGCACCTGCCACGGCTCGATTTGCGAGCGCAGCGCTGCCGATTCGCGCGATAATTGCTGAGCCCGCTCGACATTAGCCCATACATTACTATCGGCGAGCTGGCGGTCAATCGCCGCCAGCTCTTCGGTTTTCACTGCTATATTTAGCGTTTCGTGCGCCTGGCTAATCTGCTCCGCTAGCTCGCGCGCCCGTTTTTTTAACGGCTGCATTATTTTTGCGCGCCGTCTTCCGGAGTGTCCGCCGTTTCGTTATTCGAAGATTCGGTTTCCTCGTCGTTTACCGCCTCTACCGGTTGAACGACCGCGGCTGGCTGCACCGGCTGCATCGGCTGCATCGGCTGCATCGGCTGCGGCACTTGCATCTGAGGAGCTGGCGTAGAGTTAAAGGCCGAATTCCAATAATCAACCTGGCTCAATCGGCGCACCAGATACGGATGCGAGCTAAATGTTTGCGCAAAACGGTTCATCGGGCGCTCAGCTTTGTATTGCAGCCACTGGCGCGCGACGTCGTTCATATCGTCGGAGACATCTGGACCGACATGAACTTTGATTAGCGAATTTTTGACCAGTTCGGCATCGCCGAGATACGCAAGCGCCAAGCGGTCAGCCGTAAATTCGGCGCGGCGCTGCCAAAATCCGGCAATCCAGCCAGCGACAACGCTCACCACCGGCGCCGTCAAAAACGGCAGCAAAAACACCGACGCATCGGTATGCTTATATTTGATATGTGCCATCTCATGCACCACGACCACTTTCAGTTCATCTTCGGTCAGGTAGCGAATCGAGCCCGAATGCAGCACAATCGTGTAGGGACGCGCGAAACCGAAAGCATAAGCGTTAATTATCGGGTTTTGCGTGATAAAAATCTCGACTTGCGGCATATCCAAATCCGCCGCCACCTCGTTTGACCAGTCGCGCAGCCAAGCGTAATCGCTGTACTGCACCTCGAGCGAGTTGCCAAGCATTTGTTGGCGCATTACGCGAGTAATCAGCATGCCAATCCCAAGCGCAACCGCCAAAAATACCACCACCGACACGACCAGCACCAAGAGCTCCAAAACTACATTTGGTCTGCCAGTAAAATACGCCGAAACGCTGTTGGTGCGCTCATTTAGCCTAAAAAAATACGAAGCTATCGAGTATCCAAAGGTTAACAAAAAGAACACGCCGAACGTCACGCCCAGCACGATATTGTCGGTCGATGCGCGCGCTCGTTCGACGGCGGCTTGCCCTTTCGTGTATTGATATGGTTGTTGCTGCATCGTAACTCCTTGCATCCCGCAAATCATGTTTATAAATCAAAGCTCACGCTTACCTATTAGTATAGCAAACCGCCCGGGCTAGTTGCAATTTTGGCGCGCTTACAGCGCTTCGACGGCGGCGACGAATTGATTGCCGCGGTCGTCGTAAGAGGTAAACTGGTCGAAACTCGCCGCCGCTGGACACAAAATGACTACGTCGCCCGCCTGCGCCGCCGTCGCCGCTGTGCGTACGATTTCGCTCATCGCCACTTTGCCGCGCATGATTAACTCGGTTTGCGGCGCGATTTCGGCTATCGTTTTGGCGATTTTTTCGGCGTTTGAACCCATTAGCACCACTGCGCGCATATTTTTTTGCGCAATTTCGCGGGCTAGCGCCGTGTAATCGCCGCCTTTGTCGTGCCCGCCCAAAATCAGTACTTTCGGCTGCTCAAACGCATCAATCGCCGCAATCGCGCTGCCCGGCGTCGTCGCGATACTGTCGTCGTAGTACTTGACGCCGCTTTTTTCGGCGACGAATTTCAACCGGTGCGGCAGCCCGGTAAACGACCGCAAACCGTGATAATACGTTTCCGGCGCGATATTCGGAAATGCCATCGCCGCCGTGCTCATCGCCGCGCAGGCGTTGTCGCGATTATAGCCGCCCGGCAGCCGCAGCGCGTCCACCGGACAAATTTGCCTGCCCTGCAGCATGAAATACACGCCCTCGACGTACACCTGAAAATCATCGGGAATACCGAAACGATAAGCCCGCCCGTCGCCGCCCGACGCCAGCGCAATTTGTTGCGAGTAAATATTCGCTGGGTGATATATTGTGATGTCATTTGCCTGCTGGTAACGGCAGATGTTCGATTTGGCGTCGATATACTCGTCGAACGTGCGGTGCACATCCAAATGGTCTGGCTCGACCATCAGTACAACGGCGATGTGCGGCGATTTTTCCAAGTCCCACAACTGAAAACTGCTTAGTTCGTAGATGACGACGTCGTCTGGGCGGATATCGGGCAATACATCCAGTCCTGGCACGCCGATATTGCCGACCACGTGAACCGTTTTGCCAGCCTGGCGCAAAATCGCCGCTATCATACTGCAAGTCGTTCCCTTGCCTTTCGTCCCTGTTACGCCGATAATCGGCGCCGGACATTCGGCGAAAAATTCATTGGTCGCCGACCACATTTTGCCAAGCGTATGAATATGGTACGGCGCGATGCTAGGCGTGCGAATCACCAAATTGACATCGTTTAGCCGCTCCGAAAACACATTTGTGCCAGTGTGCAAAATTATATCATCGGACGGATTTTTTACATCATTTTGGTCAACGATGATAAACTCCGCCCGCGGATACTTGCGCCGAAAATATTTCAGGCTCGAACGCCCCTCGATACCGTACCCTGCAATTGCAATCTTCATACTTCTATTTTACCAGAAAAGCCGGGCGCCCCGCCGCGAAACGAAACGCCCGGACTCGAAAAACGTCCGAGAATTACTTAAACAAATCATCAAGTTTTTGCTGCAAACGCACCAATTCCTGGCGTTTGCCGCAGCCGACGCCCGCCAGCACCCAGATATCCGCCTGGACAAATTCGCGCGCTACATCAATCATGCGCCGCGTGGTGACGCTGCGAATCGCGTCGGGTACGTGCCCGTAATCCTTCACGTGCCCGTCGCCAAAATAGCGCCCCCTGTAGAAATTGCTAATTTGCGCGACCGTTTGCGCGCCCATTTGGTAGCGACCCAGCGCGTAAGATTTCGCCGCTTCAAGCTCTTCCTCGGTAATTTCGCCATTTAGCACCGCTTGAATTTCGCGGGCAATGATATCAAATAGCCGCCCCGACGTTTCCAGGTTCACCTGCCCGCCAAAATCCCAGCTGCTATTATAAAATCCGACCGACGTCTCGCTAAACATGCTATACGCCAGACCTTTTTTGCGCGCCGCCCCGAAAATTCGCGAGTGCATAGTGCCGGTCAAAATGTGGTTCAAACAGCTCATCGCCTCGGCTTCGTCGTCTTGCAATTCGCGCGGCAGCGCCATACTCCAACCAAAAGTCAAATTGCTCGCTTCTTTGCGGCGCACTAGCGTCGTGTTAGCTTTGCGCAGTTCGTCGCGCGGCACATCGAAACGCTCGCCGCGCGGCAATTCCCATTCCTCTAGCATGCGCTGAATTGTCGCTTTTCGCCCCTGCAGCTTGCCTGCTATCACAAACCGCATATTTTCGCTGGTGTGCGTCAACTGGTGGTGGCGCTGAATATCTTGCAGCGTGACGTTGTCGATTAAACGCAGCCGCTGCTGAAAAGTGTAAACGTCCTCGCCCAGCAGCTGCTGGATTTTTGGCCAAAGTATATAGCTGTGGCTGTTCAAATAGCCCGTCAATTCGCTGCGCACATTGCCTTTTTCGGCTTCGAGCTCTTCGGGTTTGAACTTCGGCTGGCAAATCGCTAGCTGCTGCAAGCGTAAAATCCGCTCCCATTCGAAATCGGCGCAATCGGCGATGTAAACCATCGACAAATCGCTCGTCCAGGCATTGTGGTAAGCGCCGTTTTTCGTAAATTCCGCCTCGTAAGCGTGTTCGTCCGCAAACTGCGCGTTAGCGCCAAACGCCATATGCTCCATGATATGCGCCGTTTCGTAAACGTTTTTGTCGCCAACGTAGCGATTGCCCGCCCGAAATTGAAACTGAAAACTCATGACCGTCGCGTCCGGCACATCAATCAGCAACCCGCGCGCGCCGTTCGCCAGGCGCACTTCCGATACAGTATGTTTCATAATTAACGCCTCTTCTTGCGGTTTTGACGCTGCGCTTTTTTCTTTTTGCGCGCAACGTTGCGTTTATGATTGATTTCGGCGGTAGTTTTGCCGGGCTTCGCTTTCGAAAAGTCGCGGTCGCGATTTTCTTCGCCGCCAGTGATTTCGTTCACGCCGTGCTCGACCGAAGTTTCTGCCAATTTAGTCAACTCGGTTTCGTGGTCGTCGTCGACCGATTCGCGGCTGATAGCATCGGTAGCGCGCACGTGGTAAATCGCACGCAGCACTTCCTCGCGCAAGGTCGCTTGCAAACTATCGAACAATTTTTGCGACTCGCTGCGGTATTCGACTAGCGGGTCGCGCTGACCGACGCTGCGCCAGTGAATTCCCTCGCGCAAATGCTGCATATTTTCCAAATGCTGCATCCACAAAGTGTCGAGCACCTGCAAATACACTTCGCGCTCAATTCGGCGAATCAAATCCTGACCCAGCTCCTTTTCTTTGGCTGAATACAGTTTTTGCGCAGCCGCTATCGCCTTTTCGCGGCGCTGACTATCTTTTTTGATCAAGCCGATTCGCTCGATTTCTTTCGCGTCCAGCGGAATGATTGCTTCGAATTTTTCGGCAAATTCCGGATTATTTTTGGCGGGCACCTCTGTTAAATCATTTACCATCGCCCGCAGCAAACGCTGGACTTCCGGCTTGATATTGTCGCCCTCGAGAATCTTGCGGCGCATCGTGTAAACGACTTTGCGGTGGCGGTTGATGACATTGTCGTACTGAACAACATTTTTGCGCGTATCGAAGTTGTAGCCCTCGACGCGTTTTTGCGCCGCTTCCAACGTCTTGTTGACAGCGCGGTGCTGAATAGCCGTTTCTTCATCGACGCCGAGCCTATCTAGTACTGTCGCGATTCTATCGCCCTGGAAAATTCGCATCAAATCGTCCTCGGTCGAAACGTAAAACTGCGTATCGCCCGGGTCGCCCTGGCGTCCGCCGCGGCCGCGCAGCTGGTTGTCGATACGGCGCGATTCGTGCCGCTCAGAACCGATTACCACCAGACCGCCCAGCTCTTTGACACCCTTGCCCAGCTTGATGTCAGTACCGCGTCCGGCGATGTTGGTCGCCAGCGTAATCGCGCCTTTTTCGCCCGCCCGCGCGATAATTTCCGCTTCGCGCTCGTTGTTTTTGGCGTTTAGAATTTCGTATTTAATTCCCTCGCCGTCCAGATATTTGGCGATTGTCTCGTTTTTGGCAATCGAACCCGAACCGACCAGCACCGGCCGCCCTTCGGCGTGGTATTCTTTGATTGCCTGCGCCACCGCTCGGAGCTTACCTTTTTCGGTTTTGTAAATCAAATCCTCGTGGTCGCGGCGCACAATTGGCTTGTTCGGCGGCACCACTACTACATCGAGCGAATAAATTTGTTGAAACTCCTCGGCTTCGGTAAACGCCGTACCGGTCATGCCGCTCAGTTTTTTATATAAACGGAAGTAATTTTGGAACGAAATCGTCGCCAAAGTCATGCTTTCTTGCAGTACAGGCACGCCTTCTTTGGCTTCAATCGCTTGGTGCAAACCCTCGTTGTAACGGTTGCCCTGCTTGAGGCGTCCGGTGTGCTCATCGACGATAATTACTTCGCCGCCGTTTGTCACCACGTAATCTTTGTCGCGGTGAAACAGCGTCTGCGCCCGCAGCGCTTGGTCCATGTGGTAGACGCTGCGCACGTACTCTGGTGTGTACAAATTTTTGATACCGAGCATTTTTTGCACTTTTTCGACGCCCTCGTCGGTCAGCGCCACGCGCTTGTACTTTTCCTCGAGCGTGTAATCTTCGGGAGTTAATTTCGCCGCAATTTTAGCAAATTGATAGTAACTATCGGGATTTTCGGCGGCGGGCGCGCTGATAATCAACGGCGTGCGCGCTTCGTCAATCAGAATCGAATCCACTTCGTCGACGATGGCGAAATTCAACTCGCGCTGCCGCACCAAGCTGATTTCATTCACCATGTTGTCGCGCAAATAATCGAAGCCGAACTCGTTATTCGTACCGTAAGTGATGTCCGCCTGATACGCCTCTTTGCGCGTACACGGGCGAAGTTTTTTCATACGCAGGTCGGTGTGGGCTTCGTTGTCGTATTTGCCGTCGTATAAAAATGACGCTTCATTGATGATTACGCCAGTTTTCAGCCCCAAAGCGTCGTAAATTTGCCCCATCCAGCCGGCATCGCGCTGCGCTAAATAATCATTGACTGTCACGATATGCACGCCTTTGCCCTCCAGAGCGTTCAGATACGCCGCCAGGGTTGACATCAGCGTCTTGCCCTCGCCAGTTTTCAGCTCTGCCACGCTGCCCTCGTGCAGCACCATACTGCCAATCAGCTGCACATCGTAGTGGCGCTCGCCAATCACGCGGTCGGACATTTCGCGCACCACAGCAAATGCATCCGGCAAAATCGTGTCGAGTGTGACGCTTTTCTTTTGCAGCCGCTTGCGCAGCACCTCGGTTTGCTCCGCCAGCTCTTTTTTGGACATTTTTTTGTACTTCGGACCGAGCTTGTTGATTTCATCAACCTTTTTCTGCAAACGCTTCAAAATCCGCTTCTGCGGGTCGCCGAAAACTTTCGTCAGCACCTTCTGTTGTGTGATTGCCATACCTTAAAACTCCCTCACTTTCGGACAATTTCAAAATCTATGGTTAATTATACCTGTATCGGGGATAAAATAAAAGGGGCGCCTCGGTTAGTATATATCTGGCTTATTAGCGGCTATTGGCAGTACTGAGCTAAGTATCTACCCGACCGGAGAGCGCACGCCCAAGTAGGCAGCTGAGCAGTCAACCCAGCCCCCGCCGACGCGGATCTGACCGTAGTACGGAGCCCAGACGTACGGCGCGCAGGCGTCACCACTACTGTTTGTAAATTCACCCAGCGCCCAAGTGCAGGTCCTTGTGTCAATTGGCTTTTGACCCTGCTGGATACGTTTCATCTGGTAAGATATATAGCCTGGTATAGTTATGGCAGTGAGGCCTTTTTGTTTCATTTGCCGGTAGGACATATTGAGGTTGTCTGGCATGTTTTGAGATGACATGAGGTAAGCTGTCCAGATTTCACCAGTGTTGAGGGAGACAGTTGGCATTCCTGAAGCTAAGTAGTCTCTGGTGGTATTTGCCATGATAGTGTGCCAGTTGTCGACAACTGTTTTATGTATCCACAGACCATCACTATCTGCCTTAGTCTGAGAGTATTTCTTGAGCGGGTTGTTCGGTATGCTTTGGTTATTAGTTACTACAGACGCAATGTTGCGCATAGTTGGAATGTCCGCTATTAGCGGTGCGAATACTAATTCATGCTCAGGGTGCTGTTCTTTCAGCTCAGCGAGGTTCGTAAGACTGATGCCAGCTTTTTCCATTTGCTCTACAGCTGGCATAGTTATGCCTGCTGCTGCATAAAGAGCTTCATAGTCGGCGAGGTCTTTTTCGAATTCGGCGCGAATTTCGGGATTAGTGATATACTCCAGACTAGATCCGTCAGAATTAATCTCTACACCAACTCCAGCACTAGATAACAATTGCTCAGCGGCAGACACGCCATATCCTCCCAAGGAAGCCTTGAGCGTCTCAGATGGCAAAACTGGCGAGCGACCATTTTCACCAGAGATTATCGCTTGGCGGAGGCGGTCGAGGGAGGTCATTTACTCCCCTGCCTTTCTGTCATAAAGCGCCGTCAGTACTTTTCGGTTATAGTGCTCACCGTCCTTGTCCAGCTTACCAAGCAACATTTCGATCTCGCCAGGCAAAGTGACGTTGATCAGCCGGCCGCTCGCCACACGCGAAACTGTGCTGATCATATCGCGCGGGCTGATACAGCCCGACATCACCGGACGCTCGTCGATCAGTCCAGTCAAAGCATTCTGATTTGGCACATTCACGCCGCTCATCACGCCGCGGACATTTTGCGCCGGCTGAGTGTAAAGTTGTTGCGACACGTGCGCCAGCCGCGCCAGCTTCGTCAGATCGTCAACTTCAACGAATTTACTCAATTCACCATCAGTATCGACCGCAGCAGCGAATGCCAAACGCAAAGTTTCTGGCATGTTGTCGGTGTGAGGTCTGGCAGATTTATCTGGATAATCAAAATGAATCACGTCCAAACGGTCTTTGAACGCCGAGTCTAGGTCGACGCGGTTCTGATAGCGATCACCCTCGTTAGCAGTCATACAAATGATAAATCCAGGCTGGATTTCTACCTCTTCGCCAGTTTCGGTGATTATGACATCGCCAGGTTTTTTCAGCAAAATATCATGTAGCGTCGCCATCACCGAAGTGTCGCCAAAGTTGACCTCGTCGATCAGCAGCGGACGGCCTTCGCGCGCCGCCGTAATCAGTTTCGAATCTTCAAACACCACGCGGCCGGTTTCTTTGTCCTGGGTGTAGCGGCCGGTGAAAGCATGCGCCATAGTGTCGCCGTCGACGCTGGTAATAAGCGGCTCTTTGTCCGGCGCCACCAACCGGCTGAGGTATTTAACGACCTGCGTTTTGGCGATACCTTTGTCGCCCTGGAGCATAGTCGGCCTGCCCTCGACCACATTGTTGATCAGGCGCTCGGTGTTCGCCAGCATGCTGTCGGTAAAGATAATTCCTCGGTTTTCTAGGCACTGTTTGTCAAACGCCGCCCGACCCAGCAGAACTTCTTCAGCGGAATATTGTTCGGTGATTTTCGCCAGCTTGTGCTCAGCCCGTTTAACCTGCTCCTGGTAAAATTCGATTTCTTCTGGCGCCAAGCCGCCGTCTTTGATAGCTAGAAGCGCGTTTTTGTAAAGTTCGTCGCGCGCCGCTTGCACACCCTCGAAGCCCGATTTTATCTCGGCAAAAGCCAACCTTTCGGCTTTATTCTCAACATGATATTCCTGCAAATAATCGCTCAACCCTTGAGCTAATTTGCCCGCCAACTCGCCGTCTAGGCTGTCAAACCGGCTTTTGCCATTCTCATCCAGCGTCAGATATTGCGGAGCCTGGCACTCGCCTGACTCGCCCAGATTTGGCACGTCTTTAAGCCCTAAACGACCCAAGGCGCGGCACTTACGCCCACAAATCGCCGTCGCCGGACACTCGTAGCCAGGAGAAACTTCACCATTCATATCTTTACACTATACCTTATTTTTGCTATAATTGCAATAGTATTATGATAAAACATGAGTTTGATAGTCCTGGTGTTGACGATTATCGAGATATTGAAGAAGTGGCGAGCGCGATTTTCGGCACATACGGTGTGCGAGGTGTCAAATTTACGTCCGAAAATGGCCGAAAAACTTGGTGCGGCGCCGAAAAGAACGGCGGAATTCACATCAATATCGACCCGGATGAGCTGGGCGGCGAGCAAACCCTGACGCCCGAGGCGGTCAAAGCAGCGGTGGCGCACGAGATGGGTCACGCTCAGTTTATGTTGGAAGATCCGGGCAGTGCTAGCCAGAAGCTATCGCAGACTGATTATTTCTTCAATAATCTGACCGAGGACGTGGTCATCGATTCGCGCCTGCGCCGCTTTCCGGCGCTGGAGCAGCCGATGGCTGATTTGTATCATCAGGTCATGAGTGAAGAGATTAATAATTTAGCCGCCACACCATTATCAAACCAGCTGATGTACAGCATTCGCATCGGTCAAGTTCTCGGGGCGCAGCCAGCAGTCGACGAGCGCGTTGACCAGATGATCGACTCGCTGCGCTGTCACGAAAGCGATAGCCAAACCTTTGATATCATTGACATTATGACCCAGCCGAACACCAAACTGGCACAGATACGCCAAATCGCCGAGCGATTCATCAAGCCACTGTACGACCAGCTGCTCGAGCAAGACCGTCAAGACGGCCGCGACGACGAAATTCAGCAAGCCATCGACAATTACGAGCAGAGCCATGGTACTCACGGCTCATCAGAGCAGAATGAAGATGATGGCAATTCCAGCGCATCTGCCGAGGCGAACGACGACGAGTCTACCGAATCAAATCAAAGCGAAGACAACGGTGATGACAGCCAATCTGCCGAATCAAGCCAAAGCAAAGACGACAGCGAAAAATCAGACGGCGCAGGCGAAGATTCTATCGAATCGGGCGAGGATGACGACGATGCAACCAACCAATCCAAATCCCTGCCCGAACAAATCAAAGAAGCCATCCAGCAAGCCACGGAGAACGCCAAGGAAAACGGCGATGATTCCGATGAAGATTCAAATTCTGAAAGCGATTCCGGCGAAAATACTGGCCAAAGTAGTAGCGAAGAATCAGGCGACGATGAAGACGACGAAACCAACCACCCAACCGCTGAAGAATTAGCCCAGACTGCTGGCAACATAGCCAAAGAAATGAACCTTTCCCTGTCTGACGCCGAGGGCTACCTGCAGATGGCACTGGAACATCAACTGACCGTTCTCGGCGTGGCCGAAGTTTTCAAACAGCTAGCCCGCCCCACAGCCAGCACTCAGCGCATGACCAATATCCGCGGCCGCCACCATGACGGCGTCACACTGCACACTGATGCGACGCCAGACCTGGCGATTCAAGAAGCCAGCGGCTTGCCCGCCAAAACCATCTGGCAGAAAATCGACCGCCGCGCTACTCGCCAGACTTTGGATTTCGGTGGTTTGGACATTCATCTACTGGTCGACGTCAGCGGGTCGATGGCGGGTGAGCCAGCCAATTGTGCGACCGCCACTGCCGTTTGCCTACTCGAAGGACTGAACTTAGCTAAAGCCCAAATCTCCAGAGAAAATAGCTACCAAATGCCAGATGTTCGCACTCATGTCGTCGCCTTTGGCTCGAGCGCCGTTGAATTATCACCCCTCAACCGTCAGACCGATCCTGTTAACTTGGGGCGGACTTACCACTCGCTGATGAATCCAGATAGCTGGTCAACTCTGGTGAGCGAGGCGATCGAAATGTCGCAAACTCCGCCACAGCGCGATGGAATTACCCTGATCGTTAGCGACGGCCATTTCTTTGATAAAGATCAAGCCAAGGCGGTGGTCGACCAACAGCCAAAAAATCACTACGTCGGGCAATTTGTCATCGGCGAATACGGCAGTCCAATCACCGAAAATTATCACGAACTTAGCGACCCGCACGTTCTGCCAAACACTCTACTGAGCGTACTGCAAAACTATATCAGGAGGTACCCATGACCTCACTCGACCGCCTCCGCGAAGCGATGAGCCCAGGTGAAAGCGACCGCTCACCTGCCTTACCACCCGAGACAGTCAAAGATTCACTGGGGCAATACGGATTGTCAGCAGCAGAACGGCTACTCAATACCAGGTCGGAGGTTAAAGACACTATCGAAAACGACTTGGATGGAACCGCTAACTCAGAAATCCAAGCCCAACTTAAAAAAGATCTCACCGCCTACGAAAAAATCTTCGCTGGCGCTGGAATTAGGGTGCCAACATCAGAAGAGCTATCGGCAGCTGGTATCGATTGGGCGCATCTAGCCGATCTGAAGAAAGATCACCCTGACTACGAGCTGGTGGCGGCGCCGCTAACTATGGAGCTAGACGACCTGCGCAAAATGGTAGCAGAAGTAGCAAATGACAAGACTATATCTAATAATCCACTAAAGAGATGCAAATGGACTAAAACTAACAGCGATGGGCTGTACATCGCCAAGGAAAACATAAACAACTGGGGTAAAATCATGGCTACAACCATCAGAGAATGTAAGCTGCCGGTAGCTATGCTTGACAAAGGTGAATCCTGGGTGACTTGCCTGATGTCAAGCCAAGAAAGACCAGAACATCTCTGCACTTCCTACGAACAACTGAAACAACAAGGTCTCTCTATTCCAACCATCCCAATCTGCATCGTCAACCAAGCAAAGCGCATCTCGCAAGGTCTACCGCCAATTGACGACACCGCCTGGACCTGGGCGATAGGCGAATTTGTCGCCAAGACCGCTACTAGTCGTGGGACACAAACCTGCGCGCCGGTTGTGCGCTGGTCTCCGAACGGTACTCAGATCGACATAGTTTGGGACGAAGTTAACAGCTCGTCCGACTACTTAGGTGTGCGCTCCCCAATAGGATAAAAACTTACTCTCTACTTCTCGCGTTCAACCTACTGCACTTCGCGTTCGTAGCTGCGTTTGAATTTCGCGAGGATTCCGCGGCGGCGGCCGACGTACGGTACGGTTTCTTGCTTGTATTTGCGCAGTTGACCAGCCAGTTTGCGTTCGACGATATCTGTCGCGGCCAGCACGTTTACGGTCGAATCCTTCGCCTTGATGACGCGGTCAGGCACGGTGATAATCGCTTCGACTTCGTATTTATTGCCGTTGTCCCGGTTGACTTCTTCGATTTTCACGCTGGCGCTAATCGTTTTGCGAGCATGGCGCGTTACCATACGGTCGAGACGTCCGATTTTTTTGGTGATGTATTTTTTCGTCGGCTCATCGAGAACGTAGCCGCCTACTCCAGTTATGTCGATGTTCGCTATCATTGTCGCCCCTTTCGTTAAACCGATTTTATACTAAATATTATAACACTTTTGCTTGCAAAATTTCTAAGTTCAAGCCCGATGCGCCGCGCCGACCGCTTCTGTCACCGACGCAAAACCATCGCGCTCTAGCAGCTTCGCCAAGCCTTCGTTGATTTCGCCAACCACCTGCGGCCCCTCGAACATCAGCGCTGTCACTAGCGCCACCAAACTAGCGCCCGCCCGAATTTTATCGTAAGCATCTTCGGCAGTAAATACGCCGCCGACGCCAATTATCACAAACCGGTCGCCGTACGCCTGGTAAGTCTTAAACACTAAATCAGTCGTGATTTTTTGGTCGGGCAAGCCGCTCAAATTACCCTTCACGCTGTCGCTCAACCGCTCCGGATGTTGCAAATTAGCTCGGTCTTTCATCAGATTGCCAATCGTTAGCCCGGCGACCTTGTGCCGCGCCGCCACCTCTAGCAAATCCGCAAATTTCTGCCAGGTTTTGTCGGTCGGCATTTTGACGAAAATCGGCCGCGACAGCTGCAAGTCATCAATAGCCGCCAGCAACTTCTCCAGCCGCTCCGGCGTCGTAAAAGGTTCGCCGCCGTAAGTGTTCGGGCAGCTGACATTAACCTCGTAAAGCGGCGCGCACTTGGCTCTATCGAGCTGGCGCAAGCTGTCGCAATAATCCTCAATCGCCTCGCTGTCGCTAGCGTTTTCCGGGTTATTCGTCTTGGCAACCGACACGCTCAGGGGAAAATCGCGCCACAAACTCGCCGGATACCCCTGAATCCGCTCGATGTTACGCGCGATGCCGTTATTCGCCAAACCGACATTAACGACAATCGACTTCTCTTCGAGCAGCCGATGAAACCACGGCCGCGGATTACCGGCGCAAACTTTCGCCGTCGTCGAACCGCCGATTTCAAACCCCAAGCCAATTCGTTTCGCCACCGGTGGCAAGTCGAAATTCTTATCCAGCCCCGCCGACATGCCGAGCGGATTTTTGAATTTCATGCCCAAAATCTCCTGCTCGAGGCGCGGATTTTGGTAATTCCACACCCGCAGCAAATTCTCGCCACGCACCAAATGTAGCGCGCGCGCCGTCGTAATCATCTGTGTATGCGCTTTATCCGGGTGTTGTGCAAACAACAACGGTTTGGCGACGTTTCTATAAACACCGCGCGAAAGTTTGCGAACGCGCCGCCCCATTTACAATTCCTCGCGGCCGCCGAGATACGGTCGCAGCACCTCTGGTACGCGCAGTTTACCGCTATCCATTTGATAATTTTCGATGATAGCCACTAGCGAGCGCGCCAAACTGACCGCCGTGCCGTTCAGCGTGTGCAGCACCTCGAGCGAACCGTCCTGGCGCCGCACGCGAATGTTGAGGTTGCGCGCCTGAAAGTCTGTGCAATTCGAACAGCTAGTCAACTCGCGGTACTTGCCGTCCACCGGCGACCAGTACTCGATGTCGTATTTTTTGGCAGCCGGCGAGCCCAAATCGCCCGCCGCGATATTCACCACATGATACGGCACGCCGAGGTTTTGCCAAATTTCCTCTTCAATCGACAGAATTTTTTCGTGCATGTCGCGCGATTGCTCTGGCGTACAAAAAATATACATTTCCAGCTTGTTGAACTGGTGAACCCGGAACAATCCGCGGCTAAATTTGCCCGCTGCCCCCGCCTCTTTGCGGTAGCACGGGCTGTAGCCGGCGTAAAATAGCGGCAAATCTTTTTCGTCGATAATTTCGTCGGCATGAAAGCCGGTCAGCGGCGCTTCGGCGGTGCCAATCAGCATCGTATCTTCGCCGTCGATGAAATATTCGTTACTTTCTTTGTGACTCTTGGGCGCGAAACCCGACCCGCGCGCCACGCGTCCGCTCACCATATGCGGCACAGTCATCGGCATGAAACCTTTTTCTATCAGCAAATTCAAAGCGTATTGATAAATCGCGTTTTCGAGCAGCATCAAGTCGCCCTTGACGTAGTAGAACTTCGTACCGGCTACTTTGGCGCCGCGCTCGAAATCCAGCCAACCGCGCTCCGTCGCAAAATCCAGATGGTCTTTAGCCGATTCGCGCCTATCACCCCAGGCTTTGACCTCGACGCTATCCTCCTCGCCGCCCAGCGGCACATCCTCCAGCGTGATGTTCGGCACAGCATCCATCGCTGCCTGAAATTCCGTTTCGACGCCGCGCAGCTGCTCTTCCGCTGCCGCGAGCTCGGTTTTGAGCGCTTTACCCTGCTCGACTAACTCCGGAGCCGGTCGCCCGCCCTTCATCTGCGCCGCGATTTTGTTGCGCTGCGTCCGCAGTTCGTCGACTTGTTGCTGCAATTTGCGCCGCTCGTCGTCTTGTTGCAACAATGTTGCAATATTGATGTCATAGCCTTTTTGTTCAGCGGATTGCTGCACTTTTTCGGCGTTTTCTCGGATGAAACGAATATCTAACATGCTTCAATTGTACTACAGATACAAAATGACCGCTACTATTAGCGGTCATTTTCGCGTCTTCGAATGGTTTATTCTGTGCGCAGCGCCTCGATCGGGTCGAGCTTAGCAGCTTTGCGGCTCGGCAAAAGTCCCGCCACAATCGCCACCAGCATCAGCACCAAAACCACCGAGACAACAAACTGCGGGCGGAAGACCAGCAAATGATGATTGCCTAGGTTAATTTGCTCGGAAATCCACGGGTTCAAAGCCGTACCCGCGCCCCACGCCGCCAGCACGCCCAGCGCGCCGCCCAGGAAGCCAACCCACGCCGCCTCGTAGCGGAACAGCCGCCCGATGTCGCGCCTGGAAGCGCCCAGCGCCTTCATCAAACCAATCTGCTGCGTGCGTTCCAGCACCGAAATATACTGCGTATTGACGATACCAAACACGCTCACGATCAGCGCCAAAATCCCAAAGCCCATCACCAGCCCTTGCAGCACATTAACGAACTGGAACAGCATACCCTGGATATCCTTGGAGGTAAGCGCCGCAAAACCAGCGTCTTTGAGCGCTTTTTTGACCTCTTCCGGGTCTTTGCCGTCGGCTGCCGTCGCTAGCACCGTTATGTATTTTTGGTGCAAGTCCGTCCCGAGCGTGCTAAATTCGCTCAGCTCCTTCGCCGCTGCCGGACTGATGTAAGTGTTCGGCGTGTTCGTCATCTGGTCGGGCGATTTTTTGGTAATCGCCGCGATGGTAAATTCTTTGTTCAATTTTTTCGGCTCGGTCAATTCGCGCACGCCCGCCTCGCCGCGCGTCAGATAAATTTCGGCAATTTTCGCCTCGTCGACTTTTTGCGGCGTTTGCTCGACCGTGATGGTCAATTTCGTGCCGATGACTTCGCTGGCGGATTTGCCGATTTCCTCCAGATAAGCCTCGGGGATCGCCACTTCGTCATCCGCCAGCTGCACACCTTTGTTCAGCGCCTTGCCTTCCAAGCTTTCCATGCGGATGTCTTGGTCGCGCATCATGACGTCGCCGGTGTATTTTTTGTCGGATTTAGCAGAAAACACGAGGTATTTCGGCTGCAATTGATACATCGGCTCGACGTTTTTGATGTCGCTGCGGCGGCGCAATTTTTCCAAATCGTCCTGGCTCAAGGTTTTATATTCCTGCCCGTAAGCCTGCACTGCGTTCGGGTTGTATTCGCGCAGCGCCTTTTGTCCGCTGCCATTATTTTGCATGACCGTCTCGTCCTTGGAAATCATCAGCCCGCTGGGGTTGATATTGTTGCTGATAATTCGATCGACGTACTGGCGCGCACCCTCGCCCGCCATCAAACTCGCCATGATCGCGAAGCCGCCCACGGCGATCGCCACGCTGGTGAGGAAGGTGCGCATTTTGGCGCGCTTCAGGTTGCGGCCGGCGCGTCGAATGATATCGGTAGTTTTCATTTTTTAGCTCCTCTCGCAGATTTTTTGGCGGGTTTTTTTGGTCGATTTTGCCTCTGTTTTTGCTGATTTTGCCTGGGTTTGCGAGCGGCGTTTTGGCGTAAATTTTTCAACCGAATCTGCGCTATCTTTCGCGCTTTCCGTCCCGCTGCTGGTCGCCTTGCTATTAATCATCGTATCGATAATCTCGCCGTCTTTGATTCTGACGATCATCTGGCAGCGGCTGGCGAGCTCCTCGTCGTGAGTCACGATTATCAAGGTTGCGCCCCGATTTTTCTGATAATCAAACAACAAATCTTCGACAATTTTCGACGTCGCCGAGTCCAAATTTCCCGTCGGCTCGTCCGCGAACAAAATTTCCGGTTCGCCGACGATCGCCCGCGCGATCGCCAAACGCTGCTTTTGCCCGCCCGACAGATCTTGCGCCCGCGATTTGATTTTGTCCGCCAAATCCACCGCCGCCAATGCGTCCTCGATGCGCCGCTTGCGAACCGAGCGCTTGACGCCCGCCGTCTCTAGCGACAAACTGACATTGTCATAACAACTTTCGCCGCCCTCGACGAAAAAACTCTGGAAAATAAAAGCCATCTTGTTGGCCCGAAACTTGTCGGTTGCGCGCGCTTTCAGGCGCAAAATATCCTCGCCGTCAACCAGCACCTCGCCCTTCTGCGGCTTGTCCAGACCGGAAATCGCGTGCATCAGCGTCGATTTGCCCGAACCGGATTTACCCAGAATCGCCACGCTCGTATTATCCGGAATCGTCAAATTAACATTTTTCAGCGCCGTAAAGGTGTTTTTCTTCTTGCCATACACCTTGGTGACGTTCTTGACCTCAATCATGTAGTCTCCTCAGTTATTTTGGTTCTGGGTTTAATTATAGCATGGCGTAGAGATTGAGATACAGCTCCGTGCACAACAACCCGCCGCTGATTACCGAAAAAAATAGCGTTTATGTTTGTATTTATGTCCAATAATTGATATATATATATCAGCTTTTGCATCAGCGAGAGCCGACATCTCCCTCGAAGCCATCGAGGTCGAGATGTGCCACTTCGCGGAGAAAACACAATTCTCCGCCCGACTCCACGAGGAGTTTACTATGGTGCGCAGCAGCAACTGCCCCAACACCGGTGTGTCACGCAAGACCTGCTGGTGCTTCAAGTGCTCGACCAGGCGCAACAACGCCTCCTTGCACGGCGGGAGCAACCGCTCCAAGCGAAAGAGCACCAACCCGCACAACGACGGCATCAAGAGCAACCGGAACCCCAAGCGCTTCCGGTAGCCCGCACCACAGACCTTGAGCCATGTCTATAAACTGGCTCATTTTACTGGTATTATTTACTTATGAAGCGCTTCGTTTTTGCCAAATACCATCCGTGCGTTCAGCTGGCTCATTTATACGAGCATTTGTTTGTCGACGCGGTTAGCGAAGCTTTGTATCAGCGGAAGCAATACAAATTTCTTGATTACGCCATCAATGGTGCGACCTACGAGTCTGGTGTCATTATAATATCAGCCGAGGCATAGGCTATATGCCGGTCGCCCGCGCTTTGTCGCAATTGCTCGCGGAGGAATCTGAAGCGCTGTTCGTCGGTGATACCGAGGCGATTATTCACGAGCTGAAACGCTTAGACTGCGAATTGTGGCAAAATCTCGACGACATCCAGCAGTTGCCGCCGCAAAAACTCAAACAAATTGAAGCTAACGATTTAATTTACGCTGTCGACCAGCCAGCCAAACCGCCGCGCAAAGTGGTGCTGCAATTCATTTATGACAATTACAGCCTAGAACTTCTGCCGCTGTGGCACCAATTCGCGCATTTTTTAAGCCTATCAATTGGTCAGAAAATTTGCCATAATTTTTGGGCATATTTTAGCCATGAAACGACTGAATTACAAGATAAATCAGCGAAACTTGACTGCACATTTTTATTAAATCTACAGACTCAGGCAAACGCTAACGATATTTTGCAGGCAGCGCGGAAAATTTTGCCAGAATTTACCACCGACGAAATTAAAAAACGCTTTATCGCATATTTACAATCTGCGTCGTACTCGGATAACCCCTTTACAGCGCCAAACGAAGACCAAATTCTGCGCGACACTGGAATCCTGATCGGTGCAGCAGGCTGGCGCGAGATTGCCACAGCGCAAAATATCAAACATCTTTCAGAAAAGCTGCAAATAAACGCGATATAAAGTTAAAAATTATGAGGTGAACAACGTGAAAAGTACTGTGAAAAACAACGGCGTCACTATTATTTCAAATTTCTTGCCAGCTATCAAAGCATGATAAAATCGAACCATGGCTCAAAATCCGACTTATGAATACGAAGAGCGCGCCTTTTTAAGCGAAGAGCAATTTCTGAAAATCAAAGAAAAGTTAGACGAAATTTGCGTACAAAAAGAAATAGACAACAAACATTCGTTCTTTTTCGTGCTGCCAGACGTCAACGTATCGATCGCGAGCAGTCATAAAGAAACCAAGGTGAAATACAAAGGCGGGCAGCTCGGCAAAGGCAATGGTTTCGAGGAAATCGAATACAACATCGAGCGAGATTCGCTGCTCGAGGCTATCAAATTATTCACCAAACTGCTCGGATTACCGCCCCAAGAATCATTTCAATTTCGCATAAATTACAGTCTGGATGATGACATCGAAATCGCCTTGAAATACACCGAAATGTGGGGATTTCACCTCGAAGCCGAGCGGGTTTATGTAGCCAGCTCAGAATCTGAAAAAACTCTCAAACAAGCCGAAAGCAAGGATAAATTAGATCATCTCGCCTCGGCTTTGGGCGTTAGATACATCACAGACCAGGAAATGGCAGTTTTCACCGAGCAATGCAAACAAGAGAAAAAGCGTGGCGAATACTCGAATGACGAGTTTCGAGAGCGGTATGGAGGGCTATTTGGGATTTAGAGATTTATCAGCTCTAACGAGCCTTATCAATATAATTCTCAAGTATCCGAATGTCTCTCAGCACCATAAACTTCGTGCGATAAACCGAATCGTATTTCGACTGCTTTAATTCACCCAGTGATTGCTTCATAACCTCTAAAGCCTGCAACTTAGGCAGCCACACGAACTCTGTTCCCTCGTCTTTTTCTTTATCGGTCAAGCTTCTTGAATCAAGCTCATCGACCTTTTTTGCAACATAAACAAACGACAGTTGCTTGAAATTTTCTTGCGATTTATATTCAACTGCCGTACCCAACTCTTCGACAACCTCTACCACATAGCCCAGCTCCTCCCGGCACTCTCGAATGAACGCCGCCATCGGATCCTCGCCCTCATCAATGCCGCCGCCGGGCAATTTATACTCATTTTTGCGAGTCTTGTGAATCAAGGCGATTTCACCCGCACTATTCAATACGATTCCTCGCGCACCCAGTCGCACTGTTGGCGGCTGCGGATTCTCCTTCGGCGCGACACCAAGATCCGTGTCGGCTATAGTTGCTATTTCTTGCAATGCGCTAGTATCTTTAGGATTATACATGAAACTCATTTTCCTTCCTTCGTGCAAAATAGATTTATATATCATCTCTGTTATTAGTATACTCTGATTATGCAGCAGTAAGTCTGAATCATTTGATTTATTGTTAATAAAATCAATAAAACACTTTTCGCGGGCTTTTTCGTTGTACCCTATAAAACCGTTGTCCTGCCGCTTGTATAGGTCTGCAATGGTATTTTTTTCAAATGGATTACCTCCTATGAGATCAGCGTTGCGGAATATATAAATATCAAAATGTTCGATATCTCCGACTTCGTGACCGCCATGCGAATCTCTATCTTTCGTCTCGTACGCCTGATAGCTATGAACCTGAATGTTAAATAGCGGACCAACACAAATATTTAGTCGCTCGTGCCGTATCCTACCATTTGATTTATACGTATCTTCGGGCAGTTCAGCCCAAGACCTTCTACTTACGCCAGATTGCATTAAATTAAGTGTACACGTTGTAACGGTCTTATCATCACGATAAAACTTTATAATGCTATGAATATCAAGCTCGCCGTAATCACGAAACTTTTGCTTAGCAGCCAAAATATTAGCAAACTTATTCGTGTGTAGGATTTTCTGGTAATTCTTGTTGTCAAAATTATACATAAAATCCATTGGACGATAGCTCTCAGAATAAACACTACATTTGTTGATATCCTTATCTTTGACGCTATTATTTACATCCAACAACCACGTCAACAGGTCTATGAAATGATACCCGCTGTGAAATAACTTTCCATAGCCGTATTTATAGGGATGATTTTCTCGATATATAAATTCATCTGGCATATTCCACATCCCGTCGCTATGAAATATATCTATATAGCTTATGGGTACATCGTATCGCTCGACAATATCTTTTAGCATTTTCTTCACAAAGATGTAACCTTCATGGAATCTACGCTGACATTGAATACTAAATATCAAATCGTTGTTGTATGATTTTCGTATTTTATACTTGGAGCATAACTCGTTGTATTCCAGTCGTATCTTCTCGGCTTGCAATGAACTGTTTATTACATCGACTGGTGCCGTAATAGGCTTGTCCATCAATATGTTGATATTATTCTCTATCAAAAAATCCGCATATGCAAGATGCGCTTTTGGTTCAGTCGATATGATGGCGTGCGTTATATTTGAGTCTTTTATATATTCTGTTAGCCGAGATGATATTTCAGCGGAGAGTTTATTGCTATCTTTTTCCTTATCATCGACAAATAAACACGGGACATCTGCCATGTTATAGGAGCGCAAATATTTCTCTACAGCACCTTTTCGCGACACCAAATCAACCACTAAAGCTAGCTTCATACGATGTCTTTCTAAAAATCGCAAGTATATGCGATTAGCGTGCGGACCTAGCCCCACGAGTAAAATATTCATTTTATACATTCCCCTTGTATCTATCTATGAGTCACCAATCAAAAAAGCGACCACATGCTTAGTCGCTAAACTTTTACAGAAGGTTCCGAGAAACTTATCTGCGCATATGGTCGCATTTATATTTCTCGGAACAATCAATTTAACCGACTGTAAAAGTTTAGCAATTACGATTATAACAGAGACTGTGATGAGTTAACAAGCTATAGATTTGCAAATATCGGCTTCATCAAAACCTACAGACGGAGATGATATCGTAAAATATTGATAAAATATACTCATGAATAATTACTCAAACATCCTATTTCCAGAAATAATCAGCGAGACGTTTCCGATTCTTGACGGTGCGTCGTACCTCCATCAATTAGCTTCGCTAGTGCCATTTTGTCCCGATACTGCTTTTCATATTTTTGACACCAAAAACGGTCATTTTCACGTGCTCGTGATGACCGACTATCCCGACCCTTATAATCAAGCAGAGGAGCTGGAGCAAATTTCTGGTGAATATAAAATTGAATTCCTCCACCTCATCAAACCATACACCAACGACCAACATATCGAAATCCGCGAAAACGACGATCTCAACGAATTATTATTCGTAAACGACCCGGAGAGTTACTACCGTTATTATTTGGCGAAGGCTAAACTGGCGATTAATCGGTGAGTCGCACGCCTTAAACCGCGCCAATCACCCCGCCCGCCAAAAGCGCCACGATCAGCAGCCCCAGCCCCAACCGGTACCAGATAAACACTCGGAAATCGTTGCTAGCGACGAACTTCAGCAGCCAGGCAATCGACGCGTAGCCAACCACGAACGACACGACGGTCGCCGTGATGGTCGCACCCCAGCCGACGCCGCCGGCGATGTGCTGGTATTCGGTGACAACCTGCAGTAATCCTGCTGCCACCAGCGCCGGGATGCCGAGGAAAAAGCTCAGTTTGGTCACCGTCACGCGGTCAAATCCGCGCAGCAAACCGACCGAAATCGTCGCGCCCGAGCGGCTGACGCCCGGCACCAGCGCCAGACATTGCCCTAACCCGATGACCAGCGTATCTTTCCAAGTCGTGTCTTTTTCGCCGCGCTGATTGTCCCGCGCCCGCCGATCCGCCAGCCACATCGCGCCGCTCCAAATTATCAAAGCGCCCGCCACGAACCACAAGCTCCGTAGCACCGTCTCGATTTCGTCCTTAAACGCCAGCCCCACCACCGCGATCGGCACCGACCCGATGATAGTCGCCCAGCCGTATTTATAATCAAACTTGCGCCGCACCCGCTTCCACCACAGACCCTGCCACCACGCGCTCAACACCCGCCAAATATCGCTCCAAAAATACACAATCGCCGCCGCAATCGCCCCGATTTGAATAATCGCCGTAAACGCCGTCAAACTCGTGTCGTCCAGCGGCATACCCATCAACTTCTCGGCAATCGTCAAATGCCCAGTCGAAGAAATCGGCAAAAACTCCGTAATGCCCTCAATAATCCCGAGGATAATCGCCTGCCACCATGCCATGTTCATTTTGTAATTATAGCACAGAGTTAAACGACATAAGAAAGTTTGATTGACCAAATCACAAACCTTGCATACACTAAAAATATGAAAAAGACCGTCGCCAAAGTGCTCGTCAAAAACAAAGCCGGCTTATATTTGCTACTGCAGCGCGGCGATACGCACCCGAATTTTCCGGGGCATCCAGACTTACCCAGCGGCGAAGTGGAAAGCGGCGAAACGATTAAAGAAGCTGCCTCCCGCGAATTATTAGAGGAAATCGGCATATCAATCGCGCCCGATAAACTTGAGGAAGTCTTCACGAAAGAGCGCACCAACGTCAAACACGTGCTGTTTTTATTATCAATCGATAGTAGCAACACGGAGGTAAAATTAAGCCGGGAGCACAAATCATATAAATGGCTGACGCGCGATGAAATCGTATCTATCAAGGCGCCCAACGACGCCGATCCCTACTACTTAGACTTTTTAGAATATTTAAATCCTTGAAGCTCTAGGTCACTCAAAAAGTCCACCTAAAACCCGCACGCCTGGCTCAAAAAACTCCGTGTCTATCACCTTCCCCGCCTCGGTGTATTCAACCAAATTTGGCACCATATGCAAGCTCGCCCAGTTAATATATTGAGCAGTCGATGAGCGACCTCTGGCGCGCAGTTTATTAAAAGCCGCCTCCAACTCATCAAAAGACGGGTGCGCATCGCCAAGCAACTCCGGACCCAAAAGCCCGCCAACCGTGCGGCTCGCCACGGCGTAAGCAAACGGCTCGTTATAGACGGCGCGCCAATTGCACCCCGCCGGCGGCTTTACGGCGCGAGGCGCTATGCTTGCCTGGTACGACGCTTTGGCAGAATCCGCAAACAGCTGCGAAGCGTGCGCCAACTGATGTGCGTATTCGTGAAAAATCGTCACCATCGTGCCTCGTTTTGCGGTTTTATCTATACTACGCGGCGGGCGCAGCAAAATAAAATCAGTGCCCCTGATGACATGACCAGCCGCGCCGAATGGCTGCGCGCTTGGCGGCAATAAAAATATTTTTACATCGCGCACGCTGTTCTCTGGCAACCCTAAAAATACCGCCAATTTTCGGAGCGTACCTTCAACATTCTGGCACGAAAACTGATTTATATAACTTTGCCACTATGCCAAAAGCTCCTTATTTTCACTCCATAGCGGCTCAAATTGCGGGCGCAGCAGCTCGCCTGCCCCGGCAATCTCTTGAGCGTCTTCATTCTCGCACGTCGCCACTATATAGTTGCGCCAGCAGTCCGTATGGGCTAGTTTGCCGGAGCAAAATTTCACGCACAGTGTTTAAGGCGGGGTCGTTTTCTGCCGCAACCGCCTGCCGATAATAATCAAGCAGCCTCCTATCATGCGCATACGACTTATCCCACTGCGCCACCACCTGCAGCCAGTAAAAGAACGCCGCCACATCATCAAGTTTCGCCCGTAGCTTCATATTTCACTACTTATTGTATCGCACTACGAGTCATTACGAAAAACAAACGCTCACCAAAGGCTAGAAACAACCGCTAATCGCCATTCCCGTCGTATTCAATCTCGTCCACTACTGGCGCGAGTTGAATCGGACCATGGAATTTGACGCGCGTTCGCGACAGCGCGCAGAAATCTAACCCGCCAAGATACAGCGCCCACTTCGTGTCGCGGCAGTGCGCATCGCCCTTCACCACCAGCGTATCACCTTGCCGTTCAACGCTAATTTGCGGTTTATTGACGCCGCGCGGCGCCAGGTATTTGATTTCCGCGCGGATTTTGCCATCGCTAGCGTTAGCGCTACCATCAGACAAATCCGCCTCTAGCATATCCTCGACGCGATAATACTTTACGCCCTCCAAGTCTGCCGGCAGCTCGATTGATTCTGTTTTTGTCAGGCGCACTTGGTCGCGCTCGAATTGCCACACTGCCCGCGTCCCCGTCAATGCCATGCACGGAATCGTCAACGCGCCAATCACCGCCGCTACGATAATCGCAATCAGCGTCGACCGCCCAAATTTCCAACGAATTGCGCTCGCTGTCAGCAAACCGGCAATCACCACGCTAGCCGCGCCCGCCACTATCAGCGAAGCCAACAAACCCTGCGCCCACGGCTGCGCGCTAAAACCGTCGAGCAGCATCACAATCGACACGCCCGCCAGCGTGCCGAACATCAGCGCAACCAGCAAGCCTAACGCAGTCGAAAACAGCGTCACTGCCACTATAATTTGAACAATTTTGAGCGCCACCGTACTCGACCTAGCGGCGAGGTTTCGGCTCACCCCCTCGCCGCTCGAAAAATTTCGCAAACTCTCCAACGTGACTGGCTCGCCGCGCATTTGCAACTTATCCGCCGCCGTTTTCGCTTCGGGCATCACGATGCAAAGCAAAATATACACCAGCACCGCCGTGCCGAACGAAACCACCAAAAGGATAATCGCCGCGATTCGCGCCCACACCACATCGACGCCAAAATACGCCGCCAAACCGCTACAAACCCCGCCGAGCATAGCGTTATCTGGGTCGCGCATCAAACGCTTGGTCGGCTTTTCGCCAACACCAAAATCTGGCGCAAACTCATTTTTGGCGTCGTCCTCGGCGGAATCGTCCGCCGCACCGCCGGCAAACTCTTTCGGCTCGCCCATTTGCTGCCGCAAACTATCGACATCACTAGCTGTAATCACACCGCCGCCAGCCACGCCGCGCTCGCCCAAAAGTTCGACCATTCGCGCCTCAATTTCGTACATCACGTCGTCATCGCGCATCGCCCGCTCGATAGCTTTTAGATATTTTTCCAGCGCTTTTTTGGCGTCGACCTCGATGTCATACGGCGTTTTCGCCAGATGAATCCTGGTTATTTCTTTCATGATTTCACTCCTTTCTCGAGCGTTTTTAATGTCGTGTCAAGCGTCTTGATATGTCGCTTCAACTCCTTGCGCACCGTGCGTCCAAGCGCGGTCGCGGTGTAATATTTGCGCGGCGGTCCTTGCTCAGACTCGCGCCAATCGTGCTGCAGCAAACCATCTTTTTGCAACCGGCTCAGCAGCGGGTAAATCGTCCCCTCGACTACCACCAGCTCGGCAGCATGCAGCTGCTTGATCAACTCGCCCGTGTACTGCGGCTGGCGCGAGCACAGTACCAGAACGCAATACGCCAAAAATCCCTTGCGCAGCTGCGTCGCCAGATTTTCGGCATACCTCGCCGCTTGCGATGTACTGACTTCAGTATCAGCCGCCTTCGCCGTAGCATCGAGCCCGCTAGCGTCTTTGTCTGCTAGTTTCGTTGCCTTATTATTGCTATTCATAGTTCTATGTTATACATAGTAGTTTGAAAAGTCAAGTACTTCTACAAAAAACTCTCGGTTAAAGCTCGCTATTTATCGTTGCCGGCTTCGTCTTTTGCTTATTTTTTGGGCTCTGTTTCTGTCCTGTCTTTTGCCTCGGAACCCTACGATATTTAACTCTGCAAATTCCGAACACCCGTATCATAAGGCGTAGTCCAAATCTCGCCCTTTAGTCCTAGCTCTCGCAAAAACTCTTTCATCTCGGCTTGAATTTTCGCGGTATCTGCGCCGTCCTCCGTCATTACTGTCACAACTTCCTGCCAACCCATCGCCGCCAACATTTGCCGCGCCCGCGCGCCGTTCTCGACCGCAAATTCGTATTCATCAGATGCCAATTTTGTCTCGCGTTCGACTTTGAGCGTCAGCAAACTTTTTGTTAGTTCGCCCGATTTTGGATCCAACACATCGCGCACCCGCATGATTTTTGAGCCCGGCACAATCGGCGCATTGACCTGCTCGGGCAGCAAGAAAACCGTATCGATTTGGTGTTTTTCTGCTAGCGGCGCGCTGAACTTCGGCGCGAGTTTATCAATCAACTGTTCGCGGCTCACCTCTGTTGATAACTTAAATTTTGCTTCGATTTCGATCATGATATAGAATTATCCCGCAGCCACTCAGCAATCTTTTCAACACTCAAATGATCAGTGGCGATTTTGACGGCGAAATCTTCCAGCTCTTGATTGGTCGCGGTTAGTTCAACGCCGTTTATCGCCAGAAAAGTTAGTGCGCACAACATAGCCGTCCGCTTGTTGCCATCGGCAAACGGATGATCGCCAATTATTCCCCTAGCCAAAGCCGCCGACTTTAAGAATGCATCCCGGTACAACTCTTCGCCAAACACCTCTTGGGTCTGCGTCACAACCACCGCTTCCAGTCGCCCGGCGTCCCGCACGCCCTCAGAACCGCCGCCCATTTTGAGGGCAGCAATATGTAAAATAATTATCTGCTCCAAGCTCAATATTTTCATCAGCGATTCGCCAAATTAGTGAAAGCTTTGCTATATTTTTCCAAGATTTTTTCAGCCGCCTCGACAACTTCTTTGTCGCTAGCCATTTCAGTTCGCTTGCGCAGCACAACCTCAACCTCGTCACCCTCCTTCACACCAAGCAACTTCAGCTGCTTCGCCGGCAAAGTAACCCCGCGGCTAGAGCCGATTTTGATAACTTTTTGAATGGTGGTGATGGTCATAATTTTTCTCGCAAAATTGTTATAATATTATTCCAATTTTATTATAACAAAGTTATAATGTTTTTGCAATACTCCACGGCAGTATATAATTATCTCATGATCCACAAACTTTACACCGCCTACGACCTGCCCTTCAGCCACGACGTTTGTCATTTATTTGAGCATTTGGTGAACCGGCGTTTTGCACTGGAGCTAGCGAAACGCGGCGAAAGTCACGCTTTTATCGGCTTTATTGACGCCACGACTTCTGAATCAAGCGTGTTTTTCGACGCTGGATTTCACGATGCGAACATCGCCGGATTATTCCGCACTCACCCGTCCTGCACCGCCGCGCCGCTGTATTTTTACCAAAAAAACAGAGATTCCGGCAGACTGCGAGTCGTTAGCGTCATCCATCACGCCAGATAGGCTGCAAAGAATCTTACACCAAGCAAAAATCCGTAAACGAAGCGACATCTTCCCTCACAAACTAGCCACAATCGCCGTCGCGTCGTCGTCCACCGGCGCTTCAAACGGCCAGCGGATTGGTCGCGTGATCAAGGCTTTAGCAATGGCTGCCGCACCGAATTTTCTTTGTCGTAACAAGCCGAGATTTTCCAAGTACGGTTCGATAATTTCATGCCAAATCAGCCAGTCGGTGTGCTCGAGCGAGTACCTCTCCGGGTCGAGCAATCCTTCGCTCACCATATCCTCGTGAAGTCGACCAAAATAATCTGAGTTTGCTGCGATTTCTCGCTCTCTTAATGATTTCGCCTCGTCTGAATATAAAAGCTGGCGTATTTCTTCTTGCAATTCAGGGCGTAGTGTTTTAATCCGTTCAAACTCCGGCCAGTCCGCCCGCGCCGCTTCAAAATGATAAAATTCCAAAGGCTCGCCACCCATGCTCCATGCTCCGTCGGTCATCATAAATAACATATCGCCATCTTTCAATTCACCTTCAGCTACCTCATCTTGCACGCGCTCAGGCAACCGACCCGGACGATCCGAATGCCCGAGGTAATTACAAGGTTGTCTGTCGTAATCCATTTGCGGCTCTGTGAGATAAATCTGCTCCTCGTCTACCCCGTCACGACACAGCGCGACTGCCGTATCACCGGCATTGACCACTGTCATTTCCCTGCCAATGATCCTCGCGATAGCACCGACGCAAACGCCAGCCTCTTTGTCCATGATCACCGCCTGGCGAGCGTGCTCCATCGCCTCTGCCGTGCTCTGCCCGCCGTCCTCAAAATAATTCTCTACCGCTTGGCATGCCACCATTGACGCCATCCGCGGCGAACCGATGTCCGACGCGCCGCCCGCTCCATCAAACACGCCAAAAACTTTGTGCTCTGGCATGATGATGCCCGCGTCATCGCCAATCTGCACGATCTTAGTGGAGCTTCCCGCCTCAAGACAATCGATCGTATCGCTACCCCGCGCCCGCCCTGCCAAAGCAGTCTCACTCATCAAACTCACTCTCAATCTCCTGGCGGATAGTCAGTGTCAATAAACTCTACCAGCCGCCGCCTCCGCCACCGCCGCCACCGCCGCCGGAGAAGCCGCCGCCCATTGAACCGCCCGATGACGAGGAATAGCTGCTGACCGAATTCGCGGCGCTCGACAAACTATTCATGCTGCTGGCAAACATCGCGGCGTTAAACGCGCCGTGACCCGCGTACCAATCCGGCTGGCTGCCGAGGTGCTCATAATATCGCCCCAGCTGCTTAGTCCATTCCTTTTCCTGCCCGAACAATATCGCGTACGGCAGCACGCGCTCGTATAATTTCACCAACTGCTTTTCGTCCGCCGCTTCAACCTGCACTTTTTCCGCACCCTCTGGACTTTGCAACATGCGCAGCCGCTCGGTTTCCGCCACACCGATATAAAGTTTCAAGCCCCGCAGATATCGCCGCAGCGTCAAACCTTCGTCGGTCAGCGACCAGCTCGTCGACGCGGCTATCGACACCACAGCCGTCAGCAACAACAACGCTGGCGACAACAACACAAAACCTAGCAGCAAAATCCACCACATCCAGCGGCGAATCCGCCGGCGATGCTCCTGATTTTTCTCGCACAAACCGTATTCTCCGCGCGCCAGCCGCTTCAGCTTCTCGTCGTCATCCATGGTGCGTATAGCGTACGAATTATTACCGCGCAGCGTTTTCAGGTTCAGCCGGCTGCCAGTCGTCATTTGATTCTTGCCAAACATATCCCGAATGATTTCGCTCTCTTCTTGGCGCAGCTCGCCTAGATCTTTGACGATTTCAATTTCGTACTGCGCCGGACTGAACGTAGAAGCCTTTTTCACCTCGTACAATTTGATGTAACGGCGCACCGCCAAATCCACCAATTGCGCCGCCAGCGGCGAACCTTTTCGCTGGTCGTAAGTGTGCAGCAAGTAGCTTGAAGTCGCCACGCTCGCCTGGCTCGGCGGAATATATTCTGGCACAATCGGTTCCACTTCTGCCGCCCTGCCGAGCAGCCGGTGGCGCCACATAAAGAACCATATCATCAATATCACCGCCAACACCGTAGCCACCATCTGCACGATCAGCCAAATCTCAAACAGCCGCTCCGCCAAAGTCTTCTGATACTCCGCGAAAGTCCCTGGCGCGAAACCAAACGCCATCGTGATGCCTTGCCCCCGCTTCAAGCCGGTCACCGTCACTTTATTTTCATCGCCAGACTCAACCTGGCAGCGCTGCCGCGAACCAAAACTCCCCTGATAACACATCGCATCGCCCTGGCGCGCCGGCAGCAGCGAATCGTCTATTTTCACCCGCACCGTCGCCGTACTAATCGGCACCCGCCACTCGTGCCCGATTACATCCCAATAAAACTCGTCGCGATTCGTATCACTATAATGCCGTGTCACATCCCGCTGAGTATAAGTTATGACATAAGTGTGCCGACCCTCGACATAAACGTCCTTGTCGCCGATACGCAGCTCGTCGCTATTCCAGTGATGTTTGAGCGGCGCGCCCTTTTCATCGGTCACCGATTCCAGCTTGAAACTGGTCGAATGCCCGTCATATTTTTTGACGAAAACCCGCGCCAAACCGCGATTCTGATTCGCCGGAAAATCCGCCGTAATCGTCTCGACCACCCGCAACGTCGACCGATTCTCCGCATCGCGCCCCATCTCAAACTGCGCGTCGTAACGGGTAATCGTGTAATTGTTCGTGTCCTTAGCCGCTTCGGCTATCTTCGCCGCCCCAACTCCAGCGCCAAAAAACGCCAACACCGCCGCCAGGCTAATCCCCAAAAGTATCCGCTTCATGGTTATAGTATACACCAATTCACAGCGGCGCGCCCGGAGCCATAAGCGATTAACTCTAATATGCGAAATATTGCTTGCTTTTTAGCCGTTTTCATGATGAAATACACATTTTGCTATTGACATTAGCAGCATTTTTTGCTATACTAAAAGTTAGAGCTATCACAACACAAAAAGGAAAATTATGCCAAGAAACCCTAATACGGCACCGCGAGCAAAAACTCCCGAGGGTCAAATGCCTTCTGGCGACCCCGAAATCCCCGAAAACCAAACACCTCCCGATAGTCTCGAGGACTGGGGTAAAACGACCGCAAAAAATGACGTCGAAAATGACGGCAACTTTCCAGACAGCGAAACCACTGATTTACCCGAAAGCTACGCTCCGCCTGAATACAGAAACGAAAGCACTGAAAACGCCCTAGAAGTTCAGCGAAACGAAACACTCCGCACCGATGCCGAGATCCTCGGCAACCGCTATCCTATCAGGCAAAGCATCAAAGCCGTCGGCAACCGCTACGAGCAAGCCAAAGACTGGTCAAAGGCTAAATGGGAAAACGCAAAAGACACCCCAGGTCTCGTCGCCAAAAGCGTCGCTTTCAAGTTCGCCAAAAACTCCTACAACCGCCGCAAAGCCAAGCTCGATGAGGTCGCGCACCTTCCCGACAGTCACCCGCTCAAAAAGTACCGCCTAGGAAAACTCAAAAAAGCCGAGAATCGTCTCAGCCGCCGTAGAATTAGCCTCAAAACACACAAAGGTCGCATGCGCAGCCGCAACGAAAATGTTAGAAAAGGATTCGAAAAGCGCCGCGCCGCCACCATCGCCGAGCTCGCCAAAAGGCGCAAAGATGCGCTTGCCCGTAGAGAAACCCGGCACGCACTACGCAGGCAGGGCGCCGGTTTCCTCGAGAGCTACAACGCCGCCAAAGAACACGTCAATAATATACCGAAAGAACAACTCAACCGCATAGCCTCATTGGCAGTTTCGGAATCGCTAGCTCGAAAAGCAGCTCAATCAGAATCGCGCAAAGCCAATCGCGCTGCCAAGAACCTAGAAAACACCGAATTTAGCGCTTCGGCTATTGCCGAGCAGCTGTCTAGCGCCCAAAAAGACCTAGCTGACATACACGGACGGTTCCAAAAAATGGAGCGCAAAGCGAACGTAGAAATACCAAATCTGCGTGAAAAAATAGCTGAGCAACAAAAAATTGTCGATGAAACGCCAGCTGATAGTCCGCAACTCTTTGCTGCCAGGCATGAACTGGTCGAGCTCGAACGAGAATTAGCTGCCGCCGAACAAGAAGTCGCCGACTACGAACAACGCAGCGATGAAGCTATGGAACGGGTCAAAAATTTACGCGAATCCCACGAAAAAGCACAAGCTAACCTAGCTGCCAAGCAGACCAACCTTGATAATCTAAACCGCACCGCCGAAGCGGCGCACAGAAGAGCTAGCGAGACTATTGCAGCCGCCCATCAGCAAGTCAACGAAAGCTTCAGATAAGCCAAAATAGAAAGGAAAAATTATGCCAATTCTAAGCCGCAGCCTACTCCAAACCCTCGGAATACATTTATCCGACGAAGATTATCAATCGCTTGAAGAACACCTAGAAACCACCCTCAACGAGCGCGTCATCAACGAAATCGTGCTCGGATTATCGCCCGAACAAGCCGAGGAGTTGTCACATATGCAGGAAGCTAGCGACGACGAGGTCGTGGCGTGGGTCAACCTGAATGTGCCGGACTTCGTCGAAATCGTTTTAGACGAAATCGACATTTTACTCGGCGAGCTAGCCGAAGACAGCGAAAAATTGTAGCTTGTTTACTAACTCTAGCTAAAACCTCCCTGCTGGTCGGGGAGGTCTTTGGTTTGGAGTTTTGGCGAGGTTTCCCCGTCTCCTGCCGGGAGTTAAATTTTACTCTAGCGAGGCGCGAAATCTACAAAGTCCAACTCCCGCTCGCCCAAAAACTGGCTAGGTCAACCAAAAACACCATGCCAACCATGAAAATTATCCCGGTCAGCACCCAGCCGATTTTCTGCCCGTGGCGTTTTTGCAGCAGCTTCATTTTCGCCACCACCGGCTGGTGCTTGCCCAGCATCACCGCGCCGACCAGCACGAACAGCATGAATTGGCTGACCAAAATCCAAATCGTGTGCCCGACCAGCGCCAGCCAAAAACTCTGCTGGTGTCCAGCGGCGGCGATCAGCGCCAGATACGACGGGTCGGCTAAGGTGGTCAGCAGAAAAAAGCCGCTCAGCGCCCAAATGCCGCGTTTTAGCCATTTGTTTTGCTTGTTGTCGGGGTTTGCGGCGTCAGAATTTGCGCCCGATTTTTTCAGCAAAATCCGCTTCAGTGCCCGGCCCCACAGCAAAGCAATCACAGCCAGATTCACCGCCACCCACACGCCGTCCGGTAGATAGTTGAACTTTTCGACCAGCGCCGTCGTGCTAGCACCGAAACCGAGCGACAACGCCACACCCATGGCGACCGTGCCGCCAAAAACCACCAAAGCAAAGGTCGCCACCTGGCGCTTCTTCATCCCCGCCGCCACCGCCGACGCCACGATTAGCGCTCCCAGCGGGTCAATGCCAGCTAGACCTAAGCCGATTGAAAGTAAAATAAATTCCATGATTCTATTTTAGCAAAATAACCGAAGAATCTTTTACTAGGAGTTGTGGCTTATGCGTCACCATTAGATCAACTCACTTCTCACGCGGTTCGCATAAGCCCAGTGTGTCTAATAGCGGGATTATGTTTTCCTCTGGATCGATCCAAGACTCAAGCCGCGGTTGATGATCATCCCCTAGATTATGCGGTCGGCTAAATAGAACGTGCTGCCACGATGAGGTATTGCCCTGAGCCGGATTGATTCTATCATCGATCAGTGCTAGTCCCAGGTAATTCCATTTGGCTTTGTCGATTATCGCCGAAGTAATCACTCTTTCACCAAAACGCCGCGCAAAATGTTTGCGTAACGACTCAAGCTTACCTCCAACTGCGTTGGGGTTGGAACTTAAAGGCGATGATAATATCTGCGGTTCGTAGCCATGATCAAGCATTACTTCCCAAGCATCAAGCGCGCCTGGCAGCAGTTCAAGATTAGCAAAGAAATCTGGGTGATTATAAGTGTTCTTGATAATCTGCTGGAATTCTTCAGGAAAGCGACTTGCTACATAAAATTCTTGCCCTTGACCATATTGGTCGCGAATTACTTCAGGAAGAGCCTTTGTCGCCGCACCATCAAAGTCAAACAACGTGTTATCCATATCTACAAAAACTGTTTTATTTACCTCTAGCATAACATCTCCTGTTTTGTGCTGTTAAATTCATAGTAAATCGCAGGTTATGCGTATTCTTACCATCAAAATCCTCTCATCATTACGAATTCAGCGACGCCGGGTTGATACTTGTCATGCAATATTTCTTGAATAGAAAAATTATTCTTCTTGAAAAACTCCACTACCTCTGGCCTTGACTCCGAGACAGTAACTAATACGCCTCGAGCGTCCAGTTCCTGAGCCTTCTCTAAGACTATATTCATCAACTCCGTTGCATACCCCAAGCCGCTGTTCTTATCGGCATCAAAAAGTCCCAGAGTCTTTATTTCAAATGCATCATCAACGCCATATTCGGACTGGAGACTATTTTTATAAACCAAAGTTCCGACCATTTCATTGCCAGCCATCGCCACTGCAGCCGAACGATCTTCAGCTTGATCGATCTTCTCAATACTGAGTCGTTGGTCTCCATAAATCGGCTCGACCAGTTCTTTGAACTTCTCAAAAAATTTCATACGATCCGACGAGCTCAAACTGTCTATTCCTGCGGTGGACAGTTCTGGTGAGTTATCAAGTTCGTAGTTTTTCATTATTTACATTCAGAATTCTGGTCAAAATCGACATTCGGATAAATCGCCCTAGTTGTCTCGTCGATTTCGTGGCGGAGTTGTGGGAATGGCACACCCTCGCGGGCGGTGACGCCTTCGAAGATCCAGAAGACGCGCTCAGAGTAGCCCCAGCCGCAGGCTGGTGGCATGCCGTACTCCAGCATTTCGACGTAGTCGATATCGAGCATCATCGCCTCATCGTCGCCGGCGTCGCGCATTTGTTGCTGTTCGACGAAGCGGTTGAGCTGGTCAATTGGGTCGTTTAGCTCCGAGAAGCCGTTGCCCAGCTCGCTGCCGGCGATAATCGGCTGAAAACGCTCAACAGTGGCGGGATTTTCGGGATTAGCCTTAGATAGCGGACTGATAAACTTCGGCGTGTTGACTAGCCAAACCGGCCCGGCGACGTTCCGGCGGATATTTTTCCAAAGTTTATCGATACCGCGCGGGATCGAGTCGGTCTTTTCGACCTCCAGATTATTCTCTTTCAATTTGGCTGCCACTTCTTCAATCGTTGTATTATATACATCAATTCCGTAGTGTTTAGCGATAACTTCGGCGTAATCCCACACTTCCCACTCGCCGCTCATATCGACTTCAAAGCCGCGCACGTTAAATTTCAGCGTACCAAAAGTTTCCTGCAGCACGTACTTGTACATCTCTTCCATAAAAGCCATACCCTGCTGCCAGTCCCAATACGCCGCGTACCACTCCATCGCCACATGCTCGGGCAGATGTTCCTCGGTGTAATTTTCGTTGCGAAAGCGCGGACCGAGATCGTAAACCTTCTCAAAGCCAGCACCCAGCAGGCGCTTGAGCGGCAGTTCATGGCTGATGCGCAGATAAAACGGCTGATCATCCAGCGCGTCCATCTGGGTGACAAACGGGTTGGCGTCGGCGCCGCCGGTGGTGTGCTCTAGTACCGGGATATTGACCTCTGTGAAGCCGTTTTGATTGAGATAATCGCGCGTCGCCTGCCAAAACTTACTGCGGCGAATGAAACGCTGGCGCACCTCTGGATTAACGTTCATATCAACATAGCGGCGGCGGAAGCGCTCTTCTTTGTTCTCTAATTTTTCCGGCATTGGTCGCAGCGCTTTGGCGAGTAATTTTAACTCGCGCACGCCGACCGATTTTTCGCCGGTTTGAGTGGTCGTCATCACACCCGTCGCCTGCACAAAGTCGCCAGTATCGAGCAATTTCAACTGCTTCATACCCAGCACGCCGCGCGCCGCATCCAGTTCCGCCACATTATCTCGCTGCAAATACAGCTGCACTTCGCCACTAGCATCGCGCAGTTTGATAAACGCCAGCTTACCGAAACTACGCAGCGCCACCACCCGACCGACCACGCTGACCGTCTGGCCAGCCAGCTCATCGTACTTCTTGACCACCTCGCCGCAACCATGCGTCCGCTCCGCCCGTGCCGGGTACGGATCGACGCCTAGTTCGCGTAGAGCTTCAAGTTTTCGTAATCTTTCGTTTCGGTAATCTTGTAATGTCGCCATAACATTAATTATACCGTAAATCGGCTCAATTTGTATATTCATGCTAAATATGGTAGAGTTATACTATGTCAATTGATCACCTGGCTGCTTTAGGGCGCTCTGAAGCAGAGACGGAAACCTTATTTAACAGAGGTGTACATGCTACCGAACACAGCGGCGCACCGGTAATCCCAGAGAAAGCCGCGACGGGCGACATCTGCCAAGGTTTCGACCCGCAAAGCCATGAAACGCAGCAAAAATTTGATGTTTTAGCAAAAGAAGCTCGCCACGCAGAAAATGCATCGGCTTCTGTCATCATGCGGCTCGGCATAAAAGCCTACCAACTGACTGACGAGCTTGCGTATTCTGGCTATGCTTTACACAACGCCTACGTGTCAGCGGCTGTAATCGACACACTCAGAGCCTACGGCGGCTTAGCGCATCGTGCTATTGCCTATTTTTTAAGACGCAGATTATCGAGCCAACTGCACTCTGACACACTAAAAGACCAATCTATCTTGGACGACCTGCGAAGCGCCGTCGATGAAGCTCCACGCAAACAAAGCGTACGCCGCGCCGCACTGCGCCAGGCTCACCGTTCCTGCGACACGGACAGCACTAGAACGGATTTTACCCCGCCAATAGACTGGATCGAGCAAATCGACCGACTAGGCGGTCTAAGTGCGCTCGCCGATCTATAGAGCCAATCTCCTCAAACAAGCTGCCCGACAAACAAAGAAAATTCGAAACGCTCAGAGGCTGTGCTCTAATTAACCGTCGTTTATTTAATCGCTTCGATAATGTAAACAACCTCGCCCTTTGGTGTCGTAATCGCTACTTCGTCGCCCAGTTTTTTGTCCATCAGCGCCTGTCCAATCGGCGATTCGTTGGAAATTTTGCCTTCTAGCGGATTGGCTTCTACCGGACCGACGATGGTGTAAGTAACGTTTTTGTCGGCAGATTTGAGCTCAACCGTGCTTCCGAGCGCAACCGTCGAGCTGCCGCCCGTTTTGATAGTCTCGGCGTTGAGCAAAATCTCTTCGATTTCAGCGATTCGCGTTTCCACCAAGCCCTGCTCTTCGCGAGCATTGTCGTATTCGGCGTTCTCGCTGAGATCGCCAAAACTGCGCGCTTCGGCAATTTTCTCTGCAACTTCGCCGCGGCGCCCCTTTAGCTCCTCGAGTTCAGCCTCGAGCTCTTTGCGTCCGTCATCTGTGATTTGATATGCTTTTTTCACAATTGTACCTATTCCTTTCCTTCAATCTCCACCGACGAGCCCCTCTTGCGACCAAGAAAAACAACCCTCCGACACGAAAAAACATCAAACAGTTAGTCCAGTGTAGCAAGCAGCTCGTCCGTCGTCAAGAGCTTTTGCTCGCCTGTCGTCCGCGCAGTCACTTCCCACCTCTTGTCTTTTAGCAATCTGTCGCTGACCGTGACGCGCGTCGGAATTCCCATCAGCTCGGCGTCGGCAAATTTCACGCCCGGGCGCTCGTCGCGGTCGTCGTAAATCACTTCGATACCAGCATTAATCAGCGCGTCGTACAACTCGTCAGCGGCTGCTTTTGATTCGCTGCCGATTTGCACCAGATACACGCGCGCCGGCGCGATATTTTCCGGCCAAACTAGACCTTTATCGTCGGCGAGTTTCTCGACAATTACGCCCATCACCCGTGTGATGCCGATGCCGTAGCTACCCATGTACGCATATTGTTCGGCGCCGCTTGCATCGGTGAAAGTCAAATTCATCTCTTGTGATTTTTGGGTGCCGAAATTGAAAATGTTACCGACCTCCGCCGTGCGCTGATGAACGTAAATTTCATCGGTTTCTGGGGAAATATCGCCAGGTTTGACCATTTTGATATCGACGAATTTCGCCGGCAGCGGCACGTCGCGCTGCCAGTTGACGTTGTAAGCGTGCTGGCCGGTTTTGTTAGCGCCGGTTTCGAAATTAACCATATCCTGGCACGAATCGTCGACAATTAGCTGCACGTCGTCTGGCAAATTATACAGCCCGGCAAAACCGATTTCCGCGCCAGTCGCCGCCAGCGTTTGCTCGGCATCAGCCAGCCGCAGCCACGATACATTCGCCTCCGCCTTGAGCTTGTCTTCGTTAATTTCGTAATCGCTGCGCACCACTGCCAGCAGCAGCCCGGCGCTAGAATCGTACAACATCGATTTAGTGCTGGAGGTTAGCGGGATATTCAGCGCTTCAACCAAAGCCTCAGCGCCGATGATTGATTTGTCGTCCAAAATTCCCAGCGGCTTCATCTCGGCCTCAGCCTCGGGATTCGGCGAGGCTTTAACTGGCGCTACCTCGGCGTTATAAGCGACGTTGGTGCTCGGCACGATGTAAATGTCGTCCTCGCCCGCCTGGCACAGCGTCTGAAATTCGTGGCTAAATTTAGTGAAAGCGCCGCCCGAGGCGAAAGTCACATAAGTGTCGTCGCCCAAGCCCAAACGCTGATAACAGCGCTTATACGCCTCAATCACTTGTTCATAATATTTATCCAAATCCTCTTTGCTGGCGTGCACCGAATACATATCTTTCATGACAAATTCGCGCCCGCGCATGATGCCACTTTTGGCGCGCAGCTCGTTACGAAACTTGTTCTGAAATTGGTAAACGCTCATCGGCAAATCTTTGTAGCTTTTCAGATAGCTGCGCAGCATCTCGACAATCGGCTCTTCGTGCGTCCAGCCAAAGCCGACCTCGGTATCGTCCTGCAATTTCGACTTAAACCAAACATCGACCAGCTCATCGCTCCAGCGGCCAGTCTCCTGCCACAGCTCCTTGCGCTGCAGCGAGCTCATGATTAGCTCTTGGCTATCAATCGCGTTCATTTCCTCGCGCACGATTTGCTTGATTTTCTCTAGTACCCGCAGCCCCAGCGGCGTGTACGAATACACCCCCGCCATCGTTTTATAAACGTAGCCGGCGCGAATCAGCAGCTGAGCATTCCGCGACACTTCGTCGGCTGGCGTTTGTTTTATTGTCCGGGTAAAATTCTTGGATAATCGCATGACCCTATTGTACCCCGTGATTTAATCCTTGGCTAGAGGCTAACCGATACCAATCATCACATACATCGAGTAAAAAGCGATACCGTTTTTGATAGAATGCAGCAAAAAGCCCGACCAAATACTATCGGTTTTTTCGCGCAGCACGCACGTCACTACACTCAGCGCAAACACATCAACCCCGACATTCCACTGCATATGTGCCAATCCGAAAAACGCACTGACGATAATCGTCGCCAGCCACTGCGGCAGCCGCGAATCGCGCAAACGCCCGTACAATATACCGCGAAACACCAGCTCTTCGAAAAATGGCGCTGCCACCACCAGCACCGCAAACGCAGCTAGCAAATCAAACGAATAAAGCCGCCCGTTCAGCCCGGTATCCTGCGCCTGGTTGACATCAAACCCGGGAATTAATTGCGCGGCAGAAAGCAGCAAAACTGCCAAAGCCGCGTACGCCAACGCGCCAACGAGACTCAAACCGATATCGCGCCAATCCGGCAGCCGCCATAGCCCCATATCGCGCAGCGAAAGCGGCTTACCCCGCAGCCGCCAAGCTCCCGCCAGCAGCAGCACCGTCACCATGCCGTAAGCTATAGCACCTTGCGACAGCGTCAGTATCGTCTCGTTCAGCGGCGTCAAAATGCCGAAATTCAACATCAGCCGGAACAGCCATTTCGTCAGGAAGATAGCTGCAAAATAAGCCAAAATTATACCAAAAATCCACGCTGGCGCCGCTACGGCTTGTTGTTTAATAAATTTCAAGCGCGCTTTCATAGAAGTTTCGCCACATCCGACACTGTCACCAGCGCCACAATTAACAACAAAACCAAAAATCCGGTGCCGTGAATCTTTTCTTCGCGCTCTTTGGTGAGCGGTTTTTTCAGCAAGCGAAACACCGCCGTCACGAACCAGCGCCCGCCATCAAGCGCCGGAATCGGCAAAATATTCATCACCGCTAGCGTCAGCGAAATTAGCGCCGTAATCATGACGACGTAGCGCGCGCCCGCCCGCTCGGCTGCCGGAAACAGTATGCCGAATATACTCAAAGGACCGCCGACACTCTGGCTAGCTACGCTTAATTTCGCGTCGGCTTGCTTTTGCGCCGAATCATTTGGCACTAGTTTCATTACCAAACCAGACACGCTGTCGCTAATCACTTGCCCGAGTCCTTGCAGTGTAATCCTCGTCAGCTGCGCCGTCACGCCGACACCAACAATTGGCGCCGACCAAGTTGACCGCAAAAGCCGCTCCTGCGACAAGCCGGCGCCGAGATAACCTCGCTTGTCGTCATTCGCGCCGCGCAGCGCCACTTGCGCCGTTCGCTTTTCGCTGCCGCGCTGATACGACACTTTCACGGTTTTGCCTTTGTTTTCTGCCGCTAGCTGCGACAATTCAGCGCTGGTTTGGACTTTTTTTTCCTCGATAGCCAAAATCATGTCGCCAGCCTGCAGCCCAGCCTTGTTTGCCGGCAAATCTTTCTCGACGCTCGCTAGCGTCACTGGCATATCAGTCGTCTGCGTGTCGCCCGGCACCGTAAACTGATTCGACACCATCTGCGGCAACCCAAACCACGCCAAAACCGTGATAAGCAAAGCCGCCACCACCCAGTTCATCGCCACGCCCGCTAGCAAAATTTGCGTTTTCTGCCAAAAAGTCGCCGCTCCGTAATCGCCAGGATTCTTGTCGTCGTCATGCTCGCCCTGCAATTTCACGAAACCGCCCAGCGGCAGCCAGTTTATGCTGTAAACAACATTTTTACCCAAAATACTTTTCTTAATTTTTTTCTTATACGCCGCCGGCGGAAAACCGACGCCGAACTCCTCGACGCGCACGCCGTGCTTTTTCGCCACCAGCGCGTGTCCCAGTTCGTGCGCCACCACCAGAATCGTCAGCGCGATGACACCGATAATAATTCCCCCTAGTAAACCCATCTATCCTCCAAATCGTCGTGAACGTTTCGTATATTCTTTCAGTATAGCGGTTACGTCTCGTTTTGTCATGTCCGGCCAGGCTTTTTTCAGAAAAATCAATTCGCTGTAAGCGCTGCGCCACAGCATGAAATTGCTGAGCCGCTGCTCGCCGCTGGTTCGCACAATCAGGTCGCACGGCGGCACATCGGGTGTATACAAAAATTGTTCAAAGATTTGCGCCGTCACTTTTTTGTGAGCCGACAGCGTTTTGCGCAGGCTGTTTACTGCATCGATAATCTCTTGATGACCCCCGTAATTAAACGATAAAATAACTGTACCATTTTTTAGTTCTTTGGTCGCCGCTTCGGCTTCGTCGATAGCTTTTTTGACCCGCCGACTGAGCCGCACTCGCGTGCCCGCCACGCGCAATCGCACGCCGCGTTCAATAAAAATATGCAAATCTTCCGTCAAAATCTTCACCACCAAGTCCATCAGATACTTCACTTCTGGTCCGGAACGATGCCAGTTTTCGGTGCTAAAAATGTAAGCGCTCACATACGGCACACCGCGGTCGATTGTATCTAGTAAAATATCTTCGAGCTTTTTGTAGCCAGCTTCATGCCCCGCCTGCGAATCAAGCCCGTGCCGCTTCGCCCAGCGCCGATTACCATCTACGATATAGCCGACATGCTGCGGCAAATTAATCTCGCTCACGCAAATACTCCTCTAATAATTTAATGTCGCGCCGGTCTTTACTCCGACCCATAGCGCGCTTCCACTGCAAGACTTTTTCTGGCGCGGCAAACTTAACGCCATCGACGCAAAACGCAGACTGATTTAAGTAATCATAATCCCACAGCTGCCCATCAACCTCTCTCCAGTCTAACCAAATTTCAATCTCGCCGCCCTCGAGAAAATTAGCCTCGCTCGCATTTTCCTCGCCTGGCTCAAACTTCGACGACAAGCTCGGCTCGAGCTTTATCCGCTCAAAAGCCGCCACGCTCGCCAGCAAATCAATATCATTCGCCTCGCGCAAGCCCAGCACGTCGAGCACGCCGCTACCGACCACAATCACCTCGTCTAGCGGCAGATAGGCGTGCGATTTCACCCGCTCAACAAAGTTCACCATCAAACTGTCAGCACGTCCTTTTCTTTGGCTTTGAACGCTGCATTGAGTTTGTCTTGATAGTTGCTCATCAAGCGGTCAAATTCTTTTTCGACCAATTTCAAATCGTCCTCGCTCAACTCTTTGGCGTCTTTCATACGCTTAGCGTCCTTGATACCGTCCTGGCGCACGTTACGCAGCGCAATTCGCGCTTCTTCAACTTTTTCGCCCACCTGGCGAACCAGCTGCTTGCGCCGGTCTTCGGTCAGCGCTGGCACCGGCACGCGCACCACGCGGCCGTCGTCGCTTGGATTAAAGCCCAAGCTCTGGTCGGCGCGAATTGCCGCCGCGATATTTTGCAGATTGCTCGGGTCAAACGGCGTAACTAGCAGCATCTGCGCCTCGGGAGCCGTTACGTTCGCCACTTGGTTGAGCGGCATCGACGCGCCGTAAGCCTCGACTTTGATGCCGTCAAGCATTCCCGGGTGCGCCCGCCCGGTTCGAATTTTGTGCAGCTCGTTTTCGAAACGCTCAAATACTGCCGCCATTTTCAGTTCGTATTCATCTGTGCTAAACATATATTTCTCCTTTTCTACCATTGTAACATCAATCGAGTTAATTTATCTGCGCCACGCCAAGCAAACTGGCGCGCCGGCTAAATCCTTTGCGCAGCCGATAAGCCTGGCGAAAATCCAGCGAACCGTCAACCGCCTGATAAGCATGCTGGTCAAAAATAAGCCACAAATCAAGCGGCCAATGCGGACGTTTCGCCGCTCGCGGCATCGTCGTATGATACAGCCGAAAGAACGCGTCGGTCGTATGATACGGCGAATACGGTACAAATTCCCGCCCCAAAATATCTGGCGGATTACCATCGTTTACCGGCAGCCCGCCCATTTCGCGAACTCGTTTTATGAAAGCTGCCCGCTGCGCCTCTTTCGCAAAAGCCCGCGACTGCACGCCGCACACGATGATATCCTGATACATGAAACGGTGCAAAAACACCACGTCGATATAGCGCGAAATTTCGTAAGTTTTGACGCGCCGCGGTCCCATGCCAACAAATGGATTGTCCCGAAAATCGTACTCATAAGCCGGAATAACGATGCGAATAATTCCGTCCGAATCCTCCGACAGCTGGTCGCGCAGCTGCACTAGCTGGTCGTCGATGTCTTTGCTGTTGTCGATTCGCTCGTGGTCTTGAAAAACCTCGCTTTCATGGCGCAAATCAACCTCGTCCGCCTCGTTAGACGGCTCGCGCTCCCTTCTGCCGGAAACCTCGCGCGCTTCCGGGTCGCGCCAAAAATCAAACCCGCCAGTCTCGAAATTACCCATTGCCCCGTCCGTTCGTCATATATCTATCATAACAAAAGACCGCCCGAGTTTGAGCGGTCTTTTGCTTTAATATTATGCGAATTACTCCGTAACGCCGAGTTCGATTCGCTTAAATTGGCTGACGCGCACGTTTTCGCCGCGCAGCGCAACCTGCTCTTTGATGAGCTCGCCGACCGTTTTGCTATCGTCCAGTACAAACGGCTGCTCCGCCAAAACCTGCTCGGCAAAGTGCTTTTTTAGCTGCCCTTCGACGATTTGCTCGCGCATATTCTCCGGCTTATTTTTCAGACTATCGCTTTCTAGCAGCTCGGTCTTTTTCGCCTGGTAAACTTCGCTCGGAATATCGTCCATCGTAGCGTAAGCTGGCGCCATCGCAGCGATTTGCATGGCAATTTGGTGCGCAAATTCTTTGAACTCCGGCAAACGCGCCACGAAATCAGTTTCGCAGTTCACCTCGACAATCACGCCGATTCGCCCCGAGTGCACATAGCTTTCTACCAAACCCTCGCGCGTCTCGCGGTCGCCTTTTTTCTCAGCCTTGGTCAAGCCTTTTTTGCGCAGCGCTTCGAGCGCCTTGTCGAAATCGCCCTCGGCTTCGACCAGCGCTTTTTTCGCGTCGGTCAGCCCGATTCCAGTGAGCTCTTTCAGTTTTTTGATATCTTCAATCGTTACGCCCATCCTAGTTCTCCTCTTTTTTAGCCTTACCTTCGTTTATGGCCGCGACAAAGTAGTCGAGCAAAAGCTGCAGACCTTTGATAGCATCGTCATTGCCCGGAATCGGATATTCGACCTTGCTCGGGTCGGCGTTGGTGTCGGCAACCGCCACCACTGGAATGCCCAGGTTTTTCGCCTCGGCGATAGCGTTTTTGTCGGTCAGCATATCAAGCACAACCACCAAGCCAGGACGACCGTTCATACTCTTGATGCCGCCATATTTTTGGTTGAGGCTGTCGATTTCCTCCTGATAACGCTGTACCTCTAACTTGTTGTAGCGCTTTTCTAGGTCGCCCGACGCCATGCGGCGCTCTAAGTCTTTCAGTTTTTTGATTTGCGCATTGGTCGTCGTGACGTTGGTTAGCATACCGCCAATCCAGCGCTCGGTCACATACGGCATACCAGCCTGCTCAGCCGCTACCCTGGTGATGTCTTTGGCTTGTTTTTTGGTGCCGACAAACAAAATCGGCTTACCGCTCGCCGCGACTTTCGTGATCACTGGCAAAGTTTTATCGAGCGCCTCGACAGTTTTCGCCAAATCAATGATGTGGCTATCCTGGCGTTTACTGTGAATATACGGCGCCATCTTTGGGTGCCAGCGGCTAGTTTTGTGTCCAAAATGAACACCAGCTTCAAACAAAGCCTTCATGTCTACCGATACAGACATTTCTACTCCTCTTTCCTCGTCCGCTAGCAAACGGAGCGGCGGCGGACTGTGTCGTTAAAATTTGTTACCTTATCATTATACCATTTAGGCGAATTTTATCAATAGCTAGGGTCAAAACTTTGACATTTTTCCTCATTTTTGCTAGAATACCAACGTTATGAAAAGCAGTATTCACCCACAGGACTATCGCCTGGTCGTATTTAGCGACGAACAAGCAGGCTTTGCGTTTTTGACTCGTTCGACAGCGCAATCAACCGAGACAATCAAATGGGAAGACGGCAACGAGTATCCGCTCGTCAAAGTCCACATTTCCAGCAAGTCTCACCCATTCTTTACCGGCGAAGAAAAGATTATCGACACCGAGGGTCGAGTCGATCGGTTCAAGGCGCGCCAAGCTGCCGCTGAAGCCCGCCGTGCAGCTCTGGCAAACAAAGCCAAAAAGAAAAGCGCCAAAAACGACGCCAAAGCCGAGAAGTCGGCGGCTAAGAAGCAAGATTTCGCAAAAGCCGCCTAAAAACTCACTAGGCAACCTACAAACAAAATCACCGCCCTTTTATCTACCAAAGGCGGTGATTTTCGTTGTCAAGCTACGCAGCTTTACCGTATTCTGTTTTATCAAATTCCGCTTGCGCATCAAATGGTGGTTCGTCGGTTTTCTCATAACCAAACCATGCCTGCAGTATCTCCTCCAGCTCGTCGCTATGTGGCATCAATATATGGTTGCCGGCGGCATCGGTAGCGGCTATGCATTTCTCTGGCCCATCAGAAAACTTAACAACAACCCCCGAATAGAGTCCAATTTCTTCGGCGCGGCGCTCAATATCCTCGCCTTCCGTCAGCGTATCGCCGCGCGACAATACCATCCCTTTTGCTCTTTCGTCCTCCCCTACATTCTTTAGTGAACCCGTCGCCGTCACTTTCTGCAATCCAAACTCGTTTAGTTTTTCGAGGGTATCGTCATCTAGCTTGGCAGCATCTGGCACCGTCAAATTACGCAAGTGAGCAGCGTAGTTGTAATAGGCACTGCGCATAAACTCTAGGTCATTCTGTATGGACTCCTTGAGCTGCTGCTCTATGTTAGGGTCACTGCCGGTTGCCTCTGTCTCTGGGTCTATCACGAGCGAAAAATCCGACTATTTTGGTGTTTTAACTGCCAAAAAGCCGTTGATCTTTAGCTCTGTACCCGGCTCTAACTTTTCCCCTTCCACGACCGAATAAGTCTTTTGAACTTGAGCCACCGGGGTGGTTTCGATTTGCGGAATGGTTTCGATAGTTTTTGGCGGTTTGTTTTTTGTTGATTCCATATTATTAATTATACATGAATCGCTTTTGTTTGTCAATGGCAAAATTTGGCTCTACGGTTGCCCCGCGCAGATCCACAGCTTCTCGGGCGCCCGGAGACGTGAAAAGCCCCGCCCCAATACCGAATTGCTAGAGTCGTGACGGCTCACGCGCATTGTCGGTGTCTACCCGAAGACACCCGAGCGACTCAGCGCAAGATAAAGAATAACTAGTCGCTGTCTGCGCTTGAACCACCAAAAAGATTAAGCGCTGCAGCGCCGATACCTCCACGGAGGTGTGATTCTTGATTTCCCGACTCACCCAGCCGCCCCAATAGCCGACTGTTCTCTCTTTGTAATTCAGCGATTTGCCGACGCAAACTATCACACTCTGCTCGTAACCTATCCAATTCACTCTTGACTGCTTCATACCTGCCAAGAAGGGATTGCTCTTGCCTGCTTCTGGCTACCCCATTATACTCAACATACCAGAGAGATGATCCATCTTTTCCACGTTCTATGTTTATTCTGCCACTATCTGCGAGTATACCAATAATTCCACGGATTTCGTCATCAGACAGTCCTAAAGACCTAGAGATTTCCGATGGCGTAGCTTTCCTCGCCCCCATAATATAAGTCTCTACATTATAGATATCAGAGTCAGAATAATCCAGGCGACCTCTGTCCGCGCCTGCGTCTATACCCACATGATATTTCACCTCACCGTCCGGATATTTATTGTTTTCATCTACATACTCTCTCATACACCACTAATTATTCTCTCTCTCTCTGAATTTGTCAAGTATTTCTGCTATATTTTACTGATTTTGTAAAATATATCATCAGCTCACCCCTGTTAAGGAAGTGTCCAATCAACTGGCGTTTGCACGGTTTTCTCCAAAAATTCATTCGCTCGCGAAAATGGTTTGCTGCCGAAAAAACCTCTGTTGGCAGAAAATGGCGATGGATGAGCGCTGGTGATTTTTAGGTGCTGCGGATTAGTAATTTTAGCACCAATTTTCTGCGCATGCGCGCCCCACAAAATGAAAACCAACGGTCGCTCCAGCTCATTCAGCATTTCCAGCAGCCGCTCAGAAAATTCCATCCAGCCATAATCAGCGTGCGACCCAGCCTGCCCGCGGCGCACGCTCCAGCTAGTATTCATCAGCAGCACACCTTGGCGCGCCCACGGCTCCAAATAGCCGTTTTTTGGCATCTCGCCGCCGATATCGTCGACTAATTCTTTGAAAATATTTTGCAAACTCGGCGGCAATTTCACCCCTGGCCGCACCGAAAAACTCATGCCATGCGCCTGCCCCGGACCATGATACGGATCTTGACCGATAATCACCACCTTAACATCCTCCAGCGGACAAGCCGCAAAACATGAAAACATATCCTGGCGCGACGGATAGACGTCATACTGCTGACGCTCAGCATCCACCCGGTTCATCAGCCGGCGAAAATAAGGCTGCTCCGCCTCCGCCTCGACAAACTCCCGCCAGGTTGTGTACTTCATATATCTATTTAATCATCTGTGCTAATATCAAACAACTCCGCAAATTCATTAAGCGTAATCGAGGTCACGTCGCCATCGTACTCCAAAATATCCCTATCGCCAGTGACAATGACCGCCCCATAGCTTTCCGCCAAGCGCACCACCGGCTCATCTTTAACATCGCGAATGCCAGAAATGACCGTCTCCGGTACCGGCACTTCATAATCCCCGAGACCCAGCCGCACCGCCGTGATGAATTTGTGGGGGATTTTTGGTCGCTGCTGTTTGATTATTCTCACCACTTCATCAGTAATGTAGCGCGATGAGATCAGCCTCACTTTGGAGTCCGCGAAAAACACCACTTTTTCTGGCAATCCTCCAAACAACAAAGCGCTAATCCAGATATTGCTATCCAGCACAAACGCCAGGCTATTTGGCTGCTTGTCGGCGAGCCCGGCGTGATTCTGTAACCAACTCCGCCACCTCTTCATACGTGAGCTGTTTAGATTGTGCGCCATATTTTTGCCCCTCCTCAAAGATATATTGCCACAATTTTTCTTTGCGGATATACTCCAGAGCTGCCGTCCGCAAAAAATCACTGCGGCTGCCGAATTGCTTGCGCGCGATGTCATCAATTTGCTCGACCAGTTCGCGCGGGAAGGATATATTGAAAGTCTGAGTTTTGCTTGTCATGATTGTATTGTATGAAAATTGTACATAAATGTCAATACAATTTTCATACAAACAAACTTCCCTTCTCTGTGGTATAATAAATAACGAATTATGACCACGATTTCTCTAGATTTAGATGCTTTGCGAGCGGAGCGCGAGGAGCTGAACGCTTTTTTGGCGCAGCCGGATAGCTACAGTTCGCCGGATTTTACCGCCAAAAATAAGCGGTTTAGCGAGCTGGAAATTTTAATTGCCAAAGCCGCCGAGCGCGAGCAGATTCAACGGCAGCTAGCCGAAGCGCGCGAACTAGCCGCTGGCGGCGACGAGCTCGCCGAGCTCGCCAAAGCAGAAATCCCCGAGGACGAAGCGAAATTAGCACAGCTAGAGGAAGATTTATTTATCTTACTCACCCCCAAAGACCCGAACGACGACAAAAACATCATCATGGAAATCCGCGCCGGGGCGGGCGGCGACGAAGCCAGCCTGTTTGCCGCCGAACTGTACCGGATGTACCTGCGCTGGTGCGAGGCTAATGGCTACAAAACCGAGCTGATCAGCGAATCAGCCAACGATTCGGGCGGCTACAAAGAGGTGATTTTCAAGATTTCTGGCGATGCGCCCTACGCCCGGCTAAAATTCGAGGGCGGCGTCCACCGCGTGCAGCGCGTGCCCGTCACCGAAAGCCAAGGCCGCGTCCACACTTCTACCGCCACAGTCGCTGTATTGCCCGAAGCCGAAGAAACCGACATCGAAATCAGCCCGAAAGATTTGCGCGTCGACATCTACCGCTCCAGCGGCAACGGCGGACAAAGCGTCAACACCACCGACTCGGCCGTGCGCATCACTCACCTGCCGACCGGGCTGGTCGTCCAAAACCAAGACGAAAAATCGCAAATCAAAAACCGCGAAAAAGCCATGAGCGTGCTGCGCAGCCGCCTCTTACAAATGAAAATCGACGAAGAAAACGCCAAGTTGTCTGCCGAACGGCGCGCCCTAGTCGGCACCGGCGACCGCAGTGAAAAAATCCGCACCTACAACTTCCCGCAAGACCGCATCACCGACCACCGCATCAAATACAGCCGCAGCAACATCCCCGCAGCGATGAACGGGGATATTGACGACATCATCGAGAATTTACAGAAGTTTGAGCGGGAGTTGAAGGCGCAAAATGTCGAACAGTAATCTTTACATTATAGCACAGAATGAACAAAAAGTCAAGCATATCATCGTGGATATGGCAAGCTGCTGAGCGGTTAGCAGACGCGATGATTCCGTCTGCGCTGCTAGATGCCGAGCTGATTCTCGCTGAAACCTTGCGCAAGCCTCGCACCTACCTGCACGCCCACCCTGACGACGAGATTGACCCGCGGCGCGTCGATATCGCCGAGGCGCGGCTGAATTTGCGGCTAGACCGCGTGCCGCTCGCCTATATTTTGGGTTACAAGGAGTTTTACGGTCGCAAGTTCAAGGTGTCGCCGCAAGTACTCGTGCCGCGACCCGAATCAGAAGCCATCATCGAACTTTTGAAAAAATTTAACGCCAGCGGCAGGCTCATCGACATCGGTACGGGCAGCGGCTGCCTCGGCATCACCGCCAAGCTGGAACTGCCGCAGCTTGACGTCGTTCTAGCGGACATCAGCGACCAGGCGCTGCACATCGCCCGGCATAACGCGGCCGCGCTCAACGCCGACGTTACGTTAATCAAGAGCAATTTACTGCGCTCAGCACCCGGGACATTCGATATCATCGTTGCGAATCTGCCCTATGTCGATGAGTCCTGGGCGCGTTCGCCAGAAACCAATCACGAGCCTAGCCTGGCGTTATTCGCGGGCGACGGCGGGCTAGAACTTATCAACCGACTAATTGAACAAACTTTTGATTCGCTCGTGGTCGGCGGCTGGGTTTTTCTGGAATCAGACCAAAAACAGCAGGCTAAAATCATCGCGAAAGCCAAAACCGCTCAGCTGGTTCACCGCGCTACCGATGGTTTTTGCATGGCATTTCAAAAGATGAGTTAGCTTTTTCAAAAACTCTAAAGCGCGTCGCTACCGTAAATTGCCGCGAAGATAAACATCACAAGCATGATTAGCGCCGTAAATACAATCGGCGGCACGATATCGATGCGGCGCACCTCTCCGTGCTGGCGATGGCTTCTGTAAGCCCGCTCCGCGACGAAGCATATCAGCGTCGCAAACAACGCAAACTGAGACAGCCGGATAGATTCAAAGCCCGGAATAGAATACGCGACCATCCAATGAAACGAAATCCAGCCCAGCTCAGCCACGACCAAACCTACCGTCAAACTGTACAAATTATTGTACGGCTCGTCGCACTTATTCATGACATGGTGCGCCGCCACGTAGCCAATTACCCAAGCGCCCACCACGAAATAAGCAACATTCCATTCAAACGCAAGCATCGACAGCGTAGTCAAGCCGAGAAACAGCGCCGTCCCCGCCTGCATCACGATATAACCGTATTTCGAGCGTGGTTTGATAAATAGCAGCCAAATCGCATACAGCACCGTCAGCGCAATCTGCACACCCAGATACCCCGTCATGCGATACAAAAACATGACATAGCTCAAACTCACCAGCACATCGACCATGTTGGCTATGATATTCGCCGCCCAAAAGCGCGGTCGCACCGCAAAAATACGCCACTTGCCGACGCCAATCAAAACCAAAGCAATCCACGGCGCATTCGACACGTAAGTCGCCGCAAACATCACTCCAGCGAGCGCGATGTTCAAAATTACATACATCGCCTCACTGATGCGCGAACGGTGTTTGTGTGATTTTACCAGCTCCATTCTTATATTATACTACTCGCTTGATTGGTTTTTCTCGATTGGTTTCGCGATGATAATCACGTATTCCGTAGTGCTGTCGTAGGTGACGCCCGGCAGATTCTTTTCTACGCTTACAGATTCTACGCCGTACAACGATTTCAGTTTTTTCTCGGTAGCAGGCTTAGCTGTATCAGACACGCGGTAAATCTTGTTTGACGGATAACTTTGGTTGGTTGGAGCGTTGCCGATTTTATCGACCGTCATACCCAGCTCGGTCAATCTGTTGGATTCAGCCTGCGCCACGCCTATCACGCCCGAAGCGTTTAACACAATCACATGCGTGGCTTCGCGGCTAATGTCGGTCGCGTAAAGATTCTTTTTGATGTACGCGCGGAGAGCGCCGTATTCGTACGTGCCCGCCGTCGGGATGACGGAACTAGCACCGCCAACCGTGCCGGTCGTCAGAATCGCCGGCTCGGCGTCGATGAGACCCACGCTTTTGATATCTTCTTGCTTGATTTTTTGCGCCAAATCAACCAGCGTGCGCACCTCGCTGGCATCGAAGTTGGTGCGCAGGTTAGCGCCAATCGCGTCAATCAGCTTAGTCACTTTCGAAAAGTCGGTTAGCGTACCAGTACTGAGCGCTTTTTCGCGAATCGCTACCAAAATCTTCTGCTGATTTTTCTCGCGGTCAAAGTTCGACTGCTCAAACCCATAGGTCGGCGCGATATCGCCGCGCGCCATCGCTAGATATAGCGCATGCTCGGCGTCTAACTCCACGTCGCCGTTCGGGTAACTGATGTAGTGTCCGCGCGGACAACGCTCGCGTTTTTCGGCAGCCGTCGTGCCGCACTTCCAGTCAAAGTTACTATCCATCACGCCGCGCGGGTCGCGGCTTTCGATTTTGATATTGATGCCGCCAATCGCGCCCACGACGTCGCGCATGACTGAATAATTTACGTGTACGCTATAGTGAATATCGACGCCCAAAATTTCACCGACAAACGAACGCGTTCCGGTCTGACGCTCGTCTTCGGCGGCGTCCGAATTCCAATCGCTGTTAACACAGTTGAAATAAACGTTGATTTTGCCGGCATAACCCGCGTCGCACGCCCGGCCGTACTTCACGTACAAGTCGCGCGGAATACTCACCATGTAGGCGTTTTTCTTGTTTTGATCGACGCTCAATAGCATCATCGAGTCGGTCAGATAACCCGCTTCATGACCTTCGTCATCCTCGGATGTACCGAGAATCAAAATATTCGAGCGCCCGTTTGCGTCTTGCTTCAAGGGTTTTTGCTGCACAAATCCCAGCAAATCGCCCTTAAACACCGACTTGCCCACCATCAGAGCGCGGTACGCGAACCAGCCGACGACCAGCAATATGATGACAACCAGCGCGATAATCACGCGCTTGATAATCTTGCGGCGGCGCGATACTGGCTTTTTGCCGCGTTTTTTCTTGCCGCCTTTTAGCGCGTCGTCAACATCAGACAACTGATTGCTGATTTCGCGCAGCGATTTATCGATATCAGCCCGGTTCAGTCCGTTCGCCGTTCGCGCAGCCGTCCTGGGCGCTGTCGAAATCGGCGCAGGCTTTGGCAATCCAGCCGCGCGGTGAGCGCCATTCGTCACTTCAATACGCTGCCGCGAACCGCCGCCAGGCGAATGCTGCAAGCCTTCTGGCGACACCTCTGGTAATTGGCGTCGCGGAACGAAACCGTCTACTGGTATTTTTTTACTCATGCTCTAGTTTACTATAACGGATATTGGCAGAAAATAAAACCATTGCGTCTATGTTTTTGTTTGTTTTTTGCGCGCGCGGCAGTTATAGTAGGAAGAATGGAAGCTAGCTATCTAACGCGCCACCCCAGGATAAAAGACCTTTTGAATTTCACCGGGTTTGTGCTTTTGGTTTTGGTTGGTACGCTGCTTATCAATACTTATATTTTTCGAAGTTTTTCGGTATCGGGGCACAGCATGGACAATACTTTGTCCGACGGAGACCGCCTCATCGTTGACCGTCTGGCGGTTACCGCTGCGCTGCTCAAAAACAAGCCCTACACGCCGAAACGCGGGCAAATAATTGTGTTCAAAAATCCGCGATTTGTATCTAACATGCGCGACGAATACATCGTGAAGCGCGTTATCGCTTTTCCGGGCGAGCGCGTCACCGTGAAAGACGGCGTGCTGACTGTCTATAACGACGAAAATCCAAACGGATTCGAGCCGGACAAAGGATATCGCCAGGGCGGCGTCGGTCCGCAAAGCCCGTCCAGCGGCGAAGTTGACACTACAGTGTCCGAAGGTATGTTGTTTGTGGCTGGCGATAATCGTATCGGCAGCAATTCGTACGATTCGCGCACCGGACTCGGGCTAGTTCCTAGCCACGATGTCGTCGGACCGGTGTCGGTGCGGCTATCTCCGCTTACAAAAATTACGACTTTTTAGCGCGAAACTTTAGCCGAGCAATTTCGAAATTCGCTCAAATTCCGCGTGGTCTTGAAACGAAATGACAATTTGCCCCGAACCGCGACGATTCGTGCGCACTTCGACAGGCGTTTTGAACCGCTCGGCGAAATGAGTTTGCTCTTTTTGGTAGCGCGGTTTTCGCGGCGGCGCTTGGCGCGTCTTGCTGCGAGCCGCCCCTTCGGTTTTTTGACGGCGAGCATAACTTTCGATAGCGCGCGCACTCCAGCCTTCTTTTATGATACGCGGAACGATTTCATCGACAACTTCTTCAGACAAGCCAATCAGCGGACGCGCTTGCCCTTCGCGAATATCGCCCGCCACCAAGGCATCACGCGCCGAAACCGGCAATCGCAGCAAACGCAGCGTATTACTAATCGCTGCCGCCGTTTTCCCGCCGACCCGCTGCCCGATTTCTTCGAGCGTGAGGTTAAACTGGTCGCGCAATTTCAGATACGCCGTCGCGGTTTCAAGCGGATTCAAATCACTACGCTGCAAGTTCTCAATCAACGACAGTTCCAATTTATGCTGGCTGGACAACGTGCGCACCAGCGCTGGAATCTTCTCGAGTCCTACTTTTTGCGAAGCGCGAAAACGCCGTTCGCCCGCCACGATTTTGTAGCCGTTTTTGTCCGGCGCCACTACAATCGGTTGCAGCACGCCATGTTCTTTGATTGATTCTGCCAGTTCATCTAGCAAATCCTCGTCAAATACGCGGCGCGGCTGATCTGGGTCGGGCACAATTTCGCTCAACTTTATGTAGCGCAGGTCGCTGACGCGGTCGTCCTGGTCTGATGTCGGGTCAAACGACTCGTCCAACAGTTCAGTCGGAATCAGCGAATCAAAACTTCTACCCAAACCCTTTTTAGCCGACACGTTCCAACACCTCCTTTGCTACTGCTTTATATGCGCGCGCACCTTTGCTAAATCTGTCATACGCGCCAATCGGCAAACCATGGCTCGGCGCTTCGGCAAGCCGTACATTGCGCGGAATTTTCGTTTTGAATACTTTTGCCGGAAAATGCTTCGAAATTTCGTCGAGCACCTGTGTCGACAGCGAGGTGCGGCTATCCACCATCGTCGGCAGAACACCAATCAAATCAAGCGTCGGATTGAGGTTTTTGCGAATCAGCTTCATCGTTTCGAGCAACTGCCCCAAACCTTCGAGCGCGTAAAACTCCGCCTGCACCGGCAGCAGCACGTACTGCGCCGCAATCAGCGCATTTACCGTCAGCAAACTCAAACTCGGCGGACAATCAATGATTACGAAGTCGTATTTCGTCGGCGCCAACTGAATCGCGTACTTCAACCGGCTGAAGCGGTGCTGCGCCTGCGCTAATTCGACCTCGGTATTCGCCAGCTCCGGCGTCGTCGGCGCAATCCACAGATTATCAAATTCTGTCGGCATCACAGCTTCGACTAGCTTCTTTTTGCCCATAATTACCTCTGTTACCGTCGTGTCGAGCGACTGCTTATCAATCGACAAGCCGCTCGTCGCGTTACCCTGCGGGTCGAAATCAATTAGCAAAGTGCGCTTGCCCATTTTAGCCAAATAATACGCCAAATTAATCGCCGTCGTCGTTTTACCGACGCCGCCTTTTTGATTTGTTACTGCGATAATCGTTGCCACGCTGTTTCTATTCCCTCTCTTTAGTATGTATTATACCATGAGCTCAATCGAAGACAAAAATCCGCCCGAAACGAAAACTCCCCGCTGTCGGGGAGTTTTGCTGCACAATTATTTAATCGATGTAATTTTCACAACCGAGTACTTCTGGCGGTGTCCATTCTCTTTGTGGACGCGTTTTTTCGCTTTGTAGCGGATGACGCGGATTTTATCGCCCTTTACCATCGCTTCGACGACTTCTGCCTTAACCCTCACGCCCTTCACTACAGGAGTACCAATCGCGACTTTATCGCCGTCGATGGTCATGAGTGCGTCGAGTGTGAGCTCTTTTGTGCCTTCCGGGAGGAGGTCCACCCGTAGGGTCTCTTTTTCGCCGACAAGATACTGCTTGCCAGAGATTTTTACGACTGCTTTCATTTCGTTCCTTTAAAAATTACGATTTACTCCTGTTGATTCTATCAGAGTTGGGTGAAAAATGCAAATTGTAAGCTTCTGGTGCGGATTCGTTCGGGCTTTTCTTGAATAACCATAGCACGTCGGGATATTTTGCCACCTCTCCGAACTCAGTCTCGACAACGCCGAGGGCTTCTCTTGCTTTTTCTGAACCAACTATTTCTCCATCCTGGGGGTCGATAGCGCACACAACCTTAAACTCAGACTTTTCACCCAAATCATTCGCCGAATCGTGCCAATTATTAGCGATGACGTAGCCGCCAGCACGAATTTTTTCCAGCAACTCCGGCGGAACGAGACCGGCATTATACGAAAACACTAAATCAACGCTATCTTTTTCTGGCATATTTTTCACGTAATCTTCTATGGTGGACTTAACTGCTTTATGCTCCGCTTTTTCCATCGCATCCATAGCATATTCATCCGGGTCGACGTGAATTACTTGTTCGCCAAAAACTTTCGCCAGCGCCTCGTCGCAGTTGCTGCCTGGGTATAGAATTGTCGACGATTCACCTAATTGATTCAAGCCATCATCATATTCTTTCAACTCACCCAATGCATCTACGACATTTTGTTGAGAGTATAGTTCTTGTTTGGGCGGCCAAGAGTTAGAACTTTCAGCAGGACTATCTAGAACTACAATATCAAGAGCAGCCCTTAAGGCGTCAAGATTTAGCGAATAATCAGCTATCTCTAAATCTTTACGCTCACGCGATGGATTTATTTTTTCGGTATTTTGATTACTAGTCATATGTATTATGATAGCACGTTTTTATTGTTGTGTCAATAGACACCCCTGTTATCCACCTTTTCGATCTCAAACATCCGATTATTCGCCGCTAGCCAGCCCTTCGGCGAGCCGCACTCCATGTATTCGCCCTTGGCTTCGCCGACGACCAATTTGCCGCCGCCCGCCACGTAAGCATTGATGGCGTCAGTCAATTCGAGCTCACCGCGAATTGGATTGGCCGGCAGGGTGCGCGCCAGATCGAAAACCTCTTTTGGCAGCACGTAAAAACTAGAGTTACTGAGGTTACTCGGCGCTTCCTCCAGCTTTGGTTTTTCGACGATGCGGATGAAATTGCCCTCTGCATCCTTGTCGATGATGCCAGTCTGCGGAATAAATTCGTCCTCCACGGGGTTTCCGAGTAGCCCCGCCGTCAAACCGCGCTCTGCCACCAACTTGGCTAAATCCGCCGCGTTAGAACCGCCATCTTGGCGCCAGAAAAATTGATCGCCCATGATGACAAAAGCCGATTCGCCCTGGTCGATAAATTCACTCACCAATCCGACCGGCACGCTGGTGCCATAACCGCCAGTGCTCGGCTGAGTGATGAAGTGGATGTTAGCACCCTTGAGCGCCGCCACCAGAGGTAGTTTGTCCTCTTTACCAGCCCGCCGCAAATAGTCATTGAGCTGAATATTTGTTCGGTAATAACTCTGTATCTGCGTGCTCTGCTCGCCGACCACGAAATAAATATCCTTGACGCCAGCCCGCAGCACGTCCTGCACCACATAATCAATCACCGGTCTTATACCCACCGGCAACATACACTTTTCGATCGATTTAGTAATCGGCAACATCCGCGTGCCCCAACCAGCCACCGGAATCACAGCTTTTGTAATCATTTTTCCCTCTTTCGTTGATTTATATGGGGAAATTATACAACTAGCTGGAGAAAAGTTCTACTGCAGCCCCTCTATTTCCTATTTTGACAGCGCGATTTGTAGTTCTACACCTTCAACCTTGACGGTGGATGAGTTGTCAACTGTTTCGCCAAACGTCGCCAAGGTTTCAGTGGCGATAGTTTGGCTGTGTTCAGCGATAGCTTGCCCCAGTTCGTTGTCCTCGGTTTTGAGTGTCAGAATTATACGATCGTCGACCTGCAAGCCAACCTTCTTACGAGCGGACTGGACGTGGCGGATGACTTCGCGCATTAGACCTTCGCGTTTTAGTTCTGACGTCAGGCTTTCGTCGATAGCAACTTCCCCGCCATATTTCACCTCTTTGACATTTAGCTCGTCGAGCAAGATTGGCGTGTAGTCGAAGTTTTGACCGTTTTTCGGCACAGTCACGCTGGCTAGCGGCTGGCGAACTTTTAGACCGGCCTTGGCACGCAAGCTCAAGCCTTCGTTGATGTATTCGCGAACTTCAGCCATCTCGGCAACGATTTGCTCGTTGATTTCGCCAGCTGGCAGCCAATCCTTTAGATGAATCGACTCGTCGTCGCCGGTCAGATTGTGGTACAATTCCTCAGCCAAAAACGGCGTGAACGGCGCCAAGATGTAGCTCAGGCGCACCAATACATAGTGTAGCGTGCGGTAGGCATCGTTTTTGTCGCCATCATCCTCAGACTTCCAGAAGCGGCGGCGGCTGCGGCGCACAAACCAGTTCGAGGCGTCGTCGATAAACGGTAAAATCGGACTCAGCGCGTCTGGGATGTTGTAGGCATCCATATGCTTTTCCACCTCGGCTGTTAGCTGATGCACGCGGCTGATAATCCATTTGTCGAGCGGGTTACTGACTGGCGAAACTGTCTCTGAGGAAACATCTGCAGCCCCGTCGGATCCTGATGCGTGCTCAAGAGACGTCGGGCGCGAAGCCGTTTCTGAGGAGATAGTTTTGCCGGTCAGCGGATCAACTAGCTTTCCGTCAAACTCCCAACCATCGACTTCTGCATACATCGTGAAAAAGTCATACATATTCCAAACCATGCTGAGCTTGCGAGCAACATCACCGACATCCTTGTCATGCAGCACAAAATCCTCACCGTTAAGTAGCGGCGAGCTTAGTAGCAAGAAGCGCAGCGAGTCAGCCGAAAACTTATCCATCAACTCATTTGGATCGGTGAAGTTGCCTAAACTTTTGCTCATCTTGCGGCCGTCATTACCAGCTACCACACCGGTGGTGATAACGTTTTTGAAGGCGTTTTTCGTCTCGCACTCGCCAAACGCGCCGATGTCTGCCAAAGCGGTGTTTACGGCGTGGACATAGTAAAACCACGCGCGCACCTGGCCGACATACTCGACGATGAAATCACCCGGGAAATTAGCTTCAAACTTCTCTTTATTCTCAAAAGGATAATGGAACTGCGCAAACGGCATCGAGCCTGATTCAAACCAGCAGTCCAGCACCTTGTCGATGCGCGTAAACTTCTCGCCGTCAATTTCAAAAGTAACGTCGTCGACCCACGGACGATGGTAATCTTCTAGCTCGACACCGCTAAGCTCCTTGAGCTCGGCATACGAACCGACAACTTTGACACTGCCCTTATCGCCCTTCCAAACCGGAAACGCTGTCGCCCAGAAACGATCGCGGCTCAAGTTCCAGTCTGGTGCCTGCTCGATATTTTTAGCAAAACGACCGTGCTTGAGGTGTGCTGGAAACCAATTCACATTCTCGTTTTGCTCCAGCATCAGCGGCTTCGAGCCCTGGATGTCGAAGAACCAACTCGGGATGGCGCGGTACATAATGCGCTGCTTGGAGCGCGGGTTGAACGGATATTCGTGGCGGATATATTCGATCTTCCAGGCCTGGCCGCGCTCGATTAAGTCTTTAGCGATGCGTTTGTTGTTTTCCCAAACTTCAAGACCTTTGTAATTGCTGTCGGTGTAGTAGCCGTTATCGTCGATGACATGAAACGCGGCGACACCATTCGCCTTACCCAGCTCAAAGTCGTCTTCGCCATAAGCCGGCGCAATGTGGACGATGCCAGTACCAGACTCGTGCGATACAAAGTCGGCGGCGTAGATTTTGTGAATTTTGTCGCTTTCTGGCCAAGTCGAACCAGTGTCGATTGGCTTATAGCTTTTGCCAACTAGCTCGCTGCCCGGGAACTTACGCAGTACCTCATAAGCAATCGGCTGATGCTTTTCATCCTGGAACACTCGCTCCAGAGCTTCTTCAGCAACAATAAACTTCTCTCCCTCAACCGCCACTTCGCAGTAAGTCAGCTCTGGACTAACCGCTAGCATTAGGTTTGCCGGCAAGGTCCATGGCGTGGTAGTCCATGCTAGAACACTCACAACGTCAGCATCGGTATCGTCCACCACCTCGCCATTCAGCAGTTTTTCAACACGCACTTTAATTTCATCGCGGGCTATGCGATTTTTTTCGACACTTTCATTCCTCGGATCAGTCACATTCCACCAAACCACGTTATCACCTTTGAGCCAAGCTGGCGTTTGCACCTTTTCCGCTAAGTTCACAATCAGTTCATAATCACCGAGGTTATCAGGTGTCATTAAGCGTCGTTTATGTTCGGAAATATCTACGCCTATCTCTTGCATTGTCTCACTGCTCTTTGCTGGCTTGTTGCTGAGATTCTCAAATTCAACCAATGTAGGCGCCTCAATCCATTGTTTTTCCGGATTCAAGCCGGCAGACTCGGCAATCTGCGAGTTTGAATAATGATTGTAAAGACCTTGTGCCATTTGCGAACGCGCCGCGTTAGCATTACACACAAACAAAATTTTCGCGTCTTTACTTAATGTTAGGTTGCGACTATTCTGTTTATTTTTTAGCCGAAACTTCGCATACAAACTCGGATCAGTCACGGTTTGATAAGCATCATTGTCCATGGTGACTTCGTTTTTGCTGACCGGCGTGGCGAATTTGGTGTCGTACATTAGCACCTTTTCGCCTTCGTAAATTTTGCCAGCGTCGTAAAGCTTCTTAAACGCCCACCAAACACTCTCCATAAAGTTTTTGTCCATAGTGCGATAAGCGCCCTCGAAATCAACCCAGCGGCCGATGCGATCGATCACACCCTGCCAAGTGGCGCTGTTGGCGACCATGCTTTCGCGGGCTTTGGTGATATATTCTTCGAGCGTGATTTTCGGCAGCTCGCTGCCATCTTTGTCGAGCGGCGCTTTGTCGTCCTCGCGAGCGACAATTTGGCGACGATCGACGATTCCCAGCTGCTTTTCGACAAAGTTTTCCGCCGGCAAACCATGACAATCCCAACCCCAGCGCCGCTCGACGCGCTTGCCTTTCATCGTCCAATAGCGCGGCACGGCATCTTTGACGATCGAGCTCAGCAAAGTACCATGGTGCGGCACACCGGTGATAAATGGCGGTCCATCGTAAAACACATAAGCATCGCTAGCCGGACGATTTTCAACCGACTTCTCAAAAGTCCTATCTTGCTTCCAGCGCTGCACCCAGTCTTTTTCATACTCCAGCGCTCGTCGTCTTGTGCCGTGTTTGAATTTCATTTTATCCTCCTTACTGTTATCTTGCTATTTAATCTTTGCTATAATAGAGACATTCAATATTGAAAATCCCTCGTACACCCTGTGCTTACGGGGTCTTTTCATTTTTACATCTACTTACCTTTCCTCTCAATTCATTATACCGCTGCCTGGTATTTTCGTTTGCCAGCATAGTTTCACGCGTGCGCAGTTCATAGGTTTCGTAATCGATTTTGATATCGCCAAACTGCTGAGCAGTCAGGTCGATAATTTCGCCATCAATTATATTGAAATAATGCGAATCATCGCCGACATAAATTTTTGCCAGCTTGCCACCAAAATAATCATTCACCACCAGCGCCGTCACCGCGCACTGCCCAGCCGAACGATTTTCCTCCGACCACTTATCGGCAAAATCAGGATGAGTCGTTTCTCGCGACCAAGCAGCATCCAAAGTACTCAGCAACTGCTCAAAAATCTGATCGTATCTCAATCTAGCCGCGACGCTTCCTCCTTGAACTTGACTAGACTGCCGTTCATCTAAACTTAAAAGCATTACTAACCCCCTCCTTCTCTCAACATTTTCACAATCGGAATTTTATCCGCGAACATCGCCTCTGAATCTGGCACGATTTTGAAGTCATTCTTCTCATAAAAGCGAATCGCCCGCGTATTATACGAAGCCACCTTCAACTCCATCTGAGCGCCATTAGCATAAGTAATCGCCTGGTTAATCAGCTGCTGCCCCAGCCCCGTACCGAAAGTATTCGGCGCTGTGTAAATCGCATTTAGCTCAATCGTCCCACCGTCCTGATGCGAGGCATGGGCAAAACCAACGATTTCGCCATCTCGCTCCGCCACCCGGTAAAATTGAGAATCGTCCGCCAGCACTTTACCAATGACCTCACGGGAAGTCTTAAGCGCTTCCGGCATCAACCAACCAGCCGTCCTATCATCGACCCAAGCCTGACTCACCCCAGCCGCTTCGTTAGCATAAGTCGCCCGCCAAGAATCCGCCTGCATGCGTCGCACCGGCTCAACATCAGCAAGTGTTGCTTGGCGAGTGGTGTAGTGCGGTTTTGATTGATTTAGTGTCATTTTCATTCCGTCACCTCTCTCAAAGCCTCGATAATCTCATCATGAACAACCCCATTACTCACCACCGCACCGCGGATGTCCTGGTCATAGCGCTGGTCTTTGCCGAACAAATCAGTTACCTTACCGCCAGCTTCTTCAACGATAATTTTGGCGGCGGCGATGTCGACGTTTTTGCCTTTTAAGCCAGCGAAAACCGAGGCAGTAAATTCACCGCGCGCCACCAAGGCTGCTGCGTGAGTAGTGCTGCCGGGAGCGGTGATATAGGCGCCTTTTTGACATGCCAGCGAATGCATGGCTCGCAGTGCGTCCCACTTGGCGCTTGGCCACCAATCGACATTAATTTTCGTCATTTTACCAAATCCTCTGTCGTTAACGCGAATCGGCTCACCGTTCATAAACGCCCCGCCGCCAGTGGTCGCCCAATACAAATGATCGCTAAACGGCGCATAAATCACACCGACCTCTAGCTCGCCATCAGCCACCAACGCCAGCGAAAACACCGAGACCGGCAAAGCCATCGCAAACGACGCCGTACTATCAATCGGGTCGCACGCCCAGACGTATTTTGAGCCGTTTTTATCGCTCAATTCCTCGCCGTCTATATCATGAGACGGACATTTTTCCTTAACCCGGTCGATCGCCATGGCATTAATCTCCTCGTCCGCCACGGTAACGATGGTTTTATTAGCTTTCAAATGCGAACCTGGATTTTTGCCGAAATATTTGCGCATAATCTCCCCAGCCTCCAAAGCCACGCTTTTGGCGAATGTCAGATATTCGATTTTGTCAGCTGTGTTCATATAGCGCCCTTATCTTAGGTTAATAAAACAAAAATCACCTCTCCTGACCTCGAGAATCCGCTGTGATTTTACCCGGCGGACGGTACCATCTCGATTCCAAAAGAAGTGATTTTTGCCTGAGACTGCACGCACAAAACACGGACGCCCGGCGATTCTTTCAGCACTTAATTTTCACTTTATCGCAGTAGGTCGCGGCGGGGTCTAATCTCGCGCTTCAGTTCTCAACCACTAAAGCCAAAACCAAAGCCGATTTCTTCCCGCAGACTTCGCGGTTGATAGCCGCTCATTTGGCGCGCCGCCCGGCCGTAAAAGCTAAAACTAAACGCGGGACAAGGCGCACAAAACGTCCTATCTAAATTCTACTACATTTGCCAAAAATACGCTATATCTAGCGTCAAAACACCAGATATAGCGTACCTCTTTTGCGAAATTTTACTTAATTTCCAGCCCGCCCAGCACGCACTCGCCGCGCAAAATTACAGTTTTCTTAGCCTTAGCGTCTGGCATAGTTTTATCATCACTGCCACCAAGAATGCCGCGAACTTCATTCTGAACAACTACATCGCTTGGCATGTTTATTTCGATACCGCCGCAAAAAGTGAAAACTTCAATCACCGCGCCATCTTTAACCTTGGCTTGACGCAAATCTAAGTTCACGCCGCCAAACACCGCGCTTAGGCTGCCGCCGTCGTAATCGCCTTTCGGCCGCGCGTCTTCACCGTAAAAAATCGCTACTCTTTCGTTGCTTTTGTCGGCTGACTCTTTAGATTTAGTTGGACTAACCTTAAACAAAACGCCAAGACCGACCACGACCAACACTAGCGGCCAAAAGATTTTCCAAAAGTTGATATCAACCACGCCAAACGCGCCCAGCATAATAGACACGCCGACCGCGCATAACACCAAGCCCCATACTAAAGCACCGCGGTTAAATAACGCCGTAATGCCAGCAGCTAAGAACAATCCGCCCCAGAATACACCCCAGAACAGACCCCAAGTATCAAAGTTGATAATTCCGAGATTATGCGCGAGCAAAACCCCGCCGAGCGCTACGATCATGAGACCGAAGAACACTCTGATGAGCAAACCTTTTTTCATATTATAAGTATAGCATAGCCGTTATATGGCGCTAGCAAAAAGCCAAAGTCCGCCGCCGCGCAAAAATACGACTCCCGCCAAAAACACTACCGGCGCCGCAGCCGCGGTTTCCGCCGTTTCGCTGCCGCAATCAAACGCCAAATAACCAAAACTAGAATTAGCAGCCCGCCGGCAATCACTCCCCAAACTGCTGGTGTCGGCCAAAAGAACAGCTCAATCGGCTCGGCGGATTTGATGGTTAAGTCGCCAGAATTTTTGCTGACGCCCCACTCGCCGGCTTTTTTGTTGTAGGAAATCGACAGTTCTGCTTTGTATTTGCCGCCCCAGAACGACTCCAGCTTGCTTTCGTAGCGGAATTGGCGCACTTCGTCGGCAATCGCCGCATACTCGCCGCCGTTTTCATAAACAACATTGCCTATCATATCCCTGACTTTTAGGCGCACATCGACGTCCGCCGACACATTGCCGGAGTTTTTGATAGCGATGTCGTACGATTGCTGACCGTTGGTGCCGGTCGCAGTGAATTTATCGATGGAAATGTCGCGGTGAATGTCGCCCGGAATAGTAATCGCCATTCGAATCGCCTGGCGAGTTTGCAGCTGAATGCCGCCGGTTTGCTTGGCAGTGTCCGGGTCGGTTTTGCGCTGCACCACCAGGCAGGCATTGTGTTCGCCGACGTCCGCTTTGTCTGGCACATTGACCGTGAAATCCACCTTGGTAGAAGCGCCCGGCGCCAGCGAAACCTCGTTTTTCGACATTTTTACCCAATTGCCCGCGTCCTTTTTCGGCTCGACTTGCTGCCGGCAGGTGAAATCGCCCGTCACCGTCACCACGCCGTCAACCGGATAAACTTCGATGTCGGTTTGCTCGTTCGAACCGTTACTGATGACAATTTGGTCGGTCTTGCTGCCGCCGCGGTCTAAATTATAAATAAAAATCGATTGAGTACGCGGATTGTTCGGGTCGGGATTTGCCGGTCGGCTACCGATACTAGCCGCCTGAACCGGATTTGGCAGCGCCGCTCCGATCACAGCCGCCACCGCCGCCACTTTACACAATCTAAAAAAACTTAATTTAGGACTCCTCGAAATCATGCTTTACATTATAGCAAATATTTACGCTTACGGCTAATTATCCGCCGCGATTTTAATCAAAAAACGAGTACTCCGAAAAGTGCCCGCTTTTTTGCTGTAGCGATTAGCCAAAACTAAACCGCTGCTACCGTCTGCGTCATCGGCAAGGTGTAAGTACCTGGCGCCTGACCAGCCGGGATAACCTGGCTCAAGCCAACACCGGTGACATAGCCGCGCCAAACGTCGTCCGAGCTAGCTGCTGCGCTAATCAACGTTACCGGGTTGGTGCCCGAAAAAGTAGCCTGCGAACCGAGCGTGATGCCGGTGCTGGTGCCGACCAGCGAAGTCAACGAACCAGCTGCTGGATTCACCGTCAACTGGCCAGTAACTGCGGTGCCGTTGTACGGATACGTACCTGCGCCGCCCGACCATGTGCCAGTACCTGGCGTCGTCGCGTTCAGCGTCAGCGTCCAGCCGTTGTTAGCGCCGCCTGGGTTATCGACCGAAATACGCTTGGCAGCTTCGCCAAATGTACCAGTCGCTGTTTGCGCGCTGGTCGAAGTAGTAACTGCGCCCATCGCAAAAGTTGGCGTGCTCAATACGCCATCGCTAGCGTCGCGAATGTCGGTACTTAGTGTACCCGCGTTGATTACCTGCTCTAATCTCGAGTCAGCCGTGGTTGCCGCATAAACGGTCGAACCTGCCAAGCCAACCACGCCGAGCACGCCGACGCCGAGAGCTAAACTTGTTAATAGTTTTTTCATATCGTTCCTTTCTTTTGTTAAATTAATTATTCATCTGTTGGTATTTTCGCTCTTATCCGCTTCTACACCTCCAGACGTTTTTTATCGACCTATTGCTATTCATTTGCCGCTCCTTTTTTATGGCGCAACAAAATGAATATCGCAATCGCAATCAACCCCAGCGCTGCCAGAACAATTAGCCACAAACTGACGCCCGTCGCGGCTAGGGTTTTACCGATAGACTGCATAACGCTAGCGATGCTGCCAGGCTGCGGCGCCGGTTCTTTTAGCGGAATGGTAATGGAAAAATTCGCTGTCAAACTGGTTTGCTGCGCTGCACCATAAGCTTGCAGCAGAGAAGAAACTCCGCCTGGATAAGTCTGCCCGCGCTCCAGCACTGGAGCTGCGCCGCTGCCGTGGTCGGTTACCCAATTCGACAAATCCAATACCCAAGCATTGCCATTCACCCTCAGCTCCGGGTCAACGCCCAGCACAAAGCGCCGACCAGCCACTTCAATCACCAAATCATGCGCGCTCGTCGCCGGATTCGTCACAGCATGAACCGCGTCGTACACGCCGTACAAAATCGGATAGCCGCTCGGCGCGATATCCGTGCGCTCGTGCTTCGGCGCGAAAATATCGCACTCAACGTCATTAACCTGCCCGACCGCCTTATCGTACGTCGTGTGCGAACAATCTAAATCGCGAATCACCTGCGAAAATATCGAGTCCGCCGCCGGCGCGGCCTGCGCGGTCGAGTTCGCTAAACCGGCGCCCGCCAACATCAAACCCAGAGCAATAATTGTATTCAAAACCGGTGTTTGCTTGATTTGCTTCATCATTTTAATCCTCATTGCGCCGTCACCGTTGCTGCTACTGGTAATGTATAGGTACCGGGCGTTTGATATGCCGGGATAGTCTGCCTCAAGCTGATGTTCTGCAATTTGAAAATACAATTTAACCCGCTGGCGCTAGACGCGCTCGCCAACGTAATCGCGCCAGCCGTCGGCGTCCCCGTCACGAAAGCGCCGCCCGCACCGAACGACAATCCGCTGGTAGTGCAAGCCTGTCCCGCCGGCGTTGTGCCCGACACCGCAAACGTACCAGCCGACAAATCTACCGATAGCTGCCCGTCCGCCGTATTCGTACTATTAAAACCGTAGTTCGCCGAGCCGCCAGACTGCTCCCACTTAGCGCCCGTCCCCGCCGTCGGCGCCAATGTCACGTTCCAACCAGTCGTCGATAAAGTATTCGACACCTCCAGCTGCTGCGAAGAATTATTCGATAGTTGCGCCGTTGTCGTTGCAACCGTATTGCTAGTCGCCGCCGGCGTGAAAGACGTCGTCGGATTGGTCAGCGTCGTGTTAGCCGCATCAGCAAACCGAATATCCAGCGTACCGTCCGAGGTTTTGAACTCGGGGTACTGCGAATAAACATCGATACTAGTGCCAGGCGCCGCGTCCGTGTCGGTGACTAGGCGGACACAGTAGTTAGTGCCGCGCTCTAATGTCGAATCGGTTAATGCTAGATCCCACAAACCAGTCTCTTCGTGTTTTATGCTATTGTTATTAGTAAACGTCAACGAGTCCGCACCAGTAACCCGAACAATCGACTGATAACTATATTTATCGGTGATCGACGGCAATACTGGATCATCGGAATATGCCGAAATCGCCGTACCATTCGCAGGACCAGTCGAAGCGTACGCCAAACTCGAGCTAGCGGTAACATTCTGCCATGAACTATCCGGCACAGTACTACATGTAGTAGCCGCCCCCTTCTTAGCATATTGCGCCCGCAGTTTAAGAGAACTACCCAAAATGGTATTACCAGCCGGCGAAGTATTTTTTATACCAACACGAACGCGAAAACTACTGCCAATTGACGGTAAAGTTGCTACTGCGTTCGTGCTAGCCAGAGCCATTCCTGGTAGCGTCGTAGTAGACGACTCGTATAGCCGGCTTATATCTTGATCAACATTAACACTATTCAATTGTATCGGCGAAACTGCCACTGGAACGCTAGAATTAGTTGTAGTGCCGTTGCCTAGCTGTCCAAACCTATTAAGACCCCAACAATACATCCTGTCGTCGGAAGCTATAGCGCAGCTATAGCTTCCACTCGAAACTTGTTTAATTGTTTTGCCGGCTAGAACGCCGGAGGTGTTAACGGCTACCGGAACGCTAGAATTAGTTGTAGTGCCGTTGCCTAGCTGTCCAAAATTATTATAACCCCAGCAGTATATTTTGTTATCGGAGGCTATGGCGCAAGTGTTATAGACATTGTTCGAAACTTGTTTAATTGTTTTGCCGGCTAGAACGCCGGAGGTGTTAACGGCTACCGGAACGCTAGAATTAGTTGTAGTGCCGTTGCCTAGCTGTCCA
>ERZ773065.8-NODE-8-length-165449-cov-17.420142_pt1 | contig 165449 bp, 140 predicted proteins | sample MGYA00580623_ERZ773065 | MGnify/ENA primary metagenome ERZ773065 (study PRJEB29015, sample SAMEA2738017) | human oral metagenome | biome: human oral; feature: human-associated habitat; material: dental | place: China | collected 2047 ... | reverse complement strand
TGGTGATCTCCGCCTTGAGAGGGCGGCGTCCTGAACCGCTAGACGAACGGGCCGTTCTGTTTCCAAAGGCAACATGGCTGGGACGGAGAGAATCGAACTCCCACTGACGGAACCAGAATCCGTTGTCCTACCGTTAGACGACGTCCCAATTCAGATTGCCCGCGCTTCAGCGCAGGAAGAGACTATACGGGAAAAGCAGGGACGTTGCAACGGGAATTTTGGACGGCACGCCATCGGTGAGAAAGTCTTCACAAGTGGTGTGCGGTGGGCTCGCCGTGCGAGTTGACGGGTACCATAGATGTGCTTTGCCGCGAACGCGTCCCCGACGCCCGAGGATGGTGTCGGGCCTTTCGTGCGGGCGACGCGTCAGGTGGCGTTTGGGGTCGGATGTCGACGGGGAGGCCCATGGCTGGGAGAGCGTCAGGTATGAGGGGAGACGACGGCTTCGACGGGGCCGTCGGTCCAAGAAGGCCTGTCGGCGCCGTTCGCGTTACGGTCTCCGCTCCTCACGTGACCGACGCCTCGGCCGCCACAGGCGTCACCGATAACCAGGAGAGCAGGGCGCAGGCCCGCCGGGGGGCGCTCTTCCTCTCGGCCGTCGTGGGAGCCTACCTGGCCTATCTCGCCATTTCCGGCCAGATGGGGACCTTTGCGGACGCCCTCTCGTCGGTCGATGCCGGATGGGTCCTGAGGGCGTGCCTCTGCTTCGCCTCCTACTGGGTGTTCGGCGTCCTGGCATACGTGATCGCGGTCTACCTCGACCACGACTCGCCTGTCGGCGTCCGCGACCTCATGAGCGTCGAGGCGTCCGGGGTCTTCTTCGGCAACCTGACCCCCATGATGGCCGGCGCCGTGCCCGCGCAGATCTATCGTCTCACGCGGACGGGCCTTGACGTGGGGGAGGCTTCGGCCACCCAGTTCACGCGCTTCATCATGTTCCAGCTCGGCGTCGTCCTCTTCGCCGCCGTGATGCTCGTCGCGAAGGCGGGCTACTTCCTCGAGGCATATGGTGACATCTTCCTGCTGAACCTCGTGGTCTTCGGCGTCCACTTCCTCGAGCTCGCGGGCATCTTCGTGGTATGCCTCTGCCCCCGCTTCGTCATGCGCGTCGGAAACGGGGCCATCGCCCTGGCCGACCGCCATGGTTGGCTCAGGGAGAGCGCCCGCTGGGATGAGATGGTCAACGTCCAGGTCATGGAGTTCTCGAACGCGTTCAGGCGCGCTGCAAGCGACCTGCCCTCCATGGGCCTCACCCTCCTGGTGACCATGGCCCAGCTCGCGAGCCTCTACATGATCCCCTGGTTTGTGCTAGGCGCCTTTGGCATCGAGGCGGACTTCCTGGAGTGCCTGGCGGCTGGGTCCATGGTCCAGATGGTGGCCTCGGCCGTGCCGCTGCCGGGGGGCACGGGTGGCGCCGAGGGTGGCTTCCTGATGTTCTTCGGCCACATGTTCGGCAGCGCGTCTTCTGCGGGCTTCCTCGTCTGGCGCATCGCCACCTTCTTTGGACCCACGCTTTTGGCGGCACCCCTGCTGGGCCTGCGCTCTCCTGGTGGGCGACCGAGCATCTACGGCCGCGTCAGCCGCCTCCGCCTCCTCCTTTCGGGCCACCGCAGGGGTGCGGGCCGCCTCGGGCCGACGGGGGCCTCGCTTTCAGGGGGCGTCGTGGCGCGCAGGCTGCGCGAACGGAAGGTAGGGCATGGCCCCCGCTGAGGGTTTGACGACAGGACCCTATCCACAGAGCCCGCAGGAGGCGCACCTCGATGTGGCCGTCCGTGCCGAGGCCGTGGCGGCGAGCCCCCCGAGGGCCGTCTCGCGCAGCGACTGAGGCAGGGCGTCCCCGACCGACTTCATGGCGGCGACCACCTCGTCGAAGGGCAGGGGATCGAGCACGCCCGAGAGGGCTAGCTGGGCGGCGACGAGGGCGTTTGCGACACCGATGGCGTTGCGGTTCTGGCAGGGGTACTCGACGAGCCCGCGCACGGGGTCGCAGACCAGGCCCAGCAGGTTGGCGATGGCCGTCGATGCTGCCGAGAGGCAGACCTCGGGGGTGGCCCCCATGAGCTCGGCTACGGCACTCGCGGCCATGGCGGCGGCGCTTCCCACCTCCGCCTGACAGCCTCCCTCCGCGCCTGCCACGGATGCGTTGCGCGCGACGACGGCCCCGATGGCGCAGGCGTTCCAGAGCGCGCGGCGTATCTCCTCGTCCGTGCTGCCGAGGAAATCCGACACGGCGAGCACGGCTCCGGGCACCACGCCCGCCGAGCCGGCGGTCGGTGCCGCGACGATGACGCCCATGGTCGCGGAGCGCTCGAGGGTTGCCATGGCGTAGGCCGCCGCCTTGGTGAGGGTGGGACCCAACAGGGCCCCGGCGAGCTCCTCGCCCCTGTCGAGGAGGGATCTCGCCTGGCCCCCGATGAGCCCTCCGAGCGAGCGCTCGGGCCTCTCGATGGGTCCCGTCGCCTCGTCTCGCATGACCTCGAGGACATGCGCCATGCGCGCGTCGACGTCCTCGCGGGGCTCGAGCTCCTCCTCGCGCCTCCGCATGACCCCCCCTATGGAGGTTCGCCCGCGCCTGCAGAGAGCGAGCAGCTCGGCGCCGTCATTGAAGCCCAGTCGCAGGTGCGTCTCGGGAGAGACGTGCGACGATCCCGGTATGTCGACCACGCGTGCGGAGACGACGTTGGGGGCCGCCGAGAGGCCGGACAGCAGGCCGGGGTCTATGCCATCATCGAGCTCGAAGACGGTGTGGGCGCTCCCGCCCCTGCGTTCGCGGTAGGTGCGCATGGTGGCGATGTTTGACGACGAGGCCGACAGGGCACCCGTGAGCGACGCCAGGACGCCGGGTCGGTCGAGGTGCGTGACGAAGAGGGTGGGATAGTCCCCGCTGATCTCGACGCGGACGCCGTTTATGGCGCCGATGCGTATGCGTCCGCCCCCGACGGACTCGCCCACGAGGGAGATCTCCTCGCCGGAGTCGGAGCGCATGACGATCCTGACCGTGTTGGGGTGTCGGCCCGCATCGTCCCCCGCCTCGACGAACGAGAACTTGAGGCCCGCCTTGCGGGCGAGCGCGAAGGAGTCCCGCACGCGCGCGTCATCTGGCGCGAGCCCCAGCATGCCTGCCACCAGGGCGCGATCGCTGCCGTGGCCCCGGTAGGTGTGCGAGAAGGAGTTGTAGAGCGAGAATTCGACGTTCCTGAGGCCCTTTGGTGCCAGCGAGCGGGCCACGAGGGCGATGCGCAGGGCTCCTGCGGTATGGGAGGACGACGGTCCCACCATGATGGGGCCGAGTATCTCGAAGGCGGACGTCGTCATCATGGCTGCGCGCTCCTTGGGTTTGGCTGGCGCGCCCGGCTCGCCGCACGTCGCGCCTTCTCGTCTCATGCGAGCTGATGATACGGCATGCGGGGGACCGCCTGCCGCCTCGTGTTGCCCCTATACCTCAACCGGGGCTTGGCGGATGTGGGCCGTGCCGTTCTACGCCCCACAAGCCACCAGCTCGTACGCACGTCTCGACGTAATGGCATCTTGGCTGGCAATCAAACGTGATTGAGGGGGGCGCTCGCAGATTCATATTGCATATTGCGGCGAGAAGGACATGGCAGACAAATCGAATCACTGGACGTCCCTGCTGAGGGCTGGAGGTCGACGAGGGGCAGCGGGGCTTCGTGGCGACGAACGCGCAGCGTCGTCTTCTCCAACGACGTGACGGCGGCGCTTGCGTTGCTGGACGGGAAGTGCTTCAAGAGCCCCTCCTTTGCCCAGGTCACCTCAATGAAAATGCATGCAAGGTCTTGACGCAGCGGCATCTCGGCTAGCGATGAAGCCATATGATAGTATGAATTTGCATTGTTTTCCCATAAATCAAGACATGAGAATGGGAGTCGAGGGCAATGGCACTGCTCCAGACCACAATCGATGACGATGTAAAGAAGCGCGCAGACAAGGTTTTCGCGCGCAGCGGACTCACGACCGCCATGGCGGTCAGGGTGATGGTGACGCAGGTCGCCAACACAGGCTCAAGCCCTTTCGACGGGCTGTTTCTCGGACGCGGGGGACAGGAGTACTCCGACGAGGTGAGGATCGCGATGCTCCGCGAGGAAGCCAAGGAGTACGGACTCATTCCGGATGACTCCTTCGACGCGACGACCATGCCCCAAGACGTGTTGGAAATGCTGGGCGTGACAGCCGACGAGGCGGCCATATGAGCTGGACGGTAAAGGCAAGCGCCGCGTTCTGGGAGACGGTCAGGCCATTCCGAGACAAGTACCCCAGGCAGGAGTACGTCGAGATTATCAAGACGATTCGCGAGGCAATCGCCGAGCTTGCGCAGAGCGGAGAGGTCCAGGAGACGGGCTGGAACGAGCATCGCCTCGAGCTATCCCCGTACAACGACGGACAGCACTTCGAGCTCCATGTCCATGGCGACGATGTTCTGGTCGTGTACTTCAAGCGAGAAAGGAAGCACATAATCCGGATGGTGGGCGTCTATGACCACCGCTCGATACCGTCGGAATAGGCACGGCATCGAGAGGAACGCGAGGGACGGGGAAGGGTACGGGCACAAGCGCTGGGTCGACGGCGCCACAGGCGGCCCGCCGACGTCAGGCCGTCTTCCCTGCGCGCAAGCGCCCTCCCGTGCGGGTCCCGCGTCGTTCCTGCCCTACTGCGCGAGCGGCAGCGCGCGCTCGAGCCGCGCGAGCGTCGTCTCGCGCCCCAGGAGCTCGAGCGACTCGCCGAGCGGGGGAGAGACCTGGTTGCCGCACACGGCCACGCGCACGGCACCGTAGAACTTGCGCTTGTTAGTGCCGAGGGCCTCGGGCAGAGGCTCAAGCGCGGCGTCTATGGAAGCGGCGTGCCACGAGCCCTCGCTCACCCCTGACAGCGCCCTGGAGGCAGCCTCAAGGGCGGCGGGGGCGTAGTCCTTCCTGAGGTTCTTCTCCACGCTCCTCTCGTCGAAGGTGACCTCGTCGCCCTCGTAGAGGAAGCGGGACTTCTCCACCACATCGCCCGCGAGCGTGGTGCGCGGCTTCAGGATGTCGGCCAACAGCAGGTACCATGCCTTGGGGTGGGTGGGGTCGGCCTCGCGCTCGAGGCCCGCCTCCACAAGCTCGGGCATGAGCACGTCGAACACGAAGCGCTCCGTGTCCATGGCCTGGATGTACTGGCCCTGGATCCAGTCGAGCTTCTTGGGGTCGAAGGTGGCGGGGTTCTTGGACACGTGGTCGAGAGAGAACTCGTGGGCCAGGACGTCGCGAGGAATGATGGTGGTCTCGCCATCCAGCGCCCAGCCCAGGAGCGCCAGGTAGTTCACGAAGGCGTCCGGGAGGTAGCCGGCGTCGCGGTACTCCTCCACGGAGGTGGCCCCATGGCGCTTGGAGAGCTTCTTGCCGTCTGGCCCCAGGATCATGGAGATGTGCGCGAAGACGGGGGTCGGCGCCCCCAGGGCCTCGTAGACCATCACCTGGCGCGGCGTGTTGGACAGGTGGTCGTCCCCGCGGATGACGTGGGTGATGCCCATGTCGGCGTCATCTACCACCGTGGCGAAGTTGTAGGTGGGCGTGCCGTCGGAACGGAAGATGATGAAGTCGTCAAGCTCCCGGGCGTTGAAGATCACGTCGCCATGCACGGCGTCGTGGATGGCGACGTCGCCGCGGCCGTCGGGGACCTTGATGCGGATGGTGTAGGGCTCGCCGGCGTCAACGCGCCGCTGCGCATCGGCGGGGTCGATGCCTCGGCAGCTGCGCTGGTAGCCCTGGAAGGGATCATGGCGCTCCTCGGCAGCCTTCCTGTCTGCGGCAAGCTTCTCGGCCGAGCAGAAGCAGTAGTAGGCCCTGCCCTCCGAGACGAGCCTCTGTGCCGCGTCACGGTAGGTGTCCAGGCGGTCCGTCTGCTTGTAGGGGCCGCAGGGGCCACCCACATCGGGGCCCTCGTCCCAATCAAGCCCCAGCCAGCGCATGGCCCGCAGGATGACCTGGGTGTTCTCCTCGGTCGAGCGGGTGGGGTCGGTGTCGTCGATCCTCAGGATGAACGTGCCCTTGTGCGCGCGGGCGAAGGCCCAGTTGTAGATGGCGGTGCGGGCGCCCCCCACGTGCAGCTTGCCCGTGGGGGAGGGCGCGAAGCGAACACGGACGGGCCTGGTGTCTTCGGAGCTCAAGATGGTGCCTCTCGATTCGTGGCCTGTGCTGAACGGTCCCAGTATAGACGCTGCCCCTCCCTCCTCCCAGCGGTCATGGTTTTTGCGGAGGGGCCCCTCGATGACCTGCATCCTCGCGGTACTTGCGTCGCCTACATGAAGGAGGTCCTCTCGAGGTTTCGCTCGACCCACTCGTTCATGCGTACGACGGGCTTGCGCAGTACGAGGCCGAGAAGCAGCGACGGCACCAGGAAGAGCGCCAGGGCGCCCATCGAGAGCCAGAAGTCCGCACCCCAGAGGCCGGCTATCGCGGCGCGTAGCGCCGACTCGGCGTGGACGAACGGCAGGAACGGGTAGAGCACCTGGAAGAAGGGGGGCAGCATCTGGAGGGGGAAGGTTCCGCCGGATCCCGCCACCTGGATGACCATCAAGACGACCGCGATGGCCTTGCCCACGTCGCCAAACGATGCCGTCAGCGCGTAGACGATGTTGACGAACACGATGGACGCGAACCAGCCCGCGAGCAGGAACAGCCACGGGTGGACGCACTGGATCCTGAGGAAGAACAGGTCGCCCAAAAGCACGAGCGATGACTGCATGAGGCCTATGACCAGGAAGAACGCGAGACGGCCGAAGTAGGCGTGGCGCGGCCTCGCACCCGTCTCCCTGAGCGCCTCCCCGGAGGGCGCGATGCGCACGAGCGCGCAGAGCACGACGCCTCCGATCCAGACGGCGAGCGTGCTGTAGAACGGCGCCATGGCAGACCCGTTGTTGGCGACGGGGAAGACGGCGTTTCTGCTGACGTTCACGGGCGATGAGATGAACGACGCGAGGTCGCCGGCATCTGCCGAGAGAATGGCCCTGACCTGGCCGACGTCATCGGACGCGAGCGCCTGGGAGACGTGCGCCCTCAGGTCGTCGAGCCTACCTGCCGAGACGTCGAGCCTGTCGGCGGCATCGCCCAGGGTGTCCTCGATTCCGGCGAGGCTGCTGTCGGCAGACCCCGCAGCGGCGTCGAGCGACCCCAGCGTCTGCCTGAGATCCCCTCCGACGTCCGAGACGTCCCGCGCCGCGCCGTCTATGGAGTCGGCGAGGTTGGAGAGCCTGCCCTTGAGCGTCGCCTCGTAGTCCGTCTGGACCTGGGCCAGGTCGGTGCGCGCCTTGCCGACGAGTGCGCCCAGCTCCTGGCGTGCCTGCGTGGCGTCGGCCTTGTCCTGGGATATCTGGTCCATGACCCCCGATATGCCGCTCGAGAGCTCGTCGGCGCGTTGCGTGGCGGACTCCAGGCTCGAGGCAAGGTCACCCGTCGCCTGCTCCGCCCGCTTGAGCGCCAGGTAGAGTGGCGACCCCTGGTTGGCAACGGCGTCCAGGGCCGCAACGAGGGCGTCATGTGTCGCGCGCGTTTGCTGGGCTGCGTCGCGAAGCCCCTGTGCACGCTCGTCCGAGATCGTCTTGACGTCGGCAAGGCTGTCCACGAGCTTGTCACTCTGCCCGTCGGCAACCTCGAAGGCCTTGTCGATGGCGTCCGAGACGGAGTCGATGCCCCCCTCGCCCGTCCGGATGGCATCGTTGACGGATGCGGTGGCGCCGTCCAGGGCTCCGCCCAGCCCACGCACGCCGCTGGCGGCGTCGCCCAGAGCCAGGTTCGCATCGAGCGCCGACGAGAGCGAGGTGTCGATCAGCCTCGACGAGTCCCCCAGCAGGGTTCGGGTGGACGAGACGAGCGTGGCGTAGCCCCTCATTGCGGCGCCCGTCGAGCGCAGGGCCCCGGCACTGTCGGCGACGGCGCTGTCCAGCTGGCGCGCGACGGACGCGAGCTGGTCGTCGTCCAGGTAGTCATCCAGGTCCGAGAGGGTCGAGGCACCCACCTCGAAGACGGCGTCCGCGAAGGTCTCGTCGATGGTCTGCCGAACGGAGCTCGAGGCCTTGCTCGTGACGATCGACGCGATGGCGTTCTCCTTCTCGTTGCCATAGAAGAGCACCTGCGGGCGATGCGGGTCGGACGAGAGCACGGTCATCATGTCGGCGCTGAAGTCCTTCGGGATCACGATGGCGGCATAGTACTCCCCGCTCCTGACGCCCTCGACGGCGTCGTCCTCGGACGTGACCGTGTAGCCGATCTTGTCGCTCGCGCGCAGCTTCGACACGACGCTCTCGCCTATGTTGACGCGCACGGGGACCAGCCTGCCGGAGTAGCCGGCGTCAGAGCAGGCAAGTGCGACCTTGAGGTTCCTTGTGTTGCCATAGGGGTCCCAGCTGCCGGCGATGTTGAACCAGGCGTAGAACGACGGTATGACGACCATGCCCACGCAGACGACCAGGCTGATGACGTTTCTGCAGACGTTGCGCGCGTCGCGTCGGATGAAGCTCCAGACCCTACTCATCCCCCTCGCCCCCCTTCCGCTCCCTGTTGCGTGTCGGGTGTCCTATCCTGCCGAGCACGTGGTCCCTCTCGTGGAGCATGACCTCGATCGGGGCGAAGGCGAAGACCTCCTGCCTGAGGCTGTCCCCAAGCATCTCGTAGAGCTCGTCCGTCGACTTGTCCGCCAGCCCCGTCTTGTCGCGCACGCGACTGTGGAGGTACTCGACCACGATCAGGAACGTACAGATGACGACCAGCGAGACGATCCAGAGGGCCAGGATTGCCATCTTGGCCTCGACGACGAACAGGAGCAGCAGCAGGGCGAGGGGAACGACCATCAGGGCCACGAAGCCCCTCCTCACGAGTATGGGGTACCTGAGCTCGAAGCTCGCCACCCGCGCCTGGAACGCCTCGCGATACTCCCCCGAGTTGGTGAGCGCCTTGATGATGGTCGTGAGCTTGAACTGCGCCTCGTCCATGCCCACACGCTCAGCTATCAGCAGGTCGGTCTCGGTGAGCCTGCGGTCGAAGAGGGCGTTGATGTTGAGCAGGTGCTTGCGCGCGCTGACGCCGATGAGCAGGGATGGGATCAGGTAGACGAGAAGCACGACCAGGTTGGCGGCGTAGTAGTCGCCATAGAAGCCGGCAATCGACTCGCGCATGGCGTTGATGCCGTAGGTGAAGGGGAGCCACGGGTGCAGGGCGCGGAAGAAGCCGGGCATCATCTCGATGGGGTAGGTCCCTGCGGACCCGGGGATCTGCAGCACGACGAGCAGGACCCCCAGGGCCTTGCCTATGTGCTTGAACGCGACGGAGAGCGCATAGATGAGGTTGACGTAGACGAAGGAGGCCACAAGGCCCGCGAGGACGAAGGCGACGGGGCTCTGGCACTGCACGCCGAGTGCGAGATCTCCCACGCAGCAGATGACGGCCTGCAAGAGGCCGATGCAGACGAGGAGCGTGCCGCGCCCGAAGTAGCCCTGCCAGGGCTTGTACTCGCCGACCCCCTCGCGGTCCACCTCCAGCTTATATATGGCGACCAGGACGAAGCCGCCCACCCAGAGCGCGAGGTTGGTGTAGAACGGCGCCACGCCGGAGCCATAGTTGGCGACGGGGAAGAAGCTCCGGCTCCGCAGCTCGACGGGGGAGGCCATGAAGTCGCCGATGCTCTGGGCGTCTGTGCCCACGAGCCTCTCGAGGTCCCCGAACGCTGCGGAGCTCTGTATGGCGGAGAGGTCGCCTGCAAGCGTCCCGAGCGTCCTGCCCGCGGCCGAGACGCTGTCCTTGGTGGAAGAGATGGTCCCGGTCGCCTGGTCGAGCGTAACATCCAGCTGGACCATGACGCCGTCTGCCTGGGAGAGCAGCGGGGCAAGCCCGTCCGCCGAGCTTGACAGGCGCTCACCGGCCCCGGCGAAGTCGTCGAGTGCGCCGGACATCTGGGGCAGGGTGGTGGTCAGGAGCGTGCTCTGGGCGGACGAGAGCGTGGCGGCACCGTCCTGGATGGCACCGTCGACCGAGCCGGACAGCCCCTCGATGGCGGAGCTGCCGGCCTTGATGCCGTCCGAGACGCCCTGCGCCCGGTCAAGTCGCGAACCCTGGTCGCTCCGGAGCTTTGAGAGGAGCCCGTCCACGTCGTCGAGGGCGGCCGCGACGTCTTGGATCCTCGCTGCGAGCGCGGGGTCCGACACGAAGGGCAGCACGTTATCGACGAGCTCGTGCTGCACGTCGGAGATCTGCTGCTGGACCTGCTGGGCCTCGGCGAGGGCGGCGCGAGAGGAGGCTATCGAGGAGTCCACCTTCCCCTGGGCGAATCCTATGGTCCCCGCAGCCTTCCCTATGTCGTAGTTTGCCTGGGAGGACAGGTCGGAGAGCGTGCCCGATCCGCTTGCGAGCGCACCCGAGAGCCGCGTGGCGAGGGCGTTGGCGTCGCTGCGGGTCTGTCCGAGCCCGTCCAGCGCGTCGCGCAGGCTCCCTGCGACCTTGCCGCTGCTTTGGGAGAGGTCAGAGAGGGTCTGCCGTGCGCTCGCGACGGACGTGCGCGCCTCGGCCACGGTCTTGTCGGCGTCGTCCAGGAGGGAGCACAGCCTGTCGAGGGATGTCTGCACGTCGCGTACGTCGCCGAGGGCGCCGTCCAACGAGGAGTCCGCATCGCCCAGCACACCGGTGGCCTTGGATATGACCTTCTCGGACACGGTCTTGCTGACGGTGCCGACGAACCCCTCGTTGACCTGGGCCTCCAGGGTGGTCGCGCCGGTGTCGGTGACCTTGGGCGCGACGGCATTCGCCTTCTCGTTCACGTAGTACGCTATGTCGCCCTTGCGCACGTCGCCGTCGAGCACGTCGGCGAGGGATGCCGTGAAGTCGGGCGGTATGACGAAGGCGGCGTAGTAGTCTGCCGCCCTGACGCCATCGAGGGCCTCCTGCTCGCCCACGAAGGTCCAGCCCAGCTGGCCATTCTCCTTGAGCTCCCCAACGATCATGTCGCCCGCGTTGATGGGTCCCAGGCCTGCGACCTCCGCCCCCTCGTCCTCGTTCACGACGGCGACGGGCACCGTGCTCGTGTTCTCGTACGGGTCCCAGTTCGCCACGATGTTGAACCAGGCATAGAGGGAGGGTATGAGGGCGACGCCAAGGGTGATGACGATGGCGACGGGGTTGCCCGCCAGGCGTCTCACGTCCCGGCGGAAAATCTTGAGTACCGTGCGCACGGAGGTGCCTCCTTGGGTCCTGACCAGGGTCACCGAAGCTGTGACCACGAGACTATATCCCAAGTCGGCCAATTTTGAATGAAGTTCAAAAAAATCTGACGCGTATGTGAAAAACGGAGGATAGAGACATGGTATATGCGTGATGAAGACAGGCGTAATCCTGCTCGTATAGAGTGAATGCTGATTTCGAATCAAGGTCGACATATTTTGAATGGGTGCTATCATTGCGACGGGTCGTCGCACAGTGAAGGGTTGGGACGTGAGCCTCGTGAGAGAGTCAGCTGCCAAGCAGGCCACCACAGAGATCGTGGGGGAAGTCCGTTCGGCGCGCAAGGTCGCCCACGCGGCCCTCGAGACTCGGCTCGTCCGACAGCATGTGCGCCTCCATGGGCCCTCGAAGACTCGCAAGGGACAGGCGACGCGCGATCGCATCATGACTGCGGCCGGCGAGCTCATGATCGAGCACGGCGGCACCGACTTCCAGATGAGCGAGGTCTCGTCGCGCTGCCGCATGTCCAAGGGTGCCCTCTACTATTACTTTGCGGACAAAGACGAGCTGATCCAGGCCATCTTCTCGGCGGAGAGCGACGACCTGCTGGCCTCCATGGAGAAGCTCGTCTCGGAGGCCGCGACGGCCCGTGACGCGCTCTCGGGCCTCTGCGCGGAGTTCGGTCGTCGGCTGCGCACGGGGAGCCCGCTGGCGCTCGCCATGACGCGCGAGCTCGCCGGCACCAAGGACGCCGTCCTTCCCGACGTCAGCGGCAAGCTGTCTCGCACGATCACGATCATCGCCGCCCAGCTCGAACGTGCCAAGGCCGAGGGCATGGTTGCCCCCCAGGTGGACTCCGAGCTGGCGGCCTCGTACGTCACCGGCGGCTTTTTGGTGACCTCCCTGGTGTCGGCCGGCACGAACCGCCTCGCCGACAAGGACGCCCTCGCGGAGTCGCTGTTCGACCTCACGATGGGTGGCGTGGGGCTCCCCGGTGGGCATGCACGGGGGTAGGGCCATCCTGGGCGGCGGCATGTTTATGCGACGTCTGGAATGGGTACGTAGGGACTGCTCGTCAAGAGGCATCCCCAGGGATGCGTAGAGCTGAGGGACCGAGCCCTTTGAAGCTCCGGCAACCGCCGCCCACAGGCATGGTGCCAAGTCTCGGCAGGCCGCACGGCCTGGAAGACGGGGGAGGGCGTGTTCGCGACACGGAGGCCCCCTTGGATCCAAGGGGGCCTTTCCTCTTTCGGCCCCACGTCGGCGCCGGCGCGCCAGGGAGGAGCCACCATGGCCCACAAGAGCTACCTGTTCACCTCGGAGAGCGTGACCGAGGGTCACCCCGACAAGATATGCGACCAGATCTCCGATGCCGTCCTTGACGCCATCCTGGCCAAGGAGGCCAAGCTCGAACGCGACGGCTACGTCTCGCCGACGGGCGTGCCCGCCAAGCTCTCCGACGTCCGCGTCGCATGCGAGACCTTCGCGACGACCGGCACCATCGTCGTCATGGGGGAGGTCCGCACCCAGGCCTACGTCGACGTGCAGTCCATCGTGCGCGAGACGCTGCGTCACATCGGCTACGATCGTGCCAAGTACGGCTTCGACTGCGATACCTGCGGCGTCATCAACATGATCCACGAGCAGTCACCCGACATCGCCCAAGGCGTCGACGGCACCTTCGCCCGTGCGGACGACACGGACGAGGTCGACCGCATCGGGGCCGGCGACCAGGGCATGATGTTTGGCTATGCCGCAGACGAGACGGACGTGCTCATGCCCATGCCCCTCTACCTTGCCCAGCGCATGGCCCAGCGCCTTGCCGAGGTCCGCAAGGACGGCTCGCTGGCCTATCTGCGCCCAGACGGGAAGACCCAGGTGACCGTGCGCTACGAGGACGACCGTCCCGTCGAGGTCACGGCCGTCGTCGTCTCCACCCAGCACGCCGCGGACGTCGCGCTGAACCAGATTCGCGAGGACATGATAGGGCATGTCATCAGGCCCGTCCTCGAAGCCGAGGGCATCGGCTGGGATGCCGCGAGAATCTACGTCAACCCCACCGGCCGCTTCGTCGTGGGTGGCCCCATGGGTGACACCGGCCTCACGGGGCGCAAGATAATCGTCGACACCTACGGCGGCATGGGCCGCCACGGAGGCGGCGCCTTCAGCGGAAAGGACCCCACCAAGGTCGACCGCTCCGCCGCCTACGCCGCACGTTGGGTGGCCAAGAACGTCGTCGCCGCAGGGCTGGCCCACAGGTGCGAGATCGAGCTCGCCTACGCCATTGGAGTCAGCGAGCCCCTGTCGGTCATGGTCGACACCCAGGGGACGGGCACTGTCGCCGACGAGGTCATCGAGCGCGCCGTCGAGGGGGTCTTCGACCTTCGTCCCGGCGCCATCATCCGCGATTTGCGCCTACGCCGCCCCATATACGCAAAGACGGCAGCCTATGGCCACTTTGGTCGCGAGGACCCGGACTTCACCTGGGAGCGCACGGATCGCACCGAGGAACTCAAGGCCGCCGTCCGAGCCCTCGGGGCATAGCGGGGGCGCACGTGGCCTATGCCTCCGTCGTCGTCGACATCCCCGCACGGACGCTCGACCGCCCCTTCGACTATCTGATACCACCCTCGCTCGACATGACCGCTACGGTTGGCTCGACCGTGCTCGTGACGTTCTCGCACCGCGCCGCGGTGGGCTATGTGCTGTCGGTGTCGGATGAGCCGGCCCCGGGCGTCGACGCCGCCCGCCTGCGTCCCATCGAGCGCGTCCTGGCAGCGTCCGCCTTCGACGAAATCTCGGGTGGGGTTGCCCTGTGGATGGCGCGCGAGTACGCCTGTGCGCCGGCGGATGCCGTGCGTCCCTTCCTTGCGCCCGGGCAGACCGTGTGGGTCAGCCGTGCGGGCGAGGATGACCCCTGGGAGCTCGTCTGCGAACAGAGCGGCCCCGTCGACGAGCGTTGGGCGTCCCTCGTCGAGGGGGGGCCTGCCTTCGCGCCTCGCGCCAACGCCGTCCGCCAACGCCAGCTCCTCGAAGCGCTTGCCCAGGGTCCCGCGCGCGTGTCCGAGCTCAAGGCGACCCTCGGCCCGGTCACGGGCGCCCTCTCGGCGCTCGAGCGTCGTGGCGTCGTGCGCCTCGACGCGCGCCGCCGTGTGCGGGGAGGCCAGAAGGGGACGAGCCTCTCGAGTGCGCGTGCCCCGCGACCCGAGCGCCTCACTACCGGCCAACGCGAGGCCCTTGCCGCCATCTCCTCCGCGCGCAGGAGAGGCAGGGGGGACGTCGTCGTGGTCGATGGCGTGACGGGTTCCGGCAAGACGGAGGTCTACCTCGACGCCATAGAGGAGTCCCTGGCCGAGGGGACCGGCGCGCTCGTGCTGGTGCCCGAGATCTCCCTCACGGCACAGACCGTGGGGCGCTTCCGCTCGCGCTTCGGTGACGACGTCGCCATCCTGCACTCGCGCCTCTCGGTTGGCGAGCGCTTCGACCAGTGGGACCTCGTTCGCTCCGGTCGCGCTCGGGTGGTGGTGGGCGCACGCTCGGCGCTCTTCGCGCCCCTTCGCGACGTCGGTCTCGTGATCATCGACGAGGAGCACGAGTGGGCCTACAAGCAGGAGTCGCAGCCCCGCTACCATGCGCGCGAGGTCGCCGCCCGCATCGCCGCCATGCGCCATGGCGCCCTGGTGCTGGGTTCGGCAACCCCCTCGCTCGAAGCTCAGGCCCGTTGCCAGGCCGGCCGTTGGGGTGGCGTCAGTTGGCGGCGCGTCCAGATGCCCGAGCGCCCGGGCTGCGCCCAGCTGCCCACGGTCGAGGTGGTCGACATGACGCAGCAGTTCGCCAGCGGCAACCACTCCATCTTCTCGACCCCCCTCGTCACGGCGATCGAGGGGGTGGTGGAGCGTCGGGAGAAGGCCGTCCTGCTTCTGAACCGCAGGGGCTTTGCCAACTTCCTGATGTGCAGGGAGTGCGGTGCCGTGCCCGAATGCCCGCACTGCTCCTGTGCGCTCACCTACCATGAGCGCGGACACGTCCTCATGTGCCACTCCTGTGGCCGCTCGTGGCCCGCCCGCGCCTACCCGGACCCGTCGACGCGCTGCCCCAACTGCGGGAGCCGCTACATGGCAGCGTTCGGGGTGGGGACCCAGCGCGTCGAGGACGAGCTCGGGATGCTGGTGGGCGAGCGGGCCAGCATCGTTCGCATGGACGCGGACACCACCCGGGGCAAGGGCGACCACCAACGCCTGCTGGAAGCCTTCGACGGCGCGGAGTGCGCGGTCCTCGTGGGCACGCAGATGATCGCGAAGGGGCTGGACTTCCCCGAGGTCACGCTCGTGGGCGTCGTCAACGCGGACACCACGCTCAAGCTACCGGACTTCCGTGCCGCAGAGCGCACCTACGACCTCCTCGAGCAGGTTGCGGGTCGTGCCGGACGCGGCGGGGCGAAGGGGCGGGTCATTATCCAGACCTACTGGTCCGCCCATCCCGCCATCCAAGCGGTGCTCAGGCACGACCGCTCCCTCTTCGTCGACGCCGAGCTCGCCGACCGACGCGAGGGAGGCTACCCGCCCTTCGCGCGCCTGGCCAACGTGATCGCATGGGGGACGGACGGCGCCGCCGTCCGTCGCTGCATGGACGCCATCGCGACGGAGCTGCGCCGCCGTACCGCCGGGGCGAGCGCGCCCTGGGAGGTTCTGGGGCCCGTCGACTGCCTCAGGGCGCGCGTCAAGGATCGTGTGCGCAGGCATGTCCTGGTGAAGGCCCCCTCCGAGGCGGAGCTGGGGACGCTGCTCGCGTCCTGCGTGGGCGCCGCCGCTCCGCCGAAGGGCGTGAGCGTGGCCATTGACGTCGACGCCTACGACATGATGTAGTCCCTGCTCCCACTTCGGCCGCACCGCCGCAGGACCCCATTGCCCGTCTCCTGTGACCCGCTCGTGGGGTCTCGGTAGAGAGGGGGGTGCGCCGCAAGGACAAAACGTGCGCTGGGGTACCCTTTACGTCGTGAAACGATGACAGAAGGCAACGACGCGCGCCCGCGGCCGAGCCCCTTTGCGGCGGGCGCGCATGCGAGGAGATGCCATGAGCGCCTTTGAGGAAATTGTCACCGCGCCGGACGAGCGCCTGAGGACCGAGTGCGCCCCCATCGAGAAGATCGACAACAAGGTGCGCCTGCTTGCCAAGCGCATGCTCGAGGACATGTACGCCACCGAGGGCGTCGGTCTTGCCGCGCCTCAGGTGGGCGAGCTCGTCCAGCTGGTCGTCATCGACGTTGACTATGCGGACGGGAAGAGGAGCCCCTACGTCCTCGTCAACCCCAGGGTCGTCGTCGCGGACGGCGACGAGGTGGTCGGTTCCGAGGGCTGCCTCTCCTTCCCGGGCATCACCGTCCAGGTGAGCCGTCCCAGCCATGTGGTGGTGGAGGCCCTCGACCTCGACGGTGATCTCATGCGCTACGAGGCCCGCAACAACCTGCTTGCCGTCTGCCTGCAGCACGAGATCGACCACCTGCATGGCATCACCATGCTCGACCACCTCAGCCCCGCCCGCCGCGTCGCGGCCATGCGCGACTACCAGGAGGCCAAGGCCGCAGGCGCCCTTCCCGGCGACACCTCGACCGAGTAGGGGGTACGCATGCGCATCGTCTTCATGGGGACGCCGGACTTCGCCGTCCCCCCGCTGCAGGCCCTCGCCGCCGCTCACGAGGTCGCGCTCGTGGTGACCCGCCCGGATGCGGTGCGCGGTCGAGGCCGGCGGCTTGTGCCCTCGCCCGTGAAGGAGAAGGCCCTTGCGCTGGGACTTCCCGTGGTCGAGGCCACGCGCATCACCGACGAGCTCCTCGCTCGCATCCGTGCCCTCGCGCCCGACGTGATCTGCGTCGCGGCCTTTGGCTGCATCTTGCCTGACGAGCTCCTGTCCGCAGCCCCCTTGGGCTGCGTGAACGTCCATGGGTCACTCCTGCCGCGCTGGCGGGGTGCCGCGCCCGTCCAGCGCGCCATCCTCGCGGGCGACGAGCGCGCGGGCATATCGATCATGCGGGTCGTCCACGAGCTCGACGCCGGCGCCTATTGCCGCCAGGCCTCGGTCGAGGTGGGCGAGAGGGGCTGCGAGGAGCTCATGGGCGAGCTTGCGTCCCTTGGTGCGCGCGAGCTTCTCGGTGCGCTCGCGGACATGGAGGCCGGCATCGCCGTCTGGGTGGAGCAGGACGACTCTGAGGCCAGTTACGCAAAGAAGATCGCGAAGCAGGAGATGGGCCTCGACCCTGCCGCCACTGCCCTCGCCAACCGCCGTTGCGTGCAGGCATCCGGTGCCACCGCCCCGGCGCGCCTCTCCGTGGGTGGGTGCGGGTTGCGGGCGCTGTCCGCCCGCGTGGCGGGCGAAACCGCGAGCGATGTGGGCGACGTCGCGCCCGGACAGGTCGTGGCGCGCAAGGGGCGGGTGTTTCTGGGCTGCTCGGACGGCGCCCTCGAGCTTTTGCGCGTGAAGCCCGACGGCAGGCGCGAGATGGACGCCTCTGCCTGGGCCCAGGGCCTGCATGGCGATTGCGGCTGGGACCGGGCATAGCGTGGCGGCCATCACGCCCGCCCGTCGCGTTGCCGTGCGGCTCCTGCGCGACCAGCGCGTGCGAGACGGCCGCTCCCGCGAGCTCCTGCGCTCCTCCGATGCGCTGTCTGCCCTCGACGAACGCGACCGTGCGCTTGCGACGCGCCTGGTCCTGGGCGTGGTGGCGTCCCGTGGTGCGCTCGACGCCGCCATCGACTCCCACCTCCGTCCGCACTCCCACCTCGAGCCCAAGGTCCGAGACGCCCTGCGCCTGGCCTCCTTCGAGCTCATGTACCTGGATACGCCCCCCTCGGCTGCCGTGAGCCAAGGGGTCGAGCTGGTGCGCCTGGCCAGCCGCCGCGCGGCCGCCCTCGCCAATGCCGTCCTCCGTCGCGTGGCCGAAAGGGACGCACCGTCCGCCGCCGCGGCCCGTGCGCGCGTGGTAGCGGACGACTGCTCCCTGGAGGACCTTGCGCTTACGGCCGCCCTGCCCATCTGGCTGGTCCGCGCCCTCGTGGCATCGCGCGGCGAGAGCTTCGCCCGCCAGCTCGCCCTCTCGCTCGCCGATCCCGCTCCCGTCTACGTTGTGGGCAACGCCGCCCGCGAGGACGCCACGGTCACGCGGGCCCTGCTGTCCGCCGCCGGCCTTGGGCCGCTTCCGACGGGCCTGCCTGCGTCCTTCGAGCTCGCCCACCCCTCTGGCCTCGCCCGTTCGGACCTGGTGGGAGGCGTGCGCGCCGTTCCGGCGGACCTCGCCTCCCAACTCGTCGCGCTGATCGCGGCACCCGCCCCAGGGGGGTCCCTGCTCGAGGTGGGGCAGGGCCGTGCCACCAAGACCATCCTCCTGCAGGGCGCAGCCCTGCGCGGGGGAGCGTCGGCAGACATCGTCTCGGTCGAACTTGAGACCGGAAAGCTGCGCCTCGCCAGAGAGCGCCTTGCACGCGCGGGGCTTTCCGACCACTGCCGCAGCCTCTCCCTCGACGCGCGGCGCCTGTCCGACGACGACATCCCCGCAGAGCTGCGCCGTGCCTTCGGGTGCGTGTTCGTGGATGCCCCCTGCTCGGGCGCGGGCACGCTGCGCCGCCATCCGGAGATCGCCTGGTCGCTTGATTCGACTGCCGCCCTGGGCACGCTACCCACCCTGCAACTGCAGATCCTGTCGGCGGCTTCCTCCCGCGTCGCTCTCGGGGGCAGCCTCGTCTACTCGACCTGCTCGCCCCTCGTGTCGGAGGACGAGTCCGTGGTCAGGGCCTTCCTTGCCAGCCCGGCGGGCCAGGGCTTCTCGGTCGTTCCCGTGGCCTCGGCACCAGGTCTGTCGAATGCCGGGGCCACGGCCGCGCGGCTGGTCGCAGAATCCATGAGTGCCGAGGGCTTCTTCGTGGCCCGGCAGCTTCCGGGCTCGCATGACGCGCACTTCTGCGCACGGCTCGTGCGCAAAGGGGAGTAGAGCGGGGAAGCGGTGCTTCGGAAACGGTGTGCCGGGCACGAGCGAGAGGACCTATTCCCTCTTTCCGCGTTGGTCGGTGTTGTAGAAGCCCGAGCCAGAGAACACGATGCCAGAAGGCGAAAACGCACGCTCTGCCCTCTTGCCGCACTTGGGGCAGGTGACCTTGGGGTGTGCGCTCATGGGATGCTCGACCTCGAAGACCTCCCCGCAGGAGCCACACTTGTAGTCGTAACGAGCCATTTTCCCTCCGTAGGTGCCTTGAACATGAAACATGGCCTCGCGGCCACGTCACCTACTGTACCCAACGCATGCACCTCCGGACGCCGCACTCGTCCCCATATGGCTGTTATCATGGAATCTGCTTGTGCCGTGCCCGCGTCACCAAGGAGCCCCCATGCCCATCAAGGCCGCCATCTTCGACTGTGACGGAACGCTGGTCGACTCCATGCCCCTGTGGCATGACGTGACGGTCGAACTGCTGCGCCGCCACCATGTCGCCGACGCCGAGGAGGCGTTCGTCCGCACCGAGTCGCTCCCCATGGTCGAGATGTGCCATGCCTTCCACGACGAGTGGGGCGTTGAGGCCGAGGGCGAGGAGCTGGTGCGCGAGCTGGTCGATATGGTCCGCGAGGGGTATCGCAGCCGGGTTAGCCTGCTGCCGGGCTGCCGGGCGTTTCTGGACGAGCTGGCGTCTGCGGGCGTCCGCATGGTCGTCGCGTCGTCGACGGCTCCGGAGGAGCTCTCCGTCGCGCTATCGGCGCAGGGGGTCGACGGCTACTTCGAGCGGGTCTTCTCCACGGGAGGCCCCATACGCAGCAAGGACTACCCGGACATCTGGGAGCTGGTCCTGGACTACCTGGGCACCGACCCGGCTGACACCTGGGTCTTCGAGGACGCCCCGTTCGGGATGCGGACGGCCCGATCGGTCGGCGCCAACACCGTCTGCCTGTTCAGCCCACACGGGGACCGCGACCTTGCGGCCTGCGAGCGCTACGCTGACATACTGGTCCACAGCTACCACGAGCTATCGCTCGCCCTGCTGGACGACTACGCCCGTCCGCCGCAAGCGTCCCCCTCGGCCCACCCTCGCCTCGCGCCGCTTCGCGTCCTCGTCGTGGGCGCCTCGCCCGAGCGCCCGTCTTCGGCGCTGCTCCGCTCCCTGGCCGCCAGTACCGACTACGTCATCGCCGCCGACGCCGGGGCCGACGCGCTGCGCTCCTGTGGCATCGCCCCCGACGTCTTCTGCGGCGACGCCGACTCGGCAACGGGCGAATCGGCTGCGTGGGCCCGCTCGGTCGCCCGTGCGGACATAGAGTTTCCCTCCGAGAAGTACGCGACCGACCTCGCCCTCGCCATCTCCTGCGCCCGCCATGAGGCCGCTCGACGCAACGCGCGGCTGGAGCTCACGCTGACCGGCGTCACGGGCGGCAGGCCCGACCACGCCCTTGCCGTCGTGGGTCAGCTCGCGCGGAACGCTGACGCCTCGCCGCGCATCGTGGAGGACGGCTTCGAGTGCCGACTGCTCAGCCCCTCTGGCACTGCGTGCTGGGAGCTGGGTGGGGCCCACGTGCCAGCCGCCGGGGTCGAGGGGACGCTCTTCTCGGCCATTCCCGTGGCAGAGGGGACCATGCTCTCCGAGCGGGGCTTCAAGTGGGAGCTGGATCATCGTGAGCTGCCCCTTCTGGGGGATGAGGGAATCTCGAACGTGGTCACGTCCGCGACGGCCAGCGTCGAGTGCCATGCCGGCGCAGTTGCGGCGTTCCTGTTGGCATAGGTTGTTGGCGTAGCCTGCAGAGCCAAAAAAGAGGCCCCGAAGGGCCCCTCGCGAGTTCATGGTATGCGTGCTAACGGGTGGCGCTTAGCTGCGGCGCAGCCGCGCCGGGTCACGCCGCAGCTACGCCTGCTCGGCGGAACGCGCGACCTTGCCGCTCTTGAGGCAACGGGTGCAGACGTTCTTCTTGACGGCCCTGCCGTTCTCGAAGACGGTGACGCGCTGGATGTTGGGCTTGAACTTGCGGGTGACGGTGCGGTGGGAGTGGCTGATTGAGCGACCAGCAACGGCGTGCTTACCGCAGATATCACAGACCTTCGACATGTTTACGACCTCCAATGGTGGCGCAAGGGCGCCGAAATTTCCAAAGTGCCGTGTAAATATAGCACAGGCCCTCGCGTGCGCAAGCAATATGCGGCCCTTCCTGTGGTGGTTTGGTGGGGAGTTCTGGAGGGGTGGTGGCGTGCCGCCCATCGTGGGGCGTGCGCTACAATGGCAAGGATTCATGCTCCGGTCGCCTCGCGCGGCCTACGAGAGGAGAAGACATGGCACATGCCGTTCCCGGAACCCTCAAGGTGTCGAACGACTGCATCGCCGACCTGGCTGGCTACGCCGCTCTCGAGTGTTACGGCGTTGTGGGCATGGCCGTCACGGACCAGCAGGAGGGCGTCGCACGCCTGCTGCCGACCTATCGCCTGCGCAAGGGCATTGGCGTCACGGCCGAGGGCGACCACGTGGTCGTTGACCTGCATGTAGTGGTCGAGCAGGGGGTCAACATGTCATCCGTCTCCGGCAACCTCGTGAGTTCCGTCAAGTTCATCCTGAGGCAGATCGCCGAGCTCGACGACGTGGAGGTTCTCGTCCACGTCGAGGGCATGCGTACCCACTAGGCGCCCGCCCGGCGTCCCCGCCCACAACCCCGTAAGGAACCGAGGTCCACCAAATCATGATTGCCAACGTCGTTCGTAACTGCTTCCCCGTGGCCGCCCAGGTCGTCGCGGACAAGGCCGACGAGATCAACAAGCTCAACGTCTTCCCCGTCCCCGACGGCGACACCGGCACCAACATGTCGCTGACCCTGGGCACCGTCGTCAAGGAGATCGAGGCGCTTCCCCAGGGAGCATCCATGGATGACATCGCCAAGGCCATCACCCACGGTTCCCTCATGGGCGCGCGCGGCAACTCGGGTGTCATCACCAGCCAGATCCTGCGCGGCGTTGCCGAGGGCCTCGCCTCCTCCAAGGGTGCCCAGGCCACCACGGCAGACATCGCCTCGGCGCTGCGCAACGGCGTGAAGGTCGCCTTCAAGGCCGTCCGCAAGCCGGTCGAGGGCACCATCCTCACCGTCCTCAGGGACGTATCGACCAAGGCGGACCAGATGGAGAGGGCCAAGGCAACCCCTCAGGAGACCCTCGACGCCATCGTGGTCGAGGCCTATGAGTCCGTGGCCCGCACGCCGGACCTCCTGCCCGTCCTCAGGGAGAACGGCGTCGTGGACTCCGGCGCCTTCGGCCTGGCCACCTTCATCGAGGCCTTCGTGAACGCCTACAACGGCAAGGCCGGCGAAGTCTCCGACTTCAGGACCACCGTCGACTCCGAGGGTGCCAAGGCCCAGGTCGCAGGTGTCGTCGACATCGAGATCAACGAGGACTGGGAGGGCTCCGAGTTCCGCTACTGCACCGAGTTCCTCTTCCACGCGGACAGCCCCGACTTCGACGAGTCCGCCAACCTCAAGTACCTCTCCTCCATGGGCGACTGCGAGCTCCTGGTTGGCTCCAATCCCGACTACAAGATCCACGTCCACACCAACCGGCCGGACCGTGTGCTGCGCCACATGCTGCACCGCGGCCAGATCTTCAACGTGTTCGTCCACAACATGGACCTCGAGGCGCAGGAGCGCACCGAGTCCATCCGCGAGGACAAGCAGGCCGCTTCCGGCCCACGCAAGCCGCTGGGCTTCGTCGCCGTCGCCGCAGGCAGCGGTCAGGCCGACATCCTGCGATCGCTCGGTGTCGACGTCATCGTGTCCGGTGGACAGACCATGAACCCCTCCACGGCGGACATCCTGGGGGCCATCAAGGAATGCAACGCGGAGGGCGTCATCGTCCTGCCCAACAACGGTAACATCCGCATGGCCGCCGAGGCCGCCGTCAGCGCCTGCGAAGGCGTCCGCGCCGCCGTCGTCCCGACCAAGACCGTCCTGCAGGCGTTCGCGGCCATGTTCGCCGCTGATCCCGAGGGGGAGCTCGACGCCAACGTGGACGAGATGAGCGATGCCATCGCCCAGATCCGCGACGGCGAGATCACGACCGCCGTGCGCGACTCCGCCGCCGCAGACGGCACGCCCATCCACTCCGGTGACGTCATGGGCATCGAGGGCGGGTCCATCGAGGTCGTCGGCAGTGACGTGGAGCAGGTCACCATCGAGGTCATCAACCGCATGCAGGCTGAGGAGGAGGGTGACACCCTCACCATCCTCGCTGGCTCCGACCTCGACGACGATGCCTTCCAGCACCTGCTGTCCGCCATCGAGGAGGCCCAGCCTGACCTCGAGGTCGACGCGCACCGCGGCGAGCAGCCCCTCTATCCGGTCGTCTTCTCTATCGAATAGCCGGACGGCTTTTCGGGCTGTGGGCAGCGTCCCCACAATCGCAGAGGTCGGCGAGCGCCTGAGCAGGACCGTCTCGCTCGATGACGACGTCGCACGCCTGAGGTACGTCTCGGGCGCACGCCGCGACGCCCTCCTGCGCGTGGGCGTCCCGACCGTCGGCGCGCTCCTGCACCATATGCCCCATCGCTACCTGGACTTCAGTTGCGTCACGGACATCGCGCGCGCAGACGTGGGGGACGAGGCCACCGTCGTGGCCGTGGCAGACAGGGTCCAGCTCAAGCGCCCCCGGCCGCGCATGCAGGTGGTCGAGATCTTCGCCCTGGACGCCACGGGCGTCATGCAAGTGAGCTTCTTCCGCCAACCGTGGATTGCCGAGCAGGTCAAGGAAGGGGACCGCATCGCCCTCTCGGGCAAGGTGACCTTCGGGTACGGCTTCAAGCAGATGAGGGCCCCCCTCCTCGAGGTTCTGGGTCCCGAGGACGACAGCGCGGACTTCGCGCGCATCCTGCCCGTCCATCCCGTGGCCGAGGGCATCACGGTGCCCTGGATGCGTCGCATCGTCTCGGCGGCCCTGGCAGATGCCGGTGACGTCTGCGACTTCATGCCCTCTCAGCTCCTTACAGGGCACAGGCTCATGGGCGAGGCACGGGCGCTGCGTGCCATCCACTTCCCGCGAACCCTCGCCGAGAGGGACGGCGCTCGCAGACGCCTCGCCTACGACGAGCTGCTCTGCCTCCAGCTCGCCCTCGTCGCGCGACAGCGCATCGAGCTTCGTGGCATAGAGCCCACCTGCCATGTGACCTCCGGACCCAGGATGCGCTCACTTCTCGAACAGCTTCCCTTTGCCCTGACCGACGAGCAGCGCCAGGCGGCGGATGACATCCTGGCCGACATGGCGGCACCGCGGGTGATGGGCCGTCTGCTCCTGGGAGACGTCGGCACGGGCAAGACCGTCGTGGCGGCCCTGGCCCTGGCCGCCGTTGCCGACAGCGCCACGCAGGCGGCCATGATGGCGCCCACCTCCGTGCTGGCGCGCCAGTATGCCGAGAGGCTCGGACCGCTGCTGGACGCAGCGGGCATCAGCTGGGGACTGGTCACGGGGGCGACCGCCCCCGAGGAGCGGGCCGCCCTCGCGCACGGCGTCGCGGACGGTACGGTGACGGTAGTCTTCGGCACGACGGCGGTCCTCTCGGACGACATGGACTTCTCCCGCCTCACGCTCGTCGTGATCGACGAGCAGCATCGCTTCGGAGTGGGACAGCGCACGAGGCTGCGCCGCAAGGGCGCGGCGGCGGACCTCCTGGCCATGACGGCCACCCCTATCCCGCGTACGCTCGCGCTCTCCGTATACGGCGACATGTCGTGCTCACGTATCCGTCATCGACCCTGTCCGGGCGCAAGCATCGAGACGCATTGCATTGCCCCCGAGAGCCTGGACCTTGCCTTCGGGGCCATCCGCGAGGCGGTGGCGGTGGGGCACCAGGCGTACGTGGTCTGTCCGCTCGTGGACGAGCGCGACGACGGCTCCGAGCTGGACGACGTGCCCGAGCGGGAGCGCTCCGGCGCCACGGGCGCCCATGCCGCCACCCAGGTCGCCTCGGACCTCTCCCGCACGGCGCTCTCGGGGCTCAGCCTGGACCTTCTGACCGGGCGCATGGGTTCCCAGGAGAAGGACGAGGCCATGGAGAGGTTCCGTGCGGGCCGCACCGACGTGCTCGTCTCGACCACGGTCATCGAGGTGGGCGTGGACGTGCCCAACGCCACAGTGATGCTGGTGCTCGACGCGGACCGCTTCGGCCTGGCCACGCTCCACCAGCTGCGGGGTCGCGTGGGTCGCGGGGACAGCCCGGGCGTCGTGTACCTCTCCTGCGCCGCGCGCAAGGGCACGCCCGCGCGCAGGAGGCTCGCCGCGCTCGAGGCCACCTCCGACGGCCTCGAGCTCGCCGAGCTTGACCTCAGGCTGCGCCATGAGGGGGAAGTCCTGGGGTATCGTCAGAGCGGTGGCCCCACGCTCAAGGCAAGCGACCTCGTCGCCGACGCCGACCTCGTCGAGTGGGCGCACGAGGACGCGCGCAGGATCGCCGAGGAGGACCCCACGCTCTCCTCGGATCGGCTCGCCCCGCTCGCATACGAGGTGACGCATCGCTTTGGAGCCTATTTCGAGGAGGTCGAGCAGGCATGAGGATCGTGGGGGGGAGATGGCGGTCGCATCCCCTTGAGGCACCGCAGGGTCGCGACGTGACGCGGCCCACCACCGACCGCCTGAGGGAGTCCATCGCATCCATGCTGCTGAGCGCGTTTTGCCTGGACCTCTCGGACGTCTCTGTGCTCGACGCCTTCGCCGGCTCGGGGGCCGTCGGCCTCGAGCTGCTTTCGCGCGGGGCCCTGCGCTGCACCTTCGTGGAGCGCGATCGCCGAGCCGCCGCGCGCGTGCGCCGCAACTGCGAATCCGTAGGCGCCTCTCCCGAGGAGGCCTGCGTCGTGTGTGCCGACGCGCTCTCCCTCGCGCGCAAGGGTACCCTCGCCGGGGGACCCTTTGCGCTGGTCGTCCTCGACCCACCCTACGCGCTCGAGGCATCCGCCGTGGCGCGCATGGTCGAGGACCTCGACGCGCACGGGCTTCTCGCGCCAGGGGCCCTCGTGCTGTACGAGCATGACAGGAGGCGCGCGTCCCTCCCGCTTGCGAGGATGCGGACCGTCAAGGAGAGGACGCATGGCATCACGACGGTCACGTTGCTTGGCAGGGGAGGAACCGATGAGTGACACCAAGGTCGACCACGTCGTCATACCCGGCACCTTCGACCCGGTGACCTATGGCCACCTCGACGTCGTCAAGCGCGCCCATAGGATGTTCCCGCGCGTGACGGTGGGGGTCGCCGCCTCTGCGACCAAGCACGGCACGGGCCCCGTCTTCTCGCTCGAGGAGCGCGTCTGCATGATCGAGGAGGCGCTCGACGAACTCGCGCTCGCGGATGCCGTCGACGTGAGCCCGTTCTCGGGGCTTCTGGTGGACTTCTGCCACGAGGTCGGCGCGCGGGGCGTGGTCAAGGGCCTGCGCGCCATGACCGACTTCGAGTACGAGCTGCAGCAGGCGGACCTCAACAGCCATATGGCTCCCGACCTGGAGTCGATCTTCGTCATGAGCAGCCCCGAGTACGGCTACGTGTCGTCCTCGATCGTCCGCGAGATGGCCTCCCTGGGCGCGGACGTGTCGTTCCTGGTGCCAAACGTGGTGAGTGAGCGGCTCCGGGAGCGCTTTGGCATGTAGCTGCACGCAATCTGCTAACATGGCTGCGATGCGGCCTGAGGCACACGGGAGGGCGGCAGCAGGTCGCACGTTGTAGCGAAAGGAGACCCGTATGCAGCCGGGTGAGGAGATCGAGAGCCTGATCGGCGAGCTCGAGCAGATAGTGAGCGAGGGAAAGAGCCCGTTTGCCAGCGGCGCGGGCAAGAAGATCGTCGACGCCCAGGACATATACGAGATCCTCGACGAGATCCGTCGCGTCTTCCCCCAGGAGTTCGCCGATGCGCGGCGCATCGTCAAGGAGGAGGCGGAGACGCTCGAGCACGCCCAGCTGCAGGCCGACTCCATCATCGCCGACGCCCAGCAGCAGGCCATGATCCTCGCGGGTGACCAGGAGGTCGTGCGCCTCGCCCAGCAGCAGGCCGATGACATCCGCGACAAGGCCGCGCAGTACGAGCGCGACACGCGCTACAACGCCGAGGAGTACGCGGACACCGTCCTGGCGCACCTCGAGGACAACCTCAAGTCGCTGACCAACTCCGTCAGCCGCGTGCGCCAGACGCTGGACGAGAACTCCGGGCCGCGCAACCAGACCAACAACGTCCCCTGGTAGGTACCTTGCAGAGCGTGGTGGCCATACTCGACGAGCGTCTCGAGGGCGCGGGTGACACCCTCGCCCTGGCGGGCCACCTGGACGAGAGGGGCTATGAGCTGGGCGGGCACCGCTTCTCGCTCCCTTTGGGCCTCGACTACGACCTGGTCCTCACCAACGCGGGCGAGGGCATCCTCGCGACTGGCATCCTCCAGGGCCATGTCGTGGGCACCTGCGACCGCTGCCTGGGCACGGCAGAGTTCGACGTCGCGGGCGAGGTGGACGAGTACTTCCTCTTCAAGGCCCCCGACAGCCCCGAGGGCGGGGCGGCTGCAGGGGAGGAGGACGAGGTGGACTACGCGCTCGTCGGCGCGGACCACAGCATCGACCTCACGGACGCGCTCGAGTCCGCGCTGCTGATGGACACCCCCTTCGTCGTGCTCTGCCGCGAGGACTGCAAGGGCCTCTGCCCCGTCTGCGGCGAGAACCTCAACGAGGTCGACTGCGGCCATGCTGCTCAGATCGAGGAGCGCCGCGCGCAGGAGCGCCTCGAGGGCAGCCCGTTTGCTGCACTCAGGATCCTCAAGCTCGACGACACCGAGCACAGTGCCGGGGGCGATGTCGAGGGCAATGCCGGAGGCGAATCCTAGGGCGTTGGGCCGTGGCCTGTGACAGCTGCGCCCCGTGCACACGATTTCAAAACGTGTGCACGGGGCGTTTCGTGACCTGGGCAAATGCCGACGGCGTGCATGTGATTTCAAAACGTGTGCACGCCGTCGTCCAGCTGCCTGTCCCAGACGCCCGCCGCCCACCTTGGCGGCCCGTCTCCGGAGCACGCCCGCTGCCCGTCACCTGAGCCAGCCACCTGTCGGCCATGCCTCATTGTCTTGCCAGCACACGCCATCATGCAGGTGTGCCGTGTAGAATTTTCTGTCAACGCCCACGGGCTCGACGGGCATGGTATAGTCTCTTCTCGTGTGTTCGCAGGAAGACCTCCCAGGCGTTGGTCCGCCTGGCGTTAGGTGAGTCTAAGAGAGGTTCATGATGGCAGTTCCCAAGCAGAAAAAGGGCCGCGGCGCAACGCACACTCGCCGCTCGGCCAACAGCAAGCTCGCCGCTTCGGCTCGTTCCGTGTGCCCGCAGTGCGGCGCCCCCAAGCTTCCGCATCACGTGTGCCCCAACTGCGGCTACTACAAGGACCGCGAGGTCGTTGTCACCGAGTAGCAATCACAATGAACGTGGCCGAGGAGGCCGGTCCCTCCGGGGGTCGGTCTCCTTTTCGTGTCGAGCGGCACTGCCGCCCAGGCTGGAGGAGAAATGACAACCATCTGCGTCGACGCCATGGGAGGGGACGAGAGGCCCGAGGTCGTGCTCGAGGGCGTCGCGGCCGCGCTTGCGGCTGACGGCGAGCTGAGCGTCCTGGTAGCCGGCGACGAGGACGTCGTCGTACCGTTCTGTGCCGCTCACGAGCGTGCGCGCGCCCTCGTCACCACCCAGTCCATCGGCATGTCCGAGCACCCCACGGATGCCGTGCGCGCCAAGCGCGACTCGAGCATCGTGCGCGGGCTCGGTGCCGTGCGCGCGGGAGAGGCGGACGGCTTCTTCTCGGCGGGCTCCACCGGTGCCGTGTTTGCCGCCGCCACGCTGGGCATCGGACGCATCCGCGGCATCAGGCGCCCCGCCCTCGCCTGCGCCGTGCCCGGCTCCTCTGGCCGCATGACGGTGTTCCTGGACATGGGCGCCAACGCCGACGTCCGTCCCGAGATGCTGGTGCAGTTCGCCCACATGGGACGTGCCTACGCACGGGTCGCCCTGGGGGTCGAGAGCCCACGGGTCGCCCTGCTCTCCAACGGCAGCGAGGACAGCAAGGGCTCCGAGGCCGCCATCGCGGCCCACGAGGCGCTCGCACAGGCGGGCCCATGGTTTGCCGGCAACTGCGAGGGCACCGACATCCTTGCGGGTCGATTCGACGTCATCGTGTGCGATGGCTTCTCGGGCAACGTCGCCGTCAAGACCCTCGAGGGCACCGCCAAGTTCATCATGGCAGAGGTCAGGCGGGCGGTGGCCGGCTCCAAGAGGGCGGCAGCGGGCGCGCTGCTCCTCAGGCCCGCCCTCAAGTCCGTCGCGGAGAGCCTCTCGGGCGACAGGTACGGCGGGGCAATCCTCCTGGGTGCCAAGGCGCCCGTGCTGATAGGGCACGGTGCCACTTCCGTCGAGGCCGTCAAGAACGGGACGCTCGCCGCAGCCGAGGCGGTCAGGGGCCATCTCGTGGACAAAATCTCCGAGGGCATCGGCCAGGGCGAGTAAGCGCGCGGGGCGGGGTATACTGGGACGCGTCCGGGACGCCGCGGTCACAACCGGAGCGCCGCAGCCGCAACCGTCATAGCCACAACACAAGGAGGACCCCATGGACCGTGCGGAGATCTTGGGCAAGGTCATCGCCCTCACGAGCGAGGAGCTCGAGGTCGACGCGGAGGATCTGGGCGAGGACAGCGAGTTCAAGAGCCTGGGCGCGGACTCGTTCGATCTCCTCGAGCTCGTCACCGCCTTCGAGGAGGAGTTCGCCACGACGATGGACGATGACGCCCTCCAGGGCATCGAGACCATCGGCGATGCCGTCGACGCCATCTGCAACGCATGCTAGGGGGCCCGTCTCAGTGAAGCTCCATCAGCGCGTGGTCGCGGTCGAGCAGATCGTAGGCCACCACTTCAGCGACCAGCGGCTGATCACCTCGGCCATCACGCACCCCTCGGCCGTCGAGGGCAAGCCCGTCTCGGCCTCCTACGAGCGCCTTGAGTTTCTGGGGGACTCCATCCTGGGAGCCATGGTGGCGACCGACATGTTCGAGCGTTTCCCAGGCATGGACGAGGGCGAGCTCACGCGTCTCAAGATCTCGCTTGTCAGTGGCAAGACCCTCTCCGAGGTCGCGGGATCCCTGGGCATAGGGGAGCTCATCGTCTTCGGCGAGTCCGAGAGGGGCACTGGCGCGCGCGGCATGCACTCTGCGCTCGAGAACGTCTACGAGGCCATCGTGGGCGCCCTGTACCTGGACGCGGGGTTCGAGGCCACGCACGACTTCGTGCGCAGGACGCTCTCCCCGCACATGGTCCCCGAGCTGGCCGCCCGACCGCTTTCGCCCAAGTCGCGCCTGCAGGAGGTGACCCAGCGCGAGTTCCGCTGCGCCCCCGAGTATCGCCTCGAGGGGGAGGAGGGTCCTGCGCACAGCCCCACCTTCACGACGGTCGTCCTGGTGGACGGTCGCAGGGTCGGGCGCGGCAGCGGTCCCTCCAAGAAGGAGTCCGAGTCCCAGGCGGCGCTCGACGCCCTCGATCGCCTGGGCCTCTCGGCCGAAGGCACGACCGCGCGTGCGGGTGACGGCGCCTAGGCGTCGCCAGAAGGGTACGGGCAGCCGTGTATCTCAAGTCGCTCACGCTCAGGGGCTTCAAGTCCTTTGCCGACAAGACCCAGATGGCCTTCGATCCCGGCCTGACGGTCGTGGTGGGTCCCAACGGCTCCGGCAAGTCCAACATATCCGATGCCATCCTCTGGGTCCTGGGCGAGCAGAGCGCCAAGATGCTGCGCGGCCAGGCCATGGAGGACGTCATATTCTCCGGCTCGTCGGGCCGCCCGGCCGTCGGCCTCGCCGAGGTCACGCTGGTCCTGGACAACGCCGACCACACCATCCCGCTAGACTTCTCCGAGCTGGCCGTGACGCGCAGGATGTATCGCTCGGGGGAGTCCGAGTACCTCATCAACGGGGCCCCCGCGCGCCTGAGGGACATCACGGACATCCTGCACGACTCGGGGCTGGGCAAGGACACCCATTCCATCATCAGCCAGGGAAAGCTCGACTCCATCCTGGCGAGCCGTCCCGAGGAGAGGCGCGAGCTCGTGGAGGAGGCGGCAGGCATCTCCAAGCATCGCCGACGCAAGGAGCGCTCACAGCGCAAGCTCAGGGCGATGCAGGAGAACCTCACCCGCGCCAAGGACATCGAACGCGAGATAGGACGCCAGCTGAAGCCCCTCGAGCGCCAGGTCGACAAGGCCAAGCGCCACCACGACCTCGCCAGCGAGCTCTCCCTGCTCACGACGACCCTCGCCGTGGACGACCTCCGCCAGCTCCAGCAGCGCTGGCGCCTGCTGACCGAGCACGGCAAGGAGGCCGATGCCGCCATTGAGCTGGCGCAGTACCGCCTGGACGAGAAGAGCTCCGAGCTCGAGAAGTACCAGTCCCTTCTCGAGCAGAAGGGCATCTTCGTGGGCGACCTCGGCGAGCAGCGCCGCCGCATGCAGGACATCCTCGGACGCATGGACTCCGACATGCGCCTCCTCGAGGAAAAGGGCAAGAACATGGTCTCGCGCCTCTCCGAGATGCGCATGAGCCTCTCGTCCATGGATCGCCAGGGAAGGCAGGCGGCAGCAGAGCGCGAGCGGGTGGCAGCAGGGCACAGCGATGCACGCCTGGCATGCGAGGAGCTCCAGGCAAGGGTGGACGAGCTGGGTCCGCTCGCACGCCAGGCGAGCGAGCGGAGGCGCGCCCTCGGCTCGAAGGTGGCGCAGCTCACGGCCGACCAGCGCGGAGCCCAGAGGACGTCCGACCAGGAGACGCTCGCCTATGCCAAGCTCAAGGACCAGATCTCCAACGCGGAGGTCGAGGACCAGATGTTCGAGAGCCGACTCGCCCAGATCTCCGACGTGGCGGCGACGGCCGAGGAGGCCCTCCTCGAGCGTCGTGCGCGCAAGGAGGCGGTCCTAGGCGAGCTCGAGGCCATGCGTGCGGCAGACGCAGGCGCACAGGCGGCCATCGCCGACTGCAAGCGCGCCCTCTCGCGGGAGCGTTCGCGCGAGGACGACGCCCGCAGCAGGCTCTCGAGCGCACAGGCGACGCTCTCAGCGCTCGAGGCCGTCGATCTCGAGGCCGAGAACTCCTCGGCCCTCACCGCCCTGCTCGCGAAGGAGGGCTCGGGGTACGTGAGCGGCCGCGTGGCGGATCTGCTTGAGGCCCCGCCTGAACTCGAGGGCGTCGTGGAGGCGCTCCTCGGCGATGACCTCTCGGCCCTCGTCACTCCCGACGCCGACGCCGTGGCCGCCCTCGCCGAACGTGCGTCGCGGGAGCGTGTGGTCGGCAGGGCGACCGTCGTGTCACTCTCCGAGAGGGCGAGCACGGAGGCCTCTGGCATGCCTGGTCGCAGCCTCGTCGACGAGCTCGTGGTGACGGAAGGCGCCGAGGGGCTCGTGAGCGCCCTTCTTGGTGACGTGCGCATCGTGGGCGACGTCCGCTGCGCCCTGCGTGCCCACGAGGAGAGCCGCCCCTACACCTACGTTACTCCCGACGGCGTGGCCGTGCTCCCCGACGGACGGACCACGATGGGTCTGTCTTCCGCAGCCGAGCAGGGGGCCCTCGAGCGCAAGCGGCGCATCCGTGCGCTGCGCGACGGCATGGCAGCCCTCGAGGAAGAGCTCGCGCAGGCATCATCGGCCATAGCGGTGGCAGAGGAGGAGCTCTCGGCCGCCCGTGACGGGAGCGCCCGCACCAAGGGCGAGCTTGCGCGTGCGGAGGGCGAGCTCGCCTCCGTCAACTCGGACATAGGGCGCCTCGAGTCGCAGCTCCGGCAGGCAACGTCCGAGGAGGCGCAGGTCACCAAGGGCCGCAGCGCGGCCGCGCAGCGCGCCGCCGCCGCCCGTGAGGAGATAGAGCTCCACAGGAAGGCCGCCGAAGAGGCCCAGAAGCGTGCCGGGAGACTGGCCGAGGAGCTTGAGGAGGCCCAGGCGGAACGCTCGCGTGTCTCTCACGAGGAGAGCGAGGAGTCCGCCAGGCTCTCCGAGGCCAAGCTCAAGCTCGCGACCGTCACGGAGCGCAAGAACCACCTCGCCATCCGCGAGGAGGAGCTCGGCCGTCAGGTGGCCTCGCTCGAGAAGCGCCGTCGCCAGGTCGAGGAGAGCGCCCGCGCCCTCGACGTCATGCGCCTGCGCATAGATCCGCTCCACGAGCGCTACGCCGCCATTCGCGACCATGCCCTCAGCTGGGCCGCACGTCTGAAGGACCGCAGCAAGCTCGCCGAGGCGGACTCCGAATCCCTCAAGCGGACCATCGCCGATGCGCGTGAGGCGGTTGACGTCGCCTCCGGCGAGCTCGATCGCGCCAGGGGTGTCGCAAGCGACGTCAAGGTCGAGCTGGGCCGCCTCGAGGTGCAGGTGGAGAATGCCATAGCTGCCATCACGGCCGACGGCTACCTCCTCGAGGACGCCCTCGAGCTGCCCGAGCCGGAGGACCGCGAGGCGATGGAGCGCCAGGCGGAGCGCCTGCGCAAGCAGATCGCGACGATCGGCCCGGTCAACGAGGTCGCCATGGACGAGTACACGGCCCTCAGGCGACGTGCCGACTACATCGGCGAGCAGGTGGAGGATCTCGAGAGGGCTCGCAAGTCCCTTCAGAAGATCACCGCCGCCATCGAGCGCAAGATGCGCCGGCAGTTCCTGGTGGTCTTCGACCAGGTCAACGCGAACTTCTCGGAGATGTTCGGCCTGCTGTTCCCCGGAGGGAAGGCCCACCTGGAGCTCTGCGACCCCGATCATCTGGACGAGACCGGCGTCGAGATCGTGGCGCAGCCCAGGGGCAAGCGAATCCAGAAGATGACGCTCATGAGCGGCGGCGAGAAGTCGCTCACGGCGCTCGCGCTGCTCTTCGCCGTCTACAAGACGCGCACGGTGCCGTTCTACGTGTTCGACGAGGTCGAGGCGGCACTCGACGACTCCAACCTCTCGAAGCTGCTCGATGCCATCGAGCGGCTCAAGGACACGACCCAGCTCATCGTGATCTCCCACCAGCGGCGCACGATGGAGCAGGCCGACGTCCTCTATGGCGTTTCGATGCAGGCCGACGGCGTGAGCCACGTGGTGAGCCAGCGCCTCGACCGGACGACCGGAAAGGTGGTCGAGCTGTGATGGGCTTGAGGGAGCGACTCAGGGCAGGACTCACCCGCTCGCGCGAGGCTCTGAGCGAGGTCTTCTACATGGGCGGCGAGGTCGACGAGGGCTTCTGGGAGGACCTCGAGGACCGCCTGGTCATGGGTGACATGGGCGCCGAGGTGGCCATGGGCGTGACCGACGACCTGCGCGAGCAGGCCGCGCGCGAGAACCTCACGACGGCCCCGCGCCTGAGGCGTGCGCTGGCCGAGCGCCTGGCTCGCGAGTTCTGCGTCCCCGAGCGCGACCCGTTCGAGGACCTGCCCTCCTGCGTCGTCTTCGTCGGCATCAACGGGGCCGGCAAGACCACGACCGTGGGCAAGCTCGCCGGTGTCGCCCGGCGTGAGGGTACGAGCTGCCTCATCGGCGGCGCCGACACCTTCCGTGCGGCCGCCATCGAGCAGCTACAGGTCTGGGGCGAGCGCTCGGGCATCGAGGTCGTGACGCGCGAGCGCGGCGCCGACCCGGCAAGCGTCTGCTACGACGTGATCGAGCGTGCCGAGAGGGAGGGGACCCAGCTCGTGCTCGTGGACACGGCCGGACGCCTGCACAGCTCGCCCGAGCTCATGCGCGAGCTCGCGAAGGTCGTGGGCGTCACCCGCCGCCGCTCCTCCACGCCCGTCTCGGTCGTCCTCGTCATCGACGCCACGACCGGGCAGAACGGCCTGGCGCAGGCGAAGGAGTTCAACGACGCCCTCGACCTGGACGGAATCGTCGTCACCAAGCTCGACGGGACCGCCAAGGGCGGCATCGCCATCGCCATCTCCCACAACCTCAGCCTCCCCATCTACCGCATAGGGGTGGGGGAGGGCATCGACGACCTGCAGGCCTTCGACGCGCTCGAGTTCTCGCGCGCGCTCGTGGGCGACGGAGAAGGGATCTAGCCCATGTTCAACAGCCTTTCCGACCGCCTCCAGTCGACCTTCGACGCGCTGCGCGGCAAGGGCCGCCTCACCGAGGACGACATCAACAAGGCCATGCGCGAGATTCGCATGGCCCTCCTCGAGGCGGACGTCAACTATCGCGTCGTGAAGGGCTTCGTGGCGTCGTGCAAGGAGAAGTGCATGACCGCCGAGGTCCTGGACTCGCTCTCACCGGCGCAGAACGTCGTGCGCATCGTGCTCGACGAGCTTACCCGCCTCCTCGGCTCCACCGAGTCCAAGCTCGTGCTCGCCCAGAACCGTACGCCCAACGTGATCATGATGGTCGGCCTGCAGGGCTCCGGCAAGACGACCGCCTCGGCCAAGCTCGCCTACCTCCTCAGGAGGGAGGGGCACAGCCCCCTTCTGGCCGCCTGCGACACCCACAGGCCCGCCGCCGCCGACCAGCTCGAGACCCTGGGCTCAGAGATCGGCGTCGGCGTGTACCGTGGCGACGGCAAGGACGCCGTCAGGGTGGCCACGGAGGCCATCCGGGCCGCCGTCGACCACCTCAACGACATCGTGATCGTCGACACGGCCGGTCGCCTGCAGATCGACGAGGAGATGATGCAGGAGGCGGTGGACATCAAGTCCGCCGTCAAGCCCGACCAGATCCTCATGGTCGTCGATGCCATGACCGGCCAGGACATCGTCAACGTCGTCCGGGAGTTCGCGAGCCGCGTCGACTTCGATGGCGTCATCATGTCCAAGCTCGACGGCGACGCCCGCGGCGGTGGCGCGCTCTCGGTCCGCGAGGTGACCGGCAAGCCCATCAAGTACGTCTCCCTGGGCGAGAAGCCCGACTCCCTCGAGGTCTTCCATCCCGACCGCATGGCCAAGCGCATACTGGGCATGGGCGATGTCTACGGCATCATCGAACAGGCCCAGCGCGTCGCCGACGAGAAGGACGTCGAGGATGCCGAGCGCATGCTGCGCGAGGGCTTCACGATGGACGACATGCTCTCCCAGATGCAGCAGATCCGCAAGATGGGCGGCCTCCAGAAGATCCTCTCCTCGCTGCCCGGCGGGGACCGCGCCATCCAGCAGGCGGGCGGCAGCGTCTCCGACGACCAGATCGTACGTATCGAGGCCATGATCCGCTCCATGACGCGAGAGGAGCGCCAGAGGCCCAAGACCATCAACGGCCAGCGCCGCAAGCGCATCGCGCGCGGCTCGGGACGCAGCGTCCAGGAGGTCAACCAGCTCCTGAGGCAGTGGGGCGAGATGAACAAGATGATGGGCAAGATGCGCCAGCTCGCCGGCAGCGGCTCCAAGAGGCAGATGCGCCAGATGAAGGGCATGCTGCGCAACGCCGGTGGCAGCATGGGTGCCCTGGGCGGCTTCGGCGGAAAGATGCCGTTCTAGCGAGTCCCTGCCAGAGAGCCTCGGCCCCTATTCGGGGTCCTGGTCCCGGTCCCGGGACCTTGGGACCGCCGTCGCCCTAGGAGTGGACCACCACCACGTCGCCGACCTGCACGAGGTCGTAGAGCGCCTGTGCGTTCGCCGAAGGCAGGTTGATGCAGCCGTGTGAGCCGTTGCCCCGGTAGATGGTGCCGCCAAACGTGCCACGCCACGGCGCGTCGTGGAATGCGACCATGTTGTCGACGAAGGGCATCCAGTAGGAGACCTTCGACTTGTAATCGGGCTCCCCATCGTGGTTCTCGTCCAGGCCGATGAGGGTCTGGTTCGTGCCCATGTTGCCGTTGATGGAATAGACGCCCTCCGGCGTCCCACGGTCCTCGGTGACGTCCCCCGTCACGCAGTCGGATTCCCAGATGACGGAGCCGCTGGCGTCGTAGAAGCGGACATGCTGCTCGGTGAGGTCGACGTCGATGTAGCGCGCCCATTCGGCCCCGCCGGGATTCCAGCTGGCCGCAGTGGCCTTCCAGGGGACCTCGACGGTCGCTGCGGTGCCGGCCTGGATGTTGGCCGCGATGGTCTGGGCCAGTGCGGCGCCGTCGACGTTCCAGCCGTAGGTGCCGCCCGAGACGGTGCAGGACTTGCCGTCGGGTCGTGTGTAGCTGCGTGTGGTTCCCACGGTGTCGAGCTGCTTGGAGAGCTCGCCCTGCGCCCAGTCGGTCATGGCTGCGGTGTCGAGCGAGACGGAGAGGTCATCGCCTACGCTGACCCATTGCGCGATCTGGTCGGCGGAGACGGTCGCCGCGACCGAGCCGTTGGCCGTGAGCGTCTGCGCCGCCGTGAGGTAGGCGTTGGCCTGCCTGGCCGCTGCGGCCAGCTGCGCTGAGTCCTTGGTCACGGCTGGCCTCAGGATCTCCTCCTCGCCCAGTTCGAGGGAGGGCTGGCCCGTGGAGAGCGCCGCGACGATGGCCCGCTTGGTGGCCTCGGTGTCGAGGGCGGTGCCATAGGTCTCGGGTGTGACGGAGAAGGACTTGGCGCTGGGGTCGTAGTCCAGCCGTGCGTCGGTTGGCTGGGTCGCACTGGCATTGGCCTGGGTCACGGCGTCATCGACGAGGGTGCCAAGCTTCCCCTCGTCGTAGCCGATGCCCCCCTCGACCCTCACGTCCTCTCCCATGAGGGCGGTAAGGGGCCAGGCCCAGGCGTTGGACTGGGCCCGCGCGCTTGCGGCATAGGAGTCGGCGTCGACGGTGAGGTCGATGTCGGATGCCTTGACCGACAGGCTCAGGCCATCCCCCGTGACCTGCATGCTATAGTCGCTGACGGAGCGGTCCACCTCGGAGGAGAGGGCCTGTGTGCTCTTGAGTGCGACGCTCTGGCCGTTGACGCTGGTTCCCGGGGCAAAGACGTTCGCAAAAACCGCGACGCCGCCCAGGTAGAGCGCACCCAGGACGGCGGCGGCGACGCCCGCGGCCCTGAGGGCGCGCCGGGTTCCCCGCCCCGCCTTGGGGCGCGTCCCGGACGAGGGGCGCTCCGATGCCCCGTGTGCGCCATGGGCCGGGTGCGCCCCGTGAGGGCCATGGCATCCGCCTGCGGCATTCCCCGCCTCTGGCGCGCGCGTCGCCGTAGGTGCAGGCGCGCGGCGCGTGCCCCGTGCGGCCCGCGTCGTTTGCCCCCTGAGGCCGTTGCCGGGCCTCAGGGTCTCGAACTGCCGTGTGCCTTGGTGCCCGTCCTGGTCATTCTTCATGTCTCGGCTAGCCACGTGTCTTCTCTCAAACTGTTCGCTCGACGGCAGGGCGCCGCACCCGTAGAATTCTTTCTCGGACCATTCTATCCCTAGACGAGGAATCCTCGGCAATAGCAGGTATTTCAATGACAATTACAAACGTCTCAGAAATAGGTGACATAGGCGACCCCCGCATCGACGCCTACGTCCGTCTGACGGACCGTCAGCTCAGAAGCGTGCTCGACCCCAACTCCGCGCTCGTCATCCTCGAGTCCCTCAACGTGATCACCCTCGCCGTTCGGGAGGGTGTCGAGCTCGTCTCCGTCTTCGTCGAAAGACGCCACCTCGAGCGCCTCCTCGCGGAGCTCCCCTCCCTTTCCGAGAAGGACATCGAGGTCTTTGTCGCGTCCCGTGCGGTGATGAGCGAAGTCGTCGGGTTCAACGTCGTCCGCGGCTACCTTGCCGCAGCCAGACGTCCACACCCGCGGGAGGCGCAAGAGGTCCTCGAGGGGGCCTCCCGCGTTGCCGTCCTGGAGGGCCTCACCGACGTGAGCAACGTGGGCGCGCTCTTCCGCTCCGCCGCCGCGCTTGGGGTCGATGCTCTGCTTCTGGCACCAACCTGCGCAGACCCCTTCAACCGCCGAGCCATCCGCACCTCCATGGGGACGGTCTTCCAACTCCCCTGGGCTCCGGCGCCTCGTCCCTGGCCACAGGCAACCTTCGACGCCCTGCGCGCCGACGGCTTCACCTCCGTGGCCCTGGCGCTCGACGAGCACGCCGTCCGCCTGGACGATCCTGCGCTCACGGATAGCGGGCGCGTGGCGCTCTTTTTCGGCAGCGAGGGGACGGGCCTCTCGGACGACGTGCTCTCGGCGGTCGACCGGTCGGCCATCATCCCCATGTCACGTGGGGTCGACTCGCTCAACGTCGCCGCGTCCTCTGCGGTCGCGTTCTGGGAGCTTTGCGTGCGGAGGAGGTAGCGTTCGGGGGACCCTAGCCCTCGGGGGCGCTATTGTACTTGGGGGCGAAGCCGTCGTCTCGGTTGAGGATGTTCATGAACTCCTCGCCGGTGATGGTCTCCTTCTTCTGGAGGTAGTGGGCAATCTCGTGGAGCTTGAAGCGGTTCTCGTTCAGCGTCTTGAGCGCGGTCTGGTGACCCTCCTCCACGAGGCGCTTGACCTCCTCGTCCACGTCGCGCGCGGTGCCCTCAGAGCAGGTGAGTTCCGTTCCGCCTCCCAGGTAGCGGCTGCGCTGCTCGCCCAGGGCCATCATGCCGAACTTCTCGGACATGCCCAGCTGCGTGACCATCGCGCGGGCGATCTTGGTCGCCTTCTCGATGTCGTTGGCCGCGCCTGAGGTCATGTGCCCGAAGATGAGCTCCTCGGCAGCGCGCCCGCCGCACAGGACGGCGATACGCTGCTTGTACTCCTCGCGCGTGGTGAGGTAGTGCTCGTCCTCCTCGGCCTGCATGGTGAAGCCGAGGGCGCCCGAGGTGCGTGGGACGATGGTGATCTTGGAGACGGGCGCCTTGCCGTCCTGGACGGCCGCGACGATGGCATGGCCCGTCTCGTGATAGGCGACCACGTCCTTCTCGTGCTCGGAGAGGACGGTCGACTTCTTCTTCTCGCCGGCTATGACGACATCCACCGATTCCTCTATGTCGGTCTGCGATACGCGCTTGCGGCCCATGCGTACGGCACGCAGGGCGGCTTCGTTGATCATGTTGGCGAGGTCTGCGCCGGATGCCCCTGGCGTCTGGCGGGCGACGGAGCCGAAGTTGATGCCCGGCTCCATCCTCACGTCGCCTGCATGCAGCTTCAGGATGGCCTCGCGGCCGGTGAGGTCGGGAAGCTCCACGGGGATGCGGCGGTCGAAGCGGCCGGGGCGCAGCAGCGCCTGGTCGAGGGACTCGGGACGGTTGGTGGCCGCGAGCACGACGATGCCCTTGTGGTTGTCGAAGCCGTCCATCTCGGAAAGGAGCTGGTTCAGGGTCTGCTCGCGCTCGTCATTCGAGTTGAGCGACATGTCACGCTTCTTGCCCACGGCGTCGATCTCGTCGATGAAGATGATGCAGGGGGCCTTCTTGTTCGCCTCCTTGAAGAGGTCGCGCACCTTGGCCGCGCCGCGACCGACGAACATCTCGACGAACTCCGAACCAGAGATCTGGAAGAAGGTGACGCCCGCCTCGCCGGCGACCGCCTTTGCGAGCAGCGTCTTGCCCGTGCCCGGAGGGCCCACGAGCAGCGCTCCGCGTGGGCAGCGGGCGCCGATCTCGGTGTACTTGTCGGGGTTCTTGAGGAACGAGACGATCTCCTGCAGGGACTCCTTGGCCTCGTCCTGGCCAGCGACGTCCTTGAAGGTCGTGTCGACCTCCTCGCCCTTGACCTCCTTGGCGTTGGAACGACCCAGGCCGCCCTGGCCCAGGCCGAAGCCGCCACCGAGGTTCATGGAGGGGTTGTCGTCGCCCATCTGTCTCTTGAGGCGTCGGTTGAGCAGCCAGCCGCCGCCAAAGATGATGATGAGCGGGGCGAGGTTTATGAGGACGTACAGCCACATGCTGGCGCTGGTGTCGGGGATCTGCGCCGAGAAGTCCACGTCGTGCTTCTCGAGACGCTCCACCAGCTTGTCGTCGTTGGGGAACTGCGTGGTCTCGAAGACCTGCTCGCCGTCGCCCTCGCCGGTTGTGAAGCGGATGGTGTTGTCACCCGTGGTGAGCTGCACCTGCCTGACCTGGTCGTCATCCACCATCTCCAGGAACTCGCTGTAGCTCTTCTTCTGGACCTGCATGGTGGCGATGCTGGGGTAGAGCAGCGTGCGCAGCGTGACCGCGACGGCGATCGCGATGATCAGGTACAGGATCAGCGACTGGCGTTTCCTCTTGTCGTTCATCTCCATCTTGGGGTGACGCTCCTTCGTCGTGTCTGTGGGTCGCGGGACAGCTCCCGTTGCCTGGCTGCGTCTTTAGATACCCAAACGGTTGTGCCGGCCTTCCGCAGTTCACGCTTCCGTCACAAGAAGGATGTGACGCAAGAAGGACGTCCGCCGGCCCCATCGACGAAACCGTGGGGCGCGCCTCGTGCCAACCGCCTAGCGCTCGCACTCGGCGATGGCGCCCGTACGATAGGCATGCAGCAGGCGGCGCAGGTCGGCGATCTGCGCACGGATCTCGCGGCCCGTGTCGGTGTCGCGGATCTTGAGCGGGACCTCCTCGCGCTCTATCACGGTCGTGCTGCTCTCGATGTCGACGTTGTCATCGAGAGCCGCCTCGACGCTCTGGAACGGTCGGTGCGCCTTGATGCGCATGCCGTCGCTCGCTGCCGTGAGCGTATAGCCCGCTATGCCGGTCTTCTTGTGGTACGCCTGGCAGAAGCCCCCGTCGATGACCATGAGCCGCCCGTCGGCCCGCAGGGGGCTCTCGCCTGCCTTGGCCTTCACGGGAACGTGCCCGTTCACGATGTGGGCACCCGAGGCGTCCAGGCCGAACTCCTCGAGGACGTCTTCGCAGACGGCGGGGGAGCGCGTGAGGCGGTAATAGGGGTCCTCCGGCTCCACCCAGGTGGACTCGTCCTCGACGAAGCTGCGTTCGAAGGTCTTCACCACGCGTCCCGACAGGGGCGAGTGGCGACCGCACCAGAGGTACCACATCCAGTCGAGGGCCTCCTGGTCGCCCTCGTGCCATGCGCGGCGCGCGATACGGTCGCAGAAGTCCATGTACGCGCGACCCGAGATGGAGCCACCTGCCGCCTCGATGGCGGAGAAGGACCCGTCGGCGTCCAGCGGCAGGCAGCCGTGGAAGAGGAGGACGTTGTTCCACACCAGGTAGAGCGTGCCCTTCTCGTACAGGAACGAGACGTGTCGCCTGAGGCGGTCGGACTCGTGGAACGCGGTGACGAGGCCGTCAAGCACCCGGCGCTCCCCGTCCGTGAGCTCGTAGGGCCGCTCGGGGTCGACGGTGGGAAAGTCGCAGGTCTTGAGTTCGCAGCGCCTTCCGTCGATCGTGACGGACGCGTCCTGCAGGTCGATCTTGTCCAAGAGCAGGCGATCCTCCATCTGGAACTCGGGGTGCCGGACGATGAGCTGACCCTCGAGCTTGAAGAGCATGACGTCGATCGCCTTCTCCATGGCCGAGATCTCGTCATCCGCACGGTAGCTACGCCCCGCGAAGAGCGCCAGCTCGCGCAGGGAGATGCCGTAGGCGCTCTCGAGCATGTCGAGCGTGCCGTAGCGCACGTTGGTGCGTACGACCGACGCAATGCACGCCTCGCTTCCCGCCGCAGCCCCCATCCAGCAGATGTCGTGGTTGCCCCACTGGATGTCGAGCGAGTGGTAGCCCATGAGCCTGTCGATGATGCGGTCCGCGTGCGGGCCGCGGTCGAAGACGTCACCCACGATGTGCAGGCGGTCGACGGCGAGTCGCTTGATCAGGGACGCCAGCGAGCAGATGAAGTCGTCGGCCGACCCCGTCCCGATGATGGAGTAGAGGATCTGCACATGGTACTCGTGGCGGCTCGTCTCGCCCGCCCCCGACGCATGGAGCAGCTCGTCGATGATGTAGGCGTAGGCGACGGGCATGGCCTTGCGGACCTTCGAGCGCGTGTAGAGCCCCGACAGCAGACGGGCGATGCGGACGAGCCTCATCAGGTTCTCGGCATACCATGCCTCGCTTGCGAGGCCGCTGTCGTGGGCTCGCCGCAACTTCTCGTGGGGATAGTAGATGAGCGTGCAGAGGTCCGCCTGCTCGGCAGCGGAGAGCTCCCCTTGGAACATGGCGCTCACACGCTCCCGTATGACGCCCGAGCAGTTGTTGAGGATGTGGACGAAGGCCTCGTACTCGCCATGGACGTCACTCATGAAGTGCTCGGTGCCCTTGGGCAGGTTGAGGATGGCCTCGAGGTTGATGATCTCGGTGAAGACGGACTGAGAGGTGGGGAAGTTTCGGGAGAGGAGCGTCAGGTAGCGCTCCTCCGCGCAGGGCAGGGCGCCGGTCCCATGCACTGACGAACGTGCCGATGGGTGCTGCGCCGCCGTGCGTTGCGACGTCGGGTGCTGCGGTATCGGGTGCTGAGACGTCGGGTGCTGCGTCATGGGGTGCCTCCTTCGCGTGCAGACTCCTCGCGCGGGCGACGTGCGCGGGCGAACAAGCTGTACGAGCGAGCAGGTTGTACGGGCGAGTGAGCGCGGACAAGCCAATCTTGACATTTCGGACATCCCCTGGGGCACGGACCTCCCGACCGGACCTGCGAGCGGTCCAACTTTCTTGCCCTCAGGTCCGGGGCCCGGGTGGGAGCTCGTCCACCGCGGTCGCGACATGTCCGTTCTTGCCCTCAGGTTCAGGGTCCAAGTAGCAAAAGCTCCTGAGGGACTTTTGGCACTTTCGTCAATTTATAGATATCTACCTGCGTGAATGCATAAAAGTAACAAAAGTCACTCAGGTACTTTTGTTACTTTTCCGCTCGATCGCCTTTCCGCCTGGTCGCTTTTCCCCTTTCGGCTGTGCGGGCCGTCTTGCCGCCTGCTCCTTGCGTCATCGCACGCCAGCACTACGGAAGGGCCGCAGGAGGCCCAGGTTGGCTGCGGCGCGCCGAGGCCGCGCCGGGGGCGTGTATGGGCGTCAGGGCACGCTGCCCTTCGTCGTGTTTGGTCCGCTTGCCGGGCCCGTGCTATCATCTCGTCCGAACCAAAGGCTGTGAAGGGGACGAGTACCCGGGGCAGCGTGGCCCACAGAGAGCGGGGGAGCTGAGAAACCGCAGCCACGTCCCAGGGAAGATCACCCCAGAGCTGCGGCCCCAAAGCCGTGGGTGTGCGCGCAAGCGTCAGGACCCTCGGGCGAGTAGGCGCCGTCGGAGTGGTCGCCGTGACAGGCCAGCCGAGTAAGGCGGATACATCCGCTCGCTGGGTGGTTACAAGCGAAGTGTGAAACGAGCGCTTCGTCCCAGCAGAAGGGACGGGCGCTTTTTGTTTCGAGTGCCCCAGAAGGAAGGACGGAAGGTGGCAAACGAGTTCAAGAGGACCATGAACCTGCCCCACACCAGGTTCGCCATGCGCGCCAGCCTTGCCCAGAACGAGCCCAAGAGGCTTGCGAGCTGGGAGGAGAACGACGTCTATGCCCAGATGATCGCCAAGAACGAGGGCCATGACAAGTTCGTGCTCCACGACGGCCCCCCTTACGCGAACGGCCCCATCCACCTGGGTCACGCACAGAACAAGATCTCCAAGGACATCATCAACCGCTACTGGTCCATGCGGGGCTACCAGACCCCCTACGTTCCCGGCTGGGACTGCCACGGCCAGCCCATCGAGCACAAGGTGGAGGAGATGCTCGGCACGGCGAAGTTCAACCAGCTCCCCACCGAGAAGATCCGCGAGCTCTGCCGCAAGCTGGCCGTCGAGCAGGTCGACACCCAACGCCAGGGCTTCAAGCGCCTGGGCGTGCTCGGCGAGTGGGATGACCCCTACCTCACCTACGTCAACGACTACGATGCCACCGACGTCGAGATCTTCAAGGCGATCTTCGACAGGGGGTCCATCTACCGCGGTCGCAAGCCGGTGCACTGGTGCAGCCACTGCCATACGGCCCTGGCCGAGGCGGAGATCGAGTACGGCGACGAGGTGTCGCCCGCCATCTTCGTCCGCTTCGAGATGACCACCGTCCCTGCCGGCCTCGAGGCCTACGAGGGCAACCTCTGGGTGGACATCTGGACAACCACGCCCTGGACGCTTCCCGCAGACGACGCAGTGATCCTCCATCCCGAAGCCGACTACGTGGCCGTACTGGTGGACGGTCGCGCGGAGCTCATGGCCGAGGCCCTTGTCGAGAAGGACTGCGCCAGGTTCGGCTACGAGTCCTGGGAACTCGCGAAGGCCGGCGACGGCACCGCCTGGCGCATGAACGGCGCCGAGCTCTGCCACAACAGGTACAGGCAGCCCATCTTCGGCGACCAGGGGGTCGAGGGCGAGTTCATCTACGCCGACTACGTCACCCTCGATGACGGTACCGGCATCGTGCACTCCGCACCTGGCCATGGCGTGGACGACTACAACGCCGGCGTGCGCTTCGACATCCCCATCGTGATGCCCGTCGACGACGACGGCCGCTTCTACAAGGGCGACGGCATGGGTAGCGGCGGCCCCTGGTCCGGCATGGAGGTAAACGAGGCCAACCCCAAGATCATCGGGTGGCTGCGCGAGCGCGGCACCCTGATCATGCACGAGGACATCAGCCACAGCTACCCGCACTGCTGGCGCTGCAAGAACCCCGTCATATTCCGCGCCACCAGCCAGTGGTTCGTCTCCATGGACCAGACGGGCCTCCGCCAGCAGGCGCTCGACGAGCTCGAGAGGGTCGACTTCTATCCCGCGCACGCCATCAAGCGCATCAGGTCCATGGTCGAGGGCCGTCCCGACTGGTGCATCAGCCGCCAGCGCAACTGGGGCGTCCCCATTCCCGCGTACAGCTGCGAGGACTGCGGCGAGACCGTCATGAACGACGACACCCTCGACAAGGTCATCGAGCTGTTCCGCGAGAAGGGATCCGACGCCTGGTTCACGGACGATCCCGCCAGCTACCTGGGCGACGCCTGCGTCTGCCCCAAATGCGGGGGGCGCCACCTCAAGGCGAACAGGGACATCCTGGACGTCTGGTGGGACTCCGGCGTGAGCCACACGGCCGTCTGCAAGCACCGCAGTAACCTGCAGTTCCCCGCTGACATGTACCTGGAGGGATCTGACCAGCACCGCGGATGGTTCATGAGCTCGCTCATGACCTCCGTGGGCGCCTATGGCGTGGCCCCATACAAGTCCGTCGTGTCCCAGGGCTTTACCCTCGACGGGCAGGGGCGCAAGATGAGCAAGTCGCTCGGCAACGTCATCGACCCCAACGAGGTCTGTGCCACGAACGGTGCCGACGTCCTGCGCCTCTGGGTCTCCTCCGTCGACACCTCCACCGACGTCCCCTGCGACGAGACCATCCTCTCGCACGTGGGCGATGCCTACCGCAAGATCCGCAACACCTTCCGCTTCCTTCTGGGCGAGCTCGAGGACCAGTTCGATCCCGAGGCCGATGCCCTGCCCTTCGACGAGCTTTTGCCCTTCGACCGTCTGACCCTCGCACACATGTGCGAGGTCCACGACGCCGTGAGCAGGGCGTACGAGGGCTACCGCTTCAATGCCGTCTACCGTACGCTCTATGACTACGTGACCGAGCTCTCCAACGGCTACCTCAACGCCACGAAGGACCGCATGTACTGCGACGAGCGCGGCTCCCGTGGCCGCAGGAGCGCCCAGACCGTATGGGCGCAGGTCCTCTCGATGCTCGTCCACGACCTGCAACCCATCCTGGTCTACACGACCGACGAGGCCATGGAGTTCATGCCGGCGGCCCTGCGCGACGGCCAGGACTTCGCGGCACTCCTCGACTGGTACCGAAATCCCGTGGAGGAAGGTGCCTGGCGGCCGCTGCTGCCCACCTACCGGGCGCTGGGGGAGGTGCGTGGCGCCTTCACCAAGGCCTTCGAGGAGGCAAAGGATGCCGGCGTCGTGACCGAGCAGTCCACCCAAGCAGCCCGCGCCGTCCTGAGCGTCCCGGCCGAGCCCTTCGCGCTGCTCTCCCAGAGCGCCTGCGACCTTGCGGAGGTCTTCGTCTGCTCCGAGGTCGAGCTTCGCGCCTCCGACGAGCTCTCCTGCGTCGTCGCGCCTGCGGACGGCGAGAGGTGCCCTCGTTGCTGGAACTGGCGAGAGCTGGGCGAAGACGGCCTCTGCGGGCGCTGCCACGGTGCCGTCGAGCACTGCGACTGCGAATAGGAGGTCCACTTGGACATCAGCCGTCCCCTCTCGCGCCGCGGCGGGCGCACCTTCGCGTTCTGGTTTGCCGTCCTGGTCGTGGTCACCCTCGACCAGGCGGTGAAGGCCGCCGTCAGGGCCAGGCTCGCGGTGGGGGAGGTGGCCCCCCTCCTTCCGGGCGTGTTGCGGCTCGAGCACGTCGAGAACACCGGCGCCGCCTTCTCCATGGGCGAGGGCGCGGGCGTGCTCTTCGTCCTCGTCGCCCTTGCCGTGCTCGTCGCGTGCGTGCTGCTCGTCTGGCGAGAGGAGCTCCCGCTCCCGCTCGCGGCCGCCGTCGGATGCGTCGCGGGCGGTGGCGTCGGCAACGCGGTCGATCGCGTGCTCTTCGGCTCGGTGACCGACTTTTTCGCGACGACCTTCGTGAGCTTCCCGGTCTTCAACGTCGCTGACGTCTTCGTGACCTGTGGCATCGCCCTCGCGCTCGTCGGCTACTGCCTCTGGGACGCGCGTCGGACGCGTGAGGAGGCCCTCGCCCACGAGGCCTGCGACGGCAGGTCCTGACCCATGTCCGAGACCCTCGTCAGCGTCCTCGTCGGCCCCGACGCCGACGGCATGCGCCTCGACGCCTTCCTCGCCACGCTCGACGGCTGCCCCTCCCGCAGCGCCTGCGCGCGCCTGATAGGGGAGGGCGCCGTCACGATCAACTCGACGCCTGCGACCTCCAAGAGCGAGTGCGTCTGCCTGGGCGATCGCATACAGGCTTGCGTACCGGTGGCGCAAGGCGGTCCCGGTGCGCTCAGTCCCAACCCCGACATCAAGCTTGACGTGCGCTTCGAAGACGAGCACCTCCTCGTCCTCTCGAAGCAGGCGGGCCTCGTCTGCCACCCGTCGCCGGGGCATGTCGATGACACGCTTGCCAATGCGCTCGTCGCACATTGCGGCTATGGGCACCTGGGCATGCTCCAGGGCGACGACCGTCCCGGCATCGTGCACCGGCTCGACATGGACACCTCGGGCCTCATGGTCGCCGCCAAGAGCGACGAGGTGCAGCGCGCGCTCCAGGACCTCATCCGCCTGCGCGCGCTCGACCGCCGCTATGTGGTGCTCGTGCAGGGTTACGTCGCCCCCGACGCGGGGACCGTCACCACCGGCATAGCCCGCTCCACCCGCGACCGCCTGCGCATGGCCGTCTCCGACGACCCCATGGCCCGCGAGGCCATCACGACCTTCGCCACGCTCGAGCGCTTCGAGGCCTCGCGCTCAGACGAGGGCTACTCCCTTCTCGAGTGCCACCTCTACACCGGCCGCACGCACCAGATTCGCGTCCACATGCGCCACATCGGCCACCAGGTCGTGGGAGACCAGCTCTACGGTCGAGGTGGCGATCGGCAGAACCGTGGCCTCAGGAGGCAGTTCCTCCACTCGTGGCACATCCGCTTCGACCATCCTGTGACGAGCGCGACCATCGAGCGCGCCGACGCCCTGCCAGACGATCTTCTCGGTATACTGGAGTCGCTCAAGGGCAGCTCGATGGGCCGTACCGAGGCGGGGGAGAGGATCTGCCCCCAGCTGGGGGTCGGTGACCTCTCCTGATGCCGGTTCGCGACCGAGAGGCAGGTTCACGTGAACTTCCTGAAGATCGGGCTTACGCCCATCGTCATCTTCAACATGGTCCTGATGGTCTTCTTCACCTTGGCCTACTTCTACCAGCTGGTCTACATCATCCGTGTCTGGAGGCGCGGCGACGTCGCTCTGCCCAAGGCGAAGAGGAACCACTCCTACGCCTTCGTGATCGCCGCCCACAACGAGGAGCCCGTCATCGGCAACCTCGTGCGCTCCATCCTCAGTCAGAGGTACGACGGCGTCATCGACTGCTTCGTCGTGGCGGATGCCTGCACGGATGCCACCGCAGCGGAGGCCCTCGAGGCCGGCGCCATCACCTGGGAGCGCAACGACCTGGTGCGCAAGGGCAAGAGCTGGGTCCTGGACTACGCCTTCAACCGCATCCTCGACGAGTATGGCGACAAGTACGAGGCCTTCTTCGTCATGGATGCCGACAACCTGATCGCCCCCAACTACGTGGAGGTCATGAACCGTGCCTTCGACTGCGGCTACCTGGTCTGCACCAGCTACCGCAACTCCAAGAACTTCGATTCCAGCTGGATCAGCTCGGCCTACGCCCTCTGGTTCCTGCGCGAGGCGAAGTTCCTGAACAACGCACGCATGATGTTGGGAACCAGCTGCGCCATCTCGGGGTCCGGCTGGATGGTCTCGGCCTCGATCATCCGTGGCATGCATGGCTGGCGCTTCCACACGCTCACCGAGGACATCCAGTTCTCCACCTTCTGCTGCGCCCATGGCATCCAGATCGGCTATGCGCCCGCCGAGTTCTTCGACGAGCAGCCGCTGACCTTCAAGGCCTCCTGGACCCAGCGCATGCGGTGGACCAAAGGCTTCTACCAAGTGTTCTTCTCCTACAACAAGAACCTGCTCACGGGTATCGGCAAGGGGCAGTTCGCTTCGTACGACATGCTCATGACCATTGCCCCAGGCATGATCCTGACCCTGCTCTCCGCGTTCGTGAACGCGACCTACCTCATCATCGGCACCCTGAGCCACGGCTTCATCGCCACCCAGGGGGAGCTTGCCATGTGCGTGGGCTCGCTCGTCATGACCTTTGGCTCCATGTACGTGGTGTTCCTCCTGCTTGCCATCATCACCACCGTCTCCGAGCGCAAGCATATCCACGCCAAGAAGAAGTGGCGCATCATCACGAACCTCTTCACGTTCCCCCTGTTCATGATGAGTTACATCCCCATCACGGTCGCGGCACTCTTCAAGCGTGTCGAATGGGTTCCCACCAGGCATGACATCGCCGTCAATGTCGACGACGTCTTGAGCGAGGGCGCCCGCTGACGTCCCCGAGCGCCTCGATTCCGTGATTCTGGCCGCAAGCCAGCGTGTAGTGCTTCGATGGTGGGCCGCCCGGCTGGGCCGTGCCCTGTCCGCGAATGGTAGAATCCGTGCAATATTTGGCATCGCTTGTCGACAGTCGCATGAGCACGACGGAGGGAGACGCATCCATGGCAACGTTCTTCGAGGGGGAGTCCCACACCTTCTCCGAGTACCTTCTGGTCCCTGGCTACTCCTCCCACGAGAACGTCCCCGCAAACGTCTCCCTCGAGACCCCCCTGGTCAAGTTCAGGCGCGGCGAGGAGCCGCCCATCAGGATGAACGTCCCCATGGTGTCCGCCATCATGCAGGCCGTCTCCGGGCCGCGTCTGGCCATCGCCCTTGCGCAACAGGGCGGCATCTCCTTCATCTACGGCTCCCAGACCCCCGAGTCCGAGGCGGCCATGGTCCGCGAGGTCAAGACCTACAAGGCGGGCTTCGTCGTGTCCGACTCCACGCTGACGCCTGACATGACGTTGGCGGACGTCCTCGAGATGCGCGACCGCACCGGCCACACCACCATGCCCGTCACGGCCGACGGCAGCCCGACCGGTCCCTTCCGTGGCATCGTCACCTCGCGCGACTACCGCGTCTCGCGTGACGACCGTGGCAAGAGGGTCTTCGAGTTCATGACGGGCGCCAAGGACTGCGTCACGGCCGATCCGAGCACCTCGCTCAAGGCCTGCAACGACATCATCTGGGACCACAAGATCAACACCCTGCCCATCGTGGACGCTCAGGGGAACCTCGTCTCGCTGGTCTTCCGCAAGGACTACGACTCCCACAAGTCCCGTCCTGACGAGCTCCTCGACGAGCACAAGCGCTACATCGTCGGTGCCGGCATCAACACCCGTGATTATGCCGAGCGCGTGCCCTTGCTCGTCGAGGCCGGTGCCGACGTCCTGTGCATCGACTCCTCCGAGGGATTCTCCGAGTGGCAGAAGCTGACCCTCGACTGGGTCCGCGCGAACTACGGTGACTCCGTCAAGGTGGGCGCCGGTAACGTCGTCGATGCAGAGGGCTTCCGCTATCTCGCCGACTGTGGTGCCGACTTTGTCAAGGTCGGCATCGGCGGAGGTTCCATCTGCATCACCCGCGAGCAGAAGGGCATCGGCCGTGGCCAGGCGTCGGCACTCATTGACGTCTGCCGGGCACGTGACGAATACTTCGAGGAGACGGGCGTCTACGTTCCGGTCTGCTCCGATGGCGGCATCGTCTACGACTATCACATGACGCTCGCCCTCGCCATGGGTGCCGACTTCCTGATGCTCGGCCGCTACTTCGCGCGCTTCGACGAGTCGCCCACCCGCAGGCTCAACGTCAACGGTTCCTACGTCAAGGAGTACTGGGGCGAGGGCTCCGCGCGCGCCCGCAACTGGGCCCGCTATGACTTGGGTGGAGACAAGAAGGGCCTCTCCTTCGTCGAGGGCGTCGACTCCTACGTCCCCTATGCCGGGCCGCTCAAGGACAACGTCGAGAGCTCGCTCACCAAGGTCCGCTCCACTATGTGCAACTGCGGTGCCCTCGACCTTGTGCAGCTGCGCGAGAAGGCCAGGATCACCCTCGTGTCCGCGACCTCCCTCGTCGAGGGCGGCGCGCATGACGTCATGCTCAAGGACTCGAACTCTGACGGCAACTTCAGGTCGTAGGCGCATCGCCGCCGCGACAGGTGGCTGACACCCGAGGTGTGGTGACGATGGACGAGAAGGACCAGGAGATCCCGGGCGGCGGCGTCGAGCGCCAGGTGGGGGAGTCCGTCTCGAAGATGGGCCTGGAGGACCTTGTCGACTCGATGGGGCGTGTGGCCCAGGGCGCCGCCCGTCAGCTGGGCCTCGTCGGTGGCGACCCCTCTCCCTATGTCATCTGCGAGCGGAACGCCACCAGGCGTGCCGTTGTCAGGACCGTCGGAGGCGTGGTCCTTCTGGCCATCGCCTTCTCGCTTCTGCCCGTCTCCGGTGTGTTTGCCCTGCTCGGGACCTCTGCATCCGTAGTTGTCCTCGCCATCGCCATCGTCTTCGCCGCCCTCGGTCTGTGGGGGATACTCCAAGGGAGTCGAAGGCGGAGACTGGCCAAGGCGCTCGCGCAGGTGGCCAAGGCGGTCGGGGAGAGGCAGAGCGTCCCGCTCGTCGAGCTTGCGGGTCGCGTCGAGGTCCCCGTCGGCCAGCTCGGGCCACTCGTCGGTGAGGCGATCAAAAGGGGGCTCATCCCCGAGGGGCGCCTGGACGCGCCGCTGGGGACGCAGACGCTCTACCTCACCACCTCATCCTGGGAGGACGACTGCACCGCTCGCGACGCCGTGACGGCGGCACGGGCGCAGGCCGAGTCACGGCGGCAGGAGCTCACCGAAGACGCGTGCGAGGTGGTGGAGGCCTGCTCGTCGTTCGTGACACGCATCCACGCGCTTGGGCCGAGGGTCAGCGACGGGAAGGTCTTCCTGTCACTCGAGGGCATCGCATCCAAGGTCGCAGGCCTCTCTGACTACGTGGCGGCACACCCCGAGGCGGCATCCCAGCTCCGTCGTGCGGTCACCTACTACCTGCCTACCACCGCCAAGCTTGCGAGCTCGTACGTGGAGCTCGAGGGCTGCTCCGAGAGCCCCGAGGCAAGCTCGACGAAGGAGGAGCTGAAGAGGACCATCGCCCTAGTCGATTCCTCGCTCGCAAGACTCTCGGACGAGCTTTTGCGGGAGCAGTCGTGGGACCTCAGGGGGGACATGAAGGTCATGCGCACGATGCTCGAGCAGGACGGCCTTGCGGACGGCAGGGATGATGTCCCGCGTGCGTAGAGCCGCGCGCCGAGGACGTCGCACCGGACCTGCGGGGATGCTCAGTAGTTCGATGCCTCGATGAGCTTGGCCTTCAGCTCGCCCTCTATCTTGGAGAGCTCGGCCTCTGCCTGGCGGCGGCGCTCGCGGCCCTCGGCCTGCACGCGGGCCACCTCGTCGAGCGTGGAGATGAGCTGCTCGTTGGTGTGCCGCAGCGTCTCGATGTCCACCACGCCGCGCTCGGCCTCCTTGGCGGCGTCCACCGTCGCCACCCTGAGCTGATCGGCGTTCTTCTTGAGGAGTTCGTTGGTCATGTCCGCCACTTCGCGCTGCGCGCGGGCGGCCTGCGTCGCATGCTCGATGCCCAGGGCGATGACCATCTGGTTCTTCCAGAGCGGGATGGTGTTGACCACGGTGGACTGGATCTTCTCGGCCATCACCGCGTCGGAGCTCTGGACCATGCGGATCTGGGGTGCCGTCTGCAGTGCCACCTGGCGCGTGAGCTCCAGGTCAAAGATACGCTTCTCGAAGCGGTCGCACTGCTGTGTGAGGTCACGGGCCGCCTGCGCGTCCTCTGCGAGGCCCGTCCTCGCCGCCCTCGCCTGCAGGGCCGCAAGGTCGCCCTCGCGTACCTGCGCGAGCTTCTCCTTGCCGGCGACCACGTACATCGTCAGCTCCTTGAAGTACGCCTCGTTGAGGGAGTAGAGCTGGTCGAGCATGGAGATGTCCTTGAGCAGCGTCCGCTGGTGGCCCTCGAGTGCCTCCGATATGGAGCGCACGTTCCTTTCCACCTCGCTGTAGCGGGCCTTGAGGCCCTCCAGGCCATTCCGTGCCTTGCGGAAGATGCCGAACAGGCCACCCTCGTCCTGCTTGGGGTCGAAGTTCTTGAGCGTGACCACCAGGGAGCTTATGTCGTCGCCGATCTCGCCCAGGTTGCTCCCGCGCACCCCCGTGAGGGCCCGCTCGGAGAACTCCGAGACCTTGCGCTGGGATCCTACGCCATAGGAGAGGACGCCTGCGGTGTCGGTGACGTCGATCTTCTCCACGAAGGAGGACAGCTTCTCCCGTTCCTGGGGGGTGAGCGATGCGGCTGGGTCACCCTCGTGAACAGCCTCGGAGTCTGGCGAGACCTCGGAGGCGCGGGGCATGGAGCCACCGAACTCGAGGCGTGGCTCGGGAACTTCCATCTCGAAGTCCTGGACGGCGTCTGACATGGATCCTCCTGCGATGGTCGGGGCACGCACGGCATCGAGAGAATTCTATCGCAGGGAAGTCTCCCTCGCCTTCCATGAGTCCGGCCACTGGCAGGGTGACCCGACCACACCGCCCTTGGGCTGGCCTATACCGGGGCAGCGGCGCCTCTCCCGCACCCGCCTCCCGAGGGAGCGCGCTCAGTCCTTGGGGGCGTGCCTCAGCATGAGCTGGGTCACGAGCCTCGACGCCTTCTCAATGGCGATGTCCTCGCGCACCACCGTGGCCTCGCCGCCCTTTTGGAGGAATCGCTCAAGCTCCTCACGTGAGAGGGGATAGCGTGTGGAGAGACGCTCGACCTCCCTGGCGTACTCCTCGTCGGTGGCGTCTATGCCTTCGGCACGGGCGATGGCGAGGAGGACGGCCCGCGACTTTATCTGCTCGGTGGCCTCGCGTTCAAGGTCGGCTATGAAGCCCTTTTCGTCTGTGCCCATGGCCTTGTAGTAGTCCTCGAGCGAGTGCGAGTCGGCCGCGAGACGGCTCTCGATCTCCATGGCCATGGCCATGGCACGGCTGCTGGCAAGTTGCTTGGGAACGCTGACGCCGCTCTGCCTGGTCACCTTTCTCACATAGTATGAGCAGAGGAAGTGTCCGTACATGGTGTCGCGGAACTCCTCGGGACCACTCTCGGCCTCCTGGCGTGCCAAGGCATAGTCTTCGTTGCTCAGCTGGATGGCCGAGTAGTCACAGAGCTTGACGCGAACGTTGGCGAGGCCTCCCTGGCGGGGGACGGCGCGGAACCTGCCTGTCATAGCGATCTCCCTTCGGGGCGTTCTCTCGTCTCTCCCATCGGCATGTGCCGTCGTCGCAGTCTGTGCATCCCATGCACAGACTGCGCGTGGCGCGCCAGGGTACCGTCAGAGCTCGTTGTTCATGAAGGCTGACACGGGTGCGGCCAGCTCCTCAAGTGCGTCCTGGTCAATGATTGTGATTTCATTGGGGGACAAGCGCTCTATTATCCCGTATTCCTTGAGCTTGGAAAGTATGTTGTAGAAGTTACGCCGACTCATCTTCAGCTTCTTGCTGGTGGTGCTCGCGCTGGAGATCTCGCATACGCCATCCCGTGCGTTCTCCATGAGCCAGTACGAGAAGACCCTCTTGTCGCTGAAGAGGTCGTACGTCAGGTTGAGCTTGAACATCTCGTACAGTCGGACGCTGGTCTTGAAATAGAAGAGCATGCGAAAGCCCGGATCCTTCATCAGCGTCTCGTTGAAGAACCTGGGCGATATCCTCACGAGGTCGCAGGGCGTCCGTGCGATGGACGAGCAATAGAAGTTCTGCCCGTAGTGGTTGCTCAGGTGCCCCGTGAACTCGTCATCGAAGTTGGTGTCGACGATGATGGTGCGTCCCCTGTGCGAGGTGGCACAGTCATCCACCACTCCCGAGACCAGGTACCAGATCGGATAGCTGTTGTCGTACGCGGGGCAGAAGTTCGTGCCCTTCTCGACATGAATCAGCCTGTAGCCATCCGGGTGTCCCGCAATGAACGGATATATCTGAGTTTCTTTGAACTCCAAGGCCACCTCCCATCCTCCTTGTTTGGGCTGGTGCACGACGCGCTCATCCTGCATAGGATATCCAGGCTCAAGACAATCCCTCACTAACATAGCCACAAACGCTTCCTCTGGCCAGCCGAACGGTGCAACTTGCATCCCTTTGCCGCGTGCGAGACTTCCGTAGCCCCATAATTGACGAAAGCGTGCCCAACCAGGAGGCCCAAATGAGACTCAGCAACCTGACCAACGGTGCCGAACAGGCGATGGCGCGGTCCAGAGAGATCGCAAGCTCGCTCGGCCAGCATCTTGTGGGCTCTGAGCACCTGCTCCTCTCGCTCCTACGGGATGAGGGCGCCGCCTCAAGCGTCCTTGGCGCCTTCGGGGTGCGCTATGGCAGCGTCATGGCCGCCCTGTCCAGGACGGACGGCGAGCTTGCAAGCCAGCATGCGGGTTACCTCGGCCTGAGCTACACCCCCAACGCCACCCATGTTCTCGAGCACGCGAAGCGCCATGCGGAGGAGATACGTTCCATCCTCATCTCCACCGAACAGATCCTCTGGGGCATCCTCGATGTCGAGGAGTGTCTGGCCTTTCAGATCCTGTCCACCATGGGCGTGGACATGCACCAGCTGCGTCGCATCCTCGAGGAGGATTCGCTTGCCGCCGTGTCGGCCATACGCAGCAGCGGCATCTCGGAGGACGAGGGCTCGTCCTTCGGCACCCTGGAGGAGTTTGGCACCGACCTCACCGAGCGTGCCGCTAAGGGGGAGCTTGACGAGGTCATCGGCCGCAAGGACGACATGCGCCAGCTGATGCAGATTCTGGGCCGCCGTCGCAAGAACAACCCGCTGATCCTGGGTGACCCTGGTGTGGGCAAGAGCGCCCTGGTCGAGGGCCTGGCCGACCTCATCGTCGTCGGCAAGGTTCCCTCCTACCTCAAAGGCGTCAGGATCATCACCCTTGACCTTGGCAGCATAGTCTCGGGCAGCAAGTACCGCGGCGACTTCGAGAGGCGCATGCGCGGCTGCATCCAGGAGGCCATGCGGGCAGGCAACGTCATCCTCTTCATCGACGAGATTCACTCGGTCATCGGCGCCGGCGCCGGAGAGGGCTCCGTGGACGCCGGGTCCATCCTGAAGCCACCCCTCTCTCGTGGCGACATCCAGGTGATCGGTGCCACCACCATCGACGAGTACCGCAAGCGCTTCACCAACGACCCCGCCCTCGAGCGCAGATTCCAGCCCCTTACCATAGAGGAGCCCGACTCCGACGAGACCCTGCTCATCCTCGACGGCCTGAAGGAGCGCTACGAGAGCTTCCACGGCGTGAGCTACACGTCCGAGGCCCTCGAGTCCGCAGTCGGGCTCTCCGGCCGCTACCTCAGCGGTCGTCACCAGCCCGACAAGGCCATCGACGTCATGGATGCCGCCGGCGCCCGTCTGTGCTACGAGTCCACCATGGGCGAGGCGGGCGAGACCGGGCTCGCTTCCGAAGGCGCCGTCGTGGTGGACAAGCACCTCGTCGCCGAGATCGTGAGCGAGGCCTCGGGCGTGCCCGTCTCCCGCCTCACCGAGGAGCAGTCCAAACGCCTACTCAAGATGGAGGAGGCGCTGGAGCGCAGGGTGGTCGGCCAGGACGAGGCCGTGTCCGTGGTGTCCAAGACCATACGACGCGTGCGTGCCGGCCTGTCCGACCCGCGCCGTCCCGGCGGTTCCTTCCTCTTCCTGGGCCCCACTGGCGTAGGCAAGACCGAGCTGGCAAAGGCGCTGGCCGAGTTCCTCTTCGGCAGCGAGGGCTCCCTCATCACCTTCGACATGTCCGAGTACATGGAGAAGTTCGCCGTCTCCAGGCTCATCGGGGCCCCTCCCGGATACGTGGGCTACGACGAGGGGGGTCAGCTCACCAAGGCGGTGAGGCTGCACCCATACTCGGTCATCCTCTTTGACGAGATGGAGAAGGCCCATCCCGACGTCTTCAACATCCTCCTGCAGGTGCTTGAGGAGGGCAGGCTCACCGACGGCCAGGGGCGCAAGGTCAACTTCCGCAACGCCATCGTCATCATGACCAGCAATGTGGGTGCCCGCGACATCATGCGCGACCGTACCGTGGGCTTCATGCCCACCACCGAGGAGGCGGACGCCCTGGCCGTGCGCAAGGACGTCACCAGCTCGCTTTCCAGGATGTTCCGCCCCGAGTTCCTCAACCGTATCGACCGCCAGGTCATCTTCAATCGCATCACTGGTGAGAACGGCATCAAGATCGTCGATCTCATGCTGGGCGACCTCCTTGAGAGGCTCGGGGGTAGGGGTCTGGGCATCGAGGTTACGCCGGAGGCCAAGGGGCTCCTTGCCAAGGAGGGCATAGACGAGAAATATGGCGCCCGCTCCCTGCGCAGGGTCATCCAGCAGAGGCTGGAAGACCCGATAAGCGAGGGCATCCTTCGCGGCGACTGGGACGACGGTGACGTCATCCACGTTGACTGCGAGGACGATGGCCTCCAGATCAGCTAGGTCGCGGCGCGCAGGGCACCGCCAGGGCACCCAGGCTCGAACGGATCCAATGCGGTGCGACCCTATTCCCAGGCCCTCGCCCTCTCGAGCGACCTCAGCACGATGTGGTTGTCCCCTATGCCAGGCGTCGCGGCAATGTGCCCGAGCTCGTCTTTGATCTGCGCGAGCCGACTGGTGTCGCCCGTCCGGTGGAAGAAGTCCCCTGCGTTGGCAAAGGACACGGCAGCGTCGACAGGGCTCACGGGCGTTGTCCGCATGGCATCGATCTCCTCGAGGTAGACCTCGCGCGCCTCCCCGTCCCTCCCAAGCCGTTCGAGGACCAGGGCGATGCTGTTGAGGAGCGACACGTAGTGCGCCCGCGGGGCAAGCGACCCGTCATCATAGAAGGCCTTGGCACGAAGCAGCAGCCCGTAGGCCTCCTCATAGTCTCCCAAGGCCTCGCAGGCGCTCGCGAGGTTGCCAAGGGCTGCTTCCACCTCGTACTCGTGCCCCTCGATGGCCGACACCAGCTCAAGGGCATGCCTGTAGTGCCTGCGGGCGTCCTCTAGACGTCCCATGGTGGAGCAGAGGTGCCCGCGGTAGTTGAGGCAGGCGGCAAACTCGGCCGAGCCCTTGTCCTCGAAGCAGGTCTCGGCGATGTCAAGGCAGCGCCCCGCATCCTCGGGCCTGCCCCAAAGGCGATAGAGCTCGCCAAGGTTGCCCATGCAGATGGCATAGTAGTCGCCGCGCCCCACCAGCCGCTCTATCGAGGAGAGGGCGCGCAGGAAGGCCTCCTCGCCCTTCTCGTACATGGCATGTGTGCGGTAGAAGGACCCGAGCTCGTTGGAGACGGTCACGAAGTCAGGTGAGACGGCACCCCGCTCCCGCTCGATCTTGTCAAGCAGCTCGGCAAGATAGGTCTCGAGCCTCTCGGGCTCCCTGCGAAAGCGCTCCCAGGCCTCGTCGATCATCTCGAGGGAATTCGGCACGCCTGTCTCCTTTTCTGACGATGGACCTCTCAAAGGAAGGCCCCCTGAGTATATACGTGCCGGGGGAGAGGCAATCAAAGCTGTTGCCAGGCGGACGATCGAAGCTCCCTGTGGCGGGGTGGCTGCTCCGAAATGCATCTTAGGAAGTGATCGACGCTTACCGCCCGTCGTTCGAAAAGTACCGTTTAGCGCAGCGAAATAAGCTAATGTGCAAATTTCACTCTGGCAAGTAATCCGAGGTTTTCAAATAAAGAGCAGGCAGATGCCATAAAAATGAATAATGTTTACATTATCTAACTTCATGCCGTATCAATCTGTGCAATTTGCCCTACATTACGCAAATTTGGGAACGTAGACTGGCAGCCAGTGGCGAGAGGGAAATTTAAGTTCTTATTTTATGTATGAAGGGCGGCATGCACGCTGCTCTTTCGAGGTTTTGGGTCAGCCCGTCGGCTGACCGTTGGTGCGTACGATGGCGCCGGACTAGGGGGGTGAAGGGCATGGGACGCCATCGGCATCTTGGCATTTCGTTGCTGGTGCAAGTTTTGAGGGGGTAAGAAAGTGGATAGCAAACAGGCAAAGATCAACGAGATCCTTGAGGACAGGAATCGCTTCCGCTCCTTGGACGTCGACGCCATGGAGGATTACTCCGAGGAGCCCATTCCTGATCCGTCTCCGCGTTTCACCAAGCTCATGGATATCTACTATGTCCTGAAGAACACCATCGACATGGAGTATCCGTACTGGTACAACCGCACTTGGTGGCAGAACGATGGCGACCTTCCCGAGATCCGCCGCGCCAAGTCCGAGGCAGCGGCCCTCTCGCACATGACTCCGACCATCTGGCCGGGTGAGCTCCTCGTCATGAACAAGACCAAGAACTGGCGTGGCGCCTTCTGCTTCCCCTGGGTCGACGCCTCCTTCTTCAACGCCCAGGCCGAGGCCCTTCTCGCCCAGGCCGACGCCCCCGCCCTCTCCGCTGCCGACAGCGTCTCCCAGGTCGGTGCCGGCGGTGGCAACGTCACCAAGTCTTTCGGCAACGTCGTCTCCATCGCCCAGAAGTTCGGTCTGCGCAAGGAGGAGATTCCCGTCCTCGTCAAGGTCGCCCGTTACTGGATGACCAACTCCGTCGAGGTCAAGACCGCCGAGTACTCTGCGATGATCCCTGATTACTACAAGTACAAGAGCTATCGCGACACCGTCCTGGTCATGTTCGACTCCTGGGCCATCCCTCAGGGCCGCGAGGTCATGAACTACTACATGCCTCTCGAGTACGGCTTTGACCGCCTGCTTGAGATGTGCGACGAGAAGATCGCCGATCTCCTGGGCGAGGCTGACAACGGCGACGGCGTCCTCGGCATGAGCCGTGGTTACTACTACATCGCCATGAAGGAGATCATCAAGGGCCTCATCCAGTGGGCCGAGAACTATGCCAAGAGGGCCACCTTCCAGGCTGAGCTCGAGACCGACCCCCAGCAGAAGAAGGATTACGAGGATATCGCTGTCGTGATGCACAACATTGCTCACAAGCAGCCCTCCAGCTTCCGCGAGGCCCTTCAGCTCACCTTCCTGCTCCACCTCGCCGTCGTCAACGAGGACCCCCAGTCCGGTCAGTCCATCGGCCGCATCGGCCAGGTCCTGCAGCCGTTCTACGCCAAGGATCTCCGCGAGGGCAAGATCACCGAGGAAGACGCCATCGAGCTGCTCGAGCTCTACCGCATCAAGATCACCTCGATCGAGTGCTTCGCCTCCTCTGGCGTCACCGGTGGCGTTCTCTCGGGCAACACCTTCAACAACCTTGGCCTTGGTGGCCTGGGCCTTGACGGCCTGACCGCCGTGACCCCGCTCGAGTACCTCATCGTCGAGGCCGGTACGCGCGGCAAGACCACCCAGCCCACGCTCTCCGTCCTCTATGACGAGAAGACCCCCGAGGACTTCCTCATGAAGGCCGCCCGCTGCTGCAAGGGTGGCATGGGCTACCCCGCGTGGATGAACAACCAGACCGGCATGAACTACATGCTCCGCAACTACCACGACGAGGACATGACCGTCGAGGACGCCCGCGCCTGGATGCTCGGCGGCTGCCTCGAGTCCTCTCCCGGGACCTTCCTGCCGCTGCACTATGACGGCAAGGTCACCATGGTTCCTGGTGGCGCTGGTCCCACCGCTGGCACCGGAATCCACTTCACCGGACTGCCCAAGCTGCTCGAGCTCGTCCTCACCAACGGACGTGACGTGCGGACCGGCATCCAGGTCTTCGAGCCCCACAACAACAAGCTCGAGACCCTCCAGGACGTCTGGGATGTCTGGAGCGCCTACATGGAGGAGCTCCTCGAGATCTCCAACAGGGTCAACAACATCCAGATGGACATCTGGCGCAAGATCAACCCGCCGACCGTCGCCTCACTGCTGAAGCCTGACTGCTTCGCCAAGGGCCAGACGCTCTCCAACATGGGCTGCCGCTATAACGCCACCATCAACTTCGAATCCTGCGGCACCGTCACCTTCATCAACGCCATGGCATCGCTGAAGAAGAATGTCTATGACGAGAAGAAGTACACCATCGAGGAGATGACCGACGCCCTCCTCAACAACTTCGGGTTCAAGACCGCCTTCGAGACCGGCGTGTTCTCGCCCGACCATCGCGAGGCCACCGAGGATGCTCCCAAGTACGAGAAGATCTTCTTCGACTGCGTGAACGCCCCCAAGTTCGGCAACGCCGACCCCTACGTCGACAGTCTCATGGTCGACTACGAGATCCTCATGAAGAAGCTTGTCCCGGCCTGCAAGTCCTACATGGGCAAGCCGCTCTACATGTGCCAGATCTCCGTCTCCACGCATGGTCCGCAGGGCGCCATCACCTTGGCCGACGCCGGTGGCCGCCTTGCCGGCACCACCTACTCCGACGGCTCCGTCTCCGCCGCCGCCGCCACCGACAAGAACGGCATCTACGCCGTCTTCGAGTCCGCCACCTGCTATGACCACTCCATGTGCCAGAACGCCCAGATGAACGTCAAGATTCACCCGACGGCCGTCAAGGGCGCCCAGGGCACCCGCAAGCTCCTCGACGTCATCCGTGCCTACATGCGCAAGGGCGGCTTCCATGTGCAGTTCAACATCACCAGTTCCAAGGTGCTGCGCGCTGCCCAGCAGAAGCCCGAGGAGTACCGCGACCTCATGGTCCGCGTCGCAGGCTTCACCCAGTACTGGTGCGAGATCGGCAAGCCCATCCAGGACGAGGTCATCTACCGTACCGAGTACGACCAGTAGGAAGACGCACCCGCATCTGACGCTTACGACGATTGGTTGGTGAACATAATGGCGCACTACAACTACGAGAGCCTGTACTATCTGCCGCTCGACTGCGAGAAGGGCATGGACCTGCGCACCCGGGAGATTATCCCGTACGATGGCGAGGCCGACCCCGAGACCTTCAAGGAGGGCTTCCTCTGCAAGTTCTGCAAGTGCTTCTGTGACCCCGACTCCCACGGCATCGGCGTCTGCAAGGGATTCGACAAGGAGGAGTGGGCCTATGGCGACTGCGGCTCCTTCTCGTGCGAGAAGTTTGCCCGTAACTAGGTAGCCCCCGTCAGACCCTGCCATCGGACTGGCTCCGATGGCAGGGGGCGCCGCTGGTCCTTACCCTTTGTCCATTGCGAGGAACTGCAGGAGCGATTCCCATGAGTGAACAGCTCACTGGCATGGTCTTTGATATCCAGAGCTACTCCGTCCACGACGGACCTGGCTGCCGAACCAACGTCTTCCTCGACGGCTGTCCGCTCGAATGTCGCTGGTGTGCCAACCCGGAGAGCCAGAGGCCCAGGAAGCAGCTTATGTTTGCCGAGCGCACCTGCAAGTGGGACCAGGGGTGTCGGGCATGCCGCGACGCGTGTCCCCACGGATCCCTGGCGGTGTCCGACGAGGCCGGTCCCTCCTTCAACTGGAAGGCCTGCCTCGAGTGCGAGACCATCGAGTGCGTCAACAGCTGTGCCGCCGGCGCCCTCAAGCAGCCGGTTCGCGAGATGACCGTGGACGGGCTCCTTGGGGTCCTCGACCGCGACCGCAGCAACTGGGGCTCTGATGGCGGCGTCACCTTCACCGGTGGCGAGCCGCTCATGCAGTCGGACTTCCTGGTCGAAGTCCTCAAGGGCTGTCGCAAGACCTGGATACACACCGCGATCGAGACCTCTGGCTTTACCTCCACCGAGCGTTTCCTGGAGGTTTTCAAGCGTATCGACTTCGCTTTCGTCGACATGAAGAACATGGACGACGAGGCTCATGTATGGGGTACCGGAGTCAGCAACAAGCAGATCCTCAGGAACATATCTGCCCTGGCCCAGACAAACTGGCCGGGTCGTCTGGTTCTGCGCGTGCCCACCATCGCCGGATACAACGACTCCGACGAGAACGCCAGGCAGGTCATCGACTTCATGAACGAGAACGACCTCTATGAGATCAACCTCCTGAAGTTCCACAGGATGGGCCAGACCAAGTGGGAACAGCTCGGTCTTGAATACGAATACGCCAATAAGGGCGACATGGACGACGAGCGCATGAGCGAGCTCCAGGACATGTATCTCGATGCCGGCATTGCCTGCTACGTTGGCGACAACACTCCGTTCTAGGGCGGAGTGGCCCACTAGCCCACTAGGCCGACAGGCCCTGACGGGGACGTGAGGAGATTGATTCCCATGCTCTTTGATCCAACAAGCTTTGCCGCGTCCGTGAACAAGTACACCACCACCGGAGATCCCACCGCTCTGGAAGCCTATCTTCTGGGCGAGATCAAGCGCCTCGAAGACGGTGGGGTCATGACCTGCAGCGGCGCCTCCTGCCCCTGTGGAAAGTCCGAGGAGACCATGCAGAGGGAGGATGACGCCTTCCGTCACAACCTCTACAGTGGCCTGATCAGCTGCGCAAGCGAGCTGGCCAGCCTCTATCGCGGCCTCTCCCTGTGGGACAAGTGCTTCTCCACCTACAAGGAGATTGGCGGGTATCTCGAGCAGGCAGGCCTTCTGGGAACTTTCGCGCAGGTGCGCGTCCAGGTGAACGAGGCCTACGCTCGCATCGATGCCAATGATCTCGAGGGTGCTTCCAAGGTCCTGGATGCCGCCGAGTCCATCGCCGAGAAGACGGGCAATGACAAGGACGTGCTCGAGGTGGTGTCCAGGCTCCACGACGCAAGGGCGGTCGTCCTCGCCCGCCAGGGTGACGAGGAGGGCGCAAGTGCCGCCGCCAAGAAGTCCGTCGACGCCATGGGCAAGATCGGCCTGGGATCGAGCGAGTTCATATCGATGGTGCTCAACCATGCCGCCACCTTGGCACAGCTTGGGAGTCCCAAGGAAGCCCTGGACTCCGTTGAGGGGCTCCTGGTCGATGGAACCCCCGACGCGCTTCGCGGGGACCTGCTCTATCAGGCGCTGAACCTCAGGGCCATGATCTTCTTCCGCATGGGCAACTTCGTGGCGGCGGCGGACGCCTTCGCCGACCTGATCGACCAGGCACGGCAAAACGGTGCCCTCGAGGACCAGCTGCCAATGCTCTGCATCAACTGCGGCCAGATGTACCAGCGTGCTGGCAACCAGGAGCTCGCCTCCAAGTACAGCTCGCTTGCCGCAGCCCTCTCCTCTGATGGTCGCTAGCTTTACTCAAAGTCACGCAACATTACCAAAGGACAGGTGTTGTCAATGGAAAAGATTTCCAAGGAGACCGCGAAGAGGTTCGGTACCCTTACCGTCATCGCCGCTTGGCTCGCAGTCTTCTGCCTCTTTGGATACCGCTCCTCCTTCTCGATTATGCAGAAGGACCTCATGGGCGCCATGGGTTGGACTTCCACCCAGGCCTCCCTCGGCTACTGCTTCATGATGACCTTCTACGCCATCACCGCCTTCTTCAGTGGCAGGCTCATCGACTCTCGCGGTACCCGTCCCACCTACTTCATCGGTGCCATCTGCTGTTTCCTCGGCTTCTTCCTGACCTCGTTCATACCAGAGGGCGCCCCGTTCGCCTTCCCGGTGTACCTGGTCACCTATGGCATCTTCGCCGGCATCGGCACGGGCATGCTCTGGGTCTCCTCGACCATCTCCTGCCGTAAGTGGTACGTCGGCGCAAAGTACGGCTCCGCCTGGGGTCTCGCCTTCATGGGCGCTCCCATGGCCCAGCTTCTCCTCACCATCGTGATCTCGCCTGTCCTCAAGGACGCCGGTTGGTCCGTGGGCATGAAGATACTGTCCGTCATCATGGCCGTCATGCTCATCGTCGCCGCGCTGGTGGCCAAGCCCATGCCTGACAAGCTGGAGGACGAGGGGGGCAGCCCTGTCAAGCCCTTTGGCTTTGACTCCCTGCCCAAGAAGGCCGCCTCCGCAAAGCCCGCCCGCTCCTGGTCCCTTGGCGAGGCCTTCAGGACCAAGGCCCTGTGGCTCGACATCTTTGCGTTCATGTTTGCCGTCATGGGCGAGTTCCTGATCTGGTCCCAGATCGTCCTGTTCTTCGCCAACAACTTTGGCTGGGACAAGATCTTCCCGATGGAGGGCACGCCACTGCTGGGCACCATCCCCCTGGGCAACCTCATCTACATGCTCATCGGCCTGGCGGGCATCTTTGCCATGCCACTCACGGGAAAGTTCTCTGACAACCTGGTCCGCAAGATGGGCGACGAGCGTCGCGCCCGTAAGATCATGCTCGTCATTGCTCCCGCCTGCGGCATCATTGGCTGCCTGCTCGCCCTCACCGGCAACATCCCCCTAGTCTGCCTCGGCATGATCATCCTTGCCATCTACTGGGGCATCGAGCCTGGTGGTGCGGCCGGCTATGCCGGCACCGTCTTCGGCGGCGCCTCGCTTGGCAAGATCTGGGGCCTTGCCACCCTGATCATCATGGGCATCGGGCCCTCGTTCGGCACGTTCATGGGCGCCTTTCTGCCCAACGCCACCGGCATCCAGTCCTCCACGCTATTCTTTGGCATGGGCGCCTTCGTGGTCTCCCTGCTCTGCGGTGCTCTCCTCCCGACCAAGGTCGAGGAGTGACGACCCGGAATTGACCCAAGTGCCTCTCACGACTCCCAGCCGCAGCCGAGGGTGCGCGGCATAGAGGAAAGGGTGTCGGAAAAAAGCCTGACCGTCCCAAAGCCGCCTCCCATTCCCATGTCCAAGGAATGGGAGGCGGTCCAGCCATGTCCAACGGGCTCGTCCCGTCAGGTTCCGTTCTCGGATATCGCGTGCGCCGATGCGACCCTTGCGCCCGGGATGCGGATAGTGAAGGTCGTCTCGCCCAGCTTGCTGGCTGCACGGATGTCACCACCATGGGCCACGACCAGCTCCTTGGCGATGGCAAGGCCCAATCCGGCTCTGCCACGCTCTGCCGGGCGTGCGCCATCCTCGCGATAGAACTTCTCGAAGATCAGCCCCAGGTGTTCGGCCGATATCTCCCTGCCGCAGTCGGTGACGCAGACCACGAGTCCCCCTTCCTTGGCCCGAGCGTCCACGTTGACCGTGGTTCCTGGCGAGGCGAAGGCGATGGCGTTTCTCAGGACGTTAGAGAGCACGCGGGCAAACTTCTCGGGGTCGATGAACCACACGAGCTCGTCCGGTCCGCCGTGGGCGATGGCGACCCCCCTTGCCTGCGAGTCCGGATGAAGCTCCTCCTCCACCTGCCGACACAGGAGCGCGACGTCCGTGTCCTCGCGTTTCAGGGGAATTGACTGCAGGTTGTAGCGGGTCACCTCGAAGAACTCGTCGAGCAGATCGTTCAGCCTGGTCGCGCTGTCATAGCTGATCTGGGCGCAGCGCCCTCGCGCGTCGCTCGGAAGGTCTGGCGTGGATCGCAGGATGTCAAGATAGCCGAGGATGGTCGTGAGAGGCGTCCTGATGTCATGGGCTATGTAGGCGACGAGCTCGTCCTTCCTCTGCTCGGCCATCTTGGCCGCCTTGGCATCTGAGAGGGCCCTCCGTTGGATTCGCAGGAGGTCGCCCTGCGTGAGGGAAAGGTCATCGGACAGCTCTATCTGCCTTTCGGGATCGCCCAGAAGGGATGTGACCCCGTTCGAGAGCTCGTTGAAGTACGAGAAGGAGCGGCGGAGCGTGACAAACAGGAGGGCTACGGCGCCAAGCGTGTATGCGACGGACACGGCGGGCATCTTCAGCTGCTGGAATCGCCGGTAGTCGCTAAGGTCGCGTGCCATGTACCTGCCATCCGTCGTCGGCCAGGCGTCGAGTGTCGTGCTTTGGCCCATCGCGTTGATCTGTCGGTAGCGCTCCTGGCTGACCTCGGTCCAACGGGCGCTCTCGGCGATGCCCTCCGCGATCGAGGGAAACACCGAGAGGTTTGCCCAGAGCGCGAGCGTGGCAAACGCCGCCGTGTACACGACGAGTGCAACGAGCATGCGCACGAACGTCTTCCTGAAGAGCTGCTGGGACTGCCGGTTGAGCCTCTGCCTCATTCGCCTGCCTCCAGCCTGCCGTCAGCGACCCTGTATCCGACGCCCCACACGGTCTGGATGGGGTGTGCCGAGGAATCGATGCCGGCCAGCTTGTGCCTCAGGTTCCTGATGTGCACCATGACCGTGTTGTTGGCCGAGGGGAGGTACGCATCGCGCCATACCTCCTCGTATATCATACGGTTCGGCACGGGCCTGCCTGCGTTCCTGAGCAGGAGTTCGAGGATGCCGAACTCCTTTGGGGTGAGCGAGAGTTCCAGGTCGTGCAGGGTGGCCCTATGCGTCAGGGGTTCGAGCGCGATGCCCTGGGCGCAGAGGGTGCCGTCGGGCTGGGCGGCCCTGCGTAGCCGCGCCTTCACGCGGGCGATCAGTTCGAACGGCTTGAAGGGCTTGGTGATGTAGTCGTCCGCATCCAGGGAGAAGCCCCTGACCACGTCCATCTCCTCGGACTTTGCCGAGAGGAACAGGACGGGCACCGCCGAGGTCCGTCGAATGCGCCGACAGACCTCCCACCCGTCCAGGCCGGGCATCATGATGTCGAGGATCACGAGGCCATAGCCCCTCTCGGCAAAGCGCTCAAGGGCGCTCTCCCCGTCGTGACACGTATCGGCATGGATGCCCTCGGCCCCGAGCAGCGTGGTGACGAGGTCCGCAATCTCCCTGCTGTCATCTACAACGAGCACATTGGGTGAGTAATTTTTGTGAAACGTTTTGCAACTACCACTCACAAAAGCTCCCCTGCCGTCCAGCCGACAGCGGCACATTGCAGTGGCAGCGATACGTTGCAGCTGACAGCGACATGCCGCCTCGCTGGCTATCAGCCGTCCAACCCGTCCACCTACTGCCTGTCACGTGCCTGCGCACATCACTTGCCATCCAAGGCCTGTGGGCGACCGTCGTTTGGCTACTATCTGTGCGCACCCTCTCTCGATCGCCTTGATCGAACGGTGACGTTCCCGTGGCGCATACCTGCTAGAATCATGCGGTCACAAGATGCGACGCATGCAGCGAGGAGCTTCCACCATGAGCGAGGGCAAGACCGACAACAGCAGCTACCCTGCCTACGATGCCGAGGCCATCGAGACCAAGTGGCAGCGCGTCTGGGAGGACGAGGGCCTCTACAAGACCGACGAGGACCCCGCCAAGCCCAAGAGGTATGTGCTCGAGATGTTCCCGTATCCCTCGGGCGACCTGCACATGGGTCACGCGCGCAACTACACCATCGGCGACGCGATGGCCCGCCAGGCCCGCATGCGGGGCTTCGACGTGCTGCACCCCATGGGCTTCGACGCCTTCGGCCTTCCTGCGGAGAACGCCGCCATCAAGCACCACACGCAGGCCTCCAGGTGGACGCACCAGAACATCGCCCAGACGGTCAAGACCATGAGGCGTATGGGCTTCAGCTACGACTACGACCGCATGTTCAACACCTGCGATCCCGAGTACTACAGGTGGGGCCAGTGGATGTTCATCAAGATGTGGGAGAGGGGCCTGGCGTACCGCGCCACGTCCCCCGTCAACTGGTGCCCCACCTGCCAGACGGTCCTTGCCAACGAGCAGGTCGTGGACGACAGGTGCTGGCGCTGTGGTTCCGTACCCGAGAAGCGCGAGCTCTCCCAGTGGTACCTGCGCATCACCGACTACGCCCAGGAGCTCCTGGACGACCTCGACCGGCTCGATGGCTGGCCTGAGAACGTCAAGGCCCAGCAGCGCAACTGGATCGGTCGCTCCGAGGGTGCCGAGATCGACTTCGCCCTTGCCGCCGAGGACGGCGTGACGCCCACGGATCGTAAGGTGACGGTCTTCACCACGCGTGCGGACACGCTCTTTGGCGTCTCGTTCATGCTGCTGCCGCCGGAGTCCGCGCTTGCGGCGGAGCTGGTTGCGGGCACGCAGTGCGAGGTGGCCTTCAAGGAGCTCAGGGCGGCTACCGAGAAGGTCTCCAGCGTCGAGCGCCAGGGGTCCGAGCGCGAGAAGCACGGCGTGCCCACCGGTCGCTACGTCATCAACCCCGTCAACGGCCGCCCAGTCCCCATCTGGGTCGCCGACTACGTCCTGATGGACTACGGCACCGGTGCGGTCATGGGCGTCCCCTGCGGTGACCAGCGTGACTTCGACTTCGCAAAGAAGTACGGCTTGGAGATCGCCCCCATCATCTGCGAGAAGGACGACCCTCTCTACGCCGAGCTCAGAGACGAGCGCGAGCTGCGCATCCGCTCCGTCGACTGGGACCGCGCCATGGTCGCCGAGGGCTACCTGGTCCAGTCCGGCGAGTTCACCGGCCTCAAGGGCGGCAAGCACTCCGAGGCGGTGGACGCGGTCGTCAAATGGCTTGGCGAGCATGGCTGCGGCCGCGAGACGGTGCAGTTCCGCCTGCGCGACTGGCTCATCAGCCGCCAGCGCTACTGGGGCAACCCCATCCCCATGGTCCACTGCGACGACTGCGGTGACGTGCCCGTGCCCGAGGAGGACCTGCCGGTGCTCCTGCCCGACAACCTCGACCTGGGGGCAGGGGAGACCCTGGCCGAGTATGCGCCGTTCTATGAGACGACCTGTCCCAGGTGCGGCAGGCCAGCCCGGCGCGTCACGGACACGATGGACACCTTTACCTGCTCCAGCTGGTATTACCTGCGCTACGCCGACCCTCACAACGACGATCTGCCCTTCTCGCGCGAGGCCGCCCGTCGCTGGATGCCCGTCGACAACTACATCGGCGGCATCGAGCATGCCATCCTGCACCTGCTCTACTCGCGCTTCTGGACCAAGGTCATGCGCGACCTGGGCATGCTCGACGTGGACGAGCCCTTCACCAACCTGCTCTGCCAAGGCATGGTCAAGGACGAGCATGGCGACACCATGTCCAAGTCCAAGGGCAATGTCGTGCCGCCTTCCAGCGTCATCGAGCCCTACGGCGCGGACACGATGCGCCTGGCCATCCTGTTCATTGCCCCGCCAGAGAAGGACTTCGACTGGGACCCCGAGGCCGTGGCGGGTGCCAACCGCTTCATCAAGCGCGCCTGGCGCGTTGTCTGGACGCTCGCCCGATCGGCCGACAGGGGCGTAGTCCTCGATGCCGCCGCCCTCGGCCCACAGGCGCGCGAGCTCAACCGCGTCCTGCACGAGATGGGCCTGCGGTGCACGTCAGACTTCGACCGCGGCCAGTTCAACACCGCCATCTCGGCCGTCATGGAACTCGTGAACGCTGCCTCCAAGTACGCCAACGAGGTCTCCGCCGAGAGGCGTGACGGAGCCCTCTGCTGGCGCGTCGCCCACGACATCGTTGCCATGCTCGCACCCATCTGTCCGCACTGGGCCGAGGAGCTCCACCATGAGGCGCTGGGCCTTGCGGGCTCCGTCTACAACGAGCCCTGGCCCTCCTTTGACGCCGAGCAGGCGAAGAGCGACACCATCGAGATTGCCGTCCAGGTCAAGGGCAAGGTCCGCGCACGAATCCGGGTTGCGGCTGACTCCTCCAAGGACGAGCTCGAGGCTGCTGCCCGCGAGGCCGTTTCCAGCCAGATCGAGGGCAAGGACGTGCGCAAGGTCATCGTCGTCCCCGGTCGCCTGGTGAACATCGTCGCCGTGTAAGCTTTGTCAGGTACGTCATTTACCTCGAGCTTGAGGCCCCTGAGGTGATGAAAGGGACCGGACCCGAGAGAACTCTCGGACCCGGTCCCATGCCATAGGGGCGAGGCGAGCCTTATGCACTTGCGGCAGCGAGGACGGCGCCGCCGAACTTCTCGGCGTTGACCGTCGCCATGGCTGCGGGGGTTGCCACGTTGGCGCCCGTACCCCCGTGAGGCGGTCGGCACAGACGTTGATGATGGCGCCGCCCACGGAGCAGATGACGCCCAGCAGGATGCCGGGCAGGCCGGCATCGGCGATCTGGCCCAGGGTCATGGTCGATCCCATGGCGAAGAAGACGATCATGATGATGCCAGGCAGCGCTGCCGAGAGGGTCTTCTTGAGGCTGGGGAAGGCGTTGCCAAGGATGATGCCCACGATGATCGGTAGCACGGCTCCCAGAAGGCTCCAAACCAAGGGGCGCCTGTCCGGCGGCTCCGAGGGCGATCATGGTGTCCGGAGGCCCGACGACCAGCGTGGTGATGGCCACGGCACCACGCTCGACCTCGGTGCCATAGTCGCCCATGAGACCGGCGTAGAGCGAGTTGTTGGCTCCCGAGCAGGCGGCGAGGATGACCATGGAGGAGAGGCCCAGCAGGTTGTCACCCAGCGCGAACTGCACGACCATGGCCAAGGCGACGTAGAAGACGACCTTTGTGACGATGATCACCGTGCCACGGAAGGCCGCCTGCGGCGCGGACTTAAACGAGATGGTGGTGCCGACGATGAGCAGGAAGGCGACGGCGAGCGCGCCCGAGCCATTGGTGGTCATTGCGGTGGTGAGGCTGCCCAGCGCGAACGCCTGGGGGAAGAAGGTGTTGATGACGCAGGCGCTGAGCAAGGGGACGAGGATGTTGGCCCCGGGAATCTTGCCGAGCTTCTTGAAGAAGCCTCCCCTCTGCTGGAGTACGGCGGTTGCTTCTAGCATGAGGCGATGCCTTTCTGTATGCGGGAAACGGAGGTGGTCGGGCAACCCAGGATGCCGGGGACGCCGTGCGTCTCCCTGGGTCGGCGCCTCCTGGGCGAACCCGTACGAGGATGGGACCCGGAGCCATCTGGTTCCGGGTCCCACAGGGAGATCCGGGATGGGACTTAGCCGTCCATCACGATGCCGCCGTCGCAGTCGCCGATCTCGCCGTTGACGAAGCTGGCAAGGTCGTACGCGAAGAACAGCACCATTTGGGCAGGCTCGGACGGGCGTGCGGCGCGACCGAGGGGAATCATACCAAGGGGAGACGGCTCTCGCCTTCCCCTAGGTGAAGGGCAACCTTAGTTAACTTTCTTCACACTTGCTTCATATCTATACAAGATGTGCGAGAAGAAAACCCGTCTGCCGAATGTATGTGACCGACTGTCGATTTACTGATGCGTTCATATGGACGGAGACGATCGGCCTGCCAGAGATGGAGGGCATCGACGCAAGCGATTGGTGGCTGTCATTGTATGGGCGCACAACAGATGGCCTGTGACGCCCTCTTTTTTGTGCCAGGGAATATGAAGGGGTCATGGATCTCTCTGTAAGCTAGCAGCAGCTTGGACCTGCTCGCCACCGGCAGCGGCAGGCAGGGGAGTGCGCGGGAAGCGCACGCTTTGGAGAGGACTTGATACACAGGAGGTTTCTGCCATGCCCATGAAATGGTCCACACGCTTCGTCAAGGCAGCGCTGCTGAACATCCTCACGGCCTGCGTGCTGTGCGCGCTCTGTGAGTGGTTGGCTATCTACGTCTGGAAGCAGGCCCCCGCGGATGTCATCGCCGCTGGTTGGAGCTGGCCGATGTTTGCCATTAACTTCGTGGTCGCCTGGGCCTGTGCCACCGTCATCGGCATGGTCCCTTACATTCCCGATGCGGGGTTTGCGTTCGGCATGAGGCACGCGAAGCCCTCCGATGGCGCAAAGTTCGGCCTGTGGGTCAACGCCTACATCAACACCTGGTATGCGGTCATCCTGAACATCGTGATGACGCTGCTCGACTCCGTCGTGCTGGGCGGTGCCCCCGTCTTTCCGGTGCTCTTCATCGGCTGGGCGCAGAGCATCATCCCCGTTTGGGTTGCCTGCTACATCGTGACCTTCCTCACGCAGGGCCCGATCGAGAGCCTTGCCCGCACTGTTTGCAGCGATCCTGCGCCCGAGGGCGACATGCACTAGAATCAGCCGGCAACGGCCTGGTCGACCTGCGTGCGCAGGCAGGCTTTTATATGGAAGCCCGTATGGAAGGGACGGCGGTGGCTGGCGGACTCTTTGAGGTCGAGGAGCTGGGCGAGAGGCTCTGGCGCATCGGGGATGCGCTCGGAGACCTATGCTACCTCGTCGAGGGCGAGCGCGAGGCAGCGCTCGTCGACACGCTGGTGGGCCTGGGGGACGTCGTCTCCCTCGCGCGCGGCCTTGTGGGCGAGAAGAAGCAGCTGCGCGTGCTGCTCACGCATTGCCATCCCGATCATGTGGGAGGCGCCTACTTTGCGCGCGAGTGCTGGGTGGGTTCGGCGTGCGCGGGCGCGTGGAATGCCTGCGAGAGGCAAGGCCTCGAGCTCGTGGCAGGCATGGCCGACGAGGCGGGTGTGCCGTTCGGGCCTCGTGACGGCGTTCGCCCCGTCGTGCGCCGCGTGGCGGAAGGCACCTCCTTCGACCTTGGCGGGCGCACGCTTGCGGCGGTCGAGCTGCCGGGGCATACCGCGGACTCGGTGGGGTATCTGTGTCCCGAGCTGGGGATCCTCTTCTCTGGAGATGCCGTCACACCCATCATGTGCCTATGCTTTCCCGAGTCGCTTGGCCTTGACGGCTGGCTCGCGACCCTGCACAAGATGGAGAAGCTGTCCTTCGAGCGCTTCTGGACGGGCCACCACCGCCATGACTTCACCAATGCAGACCTCGCCTCCTTCGAGGAGGCCGCCGCCTTCGCACGGACGGACCGCGGGCACAGCTGGCACCACATGCTCGTGAGCGACTGGGAGGGCACGCTGCACCTCTGTCCCTGCCCGACAAGCGACCCCGACAGCTGCGACTTTCGCGCCGTGATCACCCGGGGCCTGCCACCCGTATGCACACGCCAGGCGCGACGCGTGCGGACGTAGCGTCGCAAGACGAGGTCTGCGCAAAACGACCCTGTCCGTAGATGCTCCCGGCGCTGCCCGCGCGCCACGTCGTCCAAGAAGACCGCCCCCGGCCTAGCCAAGCCGAGGGCGGCCTCCTTCGTACGGCCAAGCACAGTTGGAGGCGGCGGCACAGAGGCCGCCTTGCGGGCAGTCCCTTACGTGGCGTTCCGCCTCGCCTTCCAGTGCAGCGAAAAGAGCGCTAGCGCAAGGCAGCCGACCATGCAGACGTAGCCAAGGGCGAACATGAGCGGATAGCCGCCTGCCGAGTCGACCACGAGGCTCCAGAACACGGCGGCGAAGGTGCCCATGAGCGACCCGACCATGCTCACGCACGAGTAGACGTTCGTGTAGTCGGCGCTTCCGAAGACGGTGCGGACCAGCAGCGGTGTCTGGACCGTGGTCTCTGCGTAGGCGATGCCAAAGAGGAAGGCTCCTACGAGCAGCAGCGCGAGCTGGCCGGGCAGCAGCCACATGAGGGTGACGCCCGCGACGCCCGCGCCGATGCCCATGACGGCTCCGAGCTTGACGGACCTGTCGTTGACGACGCCGAGCAGCACCTTGCCGATGGCCTGGCCTGCCATGGCCGTCGAAGCCACGATGCCAGAGGCCGCGGCGACGGCAGGCAGCGTCTGTGCGAAGGACTGCGCGTAGCCGGCGAGGTACTGGTAGATCGTCTGGTTGAGCGTGATGAGGCCGCTGAAGGCTGCGAGTGCGAAGAACGCCGAGGTCCTCATGGCGGCGGAGGCCTCCATGCTGTCGTCGGGCTCCGGAGAGGCGCCGTCTGTGGCGGAGGGAGCGCTCTCGTCGGCCTCGTCCGCGCCATAGGGGAGAAGCCCCTTGTCGGCGGGGCGGCTCCTCACCACAAGGGTGGTGAAGGGCAGCGTGCCCACGAGGATGACCACGCCGAACACGAGGTAGGCGGTCCGCCAGCCCTCGGCGCCAGCGTTGATGAGCGCGGTACCGATGGGGTTGAAGATCACGCCGCCGATGCCCGTGAACGCCATGCACAGGCCCACGAAGAAACCCACGCGTTTGACGCACCACGCGTTGATGAGCGTGGGAACGGCCAGGTAGATGCAGGGTGCGACGCCGATGCCCATGATGGCCCCGCAGACGTAGAACTGCCACATCTCCTGGCAGGCGGACATCCCAAGGCAGCCTACGCCAGTCGCGACGACTGCGGCGGAGAGGGCGACGCGCAGGTCCAGCCTGGAGAGGAGCTTGCCCCATACGGGCAGCGTGACCATCATCGCGAGGTTCACGATGGAGAAGTACAGCGTGAAGGTGGCCTTGGGCACGCCGAAGAAGGCCGAGACCGGCGTGAAGAAGATGCCTGCGCAGCTGAGCACGAGCGCGCATGGCAGGCAGGTGATCGCGACGCACGACGCGACGATGGCGAAGGCGTAGTGGAAGCCGCGCGTCACGCTGGCGACGGCCCGCTGCGAAGAGGACCCCACGTCTACGCCTCCACGTCCGCGATCGCGCCGTCCATCGAGAAGCCCTTCCAGGAGGGTTCGCCGGTGAAGGCCATCACGGGCTCCTCACCGTCAAGCGCCCGGATGGCACCAGAGGCCAGGGCGTCCATCTCGAAGTCGCCCGCGTAGACCTTCACGGGCGCGATCCACTCGACCCGCTCGGTCACGTAGGAAACGAAGCGCGGGTCATGGGAGACGCCGCCGGTCAGGACGATGCCGTCGACCTTGCCCTTGAGGACGGCCGCGAAACCCGCGACATACTTGGAGACCTGGTAGGCCATGGCGTCATAGACGACTTCGGCCCATGCGTCGCCCTGCTCGATACGTGCGAGGATCTTGCGGGCGTCGTCGGTTCCCAGCAGGCCGACGAGGCCGCCCATCTTGCCGACCACGCCGTCCATCTGCTTCCTCTGGGCGCCCTCGGCAAAGGCCATCCTGACCACGGGCTTCGCGGGGACGTCGCCGCAGCGGTTGGGCGCGAAGGGGCCGGCGCCCTCGAGGACGTCGTTGGTATCGACCATGCGCCCCCGCTCGTGGCATGCGACGGAGAGGCCGCCGCCTACGTGCGCGACGATGAAGTTGCCGTCCTCGTAGCCCATGCCCAGCTCGGCGGCGCAGCGGATGGCGCACTCCTTCTGGTTGAGGCAGTGGACGTGGCTCTTACGGTAAACGCCCGGCCAGCCGGTGATGCGCGCCACGTCGCAGAGCTCGTCGGTGTCGGGCTGGTTGACGGCGTAGGCAGGGCGTCCCACCTCCCGCGCAAAGGCGTAGAGGAGCGGGGCGCCGAGGATTGCCGGGTGGTTCACGCCGGCGTCCAGCACGTGGTCGCAGACCTTCTGGTCGATGGCGAAGATGCCGCCGACAGTGGGTCCCATGGACCCGCAGTAGCCGGAGAATGCGTCGATGTCGGCGAGCTTGACGCCGTTGCCCTCGAGGGCGGAGAGGATCGTCCCCTTGCGGTACTCGAACTGGTCGGCCGCCATGTCGTACTTGGCGAGCTCCTCGGAGGGATGGGTAACGTTCAGGCGAAAGAGCGCCTCGGTGCCGTCGAACACGGCGACTTTGGTGGACGTCGAGCCGGGGGAGAGGGTCAGGATCTTGTAGCTCATAGCGGACTCCTTGCATCGGAATGAGTTATCGGCTTTGGACAGCGAAGAGGATGAGGGACGTCACGTAGCCAATCAGCACGAGGCAAACGTACGTCGAGAGCCAGGCGGCAATGACGTCGCCGCCCGCCGGGGCCTGGATGAACGCCATGGTGAGCGAGATGCACGTCACAAAGATGAGGTTCTCGACGAACACCCGCACGATGGGGCGCCAGCGATGCTCGCCCACCCACGCCGTTACGACAGCCGCAATACCCGGTACGGGCAGTACCAGTTGCAACAGCACGTTGGTGAAAAAAGCGGATGCCACACCCGGATACCATGCCTGGAAGGTGAAGACCGCGCTGCCGAGCAGCATGGCCGACGTGTTGATGACAAGGGCGAGCACCAGGTCGCACAGGATGGTATCGATATTCCATTCGCACATGGCTGCTTCCCTTCTTCCAGACCTGGAGACGACACGTCGTGCACGACAAGTCCGAGCATGGACCGCGGCAAGGTTGGCTCCAGCACTGCAGCCCATAGGCACAGCGCCACCAGGATCCGACGACAACTTCATCGCCCGCGACGACCCAGCGAACCAAACTCAGTGGCAGCCACCGCAGAACCTAGCGGGCGGAAAGGACGAGCATCGCGATGTCGCCGACGATCTCGTCGACTGTGGCACCGCGTGACGAGTCGGCGACCGGGCATTTAAAGCCGGAAAGGTTATGACCATACGCGGCACCGTGGGCAAAGCGCTGGATGAGCTTGACGGCGATGTTGGCGGCGTTCAGATCGGGGAACACAAGCACGTTGGCGCGTCCGGCCACGCCGCTCTCGTGCTTGACCTTCTTGGCGGCAACGGCCGGGTCGATGGCAGCGTCGAGCTGGAACTCGCCATCGATCGCCAGATCGGCACGACGCCCGCGAGCCAGCTCGATGGCCTCCCTCACGCGGTCGACGGACGTGCCTGCACCGGAACCGTCCGTGGAGAATGACAGGAACGCCACGCGCGGCTCCCAGCCCATGATGGAGCGGACGTTATCGGCAGCGGAGATGGCAATCGAGGCCAGCTCGGTAGCCGTCGGCTCAGGGTTCAGGCCGCAGTCGGTAAAGGCGATGACGCTGCCCTCGGGACCTTCGAACGCCGGCGTGTCCACAAGCGCCAAGATGCTCGGGACATCGACGCCCTCGGCTAGGCCGATCACCGTCTGCGCCGCCATGAGCACGTCGCCCGTGGTGTTGACGTGACCGCAGAACGTGCAGTCCACATCGCCCAGCTCCTCCTTCATCATGGCGTAATACATGGGGTTCTTTATCTTGCGGCGGCTGCCCTTGGCGCTGATGAGGCGCGGGCCACTAGACATGTAGCGCTCGGCGAGCGCATCGGCCGCGGCCTCGTCGGCGTTATCGACGATCTCCATGCCCTCGAGCGACACGCCAGCCCGAGCGGCCGTCTCCTCGATCACGGAACGCGGGCTCACGAGCACAGGCATACCGATGCCCTCGTCGAGCACATGGCGGGCGGCGAGCAACGTCTTCTCGGCCTCGCACTCGGGCAGCGCAACTCGCTTGGGCGCACCCTGGGCATCCTGGATGAGCTTATCGATCAGGGTTGCCATGCCGGCATCATCCTTTCTCGTTAAAGAAGAGGGGGCGGACGTGAGTCGCTCACGGCCGCCCCGGAGGGTAAGACTACATGGACAGAGCGTCATCCACGAACTGGGCAGCCTCGGCGAAGGTCCTCTTCTTGTTCAGCTCCATGAAGGGGACCTCAACCTCGTACTCGTCCTCGAGGGCAGAAGCGAACTGGACGATGTTGACGGACTTGCAGTGCAGGTCGTCGACGAAGGAAGTCTCACCGGAGAGACCGTCACGGTCAACACCGAAGATCTCGACGGCCTTGTCCTTGAGGACGTCGACGACTTCTTTCTGGAATTCGTTCATGATGCAATCCTTTCGATCGGGTGGTTGCTGCTGGGCCCAGGCTCGGCTGAGTCACCGAAGGTCTGTCTGACGGCTGCGGCGCCCCGGCCCAAAAAGGACGCGCAGCTGCTGGACGGCTACTCTCCGCAGATGTTGGATGCGATCTGCTTGTACGGCAGCGCAATCACCGGGACGAGCGCGATAAGGCAGATGGTGAATACGGCGAGCATGACGTTCTGCGGACCGGCAACGGCGGATACCGTGGACATGACGGAGACGCCGGCGAAGTTCAATACGTTGAAAATCACCTGGATGGGCGTGTAAGCGACCTCGAAGTCGGCGCGACCGTAGATGGAAGCCGTCAGCGACATGCAGACGTTTGCAGCACCCGAAAGACCGAACATGAACATGCCGGTCGCAATGGCGCACACCACGGAGCTGGTACCGCCCATCTTCACGAACAGGCTGCCGAGTCCGAGCACGCAGATCACGACGAGCGTGGTCTTCTTGGTGCCGAGCTTCTGGTCGAGCACACCGATGAGGTAGTGACCCAGAAGACCGATCGGCCACATGGATGACAACAGCACGACGCCAAACATGGGATCTTGGCCGTAGGACGCGAGCGTCGGGACGAGCAGGGCGATAGTACCGGCGCCGACCATCATGGGAAGACCGGTTCCGAGACCGATAAGCCAAGTCTGCGGGGTCTTGAGCACGCGAACGGTGGTCCAGGGACTTGTCTTCTTGTACTCAAGCGCGGCCCTAAACTCGCCCTCGAGCTCCTCTCGGCTCACAGACTGATTGTTATCGGGATACGCACCGGCTTCCTCGGGATTGTCCTTGACGAACAGGAACACCACGATGGCGGTAATGGCAACGATGGCTGCCATAGCCCAGAAGAATCCGGAGATACCGAAGGCACTGCTGGCGAACCCCAAGATGATAGGGTTCAGCGTGGCGGACGAGATGGTCATGCCCATGGTGGCGATGCCCATGAAGGCGCCCTTGGTGCGCGGGAACCAGGCAGAGCCCAGAAGGCCCGTACCGATGGTCGCGTAGGCAACCATCGAGAAGTTGAAGATGACAACGCCAGCCACGAACAGCTCGAACGTACTGGCGCAGGCAAGTGCGGCAAACCCAAGGGCGGAACCCGCAAGGCCAATGGTCGAAACCATCCTGGCACCAATCTTGCGGCCAAGCGTGCCGAACAGCACGACGGCGATCAGGCTAATCCAACCCGCAACAGTGATGACATAGGACATGTCAGTCTGCTGCCAGCCGTACATCTCGGTGTACAGGCCGAACAGCGTGTTGGTCGCCGCGTTCCAGAACGAGTAGAAGTAGAAGAACACAAAGCAGGCGATGGTGATGCCCCAGCCCTTGGCACCGAAGTTCGGCAACCAGGCGTTGAATTTCTTTTGGTCAGACATTGTTGGCTCCCTAGAGGGGGTGGGAGGTGGAGAGGGGTCAGAACCCCCGCTGTCGTCGCTCCGATGACGGGACCGATGGGCGTGCCTTTAGGGGACACACCCCGGTATACAGACGATTGAGCCGCAGTGGACTAGCGGCAATCGCCACGCCAGATATAGTCGCCAACCTGGTATTTGGGTGGAACGACCGGAATCTGCAGGTAGGACTGATGGCACCCACCGGTGTGGATGACGTGCATGCCGTCACCGTTATCGGTCTTGTGGTTCATATCGTTGTCATGGAACCACTCGGTCTTGATGAAACGGCCGGCGATAACGACCTGGAGCTTCTCGCCCTTGTGCCAGAAACGTGAGTGCGGGTACATCTCGACGTCGACGGGAACGATCTCACCGGGCTGCATGCGCTCCTCCTTCTCATGGCTGTGCACGGGCTGGAAGTCACTTGCGTACTTGGGATCGAGATCGCGGTGGCTGCAGCGCAGGAAGCCCCATGCACCGCGGTACGGAGCGCCCATGACGCGGATGGGCACGTAGTTGCCCTCGTGATCGAGCTTGATGACCCAGGGAAAGAGGTCCATGTTATCGTAGCCACGGCACTCGACGTTAAGGTGCAGCTTCATGAAGCCGGTGATCTCGGTGTCCTCGGTGAACTCGTAGGTGAACGTGGTGGTCTCGGCCTTGGGATCGTAGACGACCTCGGCCTCGCTCTCGAACTCATCGAAGCCCGCAGCGCCGTTCTCGGCGTCGAGGTAGAGCCTCTTGTACTCGGTGCGCTTCAGCGGGAAGGTGTCCTCGGCGCGCTTGTTGGCGTAGTCATAATCGTAGGCGTCCATGACGTCGAGACGAACGCGTGGCGTCATCTCCCAACCGTTGTGGATCTCCTTGCAGTAGCGGTCAAAGAACTTGCGTACGTCCTCCAGGTTGGCGGGCGTATAGGTGTCAGGCCACTCGAAGTCGCGGTGGGCGCGCATCCATTTCTTGGGGGTGCGGATGCGGCGGAAGCCCTCGAAGGCACCGCGGAGGTGGTGGTGGACCCAGCCGGCAGTGACATAGGTTGGGACGCGGATCTTGTTCCAGTCGACGACCTTGTCCCTGTAATAGGCGTTCATGAGAGGGTATTTGGCGACCATCGCCGGGGTGTCCTCGATGTAGTTGTTCACGGCGAGCGCCTGGATGATGTGGGTCTCGTAGTCGGGGTTGGGGATGCCTCCGCAGTAGTAGGACTCGCGGTAGAGGTCGCCCTGACCCTCCCAGGCTGCGAGACAGGCGAGATGGGGCGGACGGGTTGCGGCGATGCGCCAGTGGGCCATGCAGACGCCGGAGTTGCCGATCATCGTAGCACGACCGTTGCACCACTCCTGGGCCGTGACCCACTCGATGAAGTCATAGCCGTCCTGGGCGTCCTGGGACCCCCAGAGGTAGACGTCGCCCTCGGAGTTGCCGACGCCGCGCGGGTCGACGTTGGCCACGGCATAGCCATGGTGGCACCAGTAGCCGGGGTCGGGGGCCTCGAACTTGGCGTACTGAGAGACGGTCTTGGGCGGGACGCCCATGAGCTGCCAGGAGTCCATGCCCTCAGATGGGTTCTTGCCAAAGGGGGCGAAGACGCAGATGACAGGCACCTTCTCGCCGATGTTTGCCGGGCGGTAGACGTCTGCGTAGATGGTCACGCCATCGCGCAGGACGCACGCCACGTCACGATCGCACAGCACGCCCGGGATGTCGGTCATGTAGGTGTGGGGATTGTACTTGGCGCAGAAGCCCATGGTGGCGACCATCTCTCCGTCGCCCGCGTCAGGGTCCTCGGCGAGGCGTCGCTTGATCTCGTCGAGCTCCTCGCGGGACTTGCCCGGATTGCCCTTGGCGAAGGGCACCTCGAACTCCTCGCCGCCAAAGGTCATCTTCTTGTAGATGCCCTTGTACTCCTTCTCTTCGGCCATGGAAACGCTCCTCTCGGGAACCTCTCTCGACGCACTGCGGGCGCCGTCTCCGTCATGGAAAAGTATCCGGTCTTGCGCTCCCGGGGTCATTGGACTAGGTGACAAACTTTGGTGCGAACGCGGACGTCTGCCGGTACCCGTGACCAACGGCGGCACAATGGGTGCATCCTCAGGGGTATGATGATTTGTGCCATCGCATGAGGGGGTACCCATGAAGCTGAGGACGGTCCTGTACGAGCTTGCCTGCGCCGACTGGCGCATGGGCAGGGAAGGGATCCTCGACGAGGACGTCCTGCTCACCCCCGAGTACGAGACGAACGTCCCACCTAAGGCGAGGCTGCTGAGGGTGGTGCGCCTCTTCGACTTCCGCGCGGGCAGCGTGCGTCCTGGTCAGCGCCATATCATGCTCGTCCATGCCGGGCCCCAGATCCCGGTGGACCTTCGCGTGACGGGCGACTTCGTGGCGGTGGCGCATAGCGCAAGCTACGACGATTTCCGTGCGGCCTTCCTCGACTTGCCTGCGAAGGCGGCTGTGCTGGAGCTCCGACGGGACCGCATGTTCGATGCGTTCCTCTCCAGCTACGACCTTGCGCAGTTCGCGCGCCGCTCCTCGGCCGTCCTTGGTAACCCCGTGATTATCGCCAACGCGGATATGCGGCTGCTCGCCACGGCGGGTGAGTTCCCGGCCGACGCGCCCGACGTCCAGGAGGTCCTCTCGCAGGGCTATCTCACCGAGGAGGTCAACTCGGCGCTCGAAGGTGACGGCACGCTGGCTTCCGTGCGCCATGCGCGCCACTCCATCATGAGCGGGACCCAGCGCTACGGCCGCCGGTGGGTCACGTCGATCATCTACTACCATCACCTTGAGATGGGTCGCTATGACGTCCTCGAGAAGGACAGCCCCATCACGGGCTTCGATCTAGAGCTCATCGACTATGCAGGTCAGCTTGCGGGTGTGATGATCGAGCGTCTTGGTGCTGCAGGGGGGCGCGTGGGTGCCGGTTCCTCGGTGCTGCACGATCTCGTGGAGGGCTCCTTCGTCAACGAGCGGACCATGCGTGCCCAGATCCTGCTCACGCGCCTGCCCATCGGGGAGTCCTACGTGCTGCTCGCCCTCACGGGCCAGCGTAACGCTGACAAGGAATACCACGCCCGCGTGGGCGCGATGGCCGTGCGCGCGCTGTGCAACTGCCTGTGGTATGCCCGCGAGGACTGCCTCGTGGTGCTTGCGCCCATCGGGAGGAATGAAGCTGTGGGCTACGATGACTACGCTCGCGCCCAGAGGCGACTCCGGACCAACGGGGCCTTCGTTTCCATGCTCCAGAATAACGGGCTCTCGGCCTTCGTGAGCGAGCCCTTCGACGACCTCTCCAAGTGTCCGGAGCGCCTGCAGGAGGCGCTTGACCTCGGCGAGACCATCCGCGAGCCGGGGCCTGGCAGGATGTTCTTCTACTGGGAACACCGCTTCGCCGCCCTCGCAGCCATCGTGGGCTCTCCCGAGCGGCTCGAGATGCTGCTGGACAAGCGCGTGGTCGCAATGGCCGACTACGATCGCGATCATGGCACCTCCTACCTGCGGACGGCCATCATGAGCGTGCGTCACCCGGGAAGCCCGGCCGACGCCGCGGCGGCGCTGAGCGTGCATCGCAACACGTACTTCTATCGCGTGAACAAGATACGCAAGCTGTTCTTCGTCGACCTCAAGGACGGCGACGACCGGCTGGCGCTCAGCTTCTCCGCCTCGCTCATGGAGGGCGTAGGGCATTAGCCCTGAGTCATGGCTAACATGCCTGCCTGCATGTTTGTCAACGAGCACAATGCACGTGATTTCTTCTCGCACGTTTACTGGGCATTCGCATAACGGCAGAAACACTCCCGAAATCTACCCTGTATGGCAAGGGCGACGTCAGGGGGATGTCGCTCGCCGCACCGTTCGGGAGAGGAAGCTGATCGCCATGACCAAGGTTCTGGGCATTTCCTTCGGCACCAAAAACGGCAACAACGACAGCATCTGCAAGGAGGCCCTGATGGGCGCTGCCGAGCGGGGCTGCGAGGTCGAGTTCATCCGTGCGATGGACCTGGACATCAAACACTGCACGGGCTGTATCACCTGCGTCAAGATGCTGATGAGCGGCCGCGGCAACATGTGCATTCACAAGGACGACTTCGATTGGCTCTTCTTCAAGATGGCCGAGGCCGATGGCATCGTCATCTGCGACCCCATCTTCGAGACCGGCGCGTCGGGCCTGTTCCACACCATCATGGACCGCTTCGGGCCCCGCATGGACACCGGCAACAACGTCATCTCGACCCAGATAGCCCAGAAGATCATCGCCGAGGGAGGCAAGGCGAAGCTGCCCGACCCGTGCATCATCTGTCCGGGCAAGCCCATCTCCTACATCGGCATCGGCGGGTCCGACTGGGGCACGCACGTCCAGTCCGACCATGCCATCCAGGCCATGACCCCCACCTGGCGCGTCATCGATAACGAGTGGGTGCCCTGGTCCAAGCGCGCGCTGCTCGACGACGAGGTCGTCGCGCGCGCCCATCAGATCGGCACCAACATGGCCAACGCCGCAAAGGATCCCGAGCACGCGGCGTACCAGGGCGAGGACGGCACCTGCCCGCACTGCCATGCCAACGACTACTACCTGGTCCCCGACACGGACAAGGCCATCTGCTCGGTCTGCGGCCTCGAGGGCCATGTCACGCTCGAAGGCGGCGTCGTCAAGGTGGTCTACCTCGACGAGGAAACCCACGACGAGCGTGGGCTCTTCCGCGCCCACGACACCGCCGAGGGCAAGCAGATCCACGGCGAGGACATCGGTCGCATGGAGGGCGAGCTTTCCCAGCTCCAGAAGGGCGACGAGTACAAGCGTCGCGTCGCGCGCTACAAGGCGTTTGTCTCGGCCAGCATGCCCGTGCGCGCCTAGCTGCCCACACAGGGAGCGGGCGGGACAGAACCGCGAGCTTTGTCCGATTGCACATGGCCCCGCTGACGGCATTCTGGGAAGGTAGACAGCAACGCTGCCGTTCGCCACGAGGTGGGCGGCTTCAGGTAGGCAGACACATCAGGAGGAGTACATGGCAAAGCAGCTTGAGTGCGACGTCGTCGTCGTTGCCGCGGGCCTCTCGGGCCTGGCGGCCTCCATCGCGGCGGCCGAGGGCGGCGCGAGCGTCATCACGCTGGAGAAGGCCTCCAACACCGGCGGCGCCGCCAACATGGGCATGGGCCCCTGTGCGGCCGGCTCGCCCGTGCAGCGCGCGTCCATGATCGAGGTCACGCCCGGCGAGCTCTTCCGCCGCCACATGTTCTATACGCACTATCAGGTCGATCCCCGCTTGGTGCGCGCATACTACTTCAAGAGCGGCGACACCATCTCATGGCTGCAGGACATGGGCGTCGTCTTCAACTCCGTGCGCCCGGCGTTCCGCGCCCGCGAGCGCACCCGCGCCTACGCCGACGGCGAGTACACCTGGCACGTCGTCCAGCCCGAGGACGGCTCCGAGCCGGGCCCGCGCGCCGCGACCACGATGACCAAGCGCATGACCGAGCGCGCCCAGGAGCTCGGCGTCGAGTTCCTGTTCGAGACCCCCGGCAAGAGCCTCGTCGTCGACGACGGGGGTGCCGTCGTAGGAGTGCGCGCCGCCGACAAGGACGGCGGGGAGGTCGAGGTCTCCTGCAAGGCGGTCATCGTCGCCACCGGCGGCTTCGGCGCCAACGCCAAGATGATCCAGGAGAAGATCGGCCTCGACTGGGGTAAGAACCTCTACTCCTTCGCCGTGCCCGGCATGGACGGCGACGGTTACAACATGTGCCACGCCGTCGGCGCCGGCCGCACGCCCGTCACCATGGAGATGATGTACCAGCTTCCTGACAACATGAACCACTTCTACGTCGAGGGCGCCTTCCGCCAGCCCACCTATTGGTGCGACCGCAACGGCGAGCGCTTCATGCCCGAGGACGACATCTTCAACACCACCTTCGTCGGCAACGCCATCAACCACCTGCCGGGTAAGGTGGGCTTCGCCCTCTTCGACTCCAGGATGCTCAAGAACTGGAAGAAGAACGGGCCCGACATCGTCTCTCACGTCCACCCGCACGACCTCTACGAGCACTTCGAGGAGCAGTTCGAGCAGGATCTCGACACCTATGTCGACGGCAACGGCGACCATGTCATCGCCCGCGCCGACACGCTCGAGGAGCTCGCCGAGAAGATCGGTATCGACCCCGAGGGCCTGTCCAAGAACGTCGAGGCCTACAACGAGATGTGCCACGCAGGCTACGATGAGCTCTTCGAGAAGGAGCGCCAGTTCATGCAGCCGCTCGAGAGCGGCCCGTTCTACGCCTGCCGCCAGTACATGGGCGCCTACGGCACCCTGGGCGGCGTGCTGGTCAACGACCGCATGGAGGTCATGAACGACGAGTACAAGGTCATTCCGGGCCTCTACTGCGTCGGCACCGACGCCTGCACCATCTACGGCGACTCCTACAACTACTCCATCCCCGGCAACACCATGGGCTTCTGCCTCAACTCCGGTCGCATCGCAGGCGAGAACGCCTCCATGGCAGCGTTCGATTACGCGGATGGAGACGAGGAGGAGTGGGACTAGCTCCCAGCACGCCTCGTCTGAGCGGGGCCCTCGCTCGAGGGTCCCGTCTTGCCCTGTGCGCGCCTCAGGGGAAAGGAGCGCACAGGACTCGACCCTAGGAGAGACATAACGTGAAGCTGACTATCAACGGCCGGGAGGTCAAGGCCGAGGGGGGCACCTCCGTTCTGGATGCGGCCCTGGACAACGGCATCTTCATCCCGCACCTGTGCAAGCACCCCGACCTCGAGGCGGTGGGCGGCTGTCGTCTCTGCGTGGTCGAGGTCGACGGTGACGGCGAGGCCGTGCCGGCCTGCAAGACCACGGTGCGCGAGGGCATGTCCGTCGACGCCGAGAGCGTGGTGGCCGACAAGGTCCGTCGCATGGCGATGGAACTCATCCTCGCCACACATCCCGCCGACTGCACGGGCTGCCCCAAGTACGGTGTGTGCGAGCTGCAGTCCATGTACCAATACATGGGCGTCTCGCCCGCGCGCTGGCGCTGCAAGATCCGCTCCGTCCCGACGGACGACTCCAACCCGCTCATCACGCACATGTTCACCCGCTGCATCCGCTGCGGCCGCTGCGTGCGCGCCTGCCGCGACCTGCGCGGCGTGGGTGTCCTTGACTACCAGCGCACCGAGAGCGGCATCCGCATCGGCATCGACGGGGGCGTCTCTCTCGAGGAGGCGGGCTGCCGCTTCTGCGGGGCCTGCGTCGAGGTATGCCCGACCGGCTCGATTGTCGATGCCCTCGGCCTGGCGAAGCCCGAGCGCTCCAGCGAGGACAACGTCGTCCCCTGTCGTTTCGGCTGTCCTGCGCACATCGAGATTCCGCGCTACCTGCGCTACATCAAGCAGGGAGAGTGGGAGAAGGCCACGGCCGTCGTGCGCGAGAGGGTCCCCTTCCCCGAGACGCTGGGTTCCATCTGCACCCACAACTGCCAGGGCGAGTGCAAGCACAACGACCTGCACGGACCGCTCTCCATCTGCCGCCTGAAGCGTGCGGCAGCAGTGCGCGACAACGGCGCCTGGAAGAGCCGCGTGCGCCACGATCCCCTCACGGGCAAGTCGGTTGCCGTCATCGGCGCAGGCCCCGCAGGCCTCACCGCCGCACTCTACCTCGCCGAGAAGGGCCATCGCGTCACCGTGTTCGAGGCCAATCAGAAGGCCGGCGGCCAGCTGCGCTATGGCATTCCGGCCTACCGCCTGCCCGACGAGGCCATCGACAGAGAGATCGATACGATCCTCGAGGTCTCCCAGGGCACAGACCCTCGGCCGCGCATCGACCTCAGGCTGGGCGAGCGCGTTGTTGACCCCGTCTCGCTCAGGGGCGACTTCGACGCCGTCCTCGTCACGGTGGGGACCCACCAGGGTATCGTGCTTCCCATGAAGGGACATGGCCTCAAGAACGTCTACGTTAATACCGCCTTCCTGAAGGCCGCTCGCGAAGGCAAACCCCTTCCCGTCGAGGAGGGCCGCGTCGTCGTCCTCGGTGGGGGCAACGTCGCCTATGACTGCGCACGCACGGCGGTTCGCCTGGGCGCCAAGAGCGTCGACGTGGCGTGCCTCGAGGCCGAGGACAGGATGACCTCCACCCCCGAGGAGCGCAAGGAGGCGGCCGAGGAGGGTATCGTCCTGCATGACGCCCACGCCTTCAACTCCATCGACGAGTCCCCCGAGAAGCCGGGATTCGTGGGAGGAATGACTATCCAGAAGATCTCCCGCTTCTACTTCGACGAGAACCACCGCGCCGTGACCGAGCTCGTGGAGGGCTCCGAGCTCACGCTCCCGGCAGACTACGTCATCTTCGCCGTGGGCCAGAAGCCCGAGGATACGCCGGTCATGGGCCTCGCGCTCACACACGGTCCCTACGTCGTCGCGGACGGTTGCCTCATGACCTCCGTCGAGGGCGTCTTCTCCGCTGGCGATGACGTCACCGGTACCAAGTCCGTGATCGCCGCCATCGCCCAGGGCCGCGAGGCCGCCAGCTCCATCGACCGCTTCCTGGGAGGCGACGGCGACATCAGCGAAGAACTGCTGGACCGCGAGGAGGGCGAACAGCGTATCGGCAAGGCCGCCCCCGGCTTCTATGACAGCCCGGTCCTTCCCCAGTTCGTTCCGGCATCCGAGCGCAAGGGCGCCCTCGAGCCGTTCGAGTGCCCGTTCAGCGAGTCCGAGGCCAAGTGCGAGGCGAGCCGCTGCCTGCAGTGCGACCTGCGCCTGACCCTCGAGAAGCCGCGTCTCTGGAACGAATACTAGGGAGGGGACGGACCACATGACCATCATCAACTTCATGCCCGTCTACCGCCAGGCCCCCGTCTCCCTGAGGCTGCTCGAGGAGCGCCTCGACGAGGCTGTCGAGCGGGCGGCATCCGAGGACGTCACGCTCATCCTGCCCAAGGGCCGCACCGACCTTGCGAGCCGCTTCGGCGAAGGCAAGGTGGTCCTTGCGGACGAGACGATCGGCTTCCTCTATGGCAACGACACGGCGGCTGCCAAGCTGCTTTCGGGCGAGAAGCCCGTACCATCTTCCGTGACGGGTGCGGCCGAGGACGAGGTCGTCTCGGGTGAGGCGTGGCTTTGCGGCCAGGACGGCACCAAGCGTGTGTGGCTGGAAGGCGCGAATGACCCCGTCGAGGTGGATGCTACGACCACGGTCGCGGGTCTCCTCTCGGTCGCCGCCGTCCCCACCGAGGGGCTCAGGGCCGTCTACCTAGGATATCCGCAGAGCCGTTTTCTGGTGCCCGGCGAGCTGGACGAGCCTATGGAGCTCTCCTGCGACTACATGTGCGTCTACACCGATGCCAACTGCATGGCGAACGCCCTGCACGAGATCGCCACGACCTTCCACCGGGAGTGCTGTGGGCGCTGCGTCTTTGGCTACGAGGGCGGCTATCAGCTCGAAACGATCCTGGGTGACGCGGTGGGGAAGAGGGGCCGCATGGACGACCTCGACCTCATGCGCGACCTCTGCCCGACCATGTCCACCCAGTCGCTCTGCGAGCTGGGGCGCATCATGGCGCGTACCGTGCAAGAGGGCATCGACCTCTTTGGCGACGAGCTCGATCGGCACGTCAGCAAGAGGAGCTGCCCTGCGGGCGAGTGCAAGGCGTTCATGACCTACCACATCCTCGTGTCGCGCTGCACCGGCTGCGGTGACTGCCTCGCCGCCTGTGAGGAGGACGCGATCACGGGCAAGGACAAGTTCGTCCACGTCATTGACCAGAAGGCCTGCATCCAGTGCGGCAGGTGCCTGGAGGCTTGCGGGGAGGGCGCCGTCGTGATAGCGGGTGCCAGGAAGCCCAAGACGCCGCCACGCCCCATCCCCTGCAAACGGAGCTAGGGGCATGGCCGTCGGTCCCGAATGCCATCGCTCGTGCGGATAATATGTGCGTGATTCCCCCTTGCCACCGGTGGCGACGTTGGCTATATTATGTGAAGCTCAATTGTGAACGTACGAGGAAGTGGGGCAGCTCCTTTGCCCCGCTTCCTTTTGGTATGCAGACGGTCCGTCTGTCGGGAGGAGTATCGCGTGGCAACGACCGACCTTGAGAGGCAACTGGTGACCGCGCTCGAAGATGCGGCTCGGTCGCATGGCATCGACGTCGTGGACGTCGAGGTCGTGGGCTCGAGCAAGGCCCCCGTCGTGCGCGTGAGGATCGACCATGCGGACGAGGGGGCCCCCACGATCTCGCTCGACGAGGTCGCCGCCCAGAGCGGCTGGATCAACGAGGTCCTGGATGACGCGGATCCCATCGCGGGATCCTACGTCCTCGAGGTGTCCTCGCCGGGTCTCGCGCGACCGCTACGCAAGGAGCGCGACTTCGAGCGCTTTGCGGGCAGTGACGTCTCCCTCAAGACCTTCGCTCGCGAGGGTCGCCGCCGCTTCACGGGCAGGCTGCTGGGCGTCGAGGGAGGCAGGATCGTCGTCGAGTGCGGTGAAGAGCGCGTCTCCCTCGCCCTCGACGACATAAAGTCCTGCCACGTCAGACCCGACTTCGACTAGTCGCAAGGCGTCTCGAGAATCCGTTCGCCCCTCCCGGGAAGGAAGAAACATGGCATCCGAAATGATGGAAGCACTGATGGCGCTCTGCCAGGAGAAGCACATCGACGAGCTCTACCTCATCGACCGCCTCGAGCAATCCCTGGCCAAGAGTTACGCCGAGATCCTGCACCTCGACTTCGGAGCACGCGTCACCATTGACCGTGCGACCGGACGTGTCTACGTCTACAAGCTCGTTCCCGAGGGGGACATCAACGACGAGACTGGCGAGTTCGACAACTTCGAGGAGGTCGACGTCACGCCCAAGGACGCCTCGCGCATCGCCGCGCAGCACGCCAAGTCCGAGATTGCCGAGATCGTGCGCAACTCTGCCCGTCAGCAGATCTTCGAGGAGTTCTCTCAGCGAGTGGGCGACATCATCACCGGCACCGTGCTGCAGACCACCCCCGACTTCGCCTTCATCAAGATCCGCGAGGGCGTCGAGGCCGAGCTGCCCTACTTCGATCAGCGCCGCTACCCGGACGAGCGCAACGAGCGGCCTGCAGGCGAGCGCTACATCCACAACCAGCGCATCCGTGCGATCATAGTCGACGTGCGCGACCCCAACAGCAACCAGCCGCCCATCCGCGGCGAGCGCCAGCGTCCCTCGATCGTCGTCTCCCGTACTCATCCCGACCTCATCCGCAGGCTCTTCGAGCTCGAGGTTCCCGAGGTCTACGAGGGTGTCGTCGAGGTCCGTTCCGTCGCGCGCGAGGCGGGCGTGCGCTCCAAGGTCGCCGTGTCCTCGCTGGACGACCGTCTCGACCCCGTGGGTGCCTGCGTCGGCCCCAAGGGCAGCCGCGTGCGCACCGTCGTCTCCGAGCTGCGTGGGGAGCGTGTCGACGTCGTGCTGTGGAGCGACGACCCCTCACGTTGCGTCGCCAACGCTCTCTCGCCGGCGCGCGTCTCACGCGTCATCGTCGATCCCGAGAACAACTACGCCACGGTCATCGTCCCCGACGACCAGCTCTCCCTGGCCATCGGCAAGGAGGGGCAGAACGCCCGCCTCGCCGCGCGCCTGACCGGCATGCACATCGACATCAAGAACGAGTCCCTGGCGGCCGACATCCTGCGTGACATGCCCAAGGAGGTCGAGCTTGCCGGGGAGGACGGCGAGTACCGCTGCGAGTACGTCGGGGCCAACGGGGTCCAATGCCGCAACATGGCCCGCCCTGGGTCGCGCTATTGCGGCGTGCACGAGAAGCTCGCCTCGATGCCCGCGGATTCCGTCAGCGACGACCCCGACTCCCTGATCTAGCACGAGGGTCCCACCTCGTAGTCCCCAAGACCCTCGTCCCAGAAAGGTTGGTCACATGGCAAAGACGCGCGTACATGACCTCGCCAAGGAATATGGCATGACCAGCAAGGAGATGCTCGGCCATCTCGCAGACATGAAGATCCCGGCCAAGTCCCCGTCCTCGACTTTGGAGGATGCCTACGTCTCCATCGTGCGCAAGAAGCTCAAGCCCATCCTCGAGGCCCGTGCGGCGGAGATCGAGGCCGCCAAGAGAGCCGAGGCCGAGGCCGAGGCCGAGCGGGAGCGCGTCGAGGCGGAGAAGGCCGAGCGGGAGCGCATCGAGGCGGAGGCCCGTCGCGAGCGCGAGCGAGCCGAGGAGGAGCGCAAGCGCGCCGCCGCCGAGGCCGCGCGCAAGAGGGCCGAGGAGGAGCGCCTGGAGGCCGAGCGCCTTGCCGCCGAGGAGGCCGAGCGCAATCGCGTGAAGGACACCGCCCCCAAGTCGGTCCCGTCCTTCACCAGCCTGCTCGACCAGATCGCCCAACAGGAGAAGGTCCTGCAGCAGCAGGCGGAGGAGACCTCCAAGAAGAAGGACGAGGCCCGTGGCGGCAAACGTGACGACCAGCACCGTCCCCGTCGCAGCGCCGCGCCCCGCCCCTCCGAGGGTGCCGGCGCCGCCTCGCCCGGAGACGAGGGCCGCAAGGGCAGGGGCAGGGGACGCAAGGCCACTCGCAGGGGGGGCCAGGAGGAGGACCGCTACAGCCGCATGGCCCGCGAGGCGGAGGAGTACAACCGCTCCCACGTCCTCGAGGAGGCCCGTGTGGCCGTCGAGGAGGCCACCCGCGAGTCCACCGGTCGTCGCAAGAAGCGCAAGGAGCGCAGGAAGCAGCAGGCCGAGCAGGCCGCCGAGCAGCAGCGCATCGAGGAGGCCATCGCCAACGACCAGGACGTCTCGCAGCTCGACACCGTCAGGGTCCCACAGGGCTCCACGGTCACGCAGCTGGCCGGGCTCCTCGGCGTCCCCGCCAACGACATCATCAAGCGCCTGTTCCTGCTGGGCACGCCCCTGACCCTGACCGAGTCCATGTCCGACGAGCTCATCGAGCTGGTCGCCGATGACCTCGGCCGGGACGTCAAGGTCATGACCAAGGAGGAGGAGAACTCCTTCACCTTCTTCGACAACCCCGAGGACCTGGTGTCCCGTCCCCCCGTCGTCACGGTCATGGGCCATGTCGACCACGGCAAGACGTCGCTTCTCGACGCCATCCGCCACACGGGCGTCGCCGCAGGGGAGGCCGGTGGCATCACCCAGGCCATCGGCGCCTCGCAGGTCAAGATCAACGGGCGCATCATCACCTTCATCGACACGCCCGGTCACGAGACCTTCACCGCCATGCGCGCGCGCGGCGCCAAGGTGACCGACATAGTCATCCTGATCGTTGCCGCCGACGACGGCGTCATGCCACAGACCATCGAGTCCATCAACCATGCCAAGGCTGCCGGCGTGCCCATCATCGTCGCCGTCAACAAGATCGACAAGCCCGGCGCCGACCCCACGAGGGTTCGCCAGGAGCTCACCGAGTACGGCGTCATCCCCGAGGAATGGGGTGGCGAGAACATGTTCGTGGACATATCCGCCAGGCAGAACCAGGGCATCGACACCCTGCTCGAGAGCGTCCTGCTCGAGGCGGACGTCCTCGAGCTCAAGGCAAACCCCGACACCTTCGCGTCGGGCAACGTCCTCGAGGCCAAGCTGGACCGTGGCCGTGGCTCCGTCGCCACGCTGCTGGTCAGCCGAGGCACCCTGCATGTCGGCGACGCCATCGTCGCGGGCCTGGCCTTCGGCAAGATTCGTGCCATGGTCGACCCCCGTGGCAACAGCGTCACCGAGGCGGGACCCGCCGATCCGGTCGAGGTCCTTGGCCTCGCGAGCGTGCCGATGGCCGGTGACGAGTTCCGCGTGTTCCAGGACGAGCGCGATGCGCGCGGCCTGGCCGAGCAGCGCCAGCTGAAGGCCCGCATCGAGGAGCAGAACCGGGTCAAGCACGTGACCCTCGAGAACCTCTTCGACACCATGGCCGACGCCGACGTCAAGGAGCTCAACCTCATCATCAAGGCCGATGTCCAGGGCTCCATCGAGGCGCTCCAGGACTCGCTGGACAAGATGGACCAATCCGAGGTCCGCATCAACACGATCCACTCTGCCGTCGGCGCCATCTCCGAGACCGACGTCGTCCTCGCCGACGCATCGAACGCCATCATCATCGGCTTTGGCGTTCGCCCCGAGGCCAAGGCGCGTACCGCCGCCGAGCAGCAGGGTGTCGAGATTAGGACCTACAGCGTCATCTACAAGGCCATCGAGGACATCGATGCAGCCCGCATCGGCATGCTCAAGCCGACCGAGGAGGAGCGCCAGACGGCCTCCGTCGAAGTTCGTAACACCTTCAAGGTCCCCAAGGTCGGCATCGCGGCGGGCTGTATGGTCCAGGACGGCGAGGTCTCCCGGGATGACCTCTGCCGTCTCGTCCGCGATGGCATCGTCGTCTACGAGGGCAGGCTTGCATCGCTGCGTCGTTTCAAGGATGACGTCAAGACGGTCAAGGCCGGCTTCGAGTGCGGCGTCGGCCTCGAGAACTTCCAGGACATCCACGTCGGCGACATCATCGAGGCGTATCGCGTCGAGCAGGTCGCCCGCACTGAGTAGGCTGACATGAAGCAGAACAGGAACTCCCGACGGAACAACCAGATCGCGCGCGAGAAGCTCGCCAGCATCCTCCTCTTCGAGGTGGCCGATCCCGACCTGGCGCTCGTGACCCTCACGGGCGTCGAGGTCTCGGTCGACAAGTCCGTGCTCAAGGCATACGTGAGCTGCGAGAGGGATCGCTACGACTCCGTCGCCGACGCGCTCGAGCGTGCCAGGGGCCGCATCCGGGCCCTGCTTGGACATGCTCTTGGCTGGCGGGTCACGCCAGAGCTTATCTTCGAGATAGACACGACTGCCGACGAGGCCGAGCGCATCTCCATCGCGCTGGGAAACGTCCCTCCGACCCTCTCCGTCGAGAAGGACGATGCGGGCTACCCCGTCGGTGACACACCTGGGGACGAGGAGTAGCGCAGCTGCCATGGGCCTGATCGCACATCCGGAGCAAGAGGAGAAGTTCGATGCCATAGCGGCCCTCATCGAGGGCAGCGACAGCGTCGCGCTCTGCGCCCACACGGGTCCGGACGGAGACGCCCTGGGTTCGTGCTTGGGACTGTGTGGGGTCATCGAGGCGCGCTGGCCGGGCAAGCGCGTCACCAGCCTGCTCGCCGACTTTGCCCCCGTGCCACGCATCTACCGGTTCCTGCCGGGTTGCGAGCGCCTGGTCAGCGCCCGCGACTACACGGAGGATCCCGACCTCTTCGTGAGCGTGGACCTCTCGGTCGCGCATCGCCTCAGCGACGGAGAGGCGGTCATGCGCCGCGCCCGCCATACGGCCATCATGGACCACCATCCCTGTGACGACCCCTACGCCGAGGTGAACCTGATACGACCCGACGCCGCCGCCGTAGGCGTCATCGTGGCCGAGTTCGCGCTCCATCTGGGCGTGGACATCACCCCCGAGATCGCCCAGTGCCTCTACTGCGCGGTTGCGACCGACACCGGGCGCTTCCAGTACCAAAACGCCGATGCCGAGGCCTTCTCGGTCGCGTCGCTTTTGGTCGATGCCGGCGCCTCGCCCTGCGAGGTCTCCCTCAACGTCTACCAGAACTTCAGCCTCTCGTATCTGCACCTGGAGTCTGCGGTCATGGGGCGCATCGCCACCTTCGCAGGCGGTCGGATCGCCTACAGCTATGCGACCGCCTCCGACCTGGAGCGCACCGGCGCAAGCCTAGACGAGTGCGACGGCCTCATAGATGTCGTGCGCAGCGTTGCCGGCTCCGAGGTCGCACTCTTCCTCAAGGAGGTTCCGGGAGGCCGCGTCAGGGGCAACCTGCGCTCCAAGGCCGATCACGACGTCGCGGCCATCGCCCGCGGCTTGGGCGGGGGAGGCCATCGTGCTGCCGCCGGCTTTACTCTCGACGGAGACCTAGACGAGGCCCTCTCGTCCGTCCTGCCCCAGCTACGTGCATTGTTCGAGAATGGGACAGCCGTCTCGTGAAGCGTGGGCAGAGCGGCATCAACTGTCTCGTGGCCATCGACAAGCCCGTCGGCATGTCAAGCCACGACGTGGTGAATCGCGTTCGCCGCTCACTGGGCGAGCGTCGGGTCGGGCATGCCGGCACGCTCGATCCTGCCGCCTCGGGCGTGCTGGTGGTGGGCGTTGGCCAGGGTACGCGCCTGATGGGGCTGCTCAGCTGTGAGGCCAAGTCCTATGAGGCCCTCATCGCGTTTGGTGCCGAGACGGACACCGATGACGCCGAGGGGGAGGTGACGCGCCTTGCCGCCGTCCCTAGGCGACTGCGCTCGGCCGAGGGCGCGGAAGCCATCGTCCGGGACCTCGTGGGACCTCACGACCAGGTGCCACCATCTTTCTCGGCCATATCGGTCAATGGCGAGCGCGCCTATCGCCGCGCCCGCTCGGGCCAGACGGTCAAGATCGCGCCGCGACACATAGAGATCCTTGGGGCGGACCTGCTCGCGGTCGAGTCTGCCGAGGCGCTCACGTGGCGCGTCGCGCTTACGGTCTCCAAGGGTACCTACATACGCAGCATCGCCCGTGACCTGGGACGCGAGCAGGGGACGGCGGCGCACCTGAGCGCGCTGCGTCGCACCGCATCCGGCGCCGTCGGCCTCGGGAACTGCCTGTCCCTTGACGAGCTGCAGAAACACGGCGCCCGCGCCCTCTCGGGCGGCATGCTCGATCCCGCGTCGCTGCTGGGCCTGCCCGTGCGCCACGTGGGCGATGCCGAGCTCGCGTCGGTCCTGTGCGGCAGGGCGCTTCCCGCAGGCGCCTCCCGCGCGGGAGGCGCAGGGGTGCAGGGGTCCGCCTCTTCCTGCGAGCGCGTCGCGCTCGTCCGAGACGCTGCCCTCGTGGGCATCTGGCGTCGCTCTGGCCACCTCCTGCGTTGTGACGTCAACTTTCCGGCGGGCATCGCGGGAGTCTGCTTATGAGCCTGCGTCCGGCATGGCCAGGGCCCCTCCCTGCCGAGGACGTCGCCCGTCTGGCGTCTGCGGCGCTTCTCGGACGACCTGCGCGGCGCTACGAGGCCAAGGGTCTCGGCGGCGGCCGCGCGCTCGTCGCGGAGGGCGTCGATCTGGGGCCCGATGTCGCAGCTTGCTGCGTCATCGGGGTATTCGATGGCTTTCACCGGGGGCACCAGGCGCTTGTCGCCACGACGATCGCCGACGCCCGCGCGCGAGGCTGTCTTTCCGCCGTCGTGACGTTCGACCCCGATCCCGCGTCGGTCTTGGGTCACAAGGCGATCTCCACGGAGCTCCTCTCCGCACGCGACCGCGTGAGGGCGCTTGCCGCGGCGGCACCCGATGCGATTCTCGTGCTCGACTTCACAGAGGAGCTGTCTGCGACCAGCTACCGGGCGTTCTTCTCGGATGTGCTGGGGGATGCCCTGAGACCCGTCTCGCTGCACGTGGGCAGCGACTTCAGGCTCGGTGCTCAGGGTGCGGGTGACGTCTCGGCCCTACGGGAGCTGGGGAGGTCCTGCGGCATGGACGTCTTCGGGTACGACCTGGTCGCTGAGGGTGACGCGAAGGTCTCGTCCACGCGCGTCAGGAACCTCCTCCACGAGGGTCGCGTCGAGCGCGCGGCACAGCTGCTCGGGCGCTGCCACTTCGTGCGTGGCGTCGTCACGCATGGCAGGGGAGAGGGGAGTTCCCTGGGCTTTCCCACTGCGAACGTACGGGTGCGCCCCGAGGCCTGCATGCCGGCGGAGGGCGTCTACGCCTGCCTCTACATCGAGGGAGGGCGGGCATGGCCCGCTGCCGTCAACGTTGGCTCACCTCCCACGTTCGCCGACCCCGACCCCTCCTTCCTCGAGGCCAACCTCATTGGCTTCGACGGCGATCTGTACGGAAGCGAGGCGACGGTCATCTTCGTGAGATGGCTGCGTGCCTCTCGGCCGTTCGATTCCACCGAAGAGCTCGAACGCGTCGTCTTGGGCGACATCGACTGGGTACGTACCAACATAGGCGTCGGCGGGGCGGAGGTGAGCGCGTGATCACGGACGAGGACAGGGAGCGGGTCCGCCAGGCGACCGACATCGTGCGGCTCGTGGGCGAGACGGTGGAGCTTCGCGAGCGCCGTGGCGACTTCTGGGGTTGCTGTCCCTTCCATCACGAGAAGAGCCCATCGTTTCACGTCAACCCCGCCACCGGGCTCTGGAAGTGCTTCGGCTGTGGCGAGGGAGGCGACCTGTTTGCCTACGTCATGAAGCGCGAGGGCCTGGACTTCCCGGATGCCATCCGCTACCTGGCCGACCGTGCGGGCATCGAGCTCCAGGAGGAGCGCGGCGCCGCAGGGCACGGCCCCAAGCGCAACCGCTTGGTGGAGTGCCTTACCGAGGCCGAGGCGTTCTATACGACCCAGCTGCTGCGTGGGCGTTCGGAAGGGGCTGGCGTGGCACGGGGCTACCTTGCGGGGCGCGGGTTCGGATCGGCGGTCTGCCGCAGGTGGGGCCTGGGATTTGCCCCCGGCCACGGTGCCCTTGCGGCACACCTGCTCGGGAGGGGCTTCACGCGCCAGGAGATGGTCGCCGCAGACCTCGCATTAGAGGGCCGCAGCGGCGTCCGAGACCGCTTCTTCGACCGCGTGATGTTTCCCATCCACGATGAGCTAGGGCGTTCCATCGGCTTTGGCGGTCGCGTGCTCGCCGATGCCAAGCCCAAGTACCTCAACACCAAGGAGACGGCCGTCTTCCACAAGGGGAAGCACCTCTTCGCGTTCGACCGTGCGAAGGACTCCATGGTCGCAACGGGGGAGGCCATCGTCTGTGAGGGTTACACCGATGTCATCTCCATGCACGAGGCGGGCTTCACCAACGTCGTTGCCGCGCTCGGTACGGCGCTCACGCTCGATCACGTCAAGATGATCGAGCGCTTTGCCAAGAGTCGCATCGTCTGCATGTTCGACGGTGATGTCGCAGGTCAGAAGGCTGCGGAGCGCGCCGTTCAGTTCGTCGACAAGACGGGGGCCGACCTCCTGTGCGTCACGCTTCCCGACAACCAGGACCCTGCCGAGTTCCTCGCGGACAAGGGGGCGGGCGCCCTGCGCCCCATCATCGACGCCGCCCGCCCCCTCATGGAGTTCGTCTTCGACAAGCGCATGGCAACCTACGACCTCTCGGTTCCTGGAAGGCGCGTCCAGGCGATGGACGACATGGCCGCGCTCCTCGCGCCGCTCAAGGGCTCCATCCTCCTCGATGGCTATGCCACCCAGCTTGCGGACATGCTTGGCGCGGACCTCGGCGAGGTGAAGCGCCTCGTGCGAGAGAAGCCTGTCGCATCCCCACGCGCAGGCGGGCGATCGCAGGGGATGCGCCGCGCGGACGCCTTGGCCGTGCCCTCCCCCCCGCCTTCGTCAGAGCACGTCGCGATCCACGCCTCCGGAGGGGAGCAGCCTTACGACCATCAGCCCTTCGATGATGGGGGGGAGGCGACCGGCGCACCCGTGCCCTCGCTCGCGATGCTCTCGAGCGACGAGCGCATGCGGGTGGTCGCCGAGCGCGAGCTTCTGTCGATGCTCGCGTCGCACCCAGACGCCATCAGGCCCCATGCCGAGAGGATCGCAGGCTTCACCTGGACTGATGCACGTTACGAGTCCATGGCGTGGGCCATGCTCGCGACGCCCGAGGGCACCCCCCCCGCCGACGTGGTGGCGGCCGCGTCGGGTGTCGTCGCGGATGCGCCGCGCATCCTGGCGTCAGGCAGCCTCGAGGTCACCTCGAGGCTGTCCAATGCCGACAAGGTGTCGTTCTTGCTTGACACGGTGGAGCTCTGGTCCAAGCGACGCGAGGTTCGCGAGATCAAGGCGCGCCTGCGTTCCGCCTCGACGTCCACGCCCGACGCCACGGCCATCGGGCTCTTCCAGAGGGCGACCGGGCTTCAGCGACGCATAGGCGAGCTGACAAATAGGCTCTCATCTGTTGTCTCGGCCTGAAAATGGGTATCATTCCAACCGCACGTGCGTCGAAAGGAAATCCGTGACAACTAACAAGGCTGCCAGCGACCTTGAGTTCTCCGACGAGCTCCAGGTGGTCGTTACGAAGCTGATCAGGTCCGCCTCCTCGTCCGACAGTTCCATCACCGAGGATGACATACAGGTCGCCATCGCCGAGATGGATGTCGATGACGACGAGCTCTCGGACATCTACGAGGCCATTCGCGCGCGGGGCGTGAGCATCGTCGCCTCCGGGGAGAGCCAGCCCGTCTCTGCCGTCGACGATGAGGACGGCCTCGATGCCCTCGAGGCCGACGGGAAGGCCGCCCTCGACGATGAGGATGACGAGGACGACGAGATTTCCAAGGCACGCAAGGAGGCGCGCGTCGCCAACGAGGTCCTGCGGTCCGTGCCAAAGCCCAAGGGTCGCAAGCGCTCTTCACGCGCACGAGCCCACAAGCTCGACAGCTCGGCCGTCATGCTCACGGGCGACCCCGTCCGCATGTACCTCAAGGAGATCGGCAAGGTCGACCTGCTGACCGCCTCGGAGGAGGTCCATCTCGCCATGAAGATCGAGGCTGGCACCGAGGCCACGGAGCGCCTTGAGGCCGCCGATCGCGGTGAGATCGAGCTCACCCGCGCCGAGCAGAGGCGCCTCATGCGCATCGAGCAGGTCGGCCTGGAGGCAAAGCAGGCCCTCATCAGCGCGAACCTCCGCCTCACGGTCTCCATCGCCAAGCGCTACGTGGGGCGCGGCATGCTCTTCCTGGACCTCATCCAGGAGGGGAATCTCGGTCTGATCCGTGCGGTCGAGAAGTTCGACTACACCAAGGGCTTCAAGTTCTCCACCTACGCGACGTGGTGGATCCGTCAGGCCATCACACGCGCCATCGCCGACCAGGCACGCACGATCCGCATCCCGGTCCATATGGTCGAGACCATCAACAAGCTCGTCCGTGTCCAGCGCCAGCTGCTCCAGGACCTGGGCCGCGATCCTACGCCCGAGGAGATCGGCACCGAAATGGGCATCTCTGCGGACCGCGTGCGCGAAATCCAGAAGATCAGCCAGGAGCCCGTCTCGCTCGAGACCCCCATCGGCGAGGAGGAGGACTCCTCGCTCGGTGACTTCATCGAGGACTCCTCGGCCGTCGCCCCTCCCGAGGCCGCGAGCGACTCCATGCTTCGCGAGCAGCTCGAACAGGTCCTCGACAGCCTGGCAGACCGCGAGCGCAAGGTCATCAAGTTCCGCTTCGGCCTGGAGGACGGCCATCCCCGTACGCTCGAGGAGGTCGGTCGCGAGTTTGGCGTCACGCGCGAGCGAATCCGCCAGATCGAGAGCAAGACGCTGGCCAAGCTCCGTCATCCGTCGCGCTCTGGGCGCCTGAAGGACTACATGGAGGACTAGGCCGCCTCCTTCCGATGCGTCATGCGTCCGGGGGCGTGGGGGGAGCGTCCCCAGGCTCTTCCTGGGGCCCGATGGGGCCGCATGACCGGCGTGGAGCGGGACTTCGGGCGCCTGCGACGGTGTGTGAAGGCTCCTCGGTCGCGAAAGCGCCTGATTTTTTGGGTTGCACAATCAGTGAGGTCTGTTATAGTTTCTAGCGCACTAAACCATTCCCCGGTGGCGCAGTGGTAGCGCAGCTGACTGTTAATCAGCGTGTCGCAGGTTCGAATCCTGCCCGGGGAGCCAACGGCCCAAGGGCCCACCGCAAGGTGGGTCCTTTTTTCACACGGGCTGCCATCCGGCGAAGGCCGTCCCGGGGACCCTTTGCGGCTCTGCCGTTTGTATGGGCAAGATGGCTGGGAGGGGGCCTGTGCTAGGATGGGCAAGGTCTGTCTGGCGGGCGTATCGGACGGACGCATGTCACCGGTCCGGTCCCTTGGGAGGGTTTCTTGGAAGCAGACGTCGTCAGGGGAGAGGTCCCCCCAACGCAGTCACACAAGCGGGAGGACGCCTGGTACACCTCGTCAAAGCGCGATGCCTTCATCCTCAGGCAGCTCGTCGCCAAAGACTTCAAGCTCAAGTATCGCCGCAGCGCCCTCGGTGTCGTCTGGAGCGTGCTCAACCCGCTGCTCATGATGATCGTCATGTCGGTGGTCTTCTCCACCCTGATGCGCTTCTCGTCCGACAGTATCCCCAGCTATCCGCTCTATATCATCCTGGGCAACATCACGTTCCAGCTCATGAGCGACTCCACGAGCCAGGGCATGACCTCCATCATCGGGGCGTCCTCGCTCCTCAAGAAGGTGCGCATCAACCGTTGGGTGTTCCCGGTGGAGAAGGTCCTCTTCGCCATGGTGAACTTCGCCTTCTCGTTCGTCGCCGTCATCCTCGTCATGGTCGTGGCCGGCGTCGCGCCCACGCCCTGCATGCTGCTGCTTCCCCTCTGGCTCGCCCTCGTCGGCATCTTCTGTGCCGGTCTCTCCCTGTTCCTCTCGACGGCCTCGGTGTTCTTCCGTGATGTCATCCACCTCTGGGGCGTCGTCCTGACCGCGTGGACCTATGCCACGCCGCTGTTCTACACGCAGGAGCTCCTCCCGCCCTGGATGCTCGAGGTCGAGCTGGCCAACCCCATGTACCACTACGTCAACGTGGTGCGAGACCTCGTTCTCTACGGGCGCATGCCCAATCCCAACGCCTTTCTCGCCTGCGCCTTCTTCGCGCTGTTCTTCCTTGCGCTCGGCTATGTGGTCTTCCGCAAGAACGAGCACAAGTTCATCCTCTACATCTAGCCCCGTTCAGCGCCAAGCCCCATGACAGGAGTCCGTGTGGCAGAGTCCAACGACAGCCAGAAGCTCATCCGCCCAATCTACCCGGGTGACGACGCCGAGACCATCATCGACGTCGACGGCGTCTCCATGATCTTCAACATCGCCTCCGAGCAGTTCAACTCGCTCAAGGAGTACTTCATAGCGCTCATGCGCCACGAACTGGCCTTCAAGGAGTTTCGTGCGCTGAACGACATCAGCTTCCAGGTCAAGCGGGGCGAGGCCTTCGGGTTGGTGGGGACCAACGGGTCCGGCAAGTCCACCATGCTCAAGATCATCGCGGGCGTCCTCGAGGCGTCGGAGGGGAGCTGCACGGTCAAGGGGACCATCGCGCCTTTGATCGAGCTGGGGGCGGGCTTCGACATGGAGCTCACGGCCCAGGAGAACATCTACCTCAACGGGGCGCTCCTCGGCTACAGGAAGGAGTTCATCGACACCCACTTCGATGACATCGTCCGCTTCGCCGAGCTCGAGGACTTCATGGAGATGCCGCTCAAGAACTATTCCTCCGGCATGGTCGCCCGCATCGCTTTCGCCATCGCCACCATCACCGAGCCCGACATCCTCATCGTCGACGAGACACTTTCTGTCGGCGACTTCCTCTTCCAGCAGAAGTGCGAGCAGCGCATCAAGGAGCTCGTCGAGAGCGACAACGTCACCGTCCTGCTCGTCAGTCACAGCATCGACCTTGTCGAGCGCATGTGTGACCGCGTCTGTTGGATCGAGCACGGCCAGCAGCGCATGCTCGGTCCCACCGACGAGGTGTGTGCGGCCTACAAGGGCCTCGGGAGGTAGGTCCCATGTCTCGCCAGCCTGACGTCACCGTCGTGGTGCCCTGCTATAACACTGAGAGGTACCTCGACCAGGCGCTCTCCTCCGCCGAGAGGAACGATCGCATCGCCCTCGAGATCATCGTGGTGAACGACGGCTCGACTGACGGCTCGCTTGCCATCATGCGTCGGCACGAGGCGCGCGATCATCGGGTCCGGGTCATCGACAAGCCTAACGGCGGCTATGGGCAGGCTGTCAACCGTGGCTTCCTTGAAGCGCGTGGCACCTACGTCGCCATCCTCGAGCCGGACGACTACGTGCTGCCTCACATGTATGATGACCTTTTCGATCTCGCGAGGTCAAACGCCTGCCCCGACATGGTCAAGTCGTCCTACTGGCGCGTCTGGATGCCGGGCACCCCCCGGGAGCGCCTCTACCACTGTGCGTATTACAAGCGCGTCAGACCGGTCGGGACTCCCTTCACGCTGCGCGACTGCCCTCGTGTCATCCAGCACCACCCATCCATCTGGTCGGCCATCTATCGCAAGGGGTTCCTGGACGAGCGGGGCATCCTCTTCAAGGAGGTTCCTGGTGCCGGCTGGGTCGACAATCCGTTCCTGATTGAGACCTGCGTCCAGGCCTCCTCCATCGTCTATACCGACCAGGCCTACTACTGCTATCGCGAGGACCTGCCTGGCAGCTCGTCGGTCTTGCGCACGGCTGGCCTCTCGTTCGAGCGCTGGAACGACATGGCTGACGTCATCGAGCGTTGCGGGGTCACCGACGCGGGCATCCTCGGCAGCTTCTACGTCATAGGATTTCGCTACGCCGGTGCGGCGATCGGCGAGCTTGGGCTTGGGGACGAGCGGTGCCGGACTTGGGTCACGCGAATGTTCAGGCGCATGGACCCGCAGGTCGTCGTCCGGATCGCGACGCTCTCGGGGTCGTTCAAGCGGACCTTCTTCGAGCTCACTGGCTACGATCCCGTTCCGTTCTCGGACTGGCCCTACCGTCGGGCCCTCATGTCCGAGTTCCTCTACAGCTGGAAGACCAACGGGCTGGGCTTCGCCTTCTCGCGCGTGGGCCTGTTCGTCAGCCGCCGCGCCGCCGAGAGGGGCCTGATCAAGCCGACCTCGACCAAGTCGGCATCCATCTAGGACTTCGTCCCATCGGCGCTCGCTTGTGCCATCTTGTGCCACTTGCGTCTTGGGTATTGCCACTGGCGGGCACCTGTGCTGTACTGTGACGCGAGATAGCCTTTAAGCGCGGTACGAGATACCGGTAAGGTGGATGGGTCCCGCAGGGCCAAACACAGGTTTCTTCCGGTGCCCTGTCCGCGCGTGCGGGCAGGGCACTTTTGTTGAGGAAGGAGCGTCATGGGACAGTCCGGGCTCAAGGCGGTCATCATGGATGGCCAGGCTATGGAGAGGGCGGTGACACGCATCGCCCATGAGGTCATCGAACGCAACGAAGGGGCGGATGGCATCGCCCTCGTGGGGATCATCCGCCGTGGGGAGACTCTTGCCAACCTCCTGGCGGATGCGATCGAGCGGATCGAGGGCACGCGCCCCCAGATGGGCTCGCTCGACATCAGCTTCTATCGTGATGATGTGACGCGCGCCATCGCTCCCGTGCTCCATGCCACCAACATCCCCTTCGTCATTGATGGCGCCAACATCGTCCTGGTGGACGACGTGCTCTATACGGGCCGTACGGTGCGCTCGGCCCTCAACGCCCTCATGGACTACGGGCGTCCCAAAACGGTGCAGCTTGCCGTTATGGTTGACCGCGGCCATCGCGAGCTGCCGATCCGCGCCGACTTCGTGGGCAAGAACGTCCCGTCGTCTCACGAGGAGGACGTGCGCGTCTGCATCCGGCCCCTCGACGACCACGACGCCGTCGAGATCTGGGACGTCAACACCGAGAAGAACGCGGGAGGCGCGAACTAAATGCTCTCTGTCAAACACCTCATCGACACCTACAGCCTCACGGCTGACGACATCACCCAGATACTCGACACCGCCGCATCGTTCGAGGAGGTCAACAGGCGCGCCATCAAGAAGGTCCCCGCCCTGCGCGGACGAACCATCGTGAACCTCTTCCTCGAGCCCTCCACGCGCACCAAGAGCTCCTTCGAGCTCGCCGAGAAGCGCCTGTCCGCAGACAGCCTGAGCATGGGCGGCTCCACCTCCTCGGTCGTCAAGGGGGAATCCCTCGCCGACACCATCCAGACCATCGACGCCATGAACGTCGACATGTTCGTCTGCCGAGCCCGCCTTGCCGGGACCCCGCGGAAGATCACCGAGAACACCGATGCCATCGTCATAAACGCGGGCGACGGCAAGCACCAGCATCCCACGCAGGCCATGCTCGACCTCTACACCATCCGCAAGCACTTCGGCCATCTTGCGGGCCTCAAGGTCGCCATCGTCGGCGACCTCGCGCACAGCCGCGTCTGCGGCTCCCTTGCGCCGGCCCTCAAGACCATGGGCGCCGACGTCACCCTGGTGGGCCCCCCGACCTTCCAGGTGGACGACCCCGATTGGTTCGGCTGCCCGCAGACCTCCAGCCTCGACGAGGTCATCGAGGACATGGACGTCGTCTACATGCTGCGCGTCCAACTGGAGCGCATGGAGGGCGCCGCCATCCCGTCCCGTCGCGAGTACAATCGCCTCTACGGCCTTGACGTGAGGCGCGTGGGCAGGATGAAGGACGACGCCATCATCTGCCACCCGGGTCCCATGAACCGGGGCATGGAGATCAACGCCGACGTTGCCGACTGCGCGCGCTCGAGGATCCTTGACCAGGTCAATGCTGGCGTTCTCACCCGCATGGCCGAGATGTACCTGCTTCTGGGAGGAGAGAACAATGGCATTTCTGCTTAAGGGCGCCCATGCCGTGGATCCACAGGTCGGCCTGGACGGCATGGCCGACATCCTCGTGGAGGGAAGCGACATCGTCGAGGTGGGCGCGGGGCTGGCGCCCGCCGATGGCGTCGAGGTCATCGACGCCGCGGGCAAGTACCTCGTTCCCGGCCTCGTCGACATGCACGTCCACTTCCGCGATCCAGGCTTCGAGTACAAGGAGACCATCGAGACCGGCAGCCGCGCCGCAGTCCACGGAGGCTTCACCGATGTGGCGACGATGCCCAACACGGATCCCGTGACTGACACGGGGACCGGCATCCGCTACCAGATCGACCGTGCGCGTGCCGCCAACCTCTGCCACGTGCGCCCCATCGGCGCGCTGACGCGCGGACAGAGGGGCGAGGCCCTGGCCGAGATCGGTGACATGGTCATGGAGGGTGCCTGCGCCTTCTCCGACGATGGCCATGGCGTGCAGAGCGCCGGCATGATGCGTACCTGCATGGACTACGTCTCCCAGTTCGACCGCGTGGCGATCGCCCATTGCGAGGACGAGTCCCTCTCGTCGCATGGCGTCATCAACGAGGGCAGGGCGTCGACGCGGCTGGGCATGTTCGGCTGGCCGGCGCTGGGCGAGGAGATGGAGATCTATCGCGACATCGAGCTCTGCCGCCTGACCGGCTGCCCGCTGCACATCGCGCACATCTCCACGGCCAAGGGCCTCGAGCTCGTCAAGGCCGCCAAGGCCGAGGGGCTGCCCGTCACCTGCGAGGTCACGCCACACCACCTCTTCCTGAGCGAGGAGGACATCACGGACGCCTTCGACACCAGCCTCAAGATGAACCCACCCCTGCGCCTTCCCTCCGATGCCGAGGCGCTGCGCCGGGGCATTCTGGACGGGTCCGTCGACTGCGTCGTCACCGACCATGCTCCCCACGCCCAGCACGAGAAGGACTGCGAGTGGGAGATCGCCTTCTTCGGCACCATCGGCCTGGAGACCTCGCTTCCCCTCATGCTCAACAACATGGTCCGCACCGGTCTCATGTCCTGGCAGCGTCTGGTTGAGGTCATGGCCGTAAACCCCCGCTCCGTCCTCAGGCTGCGGCCCGTTAGCATCGAGGCCGGCTCGCGCGCCGACCTCACGCTCATCGATCCCGACCGTGAGGTGAGGGTCACGACCGACTACTTCGAGAGCCTCTCGAAGAACTCGGCGTTTATGGGCGAGACCCTCGTGGGCGCCGCCACCGACGTCTTCGTCGACGGCAGGCGCGTGCTCGAGGGCGGCCTCGTCGCCTAACCGTTCGTCCGAACGGGACGGCGCGGCGGCAGCTGACCGGCGCGCCGCCCCATCGTCTTGATCAGGGGGCACGCGTGATTCCCACTTCCTCCGTACGGCTCCATGACTTCAGGGTCGCCTCGAACGACGAAGAGGCCGATTCGGTCTTTCGCCTCGTCATGGAGGCCCCCGCCCTGGCCCGGACCATCGAGCCGGGACAGTTCATGAACCTGAACGTCCCTGGCGACGCCTCGCACATCGTGCGTCTGCCGCTATCCTTCTCGCGCTCCGACACCCGGGTGGGAACAGTCGAGCTGGTCTATGCCGTGGTGGGGGAGGGCACCCGTCGTCTCTCCGCGATGCGCCCCGGTGACTCCTCCGACGTCGTCGGGCCCTGTGGCCACGGCTGGCAGACGCCGACGGACGCCCGGCGTTGCCTTCTGGTCTCGGGGGGCGCCGGCATAGCGCCCATCATGGCGGCGTCGCGCATGCTGGCCGAGAGGGGCGTGCCCTTCGACGTCGTGATCGGAGCCCAGGACGCACGACGGCTCTGGGGCGTCGAAAGGGCGCGCGAGCTGGACGGCGGTGAGGTCGTCGTCACGACCGACGACGGTTCGGCGGGCATGAGGGGACTCACGACCGACGCCATGGGCGCCCTCCTCGGAAGGAGGGCGTATGGGATGGCCTACGCCTGTGGACCGGCTCCCATGATGGCGTCCGTCGCGCGACTGGCGGCCAAGGCGGAAATCGCCTGCCAGGTCTCGCTGGAGAGGATGATGACCTGCGGCTTTGGCGCCTGCAACACCTGCAACGTCGCCATGGTGTCGGACGGCTACAAGGCCTGCTGCACGGATGGTCCCGTCTTCGATGCCCGGGAGGTCCTCTGGTGAGTGACGTGAGCATGTCCGTCGACCTCGGCGGAATCAAGATGAGAAACCCCATCAACACCGCCTCGGGCACCTTTGGCTACGGCTGGCAGTTCGAGGGCTTCTACGACGTGGCTCAGCTGGGTGCCATAACGACCAAGGGCTGCTCGATCGATCCCTGGGACGGCAACCCCGCCCCACGCATGGCCGAGATCGCTTCGGGGCTGATGAACTCAGTCGGACTCCAGAACCCGGGCATCTCAGAGTTCGTGCGGCAGGACGGGGAGTACCTCCAGGGCCTACGTGAGCGGGGCTGCCAGGTCATATGCCAGGTCGTGGGCCACTCCGTCGAGGAGTGCACGCGCGCCGTCGAACTCTACGACGACCTTGCGCCATTCGCCTCGGGCCTTGAGCTCAACATCAGCTGTCCCAACGTGAGCAGGGGCGGGGCGGCGTTGGGGGCCACGCCCGCCGCCGCAGCCGAGGTCATGCGTGCCGTGAGGCCGCACACCAAACTGCCGGTCATCGTCAAGATGGCGCCGCATGACGTGGGCGAGACCGCACGCGCGCTCGAGGCGGAGGGAGCCGACGCCCTCTCGCTGATCAACACCATACCGGGCATGGCGATCGACGTGCGCACGAGAAGGAGCAGGCTGTCACGCGCGACGGCCGGCATATCGGGCCCTGTCGTGCACCACATGGCCGTTCGCATGGTCTGGGAGGCCTACCATGCGGTAAGGATCCCCCTGTGCGGCATCGGAGGCGTCACGACGGGTGAGGACGCCGCAGAGTTCATCCTTGCGGGTGCGACGGCCGTGTCTGTCGGAACGGCAAACCTCTGTGATCCCCGCTGCGCCCCGCGCATCCTGTCCGAGCTGAGGCAATGGGCGTCCGAACAGGGCGCCAATGACATCAGAGAGTTGATTGGAGCCGTGGAATGCTGACAGACGAACAAGCACGCGAGTCCCTCGTCGTTGCGCTCGACCTCGACCGTGGCGACGCGCTCGAGCTGGCTGACAAGCTTCGTGGGAAGGCTCGCTGGGTAAAGGTCGGCATGACGCTCTTCTATGCCGAGGGACCCTCCATCGTGCACGAGATGCGCGAGAGGGGCCTGAAGGTGTTTCTCGACCTCAAGCTCCACGACATCCCCTTTCAGGTCAGGGGCGCCGCGCGCGCCGCATCCCTTGCCGGTGCCGACATCCTCTCCATCCATGCCATGGGATCTGCGGACATGGTCGCGCAAGCCCGTGCCGGTGTGGAGGACGCGGCCCAGGTGCGCGGCGGTCGCGCCCGGCTCGTCGCCATCTCGGTCCTGACGAGCATGGATCAGGATTCCCTGGCCGAGATAGGCGTCTGTGGCACGGTTGCCGAGGAGGTGTCCCGCCTCGCGGGCCTGTCCGTGCGGGCCGGCTCCGACGGCGTCGTGTGCTCTCCCCAGGAGGCCTCCGCCATGCGTGCCCTGCTGGGCGAGGGGGCTCTCATCGTCACTCCCGGCATTCGCCCCAAGGGCGCCTCCGTGGGGGACCAGAAGCGCATCGCCACCCCGTCTGCGGCCATTGCCGCAGGTGCCACCAAGCTCGTCGTCGGCCGGCCCATCACGCAGGCGACCGATCCCGTCCGTGCCTTCGAAGCCCTCGTCGGGGAGCTTTTGGGGGCATGAACGACCAATTTGGGGCATCCAAAAGGGTCGTTTTGTGTGGATGGCCGCCTTTGACATGCTGATTTGGGAAGAAGTACTTGTAAAACGGCCGCTCAATTGGCAAACTATGTGACTGCCAGTTTGTGACCTGCTATTTTGCAGAATCATACTCAGCAAGATAACGATGTTTGGAGGAACCATGGCACTACCTCAGCTTACCGACGAGCAGCGCAAGGCAGCCCTCGAGAAGGCCGCGGCCGCCCGTCACGAGCGCGCTGAGCTTCGCGAGAAGATCAAGAGGGGCGAGACCACGCTCGAGGACGTCCTCAACTCCGATGATCCCATCGCAAGCCGCATGAAGGTCTCCGCCCTCATCGAGTCCCTTCCCGGCTATGGCAAGGCCAAGGCCTCCAAGATCATGGACGAGCTGGGCATCTCCTCCACGCGTCGCGTCAAGGGCTTGGGTGCCCGTCAGCGCGAGCAGCTCATTGAGGTGCTTTCCAAGTAAGTGTCTAGGACTCCTCGTCTATTCGTCATTTCCGGACCGTCAGGTGCAGGCAAGGGCACGCTGGTTGCGGTTGTTCGCAACCAGCGCCCGGGCTTGGGCCTGACGGTTTCGGCTACCACCAGGAGTCCCCGTCCTGGCGAGGTGGACGGTACCTCCTACCATTTCCTCACCGAGTCGGACTTCGCAGACCGTCTCGCGCGCGGGGAGTTCCTGGAGTGGGCCAGCGTCCATGGCCACCGATACGGGACTCTCAGGAGCGAGGTTGACGAGAGGGTGGCCGCTGGCCGGTCCGTCATCCTCGAGATTGACGTCCAGGGTGCCCTGAACGTACGAAGGGTCTATCCCGACGCGGTGCTCATCTTCATCGAGCCGCCTTCGATGGAGGCCCTAGAGCAGCGACTGCGCGCCCGCGGCACGGAAGACGAGTCCTCGCTGGCCCTGCGCCTTTCCAACGCACGCCACGAGATGGAGCTTGCCGACAAATACGACGCTCGCGTCGTCAACGATGACCTTGACGTTGCGGCAGGCGAGCTCTCCGGCCTTCTTGAAGCATTCGAAACGAACGGAGGGGACTCCTACAATGGCAGTCACTGAGCCCGAGATCGACAACCTGCTCGACAAGACCGAGCACAACCCATTCCTCCTCTGCGCCGTCGCGTCCAAACGTGCCTGCGACATCAACAACATGGTGCGTGGCCAGCACCTGCGCGTCACGGCCATCCAGGACTTTGATGACATCACGACCGTCGTGTCCGGCACCGACCCCGTTTCCGTCGCCATGGAAGAGATCGATGAGGGGACCCTGGGCTTCGTCAAGGAGGACTTCGACGAGGAGATCAAGGGCTCCAACGCGCGCGTCGAGCACAACCTGTAGGCCATGGCGCGCAAGGTCTGCCTGGTCCACTATCACGAGATCGGTCTCAAAGGGAAGAATCGCTCGACCTTCGAGAACCAGCTCGTGACCAACCTCCGCCGCTCGCTCGGCGACTATCCCGTTGAGGGCGTCAGGCGCATCTCGGGCCATGTCCTCGTCACCTTCGAGGGTGAGGCCACTGTCGAGGAGGCGCATGCCATCTCCCGCGTGCCCGGCGTCGCTCGGGTCTCGCTGGCATACTTCTGCGGGCTCGACGAGGGGGAGTATTGCGCAGCTGCCGTCCAAGCCCTGCGCGAGGCGGGTGACTTCGTCTCCTTCAAGGTGCATGCCCGCAGGTCGTCCACGACCTATGGGCTCCATACCCTCGACATTAACCGCCTCGTCGGCGCCGCCCTCTGCGAGGAGTTCCCTGACAGGCGGGTCGAGATGCACAAGCCGGACGTCACGGTGATGGTCGTCGTGGTCAACGGAAGTGTCTACGTTTACGCTGCCTCCGAGCCCGGTGTCGGTGGCCTTCCCGTGGGGACGGCGGGCAAGGTCGTTACGCTCCTCTCGAGCGGGTTCGACTCTCCCGTCGCGACATGGATGGTCGGACGCCGGGGAGCGACCTGCATCCCGGTCCACTTCTCGGGTCGTCCCATGACCCCCGATACGAGCGAGTACCTCACACAGGACATCGTGCGCGCACTGGCCCCCTCGGGCGTGGTCGGAAGGCTCTACGTGGTCCCCTTCGGGGCGAGGCAGCGCGAAATTTCCCTCGCGGTGCCCCAAAGCCTGCGCATCATCAGCTACCGGCGCGTCATGTTCTCCGTGGCGGAGCGCATCGCCCAGCTCGAGGGTGCCAAGGCGATCGTCACGGGCGAGTCGCTCGGTCAGGTCGCCTCGCAGACCCTCGATAACATCGCCGCCGTCAATGAGGTCGTCTCCCTTCCCGTCCTGAGGCCCCTCATCGGCTCTGACAAGCAGGAGATCATGCGTCGTGCCGAGCAGATCGGCACCTATGACATCAGCTGCGAGACGGCACCGGACTGCTGCACCCTCTTCATGCCCCGCCGTCCCGAGACGCATGCCCGCCTCGACCAGGTCCACGAGGCTTGGGAGAGCTTTGACCACGACGCCATGATCGAGGAGCTGGTCAATGGCATCGAATACGTCGACTACGACCAGTGTCCGTCCTACCGCCCGCCCCGCATGCTGCGCCGGAGGCATCACGTGCTCGGGCCGCGCTCGCAGTAGGGCCTGGCAGGCCGGCTTTGCCCTGGCCGCGTGCTTCGTGCAATACATGCGCGATCTTCGTGCGGAGCAATCTTGGATTCGCCCGCCTGATCGCCACCCCTGCCCCGAGAATGGGGGTGGGGGTGGTTTGCTTTGGCTCAGATCGCGCGACGTAGGCATCAGTCGAAAAAAGCCCTGTCGCTCTTGGGGTTCGCTCCACCTGTGACGGCCTTGGTTGCCTTTGTGCTCTTTGCCGCCGTCCTTGTGGCTGTGGGGGCATATCGGCAGCTGTCTGGCAGCAGCTTCGAGGTGGTGCGGGGGGAGGGTCTCACGCCACCTGCCGCAGAGGAGGTCGATCCGACCGCATCATCAGACAACGGGAGGGGGACGGGCGACGCTTCGATGAAGGAGGTCCTCGTTCATGTCGACGGTGCGGTCGAGAGCCCGGGAGTCTACCAGATACATGCGGAGTCCCCTCGTGTCAACGATGCCATTGAGGCGGCGGGTGGGCTGCGTGAGGATGCCGACACCGCCGCGTTGAACCTTGCGGCGCCCGTGACCGACGGAAGCAAGGTCCATGTGACGGCCGCAGGGGAGGCGTCGGCCCCGGAGGGGCCATCGGGAGCCGAGGATGCCACTCCGTCGGCAAGCGGGCTCGTGAACATAAACTCCGCAGGCGTGGACGAGCTCAAGGGTCTCAGCGGGGTTGGGGAGGCGACCGCCAAAAGCATCGTGGAGGATCGCGGCAAGAACGGACCCTTCTCGTCACCCGAGGATCTCATGCGGGTGTCCGGCATAGGGGAGAAGAAATTCGAGAAGGTCCGGGATCAGATCTGTGTCTGAGACGAAGGCCCCGCTGCCTGCGCGTCCCTACGTCCCCTTCACATTCTACCTGATGGTGACGGACATCCTCCTCGTCCGTCTCGTACTGTCGAGGGGTGATGGGTGGAGGGCCCTTGGCGTCATCGCCTGTCTGGGGACGATTGCCGGGGCGGGACTTACCCTCGTCGCGCGCTACCATCGCCACAAAGGTGGCCACATGGGCACGATGGCGCGCATGGTCTGTGTCCTGGTGCTGTCCTCACTGCTTGCCGTACTGGTGGCGACCACGGCGCTTGGGCGCCTGGACGCCTGCGAGTCCCTGCTGTCAGAGAGACCCGTGAGCGAGTGGGAGCTGCGCATCACCACGGAGGGACGCGCGACGGTCGGCGGACAGCGATGCCAGGCCAGCGTCAGCGTTGACGGAGTGCGCCGCGGTGACGTGTGGGTGACGACCCAGGATGAGTATGGCATCGGAATGACGATCCGAGGCGTGGGTCGCTTCTCTCCCAACGCCGATGACGAGTTCTCGCGCTCGAACCGCCTCAGGGGCATCGCCGGGAGCGTGCGCATGGTCAGGATCCAGGAGACAAGGGAGCCGGAAGGCGTCTACGCCCTGGTCATGGCGGCCAGGGAGGGAGCACTCAGGCTGATCGACCCGGATGCCGATGACGCCCGGGCGATCGTCGCCGGCAGCATATGCGGATCCCGAAGGGCCATGGACGCGCGAGGGCTGACGGACGACTTCGCGACCTGCGGCGTCGCCCATCTCGTCGCAGTCTCGGGTGGCCATCTCGCCATCGTGTCATCGGTGGCCGCGCGCCTGCTTGCCCTGACGGCGCTCGCCCCTTCCGCGCGCGCCGTCCTCCTCCTTGCCTGTGACGTGCTCTTCGTCGTGTTCTGCGGGGCCCCTGTGTCTGCCGTCAGGGCCCTTCTCATGGTCCTGGCGTCATCCGGGGCCCAGCTCGTTGGCAGGCGGAACCATTCCCTTTCCTGTGCCTGCGTCGTTGCGGCGAGCATAGTGCTCGTCGACCCCTTTGCCGCTGGGCAGCTGGGGTTCCTCCTCTCCGTCTCCTCGGTCGTCGGGCTCTGTCTGTTCTCCCCCTACGCGGCATATGCCCTCAGGGCCCTTCTGCCCCGCCGGCCCCGATCTGTGCCATGGCGCCTGCCCTGCGGTCGCGCTCTCTCTCGCGCCTTCGATGCCTTTGCCGACATCACGGCCGCGACGCTCGTCGCCCAGGTGGTGACCCTGCCGATCGTAGGCCCTGCCTTCGGGTCCTTCGCGCTGGTGTCCACTGTGGCGAACCTGGTGCTGGGGCCACTGTTCGAGCTGCTCATCACTGCGGGGCTCCTGGCGTGCGTCGCCCCCCTCGCTCCCGTGCGCGTGGGCGCCTTGCTGGTCTGCGATGGTTCGGGATCCCTTGCGGCTGATGCGGTGAGGCGCATGTCACGCATTCCCCTTGCCTCCCTGCGCGTGGACGTTCCCGGATGGGTGCTCTGGCTTGTCGTGGTGACCGCCTCTGCCCTGTTGGTCTGGAGGTGGCCAAAGGTGAATCCGCGCAAGGTCAGGATCGCTCTCGGGGGAGCCGCTGCCGTGCTCTCCGTCCTGCTTGTTCGCTGGGCGCTCTTCGCGCCGCCCAGCGTGCGCATCTTGGATGTGGGACAGGGCGACGCCATACTCGTCCAGGACGGGCCGTCGGCCGTCCTGGTCGACAGCGGACCCGACGAGCGCGTGGCGGACGAACTTGCCCGCCTGCATGTCTTTCGCCTGGACGCCGTCGTACTCACCCATCTGCATGACGATCACTACGGTGGGATGTCGTCGTTGTGTGGCGTCGTGCGGTGCGACAGGGTCATCGTCGCACGGGGCGTGCGGGAGCACCTGTCAGGAGAGGCGGCAGAGGCCGTCCGCCGCCTGGTGGGCGATCGTGTGGAGGAGGTCTCATGGGGGGACGGACTGCGTGTGGGTAACTTCGGCCTGAGGGTCATCTGGCCCGAGCAAGACGTCGACGGATCACATAACGCCGACTCGATAGAGCTGTACCTCAGCTACCGGGACGGGGACCGCATCCTCACGGGCCTATTGACGGGCGATGCCGAGAGGGACGAGACGGGCCCGGCCGTCTCCCACGCCCATCTGGGAAAACTTGACTTCCTGAAGGTTGGGCACCATGGTTCCGAGGTGTCCATCGGTGACGGGACGGCGCGCACCATCAGCCCCGAGCTGTCAGTGGCGAGCGCGGGGGAGGGCAACCGCTATGGCCATCCCAGCGCAACCTGCATCGACACCCTCGAGCGCGTCGGCTCGCGCTTCCTCTGCACCAAGGACGTGGGGACGGTGGAACTGCTGCCGGAGGGCGGCGGCTTTCTCGTGCGCACGGCGCGCCCCCGGCCGGCCCCTGATGTGGCATAGTGGGGAGTGTCAGAAGCGCACGCCATGCCGTCGCGAGAGGATGCACCTTGGCTTCCAAAAAAAACGCGCTCGCACCTGCGTACCTCGTCGTTGGCTCTGACGAGCTGAAGAGCCGGCAGGCCGTCACGCGGCTCAAGGGTCACCTCGACGCGGGTTTGGCCGCGTTCAATCTGGACGAGCGGGCCGCCAAGGCCGACATGGTGCCCGCGGACATCGTGGCCTCGCTCAACACGCTTCCTGTTGGGAACGGCTTCAGGCTCGTACTGGTGGAGAATGCCGAGAGACTCCCCAAGGCGGCTTCGGAAGCCATCGTCGCCTACCTCAGGGACCCTAACCCCGCCTGCGTCCTCTGCCTCGTCGCGTCATCGCTCTCCAAGTCGACCCGCCTCTACAAGGCGGTCAAGTCTGCGGGGGAGCGCACGATAATCGACTGCACTCCCAAGAAGCGCTGGGAGCTGGCCCCTACCGTAGGGCGCATGGCCGCCCGCTATGGGATGAGAATGGACGAGGAGGCCGCCCGGGAGCTCGTGAGCAGGGTGGGGGAGTCGACCACTTTGCTCGATACCCAGGTGAAGACCCTGGCAGCACTCTGTCGTGAGATGGGTGCCATCACGCTCTCCGACGTCGAGGCCCACGTCGCCCGGACGGCGGAGGTCAAGCCCTGGGACTTTCTCGATGCCGTCTCGGCACGGGATGGGCGCAAGGCCCTGGTACTCTACACAATGATGCAGAAGCCGTCCCAGGTGGCGCTCCTCTCCCTGCTGACGGGGAGGCTTCGCGAGCTTATCTGTGCCCGGGCGCTTGACGAACGGGGCGAAGGGTCGCTCCTCCCGAGCGCCTTGGGCAAACAGGGCTGGCAGGTGAAGAGGCATCTGGTCTGGGCGCGGGGTTTTGCCGCCGGCGAGCTTGAGAGGGGCCTCGTGCTCTGTGCCCGCTGCGACCGGTCATTGAAGAGCGCATCGGAACCCGACCTCGCCTTCGTGCGGCTCGTGGTACAGCTATGCGGCTACGCCTGACGCCCACCTGTCGGCGTCCGACAGGCGCCCAATCGCGACCGTCCAAAAAAAGACGGCGACCCGAGGGCCGTCGTCCTGCATGCCGCAATCTTGTCTGCCTTGGAAGGAGCTAGCCGAGGGTGTTGACAAGCCTCTGCACGCCGCTCTTGCGCTCCGCCGCCTGGTTCTTATGGATGATTCCCTTGGAAGCGGCCTTGTCGAGCAGGCGATTGGCCTTGTAGGCCGCAGCCTGGGCCGTGTCGGCATCCTTTGCCTCGACGGCCTTGCGAACATCCTTGACCGCGGTCTTCAGCTCCGAGCGGACGGCCCTGTTGCGGACGCGCGCCTTCTCGGCGGTGATGATGCGCTTCTTCTGAGACTTGATGTTAGCCACGTGCGATTCCTTTCGGTTCTTATCCCTGAGGCCCCTGTATTTGAGGTGAAGGATGTGGGGAATCCAACACCTGACACGGCAAGGTCGGTTCGCAAGTATAGCATGCGGCGCCCAAGATGGGCTATCATCATCGCCATGTCTCGCAACGATACTTCACATATACGCAACTTCTCGATCGTCGCGCATATCGACCACGGTAAGTCGACCATCTCGGACCGCATCCTCGAGCTCACCCACACGGTGGAGGAGCGTGACCTCGCGTCCCAGATGCTCGACTCCATGGAGATCGAGCGCGAGCGCGGCATCACCATCAAGAGCAATGCCGTGCGCGTGGAGTACGAGGCCGAGGACGGCGAGACCTACCAGTTCAACCTCATCGACACTCCGGGGCACGTCGACTTCACCTACGAGGTGTCCCGTTCCCTTGCGGCATGTGAGGGTGCGATCCTCGTGGTCGACGCCACGCAGGGCGTGGAGGCCCAGACGGTCTCCAATGCGACGCTCGCCATGAACGCGGGCCTTGACATCGTGCCGGCCATCAACAAGATCGACCTGCCCTCGGCGCATCCCGAGGAGGTCAAGACGGAGATCGAGGACGACCTTGCCATCCCCGCCGACGACGCCGTTCTGGTCAGCGGCAAGACGGGTGAGGGCGTCCATGACCTGCTCGAGAGCGTCGTGTTTCTGGTCTCGCCCCCGCGAGGCGATGCATCGGCACCGCTCAAGGCGCTCATACTCGATTCCTACTTCGACGAGTACCGTGGGGTCATAGCCATGGTCCGCGTCTTTGACGGCCATATCAGGGAAGGTCAGGGACTCAGGATGATGGCCCTCGGTGACGAGTTCCTCTGTGACGGCGTCGGCTGCAAGCGTCCCCTCGAGACCCCCCTCGACGAGTTGGGTGTAGGTGAGGTGGGCTATGTCGTGACGGGCCTCAAGGACCCGTCGATGGTCAAGACGGGGGACACCATCACCTCCGTCGAGAACCCCTGTGCTGAGCCGTGCCCCGGCTACCACGAGGCCAAGCCGATGGTCTTCACGGGACTCTTCCCGATAGACAACAAGCAGTACGAGAACCTACGTGACGCACTCGAGAAGCTCCAGGTCAACGACCCGTCACTTACTTGGTCGCCCGAGGTGTCCGTTGCCCTGGGCTTCGGCTTCCGCGTGGGCTTCCTCGGCCTCTTGCACATGGAGGTCGTCAAGGAGCGCCTCGAGCGCGAGTTCGGCCTGGACCTCATCGCCACCTCGCCCTCGGTCGACTACCACGTGTTCAGGACCGATGGCGAGATGGTGAGCATCACCAGTCCCCAGGACCTGCCCGACGTCACGCGCATCGAGCGCATCGAGGAGCCCTACCTCAAGGCCAAGGTCATCGTTCCACCCGAGTTCATGGGCGCCGTCATGCAGCTGGCCGTCGATCACCGCGGTATCACCCGGGACATGGTCTACCTCACGGAGAGGTCCGTGGAGATGCACTTCGACATCCCGCTCGCAGAGCTCATACTGGACTTCTTTGACCAGCTCAAGAGCCGCACCAAGGGCTACGCCTCCCTCGACTACGAAATGGGCGACTATCGCTGCTCGGACCTCGTGAGGCTCGACATACTGCTGGCAGGCGACGAGGTCGACGCACTCTCGTTCATCGTGCACAGGGACAAGGCCTACGGCATGGCGCGCGCCCTCTGCGACAAGCTGAAGGAGATCATTCCGCGCCAGCAGTTCGAGGTCCCCATACAAGGTGCCATCGGCAACAAGATCATCAGCCGCTCGACCGTCAAGGCGCATCGCAAGGACGTCCTTGCCAAATGCTACGGCGGCGACATCTCGCGCAAGCGCAAGCTCCTGGAGAAGCAGAAGGAGGGAAAGAGGCGCATGAAGTCCATCGGCTCGGTGGACGTCCCGCAGGAGGCGTTCCTTGCCGTCCTGAAGGTGGAGGACCAGTGACGCCCCCGGAGGTCCTTGCGGCCTGGGGCCCCGCGGCGGGCCTGACCGCAAGGGTCAGCCCCTTCCCCCCGACGGGGAGCCTCTCCGAGCGCCTTTCGCGCAACCCCTACTTGATGGCGCCCATGGCGGGCGTCACGGACGCCGCCTACCGCCTCATGGCTCGTGCGGGTGGTGCGGGACTCGCCTACAGCGAGATGGTGTCGGTCGCGGGCATCCATTACGGCGGGGAGAAGACCTGGGATCTCGTCTGTCCCCGGGACGGCGAGAGCGAGCTGGCGGTCCAGCTGTTCGGCTCGAAGCCCGAGCAGTTCCGCGAGGCTGCCGCGAGAGTCCAGGAGCGCCTGGGTAGGCGCCTGGCGCTCATCGACGTCAACATGGCCTGTCCCGTGCCCAAGGTCACCCGCAAGGGCGAGGGGTCGGCATTGTTGGACGACCCCGCCCTCGCCGCCAGCATCGTGAGGGCCTGCAAGGCCGAGGCCACAGTGGACGTGACCTGCAAGATACGTCGCGGCCGCAGGGCGGGGGAGGAGGTCGCCCCCGAATTCGCGCGCGCCATGGAGCAGGCTGGGGCATCTGCCATCGCCGTGCACGGAAGGACCGCGAGCCAGCTCTATCGGGGAGAGGCCGACTGGGGCACCGTCTCTCGTGTGGTCCGGGCCGTGGACGTTCCCGTGATCGGGTCGGGTGACGTGACAGACGCGGCGACTGCCCGCAGGATGCTTGCCGAGACGGGTGCCGCAGCCGTGATGGTGGCTCGGGGAAGCTATGGCAACCCCTGGCTCTTCGCCCAGGCGCGGGGCATCTCTGCCGCGTCCGGTACGCCGTCGTCTCGACTCTCGGCGTTCGAGTGCCACCTGCGCCTCCTGGAGGCCACCGGTGCCCACATGGCCCGGGCCCGCAGCCTTGCCGGCTGGTACTTCAGGGGGCTACCCCATGCCGCAGCCTGGCGCGAGCGCTCCATGCATTGCGCGGACCTGGGGGACTACCTGCACGTCATCGAAGAGCTGCGCACGCTCCTTGCCCAGTCCCCCGGGAGACGTGACCGATGACTGGCGCCGTCCGTCACGTCCGGGCGACCAACGCGCCGGGGGTCCCTTCGGGCCCTGGCACCGTGGCCGCACTCTACGTCCACATCCCCTTCTGTGCCCACAAATGCCCCTATTGCGACTTTGCGTCGAGGGCCACCGCGCGCAACGACGCGCGCATGCTGCCCTACCTCGGGAAAATCCTCGAACAGTACTCCGAGCTGCGAAGCATGGGGTTGCTTGAGGGTTGCGATACGGCCTATGTCGGTGGGGGAACACCCCCGATGCTGGGCGGGGGGCTGGTCGATCTGAGCCTCGCCATCGGCGAGCTGGGCACCCTGAGCGAGTTCTCGATGGAGGCGAACCCCGAGTCGCTGCCTGCGGACCTGGTGGGGGAGCTTGCCCAGACGCCTTTGACCCGCGTCTCGCTCGGCGTGCAGAGCACGGACGACGTCGAGCTTGCGGCCTTGGGCAGGACCCACGGCGCACGGGACGCCCTGGCGGCGGTGGAGTCGGTGGCGTCCTCGGGCCTTGCCGTCTCCTGCGACCTGATGTGCGCGATTCCCCACCAGAGCGATGCCACCTGGAGGCGCTCCCTTGCCGACGTCCTCTCGGCCGGGGCGACCCACGTGAGCGTGTACCCGCTCTCCATCGAGGAGAAGACCCCCTTCGGGGCGCGCTACGCTGGCACTCGCCCGGACTTCAACGATGAGGCCGTGCAGGCGCGGCGCATGGAGATCGCGTGCGACGCGCTCGCCGCCGCCGGGCTGCGGCGCTACGAAGTCGCAAGCTACGCACGTCCCGGTCGTGAGTGCCGTCACAACCAGACGTACTGGGAAGGGCGGAGCTACCTCGGAATCGGCGTCGCGGCGGCAGGCATGCTCGATCGCACGGGATACGAGTCTCTGAGGCGAGCTTGTCCGCAGCTCCCCGTCCCCCTACCCGGCATCGCGCGCGTCCGGCTCGTGGTCAAAGACGACCTGGACGCATTCCTCGCCTCCTCCTCCTGCGCAGACCTGCACTTCTCCGGTGAGATGCTCACCGAGCGGCAGGCCGTGGCCGAGGACCTCATGCTGGGGGCACGCCTCGCGCGCGGCATCGGGGAGGACCTGCTGTCCCGCGCGCGGGGAGTCGTCGGCGCAGATGCGCTTGACGCCGCCCTCGGACGCGTGCATCGGTCGGGGCTGGCCACGCGCGAGGGCGGCTCCCTCGTGCCGACCCGTCGTGGATGGCTTCTGGGAAACGAGCTCTACGGGGAATTGTGGGGCCTCTCGGAGGGTACAATCGCGACGTTTGCATGCTGACGACCCGCGCAATGCGCGGCTGGGGAAGTAGGGTGCCGCCCATATGGCGTCGATGAACGAAAAGGACTACTACGCCATCCTCGGTGTGGACAAGGATGCCACGACGGATGACATCAGGAGGGCCTTTCAGAAGAAGGCGCGCAAGCTCCATCCCGACGTGAACAAGGACCCTGGCGCCGAGGAGCGCTTCAAGGAGGTCTCCGAGGCCTATGCCGTCCTCTCGGACGACGCCAAGCGCAGGCGCTATGACGCCCTGCGCTCCGGCTCCCCGTTTGCGGGCTATGCTTCCCCGGCTGGCTCTGCGGGCGGCGGCTATGGCGGCTATGGCGGCTCGCCGTTTGGAGACTTCCCCTTTGGCTGGGGCTTCCCCTTTGGTGGCGGCTACGGCCGGGGGAGGGGGGAACCGTCCGCACGCTCGCGTGCGTACAACCCCCGCGCGGGTGCCGACGTGTCGGTCCGCCTCGACCTGGATGGCGACGTGGCGGCGCGGGGCGTGCGACGGGGCGTCACCTACCAGCGCTATGTCGCCTGCGACGTGTGCTCTGGGCGCGGCTCGGTGGAGACGAGCCACTCCGAGACCTGTCCCACCTGCGGCGGCAGCGGCAAGATGCGCGTCGACCTCAGCGGCATCTTCGGGTTCGGCGTGATGGAGATGGAGTGCCCCGAATGCGAGGGCACGGGCAAGGTCGTCACCGATCCCTGCGGCAACTGCGGCGGCTCGGGTCGCGTGCTCTCGGCGAGTGAGGTCGTCGTCGAGATTCCCGCTGGAAGCCACGATGGCGACGAGGTCCGCATCGAGGGCATGGGCAATGCGGGGACCAATGGCTCCGCTGCGGGCGACTTCGTCTGTCACATCGGCGTTCCCAGCGAGCGGCTGACGCAGCGTCAGTCGATGGGCTTTCAGGTTCTGGGCTTCGACCTGCCGTTCATCGTCTTCGGTGCGATATCCGGCAATCTTGCCGCCTACAGCGTCTTCGTGGTCATGCTCCTGGTCGCCGGCGTGCTGCTGGCCTTCAGGGATGGGATCGCCCACGAGCGCGCCTGGTGGAGGAACGCCCTCGCGACGCTCGCGAACGGCGTGGCGACGGGAACGTTCTTCGCGATCCTCACCATCGCCATGTACTCGTGCACCTCGTCGCTCGGCCGGGCGGGCTATACCGGTTCCGCGTTGACGCGGGGGTAGCATCACGGGCGCGGCGGCTGCCGTGCGCCCTTCTGGCATGTTTCGTATACGTTCTGGCATAAGCAGTGGGAGACGGACAGAGTGGCTGGTAAGGACTACTACGAGGTACTGGGCGTCGATCGTGGCGCCGACGCGAAGACCATCAAGCGCGCGTTCCTCAAGAGGGCACGCAAGCTCCATCCCGACGTGAGCAACGACCCTGACGCCGAGGAGCGCTTCAAGGAGGTCAACGAGGCGTATTCCGTCCTATCGGACGAGCGCAAGCGTGCGAACTACGACCGCTTTGGCACTGCGGAGGGCCCTGGCGGCTTTGGTTCCGACTACGTCGACATGTCGGACATCTTCGGCGGCGGCTTCGGCATCAACGACATCTTCGATTCGTTCTTCGGTGGGCCCGCGGGACGCTCTTCCGCAAGACAGGCGTCCACACGTGGTCGTGACATGGGCCTCACCCTGCACATCACCCTCGAAGAGGCTGCGGCTGGCTGCAAGAAGAGCATCGCATACGAGCGCCTGGCTCCCTGCGACGACTGCGGGGGCACGGGCGTCGCCGAGGGCGGACACGAGAAGGAGTGCGGACGCTGCCATGGCACGGGTGTCGTGAGGGAGGTGCAGCGCACCATCTTCGGACAGATGCAGTCCCAGTCCGTCTGCCCCGACTGCGGGGGCAGCGGGAAGGTCATCGACAAGCCGTGCGAGACCTGCGACGGCCAGGGTAGGGCGCCCTCCCGCGAGACCGTTGACATCGAGATCCCGGCAGGCATCCACTCCGGCCAGTCACTCTCCGTCTCGGGCAGGGGCGAGGCGGGCGTGCGGGGCGACCGTGCTGGCGACCTCATCGTGCGCCTCGAGGTCGACCAGCATGCGACCTTCGAGCGGCAGGGCGATGACCTCCTCTGTCGCGTCACCGTCGACTCACTCGAGGCGATCGTCGGCAAGTCCGTCGAGATGGACGGCATCATGGCGGGCGAGAGGGTCACGGTCACGGTTCCGGCGCTCTGCGAGTTTGGCCAGCAGGTGCGCGTCGGCGGCAGGGGCATGCCGCGGATGGGCATGCGCGCACGCGGCAACCTGATCGCCGTCGTCGAGATCGTCCCCCCCGAGGGCCTCACTCCCGAGGAGAGGGGCGACATTGCGGCTATCGTGAACGCCCGCGCCGACGCCGACCCGGCTGCAGCGGAGGCCAAGTGAGCGCACCCCGCGTTGCCTTCGTCAACCTGGGCTGCAGGGTCAACCGCGTTGAGGTCGACCTCATCGCCCAGGAGCTCGCGCGTGCGGGCTGTGTCATCGTCAAGCCCGAGGAGGCGGACGCCGTCGTCGTCAACACCTGTGCCGTCACGGCCGAAGCCGAGGCCAAGACGCGTAAGGTCGTCCGCAGGGCTGCGTCGCTGGGGCAGGTCCCCGTGGTGGTTGCCACGGGCTGCGTCGCCAGCCTCTTCTCGGACGAGCTCGCCTCCATTGCGCCCAACGTCACGGTTGAGGCCGACAAGTCGCGCGTGTCCGAGACGGTCCTGGGCGAGCTGGGACTGCCCGCAGGCTCCGTCGGCGACGACGGAGAGCTGGTCGCGACACCCACGCCGACCGGCCGTGTGCGACCAGGCATAAAGGTGCAGGACGGCTGCGACAATCGCTGCACCTACTGCATCGTCTGGAAGGCGCGTGGGGCCGCGCGCTCGATGGGCTCGGGCGAGGTCGTCTCGGCGGTGCGTGACGCGCTTTCGCGTGGCGCACGTGAGGTCGTGCTCACTGGGATCAACCTCGGCAGCTTCCGGGGTACCTGCGCGGGCGGCGGGCGCATCGCGCTGCCGGGCCTGCTCGAGCTGGTCCTACGCGAGACGACTGTGGAGCGCGTGCGCCTGTCCTCGATCGAGCCGCCCGATGTGGACGGGGAGCTCCTTTCCGTGATGGCGGCCAACCCCGCACGCATCGCCCCGTTCCTGCATGTCTGTCTGCAGTCCGGCTGCGATGCGACCCTCAGGCGCATGGGGCGCGTCTATGACACCGCCCTCTATCGCACGGCGATCGCCCGGGCGCGCGAGATGGTTCCCGGCATCGCTGTCGGTTGCGACCTCATCGTGGGCTTTCCGGGTGAGACGGACGATGACTTCGAGCGCTCGCTGGCGTTCTGCGCGGAGATGGACTTCGCCAAGATGCACGTCTTCCGCTACTCGAGGCGCCCCGGCACCCCTGCCGCTAGCGCGCCAGATCAGGTTGGGCCGGACGTCATGGCCGCGCGTAGCTCCCGCATGCGCGCGCTGGCCGATCACATGCGCCACGACCAGGCGGCGCGCCGCGTGGGCCAGGAGGAGCTCGTCGTGGTGCAGCGTCCCGGCAAGGGCGTGACGGGCGGGCTCTTCGACGTGCGCCTGGACGCGTCCGTCCCCGTCGACGCGCTCGTCCGCGTGCGCATCGGGGCGGTCATGGAGGACGGCACGCTCGTGGCCGTCGGCGCATGACCGCGGGCCGGCAGACGTCTATCATAGATGCAGCTGCCACGGCATGCACCCCCGTCGCCCCGTTTGGAGAAACATGGAGCCAACTCACGTCAGACTGACCATTCCGGACTCGGTGGATCCCACCGCACTGATGGGTCCCTCCGACTCCCTCCTGCGCCGCGTCGAGGCGTCCTTCGATGCCATGATCGCGGTGCGTGGCAGCCAGGTGAGCGTCATTGGCCCCAACTCTGTCGTGGAGCAGGTGACCTCGGTGTTCTCGCGCCTCATCAGCATGGTCGAGGCGGGAGACCTTCCCACCGCGGATGACGTGGAGCTCCTGATAGGCCAGGTGACCCATGGGGCGACCCGCGAAGGCTCCGTTCCCGACGAGATCCTACTCACGTACCGAGGCCGGGCCATCCGTCCCAAGACGGCTGGGCAGAGGGGCTACGTCGAGTCCATAGGCACGCACACGATAACCTTCGCCGTCGGTCCAGCGGGCACCGGCAAGACCTACCTCGCCATGGCGATGGCCGTCGCCTCGCTCAAGCGGCGCGAGGTCAGCCGTATCGTGCTGGTGCGGCCGGTGGTCGAGGCGGGGGAGTCCCTGGGATACCTCCCCGGCACGTTGGAGGAGAAGCTCGACCCCTACGTCCGGCCACTCTACGACGCCCTGTTTGACATGACGGATAGGCAGCGGGGCAACGACCTCATCGAGCAGGGCGTGATCGAGGTCGCACCGCTCGCCTTCATGCGCGGGCGCACCATGAATGACGCCTTCGTGATCCTGGACGAGGCGCAGAACACCACTCCCGACCAGATGAAGATGTTCCTGACGCGCCTGGGCTACGCAAGCAGGTTCGTCATCACCGGCGACATGACCCAGCATGACCTTTTGGGACCCAACGGCCTGGAGTCCGCCCGCAGAGTCCTCTCGGAGATCGATGACATCGCATTCGTCGACCTCGGCCGCAACGACATCGTGCGTCACGCGCTCGTGGCGCGCATCGTGGACGCCTATGACGGCGCAGGTGGTGCTCTCGCGCCAAGAGGGGAGAGGGGCCATGGCAACTAACGACTACGACCTGACGGTCGAGGGGGGTGTCAGACCCATACTGCCAGAGGGCGAGCTGTGCGCCATCTGCGACCTCGTCCTGGAGCAGGAGGGCGTCGGGAGGCCCTGTGCGGTGTCAGTCTCCATCGTCTCCGACGAGCGCATGCGTGAGCTCAATCGCACGTGGCGCGACCAGGACCGGGCCACGGACGTCCTGTCGCTCGAGTGTGAGCGCCCCGGCGATCCCGACCTCGCGCCCGGAGAGCCCTGCGAGCTGGGAGACATCGTCCTCGCCCCGTCCTACATCCGCCGCCAGGCCCAGCGCCTCTCCACCACGGAGGCAGACGAGTGCCGGCTGTTGCTCGTCCACGGCATGCTGCACCTCCTGGGATACGACCACCTGGACGATGCGGAGGCCGAGGTCATGGAGGCGCGCGAGGATGCCCTTCTCGACCTGGTTGCGACTGACGGGTCCCTGGGTCTCGTGACGGTCGCGCGGCATGGGGACGGTGAATAGGGCATGATTCCCGGCAAGAGGCCGAGCCACCCCACGTTCAAGCGCTCCTTCCTGTTCGCCGTCCAGGGCTTCAGGACAGCCGTCAGGCAGGAGCGCAACATCAAGGTGATGCTGGTGGGTGGCGCCGCGGCGCTCCTCTTGGGGGTCATGCTGAACATTGACCCCCTCAGCTGGGCGATCATCCTGTTGTGCTGCGGGGTCGTCATTTCGGCCGAGTTGCTCAACACCGCCATCGAGACGGTCGTCGACCTGGTCTCGCCCGAGTTCCACCCACTTGCCGGCCGCGCCAAGGACATCGCGGCCGCTTCGGTCTGGGTGCTTTGCGTGCTCGTCGCCCTCGTTGGTGCCCTCGTGTTTGCAAATGCCATCCTCTGACCGACCGCCCAAGGAGAGCCTCACATGACGGACGCAAGCCCTACCCCTTCCGCCCCCGCCGGTCCGACACCTTTCAGAAGCGGCTTCGTCGCCCTCGTGGGACGCCCCAGCGTCGGCAAGTCGACGCTGCTCAACGCCTGCTTCAAAGACAAGATCGCCATCACGAGTCCCGTGGCGCAAACCACGCGCCGCCGCATGCGGGCGACCATCAACGCCGAGGGATCGCAGCTCGTCATCGTGGACACCCCGGGCCTGCATAAGCCCAAGGACGCGCTTGGCAAGGAGCTCAACAAGGTCGCCCTGGGCGAGCTTGCCGACGTCGACGCCGTGGCCTTCCTCGTCGATGCCACGAAGCCGGTGGGCAGGGGCGACGAGTGGGTGGCCAGGCACGTGGCGGCGTCGCATGCCCCCTTCAAGCTGCTGGTGGTCACCAAGGCCGATCTGGCGTCGAGCGAGCTGATCACCTCGCAGCTGGCCGCCGCTTCGGCGCTCGCCGACTTCGATGACGCGCTCGTCGTCTCCTCGAAGGAGGGCTTCAACGTCGACGGCTTCGTCTCCCTCGTCTCGGCCCACCTGCCCGAGGGGCCACGGTGGTTTCCCGAGGGCATGGACACGGACATGAGCGACGAGGATCTCGTCGCCGAGTTCATCCGCGAGAAGGTCCTGCTCAACATGAGGCAGGAGGTGCCCCACTCCGTGGGCGTGCTCTGCGACGACATAGTGTGGGCCAAGGACGGACACGCCTCCATCACGGCGACCATCATCGTCGAGCGCGAGGGGCAGAAGGGTATGGTCATCGGAGGCGGCGGCCGCATGATCAAGCGCATCGGGACCCAGGCCCGTCGTGACGTCGAGCGGCTCCTGGGCTGTGCGTGCTTCCTCGACATCCAGGTGCGGGTACGACCTGCGTGGCGCCGCGACGCCAACGAGATCCGCCGCCTGGGCTACGAGGCCGACGAGTAGGGCGGAGGTTCGAGTGGCACCGCGCGGGACCTATCGCACCAAGGCGATCGTCGTCGATCGCAGGACACGGCTCAAGGAGCAGGATCTCATCCTGGTGCTGCTCGCCGAGGACGGCTCGGAGAAGAGCGTCGTGGCAAAGGGGGCGCTCAAGCCCGGAGGGCGCCTCGCGGCGCGCGTCGACTTCTTCGGCGAGACGGACTTCCTCCTCGCGCGCGGCCGCTCCCTCGACGTCGTGGCGGAGGCCTCCTCTACGAACGCCCATCTCGCCATCCGTGGCGACCTCGCTCGCATGAGCGCCGCTTCGGCCATCTGCGAGGTGGCACGGCTCACCTGCTTTGCCGACGTGCGCGACCCCTTCCTGTACCCCATCTGCTCGCGCGCCCTGTGCGCTTGCGAGGAGGCCGGGGACCAGGGGCACCTCGACCTCGTCGCCGCAGCCTACGCCCTCAAGGTCCTCGCACATGGTGGCTGGCGTCCCGAACTGCGCTTCTGCACGTCCTGTGGGGACGAGGACGTCGCGTTCTTCTCGGTTGCCTCAGGGGGCATGCTCTGCGCGAGCTGCGCCAAGGACGTCGCAGGGGCACGGGAGATGGGACGCTCGGGGCGCTTGTGGCTCGCCGCCTTGCTCCAGTCCACGTTCGACGAGCTCCTCTCGGCGCCCATCGATGTGGGGACCTCGACCGAGCTGGTGTCGCTCGTGCACGTCTGGTGTGCGACCCACCTGGATGCACGGCTCAGGGCCTTCGAGTTCATGCTGAGCATGTAGTCCTGTGGCACACTGGGATCCATCGCGCGCCGCGTCCCCTCGGGTGGCACGTGCGAGAATGTGTGGGCTATCGGTAGGACGGCGAGGCCATGCATGTCCGCTGCGAGGGTGTGCTACCCTCTATCAGTCCGTACCCCGTACCTGGTGGCCCGCCCTTGCCTGACGGCCAACCCGGTTCGGGGCGAATCTATGTGAAAGGTGGAAGTAACATGGCAGTCACCAAGGAGCGCAAGGCAGAGCTCATCGCCCAGTACGGCAAGGACGCCAACGACTCCGGCTCCGCGCCCGTTCAGGTCGCTCTGCTCACCGAGCGCATCAAGGGCCTCACCGAGCACGTCAAGACCCACAAGCATGACCACCACACCCGCCGCGGCCTGCTGATGCTCGTCGGCAAGCGCCGCAACCTCCTGTCCTACATCAAGAAGCAGGACGTCGAGGAGTACCGCGCCCTCATCAGGAGCCTGGGTATCCGCGACAACATTCAGTAGCTGAGCGTTGGTCGGGAGCGCCTGCGGGCGCTCCCTTTGTATGACGGCCCGCCTGCAACGGGGCAGGCGGAGATAAGAGGAAAAGAAATGGCAAAGGTCACACACGAGTTCGATCTCTTTGGCAAGCACTATACGCTCGAGACGGGCGAACTCGCAAAGCAGGCAACGGGCGAGTGCCTCGTCTCCTGCGGGGAGTCCACGGTCAACGTCACCGTCGTCGTCTCGAAGGAGCGCAAGAACTACGACTTCTTCCCACTGACGGTCGACTTCGTCGAGAAGATGTACGCCGTGGGCCGCATCCCCGGCGGCTACCTCAAGCGCGAGGCCAGGCCCTCCGAGAAGGCAACGCTTACCGCACGCCTGATCGACCGTCCCATACGCCCATCCTTCCCGGAGGGGTTCCGCAACGAGGTCCAGATCGTCGCCATGCCACTCGTCGCCGACCAGGTGAACCCCGTCGACACCATCTCGGTCATGGGCGCGTCCGCCGCTATGACCGTGGGCGGCGTGCCCTTCGAGGGCCCACTCGCCTGCGTTCGCGTCGGTCGCGACGTCGAGACGGGCGAGTTCATCGTCAACCCCAGCTACGAGGAGCGTGATGCCTCCGATCTCGACCTCGAGCTGGCCGGCTCTGCCACCTTCATCTCCATGCTCGAGGCGGGCGCCAAGGAGATTTCCGAGGATGACATGCTCGCCGCCATGGCCTTCGGTCAGGAGGCCATAGCCGCCTTCTGCGAGGAGCAGAGGGTGTTCTTTGCCAAGGTCGAGCAGACAAATGGGCCCATCGTCGCGCGCGAGTACGTCCTCGACGAGCCCGTGCCCGAGGTCCACGAGCGCGTCTTCGCTCACTTCGACGAGATGCGCGCCGCCCTCACCGACGCCGACAAGCTCGCCCGCATGGGCAAGGTCGAGGCGCTCAAGGAGGCCATCCGCGCGGAGTTCAGCGAGGACGAGCAGCTCCAGTGGGATCGCGCGATCCCCGTCGAGCTCAAGAGCCTCGAGAAGCATGCCATGCGCAGAATGGTCGTGGAGTGCGGCGAGCGTGTCGACGGCCGCAGCGCCACCGAGGTACGTCCGCTCATGGTCAAGCCCGACTACCTGCCACGCGTCCATGGCTCCGGTCTCTTCCAGCGCGGTCAGACCCAGGTGCTCTCCATAGCCACGCTGGGTATGCTCAATGAGTGGCAGCGCCTTGACACCATCGAGCCCGTTGACGGCAAGCGCTACATCCACCACTACAACTTCCCGCCCTTCTGCACCGGCGAGACCGGCCGCATGGGCGCACCCAAGCGCCGCGAGATCGGCCATGGCAACCTGGCCGAGAGAGCGCTGCTCCCGGTGATCCCCTCCGAGGACGAGTTCCCCTACGCCATCCGCGTGGTCTCCGAGGTCATGGAGTCCAACGGCTCCTCGTCCATGGCGTCCACTTGCGGCTCCACGCTCGCCCTCATGGACGCCGGCGTGCCCCTCGCGCGTCCCGTCTCCGGCGTGGCCATGGGGCTCATCCAGGAGGAGGGCAAGACGGTCGTCCTCACGGACATCCAGGGTCTCGAGGACTTCCTCGGCGACATGGACTTCAAGGTCTGCGGCACGGTCAAGGGAATCACGGCCATGCAGATGGACAACAAGGCGACCGGCCTCACGCCCGAGATCCTGCGCCAGGCCCTGATGCAGGCGCACGAGGGCCGCATGCACATCCTCGAGGCCATGCTCGAGCAGATTCCCGCTCCACGCGAGTCCACCAAGGAGTCTGCTCCGCAGATCATCTCCATCCAGATTCCCACGGACAAAATCCGCGACGTCATCGGCTCTGGCGGCAAGGTCATCCGCGGCATCCAGGACGACACGGGCGCCACCATCGACATCCAGGAGGACGGCACCGTCTTCATCGCCGGCACGGGTGGGGCCGCGGGCGAGGCCTCCGAGCGCATCAAGGCCATCGTCAAGGTTCCCGAGGCGGGCGAGGAGTACACCGGCCGCGTCGTGGGCATCCAGCCCTTCGGCGCCTTCGTCGAGCTGCTGCCCGGCAAGGACGGCCTGCTCCACATATCCCGTGTGGCCCAGGGTCGCGTAGACAAGGTCGAGGACGTCCTGAGCATCGGTGACGAGGTCAAGGTCAGGGTCATTGAGGTGGACGAGAAGGGCAAGATCTCCCTTGACCGCCTCGACAAGCCCGAGGCCCCCGCAGGCCCCTCCGGGCATGGTGAGCGCCCCGATCACGGCAGCCACGGAGACGGTCGCGTCGGCGGACGCCGGCGACACCCAGGCGACAAGGGCAGTGTCGGCACTCGCCATCCCCGTCGTCATCACGAGGGCTGATCGTAAGGGGCGATCATAAGGGTAGGCGCTGAGCGAGCCGCGTCCTGTGCAGGGGCGCGGCTCGTGTCTTGGTGGGGCGTCTTTGATAGAGGGGTTCTGGAATCGGCGCTTCGGGCGCATGCGCCCTCATCCGGGCGGATAGAATGACATGATGCCAACTTCACGCGAAGCGTTTGCCCAGACCGCCGGTCGGGGCATGTGATAGAACCTGTGGGAACACGTCCTGAAAGGATTGCTTCACCAATGGCAAAAAAATCTAGTCCGCTGCGGATCATCCCCCTGGGTGGTTTGGATGGCATCGGCAAGAACATGACCGCGTTCGAGTACGAGAACGACATGGTGCTCGTCGACGCTGGCCTGATGTTTCCCGATGACGAGCAGCCGGGCATCGACCTGGTCCTGCCTGACTACTCCTACGTTTTGGAGAACGAGGAGAAGCTGCGCGGCATCATCATCACGCATGGCCACGAGGACCACACCGGCGCCCTCCCGTATCTGCTCATGGACCTGGGCCGCAAGGTTCCCATCTACTCGAGCAAGCTCACGCTCGGGATCATCGAGGGCAAGCTTGCCGAGCACCGGCTGAACGCACCCAAGTTCCGCGAGGTCCAGAACGGAACCCATATCAACCTGGGTACCTTCAGCATCGACTTCTTCTCCATGACACACTCCATCCCCGCTGCGCTCGGCGTGTACATGCGTACACCGGCAGGCTCCGTCATGCACACGGGCGACTTCAAGCTCGACCAGACGCCCATCGACGGTGTCACTCCCAACTATCAGGCCATTGGCAGGTTCTCCTCGCTGGGGGTCGACCTCCTGCTCTCTGACTCCACCAACGCGACGCGTCCGGGCTTCACCCCCTCGGAGTCCGCCGTCGGCCCCGCCCTGCGCCACATCATCAAGAACGCTCCCGGCCGCGTGTTCGTCGCGTCCTTCTCGTCCCATATCCATCGGCTCCAGCAGATCTGCGACGCCGCGACTGCGGTCGGCCGCAAGGTCGTCGTCACCGGTCGCTCCATGGTCACCAACACCAAGATCGCCCGCGAGCTGGGCTATCTCAGGATCTCCGACGGGGACATCATCGATGCGTTCGAGGTCGACGACATTCCCGACGACAAGATAGTCGTCATGTGCACCGGCAGCCAGGGCGAGCCCATGAGCGCGCTCGCACGCATGGCGAACGGGGACCACAAGTCGCTGACGATCACCGCAAACGACACGGTCATCATCTCCGCGACGCCCGTTCCCGGCAATGAGAAGAGCGTCCAGTCCATCGTCAACTCGCTCGCCAAGATAGGCTGCACCATCTTCGACAAGTCGTCCACCCTCGTCCACGTCTCGGGACATGGGAGCCAGGAGGAGCTCAAGCTCATGCTGGCCATGGCGCGTCCGCACTACTTCATGCCAGTCCATGGAGAGGCGGTGCACCTGCGCGCGCACGCCCACCTGGCCGAGCAGATGGGCATCAGGAGCGACCACATCTTCATCGCGGACAACGGGGACGCCCTCGAGGTACGCAACGGCAAGGTCTCGTGGGGAGCCCCCGTCGAGTCGGGCATCGTCTACGTTGACGGCCTCTCCGTCACGGATGCCGACCCCATCGTCTTCCGTGATCGCCAGAAGCTCGCAAGCGATGGCATCGTCACCTGCGTCGTGACCGTCTCGAAGCGAACGGGCAAGGTGGGCGGCGTCGAGCTGTCGTGTCGGGGCGTCTCCTTCGCCATCGACGAGCTCATGGGCGAGATTCAGGACAGCGTGCGGGAGTCCGTCGAGGGCAGCGCCCGCAAGGAGGGCATCACGATGGACACCCTCCGCAAGACGGCCCGCAACAGGCTCTCGAACTACCTGTGGGGCAAGACCCGTACGCGGCCGATGGTGATTCCGGTCGTGATGGAGGTTTAGATGTCCTCTGGTCGCAGGTCAAACGCACAAAAGAGGAAGAACAGCAAGGCCGGGGCAGGAGCCAGGCGCCGGGGCTCCGTCCCCGTGCCGCCCGCGCCCGTCAGGGGCAGCGCCGTCGGTGACGTCATCGCCGTCCTCATGATCGTCGTCGCAATAGCCATGGTCATCTCGATCGTCTCGCCCAGCAGCGCTCCCGTCACCCAGGCGACAGGCGAGTTCCTCGAGCTCTCCTTTGGTGTCGGGGCGCTGCTCCTGCCCGTCTCCATCATCCTGTTCTCGGCCACATTCTTTGTGGAGGAAGGTGAGGTGACGGGAGTCCGCGTCATCGTGGGGCTGCTCCTGGTCGTGCTCGCCGTCCTGGGCCTGCTCTCCCTGAGCTTGCCGGGCGCCGACAGCGACCCCTCCCTGGTGCTTGTCGCCGAGTCCGCCCGCGCGCGCGGGGGCTATGTCGGTGGTGCCCTGGCGTGGTCTCTGCTCCAGCTCGTCGGGCGTCCCGTGGGAGACGTCGTGCTCGTGGGAACGATCGTCGCCGGCGTGATCGTGTGTGGCTTCTCCGTATCGGATACCGTCGTGCGCCTGCGCCTGCGCCTCTCCGGCATACGGGATTCCCTTGGGGGCTCGCGCGAGCGCCCCCGCGCGGGCGCCCGCTTCGCCGATGCCTATGGCGGCGCGACGGCCGCGGGAGAGGTGGAAGGCGACCTCGAGGAGCCCAAGACCAGCTTTATCGGCTCCCGCAAGACGAGCGTCCTCGTCCGGGGAAGAAAGCCAAAGGCAGGGCACCAGGTGGATGCGGACCAGGACGAGGTCGAGCCCACGAGGCTCCTGCGTCGTAAGAGGCATCCGGACCTCGACGTCGAGATCGCCTGTCCGGCGGATGCGGTCGCGGCACCCACCGGAGGGTCGGATGGCTCCCCGGCAAGCATCCCTCCCGCACCTGTGGTCCCGGACTTCCTGCAGCAGGCGGTGCCGACGAAGGCCGTCGTCAGGCCCAAGCGGGGCAGGGCTGACCGTCGCGTGCCCAGCCCCCGGTCCGCAGCCCACGCGCACCCCCTCGATTCGTCTGCCGCCGCGGTGCCGAACGCCGCGGCTCCTGCGGTCACGACGATCCAGCCGCGTCCGGGTCGCGCCGCCGCAGGCGGCTCGAAGCGACCGGGCGACGCCGCCGAGGGATACGAGCTCCCCCCGTTCTCGATGCTCAGCTCCAACCCCAACAGCGCCCTCTCCTCCAGCTCTGCCGACGAGCTGGAGGAGACGATGCGGCGCCTCCAGGGGACGCTGCAGGAGTTTGGGCTGCGCAGCCGCGTCGTCGACTATGTCTCGGGCCCGCTGGTGACCACCTTCCGCGTCGAGATGGGGGAAGGGGAGCGCGTCAACAAGATCCGCAACCTCGAGGATGACATCGCCCTCACGCTCGCCGCCGAGAAGGTCCGCATCTTTGCGCCGATACCCGGCACCTCCTTCGTGGGCATCGAGATCCCCAACAAGGAGCGGCAGAACGTCCATCTTGGTGACGTCCTGCCCTATGCCTCGGGCGGCCCCCTCGAGGTCGCCATCGGGCGTGACTCCTCCGGGCGTCCGGTCATAGCGGACATCTCCAAGATGCCCCACATGCTCGTTGCCGGCACCACCGGCTCGGGCAAGTCCGTCATGATCAACTCCATGATCATGTCCCTGCTCATGCGTACGACCCCCAAGCAGGTCAGGCTCATCATGATTGACCCCAAGCGCGTCGAGTTCAGTGCCTACAACGGCCTGCCGCACCTCTATGTGCCGGTCGTGACCGAGCCCCGTCAGGCTGCCTCGGCGCTGCAGTGGGCCGTCTCCGAGATGGAGCGCCGCCTCAAGGTCTTCGAGCGCGCGGGCGCACGCGACATCAGGGTCTACAACAAGATGTGCGTGAGCGGAAAGCTCGCCGAGATGGACAACCCCCCTGAGCCCATGCCCTACCTCGTGGTCATCATCGACGAGCTCTCCGACCTCATGATGGTCGCGGGCAAGGACGTCGAGGCGTCGATTGTCCGCATCGCCCAGCTCGCGCGTGCCGCCGGCATCCACCTGGTCATCGCGACGCAGCGCCCGTCGGCAAACGTCGTCACCGGGCTCATCAAGTCGAACATCGACAGCCGCGTTGCCCTCAAGGTCTCCTCGGGCATCGACTCCCGCGTCATCCTCGACGAGACCGGCGCGGAGCGCCTGCTGGGCAACGGCGACATGCTCTTCAAGGACCGCGGCCTCACGCCCAAGCGCGTGCTGGGCTGCTACACCTCCGACTCCGAGATCAACTCGGTGGTCGAGTTCATCCGCGACCAGGCGGAGCCCGACTACCACGAGGAGATCCTCTCCCAGGTCGTCCCCGGGCAGCCCGGAACCGCGCCCGCGGACGTCGGAGAGGAGGACGATCCCCTCGTCTGGGAGGCCGCCCAGATAGTTGTGGACTCTCGCCTCGGCTCGACCTCGGGCCTCCAGCGTCGGCTCAAGGTGGGCTACGCTAGGGCGGGTCGCATCATGGACATGCTCGAAGCGAAGGGCGTCGTGGGCCCCCCCGATGGCTCCAAGCCCCGAGACGTCCTCGTCGACAAGGACGGGCTCGAGGAGCTTAAGGTGGCAGAGGCGACGTACAGGGAGGTGTAGCGCATGGCTCGACCTCGCTTCAGCGAGATGCTCGTCGACAGAAGGAGGCAGCTTGGGCTCTCCATCGCCCAGGCCTCCCAGGTCCTGCGCCTCAAGCAGCAGGTTCTCATGGCCTTCGAGGAGGGCGACTTCGCCAACATGCCCAAGAGCGGCTACGCCCAGGGCATGCTCTCCTCGTATGCTCGCTACCTCGGCCTGAACACCCGCGTCGTCGTGAGCCAGTTCACCTCCGACCTCTTCGAGCACGAGCGTGGCCGCGGTGCCGCTCCCGTGCGCAGGCGACGTTACAGCCGTGAGGAAGAGATGGAGTACGAACTGCCGCGGGAGCGCCCCGGACATGAGAGCTACGAGGGGGGCAGGGGCCTCCTTCCCACCTCAGGTGGCTATGCGGGCGACCTCGGAAGCTTCGCCACCACATCGCCGCCGCGCTCTCGCAACGTCTCGAGCCCGCTCGTCAGCCAGCGCGGGCGTGGCTATGGCGGGGGAGGGGAGCGACGCTACACGGGCAGGGACGTCCCCTCCTACGGGACGAGGGCGAAACCCTCCCAGGCCCGCCCCCGGCTGCAGGACCCCTCGGGCTACCCCTCCCGTTACACCGGGGCCGAGGGCAGGGCCGAACGTGCGGGTCGCGATAGCGTGCTGACCCGCCGCGTCGGGACGGGCGAGTACGTGGACGACCTTCGCTACGATGACGCGCGTCCCTACGAGGCCGCGTCAACGACATCAGGCAGGCGCTCCTCACGCAACATCGCCAACGTCGACAGACCCAACGTCCAGAGGCGCCGGAAGCCCCGCGACGCCGACCGGAGGGGGCGCCCACGGCGTAGGCAGCCGAGGCGCGGTGGCATCGTCGGCCTGGTGGAGGAGTTCTTCTCGGATGGCAGGAGGACGATGATCCTGGTGTCGGTCCTGGCCGTGATCATCCTCACGGTGATCATCATCACGTCGGTCAGCTCCTGCGTCAGCGCCAAGGCCACGTCGGGGAGGACGGTCTCGGTGAGCACGTCGAGCGACACGGGTGGGTCCGACCCGTCGGGCACCTCGTCGAACGGCAGCGCCGGCAAGAGCGACGAGGCGGCGGAGGCCGCCAAGGAGGCGGCAGAGGCCAAGGAGGCGCAGAAGCAGAAGGAGGCCAACACCGAGACCAGGGTCGAGGTGAGCGTGGCCGACGGCGAGGTCACCTGGCTCGAGATCGAGGTCGATGGTACCAGTGTCGTGGCCGAGCAGGTCACAGGGCCGTGGGACAACAGCTACACGGTGACGGAGTCCATGACGGTCCAGGTGAGCAACACCACCGCCGTGACGGTCACGAAGAACGGCACGACCCAGAAGTTCGACTCAAAGACGTCGGGCATCGGCACGCTGACGATCCAAGGCACCAAGCCGAGCCCGACTGATGCGACGGCCGAGGCGACCTCGAGTGACGGGGAGACGTCCGGCGCGTCGGCAGACGCCTCGGACGAGACGGCCCCCGAGGGGGCCGCAGACACGACGTCTGCGGCCACGGCCTCGGCATCCAAGCACACGACCGGTGGGCCGAAAGGCTCGGGCGGCCCGAAGGGCCCGAAGAGCTCCAACTGACGGCACAGACATCATGGAAAGGGGATGGCGATGGCAAAGGAGTCCAGTTTCGACATCGTCTCTACAGTCGACCTCCAGGAGGTTGACAACGCCTATCAGCAGGCTGCGCGCGAGCTCACGCAACGCTATGACCTCAAGCAGACGGGTGCGACCATCGAGTTCTCCAAGAAGGACGCCCGCTTCACGATAGGCGCCCCGTCGGAGTTCGTCGCCTCGCAGGTCGCAGACGTGCTGAATGCCAAGCTCGCCAAGCGTCGAATCGACCTCGGGGCGCTCGACTGGGAGCGGCCCCAGCCTGCCGCAGGGGCATCCGTCAGGCAGGGGGCTCACGTCGTCCAGGGCATCGACCAGGACACCGCGAAGAGGATCGCCAAGGACATCCGCGACCTCAAGCTCAAGTGCAAGGCAACGGTGGAGGGCGACAAGCTCCGCGTGAGCTCGGCCTCGCGCGACACGCTTCAGCAGGTCATCTCCATGCTCAGGGAAAGGGACTATGGACAGCCTCTCCAATACGTCAACTACAGATAGGGCCCCCTTTGGCTCCTGCCTCTTCGTGACTCTTGGTTGTGCCAAGAACGAGGTCGATACGGACCGCATGCGCGCCCTCCTCATCAACGCTGGCTTCGACGAGGTCCGCGACGTCGACGATGCGGATGTCGTCATCATCAACACCTGCTCGTTCCTGGCCTCCGCGACCTCGGAGTCCATCGAGGCGACCCTCGAGCTCGCCGACGACGTGTCCGAGGGCGTGCGCCGCCGTCCCATCGTCATGTGCGGCTGTGTCCCATCGCGCTACGGGGCGGAACTGGCTGCCCAACTCCCCGAGGTCGCCGCCTTCGTCCGCGCCGACGAGGAGGACGGCATCGTCGCTGTGGTGAGGGACGTCCTGGGCATGGGGGGCGCGTCCTTTTCGAACGAGGCGACGTCGCGGGCGCTGCGTACGGTCGAGGGCGCCAGCGCCTACGTCAAGATCAGCGAGGGTTGCGACAGGTTCTGCGCCTTCTGCGCGATCCCCCGCATCCGGGGACGCTACGCCTCGCGCCCTGAGGGCGAGATTCTTTCCGAGGTCGAGCGGCTCATGGAGGGCGGCGCCCGCGAGGTCGTCCTCATCGGCCAGGATACCGGCATATGGGGTTCCGACCTCGGTGGCGGGCGCACCCTCGCATGGCTCCTGCGCGAGGTCGCGGCGGCGGTCAGGCCCTATGGTGCTTGGGTGCGCGTGCTGTACCTGCAGCCCGAGGGGATGACCGACGAGCTCATCGCGACCATACGCGACACCGAGGAGGTCCTCTCCTACATCGACATCCCCATACAGCACTGCGACGAGCGCGTCCTTGCCTCAATGGGGCGTACGGGCTCGATAGACCGGCTACGCGCGCTCTTCGATCGGCTGCGAAGCGAGATCCCCGGCATGGTGCTGCGCACGACCGGCATGGTGGGCTTTCCGGGCGAGACGGACGACCAGGCGGACGAGCTGCTCGACTTCTTCCGGGAGCAGGAGTTCGACTACATGTCCGTGTTCTCCTATTCACGGGAGGAGGGGACCAAGGCGGCTCGGATGGACGGTCAGGTTCCCGAGGACGTCAAGCTCGATCGCACCCAGCGCCTCCTCGATGTGGCCGAACAGCTGGGCTTTGCCGCCACGGCACGACATGTCGGCGAGGTCGTCGACGTCATCATAGACGGAATCGAGGACGCGGGCGATGGCCCCGAGCTGGTCGGCCATGCGTGGTTCCAGGCGCCCGACTGCGACGGTGCAGTCCACATCGCCTCGGGCGAGGCGACGGTCGGCGAGCGCGTCTGCGTGCGGCTCGTCGACTCGTTCTGCTACGAGCTGGTCGGCGAGATGGTGGGGGAGGGCTAGGACGGTGGAGAGAAGTACTGGCATCTGGACTTCCGCTAACATCGTGACCTGCGTGCGCGTCGCCCTTGTTCCCGCCTGGCTCCTCTGTGCCGAGCTCATGGGGTCGGGTGACGGTACCGCGCTGCACCTTCCGTCGCTCGCCGTCGCCCTGCTCTTCATGGCGCTCTCGCTGACAGACAAGCTCGATGGCTATCTGGCCCGCAGCAGGGGGGAGGTCACGACCTTCGGGAAGTTCCTCGACCCCATCGCCGACAAGCTCGTCGTCGTGGTGTCGCTCTGCTTCCTGCTCGAGGTGGGTGACGTCTCGGCGTGGGTGCTGCTCGTCATAGTGGCGCGCGAGTTCCTCGTCTCGGGCCTGCGCATGGTCGTGGCGTCCCGGGGCACGGTCGTGGCGGCGAGCAGCCTGGGCAAGTGGAAGACCGCCACGACGATGGTCTCCATCTCGGGACTGCTGCTGTGTCGCGCGTTGCCGGTAGGAGGTCCCTGCCTGGCACTCGCGACCCTCTCCCGGCTGCTGCTGCTGGTCGCCGTCGTCCTGACGGCGTGGTCTGGCGCCGACTACTTCGCCAAGTCCTGGGGGGTCATCTCCGATGAGACATAGCGACAGCCCCCGGGGCGACATAGCTACCCCCTCCGCAGACGAGCTCAGGGCCCTGGCCCGCAAGGTCGTCCGTCGGGCCGAGGGGCGGCGGCTGACGCTTGCCGTGGCCGAGTCCTGCACCGGCGGCCTGGTCTGCGGCGAGCTCACCGCCATCCCCGGCTCCTCCGCCGTGGTGCGCGGCGGCATCGTCAGCTATGCGCTTGCCGTGAAGCGCGATCTCCTGGGCGTTTCGCCCGAGGTCCTCGATGACGCTGCCGTGGGTGCCGTCTCCCCGGAGTGTGCCACGCAGATGGCCGCCGGCGTCCGGGCCGCGCTCGCCGCCGATGTCGCCGTCTCCGTGACGGGCATCGCGGGGCCCGGGGGCGAGGAGAGGGGCAAACCGGTCGGCACCGTCTGGTTTGGCGCCACCTCCCCCTCGACGGACTGCGCGCTCTGCCATCACTTCGGCGGGGACCGGGACGCGGTGAGGGCCAAGGCCGTGGCCACCGCCCTGTCACTGCTCCTCGAGGCTCTCGAGGAATGTTCCCCAGACTGAGGTGACGCGCGAGCCCTGTGCAAGTGTGCGTGGGTCGCATCGCAAGACGCATGGCATACCATCGTTCGGGAGGATTGACTACGAACGGTTGTTCGTATACCCTGCAAGTTGCAGTCTACGAAGGAGCAGCAATGGCCAGAAGCAAGGGTGCCACCCGCGAGGTCCACGAGAAGACCTACGGGGAAGAGCGCGAGAAGATGATCGAGGCCACAACCTCGGAGATAGAGAAGAAGTTCGGCAAGGGCGCCATCATGAAGTACGGCGAGGACGGTCCCGACCTCGAGATCGAGGCCATTCCCACCGGCTCACTTGCGCTGGATGCCGCACTGGGCATCGGCGGCGTCCCGCGTGGTCGCATCATCGAGATCTACGGGCCCGAGTCCTCGGGTAAGACCACGCTCTCCCTGGAGGTGCTGGCAGAGGCGCAGGCCATGGGTGGCGTGGTCGCCTTCATAGACGCGGAGCACGCCCTCGACCCGGGCTATGCCGCCCGCATAGGCGTAGACATCGACGAGGTGCTCATCTCCCAGCCGGATACGGGTGAGCAGGCGCTGGAGATCTGCGACATGCTCGTGCGCTCCGGTGCCATCGACGTGGTGGTGGTGGACTCGGTCGCGGCACTCGTCCCGCGCGCGGAGATCGAGGGTGAGATCGGTGACACGACGGTCGGACTCCAGGCGCGCCTCATGAGCCAAGCCCTGCGCAAGCTCGCCGGCTCCCTCTCCAAGTCCAAGACCACCTGCATCTTCATCAACCAGCTGCGCGAGAAGATCGGCGTGATGTTCGGCAACCCAGAGACGACGCCGGGGGGGCGGGCGCTCAAGTTCTTCTCGTCGGTGCGCATGGACATCCGTCGCATCGACTCGATCAAGAGGAACGGGGAGAGCGTCGGCAGCCGCGTCCGCGTGAAGGTCGTCAAGAACAAGGTCGCACCACCCTTCAAGCAGGCGGAGTTCGACATCATGTACGGCACCGGCATTTCCAAGGAGGGCTCGCTCCTCGACATGGCGGTCGACTTCGACATCGTCAACAAGAGCGGGGCCTGGTTCACCTATGGCACGGAGCGCTTGGGACAGGGGCGTGAGGCCGCCAAGGAGTTCCTGATGGCCAACCCCGATCTCATGGACGAGATCGACCACAAGGTGCGTGTTGCCTGTGGCCTCGAGCTGGGTGACGAGCGTGTCGGCGAGCCGCTGGATGCCTCCGGAGAGTCCGGTGTCGAATAGCGGAGCGTCCAGACGGGTCCCTGGGAGGCCGAAGGGAGGCACTCCCTCGTCTGCAGGCGTGAAGGCACTCTCGTGGGACGTGGAACTTCCCAGTCGCGAGCAGGCCTCCTTGGGTGGCATGAGGCCACGAGCCACGCTTGTCATCGAGGCGGGCACACAGCGAGAGGAGCGCCTCCTTGTCCCAAGGGCCGTCGGGAAGCGACTCCTTGCCCTCAAGGGGTCGGGCGGGCGCACCGTGGCAAGTCGTGAGGAGCTCCTCTTCGAGCTCCATCGCACGGAGGAGTCATGCTGTGGCCTGCGCGCGGAATGGCTCGTGGGCAGGCGCGACTACTCGGTGGGGGAGATGACGGATAGGCTACGTCGCGACGGCTATTCGCAGTCGGTCGTAGACAACCAGATCGAGCGCTACGTCGAGAGCGGAGTACTCGACGACGCCCGCTATGCCGACGCCTTCGTCCGTAGCAGGATCTCCTGTGGTTGGGGTGCGCGCAAGATCGCCCTTGAGCTCCGGCGCAGGGGGATCGACGTCGACGGGCTCCCCGCATGGCCCGAGGAGTACTTCGAGCGCGACAGCGAGTACCGGCGTGCCCTTGGGCTCGCGTCGATGCGATCCTTCTCGGGGAGGGATCCCTACGCTCAGGTCGTGCGCTTCCTATGCACGAGGGGCTTTGACGTGGGCCTGGCACATCGGGTTGCCCGCGAGCTCGTCGAGGGGTGACCCCCTTCCCGGCCGCCGTCTTTTCCGTGGATTATGGTGCCGCCTGGCGTTAGCCCAGGCTGATAATTTGACACTTTTGCCAAGTGAACTTACGATTTAGGAGCCGTTTGAGTCATTTCTCGTCTGCTGAATGCCGACGTCTTATAGCGTTCTGCACCTCTCGATATGCCTGGTTTTCACCAAGGGCGGGATGTACCTCGGATGGCGGGTTCCGGTACGCGTGCGCGCCGGTCTCCTGAACCAGTCTTTCTGCGCTACATCTGAGGGGATACAAATGGAAATCATCATTGCTGTGGTCTGTCTGGTCGTCGGTGCCGTGGCGGCGTACCTCTTTGCGACATCTGGAAACAACTCGAAGGTGCAGGAGGCCAAGAGTGCCGTCGAGACGGCGCGAAGCGAGGCGGCCAGGATACAGGACGATGCGCGCCGTGATGCCGAGACCGCCAAGAAGGCGGCCCTCGTCGAGGCGCGTGAGGAAATAATTCAACTCAAGCAGAGGTCCGAGGGCGAGGAGCGCAAGCGCAAGCAGGAGCTCCAGTCCATGGAGAATCGCATCATGCAGCGCGAGGAGTCCCTCGACCGCAGGAGCGACTCGCTCGATCGCAAGGAGCACCAGCTCTCCAGTCTCCAGGGCCAGATCGAGAAGCGCCGCGTTGAGGTGGACGAGCTCTTCGCCCGTCAGACCAGCGAGCTCGAGCGCATCGCCGTCCTCACCAAGGACGATGCCCACCAGGAGCTCCTGGACCGTGTGCGTGCCGAGTCCGTCCGCGACGAGGCTCAGATTCTGCGTGAGTCCGAACAGCGCGTTCGCGCGCAGGCCGACAAGACGGCCCGCGAGATCATTTCCTGTGCCATCCAGCGCTGTGCGGCAGATCAGGCGGGGGAGATAACCGTCACCTCCGTCCACATCCCTTCCGATGACCTCAAGGGACGCATCATCGGTCGCGAGGGCCGCAACATCCGCACGTTCGAGCAGGTCTCAGGCGTCTCCCTCGTCATCGATGACACCCCCGAGACGGTCGTCCTCTCCAGCTTCAACCCCGTGCGTCGAGAGACCGCCCGCGTCGCGCTCGAGAACCTCATAGCCGACGGCCGCATCCACCCCGCGCGCATCGAGGAGATGTACAAAAAGGCGGAGACGCTCGTGAACGAGCGCGTGCGGGAGGCGGGCGAGCAGGCCGCGTTCGACGCGGGCATCCATGACCTTCACCCCGAGATCATCAAGGTGTTGGGTGCCCTGCGTTACCGCACATCCTTCGGCCAGAACGTCCTCCAGCACAGCGTCCAGGTCTCTGCCCTCTGCGGCATCATGGCAAGCGAGCTGGGCATCGACACCGCCCCTGCCAAGCGCGCGGGTCTTCTGCATGACCTGGGCAAGGCCATCGACCATGAGGTCGAGGGGCCCCACGCAGTCATCGGTGCCGATCTCTGCCGCCGTTACGGAGAGCGTCCCGACATCGTCCACGCCGTCGAGGCACACCACGCCGACGTGGAGCCGAACGCCGTCCTCGACGTGATCGTGCAGGCAGCGGACGCCATCTCGGCCGCACGCCCCGGAGCGCGCCGCGAGTCTGCGGAGAACTACATCAAGCGGCTCGAGAAGCTCGAGGAGATCTCCAACGCGCACGAGGGCGTCCAGCGCACCTATGCCATGCAGGCCGGCCGCGAACTCCACGTCATGGTCGAGCCCGAGAAGATCTCCGATGCGGAGTCCTGCGTCCTCGCCCACGACATCGCAAAGCAGATCGAGGACGAGATGGAGTACCCGGGCCAGGTCCGCGTCGTCGTGATCCGCGAATCCCGCGCCGTCGACATCGCCAAGTAGGCTTAGTCCCGTGGCAGCGGTCTCATCGGACCTCGCAGACTTCGTCGCCTCGCATGGTGGCGAGGGGTCGCTTCGCGTCGAGGAGAACCTGGGGGGTGGCTACGTCCGCCTTCGCGTTGCCGAGGCGGAGCGTCGCCAGGCCAAGCATGACATACGCTGCGTCGAGGACGTGGTCGTCGAGATGCTACGCAACTCGCGCGATGCCGGGGCCCGTCGTATATTCGTCGCCACGGCCCGTGGCGGGGACACCAGGACACTCACGGTCGTCGATGACGGCTCGGGCATTCCCCAGGACATGAGGGAGCGTGTCTTCGACGCGCGCGTGACCTCCAAGCTCGAGTCCATGCGCATGGACCGCTGGGGCGTCCATGGCAGGGGCATGGCACTCTTCTCCGTCAGGGAGAACGCAAGCTCCGCCCGGGTCATGGACTCGGCGCCTGACAAGGGCTCCTCCATTCGGGTTGTGACGGATGCCACGCGGCTCCCCGAGCGTGCCGACCAGTCCAGCTGGCCTTCCGTGGGCGCGGATGACGATGGCGTGCAGACGGTTGTCCGTGGGCCCCACAACATCATCCGCAGCTGTTGCGAGTTTGCCCTTGAGGAACGGGGCGTCTGCGATGTGTACGTCGGCTCCCCGGCGGAGATCGTCGCCACGGCACGACGTCGTGTCAAGCCGAGCCTCTCCTCGACCGACCTGCTCTTCGTCGACAGCCTGCGGGAGCTGCCCGTGCTGGAGCGCCTGGCCGCAGCCGCAGATGCCGGTGAGCTCCGGGAGGTTGCAGACTCCATGGGCCTCGAGGTGTCCGAGCGCACGGCCCATCGCATCATGGCGGGCCAGGTCAGACCCCTGCGCAGCGTCCTCTCCCGCCTCACGCACAAGCCCTCGGACGGGGGGGCTGAGGTGGACCTCCTCAAGGACAGCCGTGGGCTCAGGATAACCCGTGATGACCAGGACGAGTTCTCTCGAGTGATGGAGCGCGACTTTGCCCTGCTGGCCGACCGTTACTACCTCACGCTGCGCTCCGATCCCAGGGTGCGCGTCACACGGGGCAGGATAACCGTCACGTTCGAGGTGGACGAGGGCGACTAGTTGCAGGTAGAATGCAGCTACCAATCCATCGGCTTGTAGCATCGAAGCAGGAAAACGCATTAGTTTCATTGCCCAGGAGTAGTGCATGGAGTTTCTGAAGGTCTCGAGCAAATCCTCGCCGGCGTCCGTTGCCGGCGCCATTGCCGGCATGGTCAAGGACGGCGTCCCCGTCAACATCCAATCGGTGGGTGCGGGCGCCGTCAACCAGGCGGTCAAGGCCGTCGCCATCGCCCGTGGCTTCCTCATACCCACAGGAGTCGACATCTCCTGCGCCCCGACCTTCGCCGACATTGAGATCAACGGCGAGACGCGTACGGCCATCAGGATCGCCGTCTACGTGCACCGGCTCGTTCCCCAGGTGGGCACGGCAAAGTCCCCTGACGATGGCGCTACGGGGCTGATGTAGTGGCACGCGTCGGTGAGCTTGTGGGCAAGACTTACTTCGTCCGCACCTTCGGCTGCCAGATGAACCTGCACGACTCGGAGCGCGTCGCCGGCCTTCTGGACGATTGCGGCTGCGTGGCTGTACAGGGACCCGATGAGGCGGACATAGTCGTCTTCATGACCTGCTCGGTCCGCGAGAAGGCCGACACCCACCTCTTTGGGGAGGCCTCCAACCTTGTAAGGCTGCCTCGGCCGCCCTCGGGCAGGCGCGTCGTCGCCGTGGGCGGCTGCATCGCCCAGCGCGACGGAGATCGCCTCAGAGAGCACATCCCCAACGTCGATGTCGTCTTCGGAACGAGTGCCCTGGCATCTGTCCCCGCCCTTCTGGTCGAGGCACTCGAGGAGGGGGGCGGCCGCGTCCACGTCGACACGTCCGAGGAGGGCAGGGGCTTCTCGGCCGAGCTGCCCAGCCATCGCGAGCAGGACTTCCACGCCTGGGTTCCCATCATGACGGGCTGCGACAACTTCTGCACCTACTGCATCGTGCCCCACGTCCGTGGACGAGAGCGGAGTCGTGCGTTCGAGCGCGTAGTCGACGAGTGCGCCCGCCTCGTTGCCGACGGGGTCCGCGAGATCACGTTGCTCGGACAGAACGTCAACTCCTACGGGCGAGACCTCTATGGCGAACCTCGCTTCGCCGAGCTTCTGCAAGCGGTGGGGGAGACGGGCGTAGAGCGCATACGGTTCACTTCGTCGAACCCCAAGGACCTCTCCGCCGAGACCATCGCCGCGATGGCGGGGACGCCCAATGTGATGCCGCATCTCCACCTCGCCGTCCAGAGCGGCTCGACCCGCATCCTCAAGGCGATGAATCGCAGCTACACGCGAGAGGGCTATCTCGACGTCATTCGCGACATCAAGGCCGCCATCCCTGGGATAGCCCTCTCGACCGACATCATCGTGGGCTTCCCTGGCGAGACCGAGGAGGACTTTCTCGACACGCTCTCGCTGGTGGAGGAGGTCGGCTTCGCGTCTGCGTACACCTTCATCTACTCCAGGCGCCCGGGTACGCCCGCAGCAAGGATCACCGACGACACCCCGCGAGAGGTGATCCAGGGTCGCTTCGACCGCCTCGCGTCCCTCGTGGAGCGGCTTGCGCACGAGGCCAATGTCCCGTACCAGGGCTCTCGGGTGGAGGCGCTCATCGAGGGGGCCTCCAAGAAGGATGATCGCGTGTTGGTGGGGCACAGTCCCCACAACCAGACGGTCCTCCTCGACCTTCCCGAGGGGTCTCATGCGGGGGACTTCGTCGGAACGCTCTGTGACGTGCACGTCACGGAGGCGCGCACCTGGTATCTCAGGGGTGAGCTGGCGGGCCTTCCACGATGAGCGCCATGCCCGTCATCTGCATCGTCGGACCCACCGCCTCAGGCAAGAGCTCGCTGGCAGATCGTGTGGCCCTTGCGCTGGGCACCTCGGTCGTCTCCGTCGACGCCATGCAGGTGTATCGTGGCATGGACGTGGGCACGGCCAAGACGCCGCCTTCCGAGAGGCGCGTCCCCCTGCTGATGGTGGACGTGGCGGACGTGGGCACGGACTTCTCGGCGAAGCTCTTCCAGCACGACGCCCGCCGCTGTGTTGACGACCTTCTCGCACGAGGCCTTCCCGCCGTCCTTTGCGGGGGGACAGGACTCTACCTCAACGCGGTGATAGACGAGATGGAGTTCCCACCGGGTGACTCTGACAACCCGCGTCGCGCACGCTATCAGTCCTATGCCGAGAGCAACGGCAGCCTTGCCCTCTATGCCCTGCTATGCAAGAGGGATGCGGCAAGTGCGGCGCTCATCCATCCCCACAACGTGCGTCGCGTCGTCCGCGCGCTCGAGCTCTGTGACGAGGGGGGGTCCTATGCCGTCCGGCACGCGGGATTGCACGAGCGCATGCCCCACTACCCCGCGCTGCTGTTTGGCATCCGCATGGATCGCCCCAGGCTCTACCGGAGGATAGGCCGGCGTGTCGACGCCATGTTTGAGGCCGGGCTCGTCGAGGAGGTCCAGGGCCTCCTCGGCAGGGGCCTGGGAGAGGCCCTGACCGCACGGCAGGCCATCGGCTACAAGGAGGTCATGGACTACCTTGCGGGCGCATGCACGCTCGATGCGGCGAAGGAGCGGGCCAAGATGAGGACGCGCAGGTATGCCAAGCGCCAGCTTTCCTGGTTCGAGCATGACGGACGCGTGCGGTGGCTCGACTACGACGAGCTGGACGAGGACGCGGCGCTGCAGGTCGTCCTCAGCTCTGTAGCCCCAACCGTGTCTCCAGGCGGGCTTGCCCTTGGGGGCGGGGAGGGCCGTGGGCATGCCTAGGTTTACGCCACACCCGACTGCTCCCGTGCCCGAGCGGGCTGTCCTCGTCGGCGTGGAGCGGAGGGAGTCCGACTGGCCGATCGGGGAGTCGATGGCCGAGCTCGCCCGCCTTGCCGAGACCGACGGCGCCGTGGTGGTCGCGACGATGGTGCAGAGGCTCGACGCACCCGTCCCCCGCACCTTCATCGGAAGCGGCAAGGCGGGCGAGCTGGTGCGGATGGTGCACTCGCTCGATGCCGACGTTGTCATCTTCGACGATGAGCTCACTCCCTCGCAGCAGTCTAACCTCGAGAGGATAGTTGGCGAGCCGACCAAGGTGATCGACAGGACGGCCCTCATCCTGGACATCTTCGGTGAGCATGCCACCACGCGCGAGGGTAGGCTCCAGGTGCAGCTCGCGCAGCTGCAGTACCTGCTTCCCCGTCTCCGAGGGATGTGGAGCCATCTCGTGAGGGAACAGGCGCGTGGCGGCATCGGCAGCAGGTTCGGCCAGGGAGAGAGCCAGCTCGAGGTAGACAGACGTCTCGTGAGGGACCGCATCTCGTGCCTGCGCAAGGAGCTCAGGCGGCTTGAGGGCCGTCGCAAGGTCCAGAGCAAGGCACGGTGGGACTCGGGCGTCTTCAGGGTGGCGCTTGCCGGCTACACCAATGCGGGGAAGTCCACATTGCTCAACAGGCTCACGGGGGCGGGCGCCTACGTCAAGGACGAGCTCTTCGCTACGCTTGACCCCACGACGAGGTCGATGGTGCTGGACGCGGGCAGGAAGGTCACCGTTACCGATACGGTCGGCTTCATACAGAAGCTCCCCACCACGCTCGTCGAGTCTTTCAAGTCGACCCTCGCGGAGGTCATGGCTGCCGACCTGGTCCTGCTCGTGGCAGACGCCTCGGACGGCAACGTCCGGAAGGAGATTGCCGCCGTGCGCCGCATCCTGGGGGACATCTCTGCATCGGAGACTCCGACGGTCGTCGTCTTCAACAAGATCGATGCCTTGGATGACGAGGAGCTCGCCCTGTTGCGCACGGGCGCCCCCGATGCCGTTCCCATCAGCGCCCTGACAGGTCGGGGTATCCCCGGCCTCCTGTATCGCATCGCCGAGGAGGCCGCACGGGGCGACGAGGTCATTACGGCGCTTGTCCCATATGAGAGGGGTGCGCTGCTCAGGCAGGTACATGAGCGCTGCCGGGTCATCCGGGAGGAGTATCGTCCTGAGGGGCTCCTGGCGACCGTGAGCGCGGACCCGCGCATACGGGAGGCCCTGGCCCCCTATATCGAGGGAGCCGGTCAGTAGGTCATCGCCATCGCGATGGCCCTTGACGCCAGCAGGAGGACGGGCTGGTGGATGACATAGGCCTCGAGGGCATGACGGCCAAGGAACTCGAGCGGCCGGACACGAAGGCGCGCGAGCACGGCGGGGTGCCCGTTGCGTACGAGCGTCGCGCTCGTTGCCGTGCCGGCCAGGTAGAGAAAGAGATAGGGGAGGAGCGGATAGTAGTCCCCGGACGTAAAGAGGGGACCGGGAAGTCCCAGCCACGAGAGGTAGGGTGTGGAGAAGAGCGTCTCGGGAAGCTCGAGTCTCATGCCGGCGAGTCCCACCGAGCCGCTCTTGAGGTCCAGCAGGCAGACGAACGCGAACAACATCAGGCAGGCCGTGCCGGGACCAGAAGGCCTCAGGTGCACAAGTTCCAGCAGGCGGGCCGAGAGCGTGCAGGCGCCCATGCAGTAGATGATGCCGAAGCTGATGGGCGTGTCGACCCTGACCGCAGCCGTCACGACATAGATCGCGAGCGCCAGCGCGAGATACCTCCCCGCACGTCTGAAGTTGTCACGAGAGTGCTGATACATGCAGCCAGCGATGAGCACGAAGGCCCAGGAGATGCTGTTGCGCCACAGATCCAGGAAGGGGGACGCGAAGAACGGCAGGCTCACGCCATTGATGAACTTGAGGTCATAGCAAAGGTGGAACGCGACCATCGAGACGACGGAGAAGCCGCGCAACACATCATAGAGATGGAGGCGACCTTTTGCGGGCTCGTCAGACCTGAGAGCCGACACCGTCGTCGAGGCGTGCCCGAGCTTGTCGGCCATCATGTGCGGCATGTTGCGGGACCTGTGCTACGAGATGGAGCGGAAGAGTCCCGTGACCCTGCCCAGAATGGTCGGGTTTACAACATAGATGGGGTTCATCGTGTCGTTCTCTGGCTGGAGGCGCACCCGGCCCCTTTCGCGATAGAAGGTCTTGACTGTGGCTGAGTCATCGATCAGGGCTACGACTATCTCGCCGTCATGTGCCTCATGCTGCTCCTTGACGACTATGTAGTCGCCATCGAAAATCCCTGCGTTGATCATGGACTGCCCTCTGACACGCAAGACGAAGGAGCTCGAATCGCCGACTATGCTCGTCGGCAAAGTCAGGGTTTCCTCGACGTTTTGCTCTGCGAGAATGGGCGTCCCAGCTGCGACGCGACCTACCAGCGGAAGGCTGATGACGTTGGCGGATGCGTCTTCCTCGACCGTTGCAAGAGGCGTGGAGGGACTGGGGGGTGTGGCATCGCCGCCCTCGGACACAACCTCGATGGTACGGGGCTTCTTGGAGTCGCGCTTAATGTAGCCCAGCTCCTGAAGGACCTTAAGATGCATGTGGACCGTCGAGGGTGAGGCAAGGCCGACGGCAGCGCCTATCTCACGCACGGAAGGCGGATAACCGTGCTCACCCGTGTAACCACAGATGAACTCGTATATCTGGGCCTGACGCCTGCTGAGCCTGTCTTTTGGCATGATATCTCCTCCTGTCAAGTCCCATTGTACAGGCCGTCTTCTGCGAACGCAAACAAATGTTCTAAACATATCTTGACCGAACAGGCGTACGTTCCTAGAATAGTACACGTGTTCCAAGAAAGGCATATCGAATTGTTGTCCGGCGTCTCGCTTACAACTATGGCGACAACTTCGAGAGGAGAATCAACCATGAGCCGCAGCACTCCCTGTTCGACAGAAGGCAGCCTTGCCCTTAAGTCCCTCCCTTCCACACGGCCCAGATTCACCCTTATCGAGGGAAGCCTCGACGCCGTCGTCATCCCGACCGCGGAAGGAGACGCGAGAGGGTCCACCCGCACCCTCGCGGGTCCACTCTTCGCCCTGTGCGCCACGCTCGTCCTCATCGCGTGCGTCGTCATCTCCGTCGTCACGGCCGATGCGTCGGAATCCAGGCTTGCCGAGACCTTCGATGGCATCGGGACCGAGACGATCTCTGTCAGTGCGGGGGACTCCCTTTGGAGCATCTCCGAGGACCACGGCGTCGAGGGCGCATCCGTCCAGGACGTTAGTAGTTGGATTCGCCGTGCCAACCACCTGGGCACGAGCGAACTTGCTCTCGGACAGACCCTCGTCGTTCCCGTCAGGCGGTAACCAATCGGTTGCACTTCCCATCTCTTGTCGTAGCTGGTAACTTTCATGTGCTATCTTCCCATAGGGTATCCAAGAGATCGGGAGGGAAGATGCGCTGTCCCAAGTGCGGTTGTGACGAGTCCAAGGTTGTCGATTCTCGACCTTCCGAAAGCACGGATGCCATCAGGCGCAGGCGTGAGTGTGTCAAATGTGGTACGCGCTTCACGACGTACGAGCGTCGTGAAGAGATGCCCATCCTGGTCATAAAAAAGGATGGGAGAAAGGAGACCTTTGATCGCCAAAAGGTCATGCGCGGCCTGGTTGCCGCGACCGTCAAGCGCGACATCCCCATCGGGTCCCTCAACGCTCTCATTGATTCCATCGAGTCGGAGCTGAGGGACGGCGGGCACATGGAAGTCCTCTCTCAGGAGATCGGTCGGATGGTCCTGCAGCGCCTTGTGGATGTCGACAAGGTCGCCTACGTTCGCTTCGCATCGGTCTATCGGGACTTCAAGGACGTCGACGAGTTCAACGAAGAGCTTCGGAGCCTTTCCATATGACAACAGAACAGCTCGTGCTTCCCATCAAACGCCTCGACCCGACGGTCAGGTTGCCCACCTATGCCTATGCTGGCGATGCGGGGCTGGACCTACGCTCGAACGAGGAGCTTGTGCTCAAGCCGCTTGAGCGCCGTCTCATCGGTACCGGTTTGGCGATTGCCATTCCCGAGGGCTTTGCGGGCTTCGTGCAGCCACGCAGTGGGATGGCATACAAGGTGGGGTTGTCCATAGCTAACACGCCCGGCCTGGTCGATGCCCACTATCGTGGCGAACTCAAGGTCTGCGCCATTAACCTGAGCCCTACGGATGACATTTGCATCGCGCGTGGCGATCGAATCGCCCAGCTTGTCATACAACGCGTCCCCATCGTGTCCCTCCAGGAGGTTGATCGTCTGGACGAGACCGACCGCGGGGAGGGCGGCTTCGGTTCAAGCGGCGTCTGACGCCGATGGACACGCCGGCATTCTGAGCCTAGAATGCCGGCGTCTTCGTTGCACTCATGAGAAGGAAAGGATGGAAATGGAACAGTTCTTCAAGGCGGTAGAGAGGGGCTCGAGCGCAGGTCAGGAGATCAGGGCCGGTCTCACCACCTTCCTTGCGATGGCGTACATCATCGCCGTCAACCCGTCGCTGATGGTCGCCGCAGGCATTCCTGCGAATGCGGCCGTCACGGCGACCTGCCTGGGCGCCGGCGTCATGACCATCCTCATGGGGACCTTCGCCAACCGCCCGCTGGCCTGCGCCTCGGGCATGGGCGTCAATGCCGTCGTGGCCTTCACGCTCGTCGGCGTTGCGGGTGGTGACTGGCACGCGGCCATGGCCGTCATCTTCGTCGAGGGGGTCGCCATCCTCATCCTCGTTCTCTGCGGACTGCGCGAGGCCATCATGGACGCCATCCCCGTCTCGCTGCGTCATGGCATCTCCGTCGGCCTGGGCCTCTTCATCGCCATGATCGGCCTCAAGGACGGTGGCATCATCGTCGCCAGCGAGTCCACCCTCGTCGCACTCAACAGCGTCACCGACCCCACGTTCATAGTCGGCGCCATCTCGATCGCCGCCACCGTGGTCCTCTATTCCATGGACGTCAAGGGCTCCCTGCTCATCGGCATCATCATTGCCGTCATCGCCGGCATTCCCCTGGGCATCACCCAGATGCCGACAGGGCTCGTCGCCCCTCTCGACTTCTCCTCGTTCGGGGCACCCTTCATGAGCGATGCCACGGGCACCATGGGCATCGTCAAGGTCTTCGTGACCCCAACGCTGCTCATATTTGCGTTCTCCCTCATGATGTCCGACTTCTTCGACACCATGGGCACCGCCATGGCCGTCGCCAAGCAGGGCGAGTTCCTCACCGAGGATGGCAACGTCGAGGACATCAAGGAGATCCTGATCGTCGACTCTGCGGCCGCGGCGGTCGGTGGCCTCGTCGGAGCCTCGTCCATCACCACTTTCGTCGAGTCGGCGTCCGGCGCAGCTGACGGCGGTCGCACGGGCCTGACCTCCGTTGTGACGGGTATCCTCTTCATACTCGCGTCCTTCTTCGCACCCATCATCACCATCATCAGCTCTGCCGCCACCTGTGGCGCCCTGGTGCTTGTCGGCTTCCTGATGATGAGCGAGGTCATTGAGATCGACTGGTCCGACCTCCTCGAGAGCTTCCCCGCCTTCATGATCATCGCGGGCGTGCCCTTCACCTATTCCATCTCGAACGGCATAGGGTTCGGCTTCATCGCCTACGTCCTCGTTGCCGCCGTCACGGGGCAGATCAGGAAGGTGAAGCCCCTCATGTGGGTCGCGACCCTTGCCTTCGTGGTGTACTTCCTCATCGCGTAGCCTCTACGCATGGTCTCCCTGTCTGGGGCCCGGCTTGCCGGGCCCTCTTCCCATGTCGCCACGTGCATGACGGGGGAGACGGGTTGCGCCCTGTGGTCGAGGACGGGTTCCACGTGGCATTCCGTCGAGGCCGCCTCCTCGTCGTGCTTAGTATATAGGACGTATACAAATAGATTGTATACGTCCTTTTTATGGGCGAGAAAGCAAGACGCTGGGAGAGGGTAGGATAGCCCCAGGCAAACAGGCATCACATCTATCTCCAAGGAGTGCGCAATGGATACCGAAGTCAAGGATCTCGTGATCGTCGGTGGAGGACCTGCGGGACTGTCTGCGGCCATCTATGCCCAGCGGGCCCTGCTTGACACCGTCGTGCTGGAACAAGAGGCTGTCGGCGGGCAGGTCATCCTGACCAGCGAGGTCGACAACTATCCGGGAGTCCCGCATACGGACGGGTTCACGTTAACTGACGCCATGAAGGCGCAGGCAGAAGACCTTGGCGCCACCATCGAGATGTCAAACGTCGAGAAGATCTCGCATGACGGCGATGCGGGTCTCTTCAGCGTCTCGACGCCTGCCGGATCGTACGTGAGCCGCACGGTCATCGTTGCGGGCGGCGCCACGCCGCGGCACGTCGGCTTCGATGGCGAGGAGCACTTTGGTGGACACGGCGTCTCGTACTGCGCCACCTGCGACGGCATGTTCTATCGTGGCAAGCGCGTGTTCGTCATCGGTGGCGGCAACTCGGCTGCCGAGGAGGCCTTGTTCCTCACCAAGTTTGCCGACCATGTCACAATGGTCGTCCGCAAGGACCACCTGCGGGCCCAGGCGTCCGTGGCGCGTCAGGTGGAGGAGAGCGACAAGGTTGACGTGATGTTCAACACGCAGGTCATCCGTCTCGAGGGCGACCGACTTCCGCGCGCCATCACATTGAGGGACACTCGTTCTGGCGACGAGGAGACCAGGGAGTTCGACGAGGGGTCCTTTGGCGTGTTCGTGTTCGTGGGACGCGTGCCTGCCTCTGGGCTCCTCGACGGTCTGGCCGCGCTTGACGAGAGGGGCTACGTGGTCACGAACGATCGCATGGAGACGTCTACGCCGGGTCTGTTTGCGGCGGGCGACGTCAGGCAGAAGCCGTTGCGCCAGATCATCACGGCGGCGGCGGACGGGGCCGTTGCCGCAACGAGCGCCTCTGCGTATCTCGGCCAGCCCATCGAGGGCTAGCGCCTCGATCGGCATGGCCACCGGATCGGAGCGTCCCGTAGCGCTGGGGTGCGGACGGTCCCCCTTCCCGCTCCTCTTAAAACTGCGATAATATATCTTATGTAAAGTAAATTGGATAGGACGAGATAGGATAGGACGAGACTTTCCGGTGGCTCCGACCGTGGTGTCGCATTGCAAGCCGGGGTCCCCTATGGAGGCCCCGGGTCGCTTCGGGCCCGTCCTAGGGCGTGCGCTTGGACTCGAGCGATCCGCGCAGGAGCTTGCGCAAGTCGGTCTCGGCCGCGTACTCGTCGCTCGACGAGATGATGAACACCAGGCTGTCCAAGGCTTCCAGACGTGTGTCCCCGGTCGGCAAAACCTCCTGGCCCGCACGTTCGATGATGACGATGCGCGCCCCATGGGGCCAGGAGACATCCCTGACGAGCCGGCCCTCAGCCTGAGATCCTGCACCCACCACGTGTGTCTGCAGTATCTTCTCATCTGCATGGCTGGATGTGCCGCCAGGGCATGCCGTGGCATCCCCGCCCGCCTTTTGTGGGCCGCCCGCACGTGGACCCACGGGCTGTGCGCCGATGAGTCTCGCGAACAGATGTTCGTAGAACGGATCGACGTGCAGAAGGTTGGCTGTGACGTATGCGATGATCGAGACGATGGACACGGATAGCAGTGCATCGAGGCTACCCGTGAGCTCGAAGGCCAGCACGACGGCAGTCACCGGTGCCCTCACGACGCTCGCGAACAGGCCGCCTATGCCCAGCACGATGAAGTTGGTCACGAAGATTCCGGGAAGCCCCATGCAGTTGGTCGCCGCCACGGCGAAGAGCGCGCCGCAGAGCGAGCCCATAACGCACAGCGGGAACAGCGTCCCCCCCGGCGCGCCCGAGCCGAAGCACAGCGTCGTGAAGGCATACTTCCCCAGCAGCAGGGCCGCAATCGTGCCCAGGGGAAGCACCCCGGGGGCCATGACGAGCTTGATGATGCGGTCCCCTCCGCAGGTGAGTTCGGGCCACAGGAGCACGGCCACACCGGCGAGCGCAAACGGCACGGCGAGGCGCGTGTAGGGGGCTCCCCTCCTGATGCGGCCGTAGAGCCTGGAGGCAAGGAACATGCCCTGGTTGTGCAGGGCCCCGGCAAAGCCGCAGAACAGTCCCAGTGCCAGGATGTAGGGGTAGTAGCCGTGCGGCAGGTCACGCGTGAAGGTGAACTCGAGCACCGGACGGACGCCCAGCACCTGCGAGACCAGGAAGTCCGATGCTATCGTAGCCGCCATGACCGCTACGAGGAGCGGGCCGCTGAACTCGCGGTGGATCTCCTCGATGGCAAAGAGCGTGCCCGTCAGTGGCGCGTTGAACGCCGCCGACATCCCGGCGGCGGCTCCGCAGGTGGTGAGGAGGCGCTCCTCCCCCCTGTCACGCCTCAGTAACCTGGAGACCGCTTTGCCCGCGACGCCCCCCAGCTGAACGCTGGGCCCCTCCCGTCCCAGGGAGAGGCCTCCCAGGGCACAGAGGGTGCCCTCGACGAACTTGGCGAGGAGGACGCGCCACCAGGGCATGTCGATCCTCCCCATGACCTCGGCGTCGATCTGTGGTATGCCGGACCCCTGTGTGTAGGGCTCCCAGACCATGAGCCTGCAGACGATGGCGCCGAGCGCTGCGAGGGCGATGAACCATGAGGCGATGAGCAGTGGCGATCCGGAGATGGCCGTGGCGATGATGGAGAGCGCCTCCTCGGCCTTTCCCAGCGAGAGCCGGTAGAGCGTCACGACGCCTCCGCCGGCCAGGCCCACGAGCAGACCCTCCCCGACCATGTCGACTTGCAGGCGCCTGGAGAAGCGCCTCTGTATGTCGCGCTTCCCCGCCATGTCCCCTCGTCTCATCTCATGCGCCTGTGGCCCGTGTCGATACCTTGGGCCATGTCCTCACATCATAAAACGGCCACCTCCTTGAGGTGGCCGTCACAGTCCGAATGCATGCAAGGGGCTAGTAGGTACCGCCTCCGTAGAAGCCGTAGAGCGTCGTGATGCAGACCGTCCTGCCGGGACTGGGGGCATGGATCATCTGGTTGTTGCCGATGTAGATGCCCACATGACCACTGTGCGGAAAGACGAGGTCACCCGCCTGCAGCTGGTCGACGCTGGTCTTCCAGTCGCCGGAGGCCTTGAGCGAATCGATCATGTCATAGGTGGTGCGTCCGCGTGCGAAGCCATAGCAGTGGCAGACGAGGCCAGAGCAATCGACGCCGTCCGCGCTGGTGCCACCCCACTTATAGGGGACGCCGATCATGCTGTAGGCGGTGCCGAGGCCACCGCCGGATGCGCCGCCGTGCGCCGTATTCGAGCTATTGTTCGAATGACTGTCATTGTTCGAGTTGTTCGAGTTGTTGTTCTGGGCGTGGGAGCCGTTGTCGCTCCCGTTGTCGTCATCGTTCGTGGTGTTGCTGGGCACGCTGTTCGACCCGTTGTCAGCGTTGTTGGCATTCGACGGCGCGCTCGTGTCCGTCACGGCGTTGAGCGCCGCGTCCGCGTTGGATGGGGTCCCCTCTGCAGACTGTGCTGCGGCCTGTGCGGCCAGCTCCTGCTGGACCTGCGCGTCGAGCGAGCTGTACCAGGCCTGCGCGTCGGCGACCTTGGATTGGTAGACGGCAACCTGGGACTCCATCTCGTTGACGGCCGACTGCTGCTCGGCCTGCTTGGACTCAAGCTCGCCCTTCTGGGTCGAGAGCTGGTCTCCCAGGGACTTGACCTCGTTGATGGCGTCAGACTGGCTCTGGCTCACCTTGTCCGCGTAGTAGATGCGGTTGGACAGGTCATCGAAGCTCGTGGAGCCGAGGAGGACCGAGAGCCAGTTGACCGGACCGCTGATGTAGTTGCTCTTGACCTGTTCGCCCAACTCCGCGCGCTTCTGGTCGAGCCGGCTCTGCGTCTGGTCGATCTCGTTCTGCTTCTGCCCAATCTCGTACGAGGTGAGCTCGAGGTCCGCGGTCTTGTTCTCGAGGTCGCTCTCGAGCGAGGACAGCTCGGCTCCCAGCGACTCGAGCCGCTGGGAGGCTGCGGCCAGATCGGACGCGGTGTCGGCGTGCGCAACGGGTATGCAGGTGCCCAGAGTGAGGGCCATGGCGAGCCCTGCCGTCACAGCCTTGCGGCCGACGAAGCGCGCCTTGGGGCTAAAAGACATGATAGGAATCCTTCCTACGTCGCGTATTGCTACAGTCTAACGGCGTGTACGGCGTAACAATTCCAATCCATATAATGGTCACCGAATCAAGGGATGTGCCCCACGCATCGGTAGGGGGAGCAAGTCGCTGGGCGAACGCAGGCAAGACGGCCCGCTACCCTAGCCCGCCTGCACCAGCGTGAAGAGCTCCTGGCCGTACGACTCGGAGATGGCCTTGCGGGGGTTGAGGAAGGCAAGCTCGAGCATGAAGGAGAAGCCCACCAGGGTGGCCCCGGCCTTCTCGACGAGCTTTGCGGTGGCAACGGCGGTGCCGCCCGTGGCAACGAGGTCATCCACGATCAGGACCCTGTCACCGCTTCCGATGGCGTCCCGGTGGATCTGGAGCTCGTCGGTGCCATACTCGAGGGAGTAGGTCTCGCGATACACCTCGCGTGGAAGCTTGCCCGGCTTGCGGGCGGGCACGAAGCCAGCGCCCATGCGGTAGGCCACCGGTGCGCCGATGAGGAAGCCGCGCGCCTCGGCACCGACGACCTTGGTCACGCCCCGGTCGGCAAAGTGGTCCGCGATGGCATCGACGGCGGCCGCGAGGCCCTTGGGATCGGCCATGAGGGGTGTGATGTCCTTGAAGGTCACGCCGGGCTCGGGATAGTCGGGGATGTCGTAGATGAGTTTCTCGAAGTCAAAGCTAGGCACGTTCCCGTTCCTTTCCCTTATTCCATCTCGCTGAACGACTTGGCGATCTGCCGGCGGATGAGCGCCTCGCGGACCTGCCCCGTAAGCACGAGCATCTGGGACAGGGCCTGGCCAAACTGGGCACGGCTCTCCTCCGTGAGCTCCATCTCGACCCCTCCCCCCTTCTTTGCGTACACGACGAGCGCCTGCTCGAACATCGCGCTCTCGCGGTTGGACGCGGTGACGTACTGACGCAGGTTCTTGGGCCCGATGCCGAAGTGGCGTAGCTCGTCACAGGCGCGGATGAGCGCGAAGTCCCTGCCGTCCACCAGGTCCCTGCCGCGTGGCGAGCGCTTGAGCACGACGATGCCCGCCTCGGCGAGCTGCCGCACGAAGCTGACCGACATGCCGAGGAGCTCGGGCATGCGGTCGATCGGGTGGAGCCTCTCGGCATCCTCGTCGTCCGCGCCTGCCTGGCCTAGGCCAATCGCAGGTGAGGCGGCAAGGGAGATGCCCCTTCCCTCCCCGTCCAGCTGGTCCTTGATGACCGAGAGGGGCAGGAAGCGGTTCTTCTGGAGATAGAGGATACGCTCGAGGCGGCCGACGTCATGCTGCGAGTACAGGCGGTATCCGCTGGGGGTGCGCGACGGCCTGATCAGCCCCTCGTCCTCAAGGTATCTGACCTTGCTGATGGAAAGGTCGGGATATTGGGGCTGAAGGCGCTTGACCACCTTGCCGATCGTCAGGTATCCGGCGTCTGCCATGTCCTAGATCCCGGCCTCGATCCTAGTGGCCGCACGGTTGGTGTGGAACACCATGCGGAAGGTGCCGATCTGGATGGTTGACCCCTCTTTGAGCATGGCACGGTTGACGATGGCGCCGTCGACCCAGGTGCCGTTGAGCGAGCCGAGGTCCTCGATGGTGGAGAAGCCCGAGGAGAGGCCTGCGAGGTCGATGCTGGCGTGGCGGCGCGAGACGGTCATGTCGTTCAGGAAGACGCTGTTGGATGGGTCACGGCCGATGGTCACCTGCTCGTCCGTGAGCTCGAACACCGAGCCCGTCTGGGGGCCCTTGACGATGGAGAGCGTGGGGTTGGACGGCTTCTGGGCGTCCATCAGGTTAGGCGAGGTGGAGTCCGTGGGCGGCATGCGGAATATCTCCGTTGCCCCCATCTGGGATGCGTCGTTGTTAGTGGGCTGCATGTCTGACTGCTCCCTCTCTCGTGGATAGACCCCTCCCATGATACCCCTTGGTCACACGAAGCGACCCTGAGGCACGATGTGGACGGCGATACGTAACAACTAACGGCAGGCCACGCAGTCCATCTCGACCAACGCCCCCAGGGGAAGGCGTGCGACCTCCATGACCGAGCGGGCGGGCGCCGGCGTGACGAAGTGCCTGCCGTACACCTCGTTCATGGCGTCGAGGTCGTCGAGGTCTGCGAGGTAGACGGTGGTCTGCGCCACGTCAGCGAGCGTGCAGCCGGCTTCGGCGAGGAGGACCGAAACAATCTGGATGACGCGTTCCGTCTGCTCCGTGATGCCGCCGTCCACCAGTCGTGAGGGGTCGTCCTCCCTCACGGCTACCTGACCGGCCGCGAAGACCAGCCGTCCGGCCGTGGTCCCCTGCGAGTAGGGGCCGAGGGCCTCCGGAGCGAGCGCCGCGTTAATCGAGTACTTCATGGCCTCGCTCCCCCACCATGTCAAGCCCGTGCTCATGGGCTGCTCGGACGAGACGGTCTATCGCCTCGACGAGGACCTCGCGCGGACAGGCGAGGTTGATGCGCTCGAAGCCCGAGCCGCCCTCGCCGAAGACGTAGCCCTCGTCGAGGAAGAGCAGCGCCTCCTGGGTCATGAAGCGCTCGAGCTCCGCGTCGGAGAGCCGCCAGCCCCTGAAGTCGACCCAGGCGAGGTAGGTGCCTTCGAGGGGATACACCTCCACGGTTGGCAGGGACGCCTCGATGGAACCCTTGAGCAGCTGGTAGTTGCTCCAGACGAGACCGATGAGCTCATCGAGCCAGTCCTCGCACTCGTTGTATGCCGCGATGGTCGCGGGGTAGGCGAAGGCGTTGAGCTCCCCCTGCGCGCAGCGCTCCATCTCGGAGCGATAGGCCGAGCGCCGGGCCTCGTCGGGAATGAAGATGGCGGATGCCTGGCAGCCGGCTATGTTGAAGGTCTTGGAGGGCGCGGTGCACACGACGATGCGGTCGTACTCGCCCGCGTCTGCGACGGCCATGAGGGCCGTGTGCTCCTGGCCGGGCATGACGAGGTCGTCGTGAATCTCGTCGCAGACGACGAGGACGTCGTTCTGGATGCAGATGTCCAGCATTCGACGCAGCTCCACGGCTGACCAGACGCGGCCCACGGGGTTGTGGGGGCTGCAGAGGATGAGGAGCTTGTTCGAGGGGTCGGCGGCCTTCTCCACGAGATTGTCGAAGTCGATCTCGTAGCGATGCGCGCCGGATGCGCCTCCCGTGACGCGCAGTGGGTTGGTGACGACGGTGCGCGCGTTTCTCTCGACGGCAGACCTGAAGGGGCGGTAGACGGGGGGCTGGATGATGACGCCGTCGCCCGGTTCGCTGTAGGCCCGCACGGCGTTGGAGAGGGCGGGGACGACGCCGGGCGAGGTCACGAGCCAGCGGTCCTCCGCGTTCCAGCCGTGGCGGCGACGCTGCCAGGCGCAGCAGGCGTCGACGAAGGCGGGCGTGGCGTCCGTGTAGCCCAGGACCGCCCCGTCAAGGTAGCGGTGCAGCGCCTCCTTGATCTGGGGCGGGTTCTCGAGCTCCATGTCCGCCACGGAGAGCGGCACGATGTTGCTGCCGACGCGTGGGTTCTTCTCGTACATGGCATTCCACTTGAGAGAGCCGCTCCCAGAGCGATTGGGGCGGGTCGTGAAGTCGTAGGACATGGCATCTCCCTCTAGTCGTAGCTAGGGGTAATTCTAGCCCCGGCACGATGGTATTGGACGTGAGGCATGGGGTGGGCGGTGTGTGGGGAGCCCTCAGTCGAGAAGGCCGCGCGCGCCTATGTAGTCTCGCCCCTCGCGCACGAGGCCATGGCGGGCGAGAAAAGCTGCGTCGAGCTCGAGGCGGTCGAGCGTGCTGGCGGGCGCGAGCCAGGGCAGGCGGCCGGCGATCGCTGTGGTCATGAGCGAAGGCGGCGCCGGGGAGACCTCGCCAAAGGACAGGAGGCTCCGCCAGACGGCGCGAGCGAGGGTGGGCGGCACCATGACCAGGTAGCAATGGGTCTCCCCTGAGAGACGCAGGGATGCCACGAGCGTCGCGATCCGTCCGTCGAGACGGACGTCGGCAACGCGTCCCTCTTCGGGAAGGCGCTCCTCGTCCCGCAGGTAGTCGGACAGCACGCGCTGCGCGGCCGCGCCGCAGAGACAGAGCGGCACGAGGCGCTCCGAGACGTCCTCGACCGCCACGCCCTCGTAGGGCCGAACCCCCTCCCGCCCTATGCCGATGACGAAGGAGAGCCAGGCAAAGAGCGTCTCGCCGCGTGGCGTGAGGTCCCAGAGCGCAAACTCCTCCGTGCCCGTGCGGGCCATAAGGGGAATCGAGGCCACCGTGCCATCGCCCACGAGGGCCGCCTCGAACGCCGTCTCGCCTATCGCCAGCCGACGCCCCGCCATGGCTGCGCCGACAAAGTCCCCGCAGCCATGTCCGCTGACCAGAAGCGACGTCATGCCGCCCATGTCGGCCAGCAGGGCACCGTCCTTCAGCCGTGCGGAGTCTGTGCTTGCCGCCGCATAGTCCACCGGCCGCTCGACGCCTGTGCCATCGACGGAGAAAGACGCGCCGAGGAGGACATGCTCCTCGTGGAGCGGGGACGCCTGGGCAATGTCACTCCCTTTCATGCCGCTCCCTTTCATGCGGCCGTGAGCTGCGAGACGTCAAGGAAGAGCGGAAGCGCGAAGATGTTGATGGCGGGTATTTGGTGGGGCCGTGTACCGGTGACATCCACTGCCCGGGCGACGCTGCGTCCGTCCTGCGTCCACGAGCTGAGGCCGTAGGGGGAGCCGGGAGCGGCCAGCTCGCCGTCCCCCACCATGGTGGTCGTGTAGTCGATATCCCTCTCGGGATAGCTCCTGGCGGACACGTCCCAGGCGCTCGTGACGACCAGCTTGCCCCAGAATCCGTCCTGCCAGCTCACGATGCGCAGGGGCCAGGCTCTCCGGGTGAGGCTGACGTGCCGGAAGTATTCGTCGTAGGCCCAGTCCATGAGTATCCTCGTGTCGGTGAAGCGACCGTCATCGGTCGTGCAGCCCAGCACGCAGGAGAACAGCTGCAGGCCATGGCGCTTGGACGAACCGAGGAAGGTGGTGCCCGCCTCGACCTTGCCCGTCTTGATGCCGCAGAGGCCGCCGTAGGAGTCCATGAGCTCGTCGGTCGACTCGAAGGTCTTCTGCTGCCCCCCTACGGTGACGGTGAGCCTGCGCGTCATGACCGTACGGGCGATGAAGGGGTAGTTCTCGAGCGCATACTTGCCCATGAGCGCCAGGTCGTGGGCGCAGGAGTAGTGGTCGTCCTCCTCGAGCCCATGGGGGTTGGAGAAGTGCGTGTCCTCCATGCCGATCTCCCGGGCCTTCTTGTTCATGAGTTCGACGAAGGCCTCCTCGGTTCCCGCGACGGCGTAGGCCACGTTCAGCGCCGCGTCGTTTCCCGAGTAGACGAGCATGGTTCGCATGAGGTCGCCGAAGGTGGGTGCGTCTGCCGAGGTGTAGCCAGCGAGCTGGGCCCCCTCGGGGAGGGTCACGTCGGTGATGCTGCAGACGTCACCCATGGACTTGCCCGAGTCAAGTGCGACCATGGCCGTCATGATCTTGGTTATGGACGCCATGGCCATCCTGCGGTTGGGGTCCTTGGAGGCTAGGACGTTTCCATCCTGGTCGATGATCTCGAAGCTCTGGGCCTCCGTGACCTGCGGGGTGGTCTCTGCGGCATAGGCGCACGGCGACACGGCGACGAGGAATGTCGTGAGGACTACGGCAAGGAGCGGAAATCTGGTGTGTCTGTGCATAAGCCCTACCCCTTCTCGGCCATCTGGCCATCTGAGGCGGTCGCGTCGCCCCGCATGGCGCGACGCCTGATCTCGAAGCCGGCCATGGTATAGATGACCGCTGTCACGGCAGAGCAGGCAAGGCCCGCGTATACCAGGAAGATGCCCGCAGCGGCGCCCTGCGCGTTAAGGCCGGGAAGCCAGTCGACGCCGACCACGTCCAGGCCACCTATGACGGGCAGGCCCAGGAGCAGATCACAGAAACCGGCCATGAGCAGGGCCGTGGTGACCTTGCCGATATAGACCACGTCCACCGGGCGGTGACGGTACCTCTGCAGGATCATGCTGCCTACGGCCAGGTAGGCGTCGCGACCAATCACGAAGGCTGCAACCCAGACGGGCAGCTCGCCGGTGATCATGAGACCCAGGACGCCCGTGAAGAGGAGGACGCGGTCCATGATGGGGTCCATGACCTTGCCCACCCAGCTGACGGTCTGGGTCCTGCGCGCCACCTGTCCGTCCAGGAAGTCCGTCAGGGCGGCGACGGCGTAGCAACTCAGTGCCACGTAGCGGTTGAGGTCGTTCACGAAGAGGTAGAGGAAGACGAGCGTGAGCACGAGGCGACACGCGGTGATGGCGTTGGCAACGGTGAGGACCCTGTTGCTGGGGTTCTCCGACGTTCCTGTGGGGGCCGTGGTCGTGCCGGATGCCTGCGCGGCGTTGGCATCGAAGTCTACCTGATCCTTCACCGTCGACGTGACGGTGTTTCTGATCTGCGTTGTTCTCGTTGACACCAAAAGCTCCCGATTTCTCGATTCGACAAGCTCCCATGGTACCCGAATCGGCCTGCATGCGGTGGCTTTCGTAAGGAGAACACGGTGGCCGTTGCAAAGTCAACGGACATGAGCTGGCAGTCATGCTGTCGACTTGCTCCATTCCGCATGCACCCGTTGCCTCGGACATGAGGGTTGCAATTTGACGCTAACCTCGCATGGAAACGATCTCACCAGGAGAATCTACGAGGTTAGCGTCAGTCGGATGTCAG